>OGYJ01002358.1_pt1 | contig 12855 bp, 14 predicted proteins | sample 1576531 | NCBI WGS metagenome assembly OGYJ01 (sample SAMEA3541574, study PRJEB24748) | human gut metagenome | biome: human gut; feature: human-associated habitat; material: faeces | place: China | collected 2012 | reverse complement strand
ACGCCCCTACCGACGCAAGAAAAAAGATACAGACAGACCCTAACCGCTGCCACAATTCTTTTATGAATTGCGGCTTTTTTCATACCTGAGAAATGAAAGGAGTGAAGTAAATGGCTGTTTTTCGTGTAGAACGCACTGGCGATTACACGGTTATGAGCAATTTTCATCTAAAAGACAAACGACTTTCTTTGAAGGCAAAGGGTCTCTTGTCGCAAATGTTATCTCTGCCTGATGACTGGGATTATACGCTGTCAGGACTCAGCTATATCAATCGAGAAAGCAAAGATGCAATCCGCTCTGCTGTCAATGAGCTTGAAACAGCCGGATACATTCGGCGCAGACAGACAACTGATGCTTCTGGTAAATTCGCAGCCAATGAGTATACCATTTTTGAGCGTCCCATCGAGGGAGAACCGATGTTGGATAAGCCGTTGTCGGAAAACCCGATAACGGTAAACCCGTCAGCGGTAAATCCGTTACCGGAAAATCCAACACAATTAAATACTAAGAAATCAAATACCCAAAAACAAAATACTCATGGATCAAATACCGATTCCATTCCCTTCCGGGAAACAGCGGCGGTAATACCGCCGGAACGGAAAGGAAGGGATGCGATGTCTGTCACAGAGATAGAAAATTATCGGGAGTTGATTTTGGAGAATATCGAGTATGACTGCTTGAAGCAGCGTTATCCTCTCTACCTGGATGACCTGAATGAGATCGTAGAGCTGTTGGTAGAAACGGTCTGTGCCAAACGAAAGACCACCCGGATCTCTGGTGCGGACTTTCCTCATGAAATTGTACGCTCCCGCTTTTTGAAGCTGGACAGCTCTCACATCGAGTTTGTCATGGACTGTCTGCAAAAGAACACCACCCAGGTACACAACATCAAGCAGTACCTGCTTGCAGTGCTGTTCAACGCTCCTACCACCATGAATAACCACTACACTTCACTGGTAAATCACGATATGCACGCAGGCGGCTGGTAATCAGCCGCTTTTGTATTACACCAAAGGAGGCACAGCATGAATCAGATTGAAATTTTCAATAGTCCAGAGTTCGGAAGCATTCGCACTTTGGAACAGAATGGCAAAGTATTATTTTGCGGTACAGATGTGGCAACAGCGCTGGGATATACCAATCCACGCAAAGCCGTCCGCGACCATACCAGGGGTGGAACGAAATGTTCCATAGGGGTCCAGACTGGGAAAAAGGCAGATGGAAGCCCCGCGGTACAAATGGTCGAAATGCTCTTTATCCCCGAAGGTGATCTATATCGTCTGATCGCCCATAGTAAACTGCCGTCAGCGGAACGGTTTGAACAATGGGTGTTTGATGAAGTTCTACCTGCCATTCGCAAGCACGGAGCCTATCTCACAAAAGAGAAGTTGTGGGAGATAGCCACTTCTCCGGAAGCTCTGATAAAGCTCTGCTCCGAGCTGCTTGCTGAGCGGGAAGAAAATGCGTCGCTACGAGAGGAAAATGCCCTGCTGGAGAGTAAGGCAGCCTTTTATGATTTGTTCATCGACCTCAATCACAGTACCAACCTCCGCACCACCGCCAAAGAGTTGCTTGTCCCGGAGCGTCGGTTTGTCCGTTTCCTTCTGGAAAAGCGTTTTGTGTACCGCACCGCATCCGGTAATGTACTGCCCTATGCAAAGCCAGCCAATGAAGGACTGTTTTGTGTCAAAGACTACTGCAATCACGGGCATATCGGCTCCTATACGCTGATAACCCCGCAAGGCAAACTCTACTTTGCTCAGCTGAGAGACATGATTTTGATGGTTGTATGAGAGTGGGAAAGGAAGTGAGTTTTATGCCAGAAGGCAAAACAATCGGTCAGCTGATGGAAGAAATGCGCCAGAAAGCTGGAGCGCAGAACTATCACGGCCATGACTACATGGATCTCCAGCGATTTGCTGAGAACACCCGGCACATGATTATTTTTGATGTGCTGACGCATGACTCCCCGGTGGGCTGGAAAGGTGAACGAACCCGCCTGTTTTTGTCAGATAAGGGCTATGAAAAAGCTCTGGACAGTCAGGCAAAGGGACAGATCAAGATTCTCAGTCATGCAAAGGTCAGAAACCAGGCAGTGAGGGGCTTAGCACCCGGGCCAGCGGCTGCAGAGTAAATATAATAAAATTTACTAAAAATTGCTGGATATTATATACAATTTAATGTATAATAGATCAATAAAAAGGAATGTAATATTTTACATTATCGTAACCAGCAGGAGGTAAGCATTATGGATGGAAGAACAGTAATTACAATTGGACGTGAATTCGGTAGCGGCGGTCATGAGATAGGCATGAAGCTTGCTGAAAGATTAGGAATTAAGTGCTACGACAAGGAGCTTCTTGAGCTTGCAGCAAAGGAAAGTGGATTATGTGAAGAATTGTTTGCCTCACAGGATGAAAAGCCAACTAACAGTTTTCTTTACTCTTTAGTAATGGATACATATTCTTTGGGATACTCTAATTCTTATGTTGATATGCCTATCAATCATAAGGTATTCTTAGCACAGTTTGATGCTATCAAGAAGCTTGCAGAAAAAGAGTCATGCGTAATAGTCGGCAGATGTGCAGATTATGCTCTTGAGGATGACCCATTTGCAGTAAGTGTATGGATTAAGGCAAGTCTTGATGAAAGAGTTAAGAGAATTAAGAAGTTATATGAGCTTAATGATTCAAAGGCTGCTGACCTTATCCAGAAGACGGATAAGAAGAGAGCAAGTTACTACAATTACTATTCAAGCAAGAAGTGGGGCGAAGCTAAGAGCTACGACTTATGTATCGACAGTGGTCTTGTTGGAATAGACGGAGCTATAGATATTATTCTTAAGTTTATAGAGCTTAAGGAAAAACATCAGGGTATTAGTTAATATGATGTCAGTGTCATAAGTTCACATTTTCTTTCGTGTCTGCACGATAAGACTTTTGGACTTATGACCTTTAACACTAAGAACATAATAAAAATGGTTGGTCAATATGGAAATACGTGGATATAAACGCATTAAGAAAAAAGATATAAAAAGATGGTTTAAAGGCAGTAATCTTATTTTATATGTATTAATATTATTATTAATGTTTGCATTTATAGCGTTTGCCTACAAGACGATTATAGGTATGAATAATGATAATGCTGATAGTGAACAGAATGAACAGTCAGAGACAGATGAAGATATAAATGAAGCTACAAAGGAAGAAGCAACTACTTATATAGCTAAAAATCAATCCTATAAGATAAGGATTAATGTTTCTAAGAATATAGCTGTTATATCAAGTATTGATGGCTCTGCTGACAGTGGTTCGACAGTACGTGCATTTTATGTTGCAACTAATAGTGATATTAAAACAGGTTCTACTGTTATATCTGAAAAGGCAGAGTGGCGTAAGCTTGATAATGGAGGTTATGCACACTATAGTACAAGACTTGAGAATTCCGAATATATGTGTTCAACAGCTTACTTTACAAAGCGTACTGGTAATATGAATATTGAGGAATATAACAAGCTTAGTACAAGTGTTACATATGGCTCAATATTTATGGCACCAGCGGATGCCAAGTGGATATATAATAACTGTGGCGTTAATACAAGCGTAGAGATATTGTCAGACTTTGATTTACCGGAGGATGTTAACCTGCCGGAATTTACAAAGTATAATTATATTGATAAGTTAGAAGAGTAGTATTTTATATAAGTACTATTAGCTCGTTCAGAGCCTATCTCGAAAATGCTATGCATTTTCTTGATATGGTGTATCCGCCATATCAAATCTGATAAATATACATAAAAATACAAGCATTTTTATGTATATCTCTCAGGTTTTGCGTGGCTCTGAACAGTATTATATTATTGGCAGATAAAGGTTATCTTTATCTGTCTTTTTTTGACTTAATCAGGCATATTGTGATATACTAATTAAGTTGTTTTAAGAAAAACTAAATACAGAAATTAAAAAAGGGAGAATATTTATGTCACAGATAATTATTATGGCAACAATTATTATTTACCTTGCCGCTGTTGTCTACATCGGAGTATTATGCTCTAAGAAAAATGATGCTGTTGATGATTTTTACTTAGGTGGACGAAAGTTAGGTCCTTTTGTAACTGCGATGAGTGCTGAAGCATCAGATATGAGCAGCTGGCTTCTTATGGGTCTTCCGGGATTAGCATATCTTACAGGTGTTGCAGATGCAGCATGGACTGCTATAGGACTTGCTATAGGTACATATGTGAACTGGCTTATAGTTGCTAAGAGAATTCGTAAGTATACACACGGATATGATGCATTTACAATTCCTGACTTCTTTTCAAAAAGATTTGGTGATGATAAGAAGGTGCTTACTTTAATAGCTGCGGTTATTATCGTTGTATTCTTTATTCCTTATACAGCTTCAGGATTTGCTGCATGTGGAAAGTTATTTTCAAGCTTATTCGGCTTTAATTACCTTGCTTCTATGATTATAAGTGCTGTTATCATAGTTGCTTACTGTACTTTAGGCGGTTTCCTTGCTGCAAGTATGACTGACCTTATACAAAGTATCGTTATGACAATAGCACTTGTTGTTGTTGTATTATTCGGCATCAATGTAGCTGGCGGTCTTGATACCATTATAGAGAATTCAAAGGCACTTCCGGGTTATCTTGGATTATTCGATACATATTCGGCTGCAACTAACTCAGCAGAGCCTTACAGCCTCTTAAAGATTGCTTCTATGCTTGCATGGGGACTTGGATACTTTGGTATGCCTCACGTTCTTTTAAGATTTATGGCTATTGAGGATGAAAATAAGCTTAAGTTATCAAGAAGAGTGGCTACAATCTGGGTTGTAATATCACTTAGTGTTGCAGTATTTATAGGTATTGTTGGTCTTAGCATGACTAAGGCAGGAGCAATAGAGGTACTCGAGGGAAGTGCTTCTGAGACAATTATTGTTAAGATTGCACATTTACTTTCAACACACGGCATATTCGTTGCTATTGTAGCAGGTATAATATTAGCTGGTATACTTGCAGCAACTATGTCAACTGCTGACTCACAGTTACTTGCGGCTGCATCAAGTATTTCACAGAATATCGTTACCGAAGTATTTGGCATCAAGATGACTAAGGAAAAGTCAATGAATGTTGCAAGAATAACGGTTGTTATAATATCTGTTATAGCTGTTATTTTAGCTTCTAATCCAAACAGCTCGGTATTTGAGATTGTATCATTTGCGTGGGCAGGCTTTGGTGCAACATTCGGACCTGTTGTTCTCTGTGCTTTATTCTGGAAGAGAGCTAACAAGTATGGTATTATGTCTGGTATGGTTGCCGGCGGCATTATGATATTTGTATGGAAGTATGGCATATCAAAGCTTGGCGGTATCTTTACAATATATGAATTATTACCAGCATTCATCGTTGCATTACTTGTTATAATCATTGTAAGCTACGCAACTGGCGGACCTTCTAAAGAAGTTATGGAAAAATTTGAACAGGTGAAGGCAAAATAGAATAGTAAACTAATTAATAAGGTTACTGATTGCGAAATGATTTACTTCATTCTGGATAGATAAATGTAATTCAATCACATAAAACATATAAATAATCATATAACGCCGATAAACTGAGATTTATCGGCGTTATATATGCTAGTTTTTATCCCTCTCCTTTTCTTATATGCAGCCTCTTTTATCTAATGCATTAAGTTATCATTAATATTATGACCTAATTATGCCATTACATATATCATATGAGCCAACTCCAACATTAATATCATTATATAAGCTCCAGTATCATAATTGTAATGTGTATTACTTATCAAAAATAAATAATTGAAAATACAAAAATATGGTTACAAAGTATAGCTGGTTCTAAACATTATCCCTAAGTAAAGATTTAAAGAGCTAAGATTTAGAACTGTTTACTTGTAACCATATTCTTTTTAATTATTGTATTTAGTTATTATCATACTTAATTATATAATATAAAATATATTCATACGAATACATCCTTCTAGTGCAGACATAATTGTACAACATTTTAAAATTCGCTAATATAATATATAGATATCTTAATATCTTACTTAGCTACCAGACGTCCCTGATATAACTTTTTCTGAACCATGTTAATATGAAAATCCTTCTGGTATTTTTTAATCTTGTTAAGCTCATTCTCTGTAATGATAGATAATGTAAGACCTTCATTACCATTACGTCCACAACGGCCGGCGCGGTGAATGTATTCCTTTGGTTCTTCTGGCATATTAACATTGATAACAACATCGATATCATCAATCTGTAAGCCTCTTGCAGCTATATCCGTTGCCAGTAATAACTGAAGCTTGCCAGCCTTGAAGCTGTTAAGAGTATTTCTTTTACTCATTGCATCCTGATTACTTGATATACAACCAACACTGTAATTATGATACTGAAGCTTCTGTAATGCCTCTTCAAGGTCATATTTTGTGTTAATGAATATAATACACTTAGTTGGCTTAACAGCCTTAACAAGCTTTCTTAGTGTTTCTATACGCTCTCTTCTGTCTGTTATTATATAATTATGCTTTATATATGAAGGAATAACACTTTCTGACTTTTTAATTGAATTAATATCAATGTCGATAGGCTTAAAAGTAAGTGAATTAGCTTCCTTACGGGTCTTTTTATCTATACTTGCTGAAAATAAAAGAACCTGTGTATACTTCATAAGACTTTTTCTTATTGAATGTATATGTTCGATATAAGTCTTTCCTAACAGCTTATCAGCCTCATCTAATACGAGCGTCTTTACTTCATGGACTTTAAGCTTCTTTATATTGATAAGCTGATAAATTCTTGCAGGAGTTCCTATTAATATAGATGGCTTGTGCTTTAGAGCATCAAGCTGTCTGTTAATATTCCCCTCTCCTGTCACAAACAATGATGAATAAGGACAGTTATCATATGCAAAAAGTTCTTCAAGCTGTCTGTTAATCTGGGAAGCCAGCTCACCATTAGGGACAAGTATAATAGCCTGAACATTCTTTGTCTTATCTGATAATCTTGATATAATAGGACACAGATATGCAAGAGTCTTTCCTGTGCCAGTTCCAGAACATACTATTAAATCCTTATTATTGTAAATGTGCTTATATGTCTTAGCCTGGACATCTGTCATCTCATTAATATTGTGCTTTGATAATTCTGTTACGATATTAGAATTAATATTCTCTACATCTTTAAATAACATATAAAATCTCCAATTGTAATTATTATTGTATGGCTTATATTCTGACAAACAGGCTTACTATTACTTACCGCTGCTTATTAGAATACTGCCTTATTATATTATATTTTATCAGATTAGAGATAAAAAGTCTAATCAGTAATAGTATAATAAGATATAACGGCCTTCAGTAATTATATCTGTACGCATATTATTGAGCTGCTTTATATTATTAATGTACGTGTCGCGGTCTTCTGTGCCGTTATTATATCGCTCTTCTAGTGACCATAAAGTATCATTATGCTCTACTTCAATACTTGTATAATACTTAACCGGTTGTCCGGTATCAGACGCATTAACAATAATAGTTCCCAATAATATGCTTAACAGTATCATACTGATAAGTAATATTCTTTGTATAAGCTGCTCTTTTCTTAATGTTTCCCTCATAATGTAATCCTCCTAGGTAAAATAATATAATCGCATATACATTTTAGAACATCTGTTCCTTATGATTGGATTATATATCACGAACATCTGTTTGTCAACAATTAATCGAACATACTTTCTGAACATTCTTTCTGAAAATATGTTTGCATAAATAAAGATTATATGTTATTATAAGATATATAAAATCAGGTTATTTATACTTTGACATTATGTATGTTTTATATTTAACCAGTCCTATTCGTCACTCTTATCATAAGATGATTATCTCTGGTTATTTTAATATTTATAATTGATAAAGTATGATGATTATATTCTGTATTAATGGAGGTATATAATATGGCATACGGAAGAATTACTCAGAAGCAGTCTGAGATACTTGAATATATTAAGTCGCAAATTCTTAATAAGGGATATCCACCATCAGTAAGGGATATATGTTCGGCTGTTAATCTTAAGTCGACATCTTCAGTACACGCACATCTTGAGTCACTTGAAAAGAATGGATACATAAGAAGGGATCCTACCAAGCCAAGAACTATAGAGATAATTGATGATAACTTTAATCTTACAAGGCGTGAGATGGTTAATGTACCAGTACTTGGACATGTGGCTGCTGGTGAACCATTATTTGCAGTAGATAATATTACTGGCTACTTCCCTATCCCATCGGAGTTTATGCCTAATGAGGATACATTTATATTAACTGTTAAGGGCGACAGTATGATTAATATCGGAATATATAATGAAGACCAGATTGTTGTAAAGAAATGCAGCTCTGCAGAGAATGGAGACATTGTTGTTGCACTCATAGATGATTCAGCTACTGTTAAGAGATTTTACAGAGAGAATGGTCACGTAAGATTACAGCCAGAGAATGATTTTATGGACCCTATCATAATTGATGACTGTATGATATTGGGTAAGGTTATTGGTCTTATGAGATGGAATATTTCATAATCTTGCCTATTGAATAATAATTGTAATATATTGCTTTCTTACTAGCTATTTTACTGTCATCTACATATTACTTTAACCAGACTTACATTGTTGTAATAAATGTAAGTCTATAAATAATTTTCTTAAGACAAACGGACAAATAAATAGGCGTAAGTAAATTAATTAAATAGTTTACTTATGCCTATCATATATATATATTATTCAATTAATACACTACCACTACCCTGCCTGTGATTTCAGACAGTTAATCCGTTTTTAGAGTGTATCTGCATCTACTTCCTTACCATCTCTCCATAATCTTTCAAGATTATAGAATGAGCGGCTCTCTTCATCAAATACATGAAGCACAACGTCATTATAGTCAAGAAGAATCCATGAAGCATTGTTGTAGCCCTCTACCTTAGGGTCATCAAAGCCAGCCTTATACATCTGTTCTTCAACATTGTCGACCATAGCCTGTACCTGGTTAGCGTTGCTTCCGTTGGCTATTATGAAATAATCTGCAAGTATAGATATTTCACTTATATCTATTACCTTTACATCATATCCTTTTTTTTCTTTTAATGCTTCTACAGCTACTTTTGCCATCTGTTTTGAAGTATCTTTTATCATAATATTCAGTCCTTTCAACTATTATTTTAAATTTGTCTGTGTCTTATAGAAATTATAAGTTTTTAAAGTAATACCATCAATAGGATTAGCTTTTTTATTGAGATAGTTAATTGTGTCATTTAAAATCTGTAAAACAGCCTTGTCAATATCGGTAAATGCAAGATATCTGATTGCATCAAGATTAACAGCTTTGTTGCGGTAAGGCTCTATATAATCGGCTACAAATACAATTTTTTCAAGCATAGTCATATCAGGATGACCGGTTGTATGCCACTTTATAGCCCCCAATATATCATTATCCTTAATTCCATACTTTACATCAGCATAAAATGCACCTAATTTTGAATGTAAAAGATAAGGACTATTATACTCTGACTCTGTTATGTCTATATTGTTCTGTTCACATTCAGCTATCTTTTGTTCGTCTGGAACGCACTTTGCGCAGTCATGTAACAGACCGCTTATATAAGCCTTCTGCATATCCACACCATATCGGGAGGCAAGACAGGCAGAAGTATCGGCAACTCCTATAGTGTGTCTGAAACGCATTTTGTCACTTTTTAAAGCACGTTTAACATCTTTTCTAAGACCTTCAATATATGCATTATCCATACCACTTATCTCCATTTTCGTACATTGTTAAATATTGCAATTACTATATATAGCTAATGTTACAGGCAACTTAATTATTAACATATAATTTATTATCCATTATATAATGGGCGACCTCATTTCCAACAAACTGTGAAATATCGTTTCCTGCTGCGGCTTCATCACGGATAAATGTTGAGCTGAAAGGATAATCATCGCAAAATATTAAGTCTATGTTGGAATTGTACTTATCTATAAGGTAGTCACGCTGACGTAAAAGCTCATCCAGCGGATGCTGGTCTCTGTTTGCAGCAAGTATATGACAGTTAGCACATATATAATCAGGCTTATACCACGTATCTAGTGTAAATAATGAATCAGCACCAATTATAAAGTATATTTTATCATAATCATCCTTCATTAGTTTTAATGTGTCCGCAGTATATGTCTTTCCGCCACGCTCTATTTCAAATGTTGATAAAGTCATATAATCATAGTCTTTAATAGCAAGATTTACCATATTGCAGCGGTGCCTGGCAGAAACTATATTGCTGTTGTCCTTATAAGCCGGAGAATATGATGGCATAACAAGAATATGTGGTATATTGAATTGTTCATGCGCTGCCTTGGCAATCGCAATATGTCCGTTGTGTACAGGGTTAAATGTACCTCCCATTATTCCAACTATGCCTGCCATATATCCTCCTTATTTTGTTCGTACAAGATACATCTTAATATATCATATAAAGCCGAATTATATCAGCATAACAATTAAATGTTATATTTAACATTATTTCTTCTTATTATCCTTAGGAAGTTCAATCTTCTTGTTATCCTTAGACTCCTTATATAAAACAATCTTTTTTCCGATAACCTGAACAACCTGTGAATGAGTTCTCTCAGCTACTATCTGTGCGATTTCCTTAGGGTCATCAGCACAGTTCTGAAGAACATTAATCTTTATTAATTCCCTTGCTTCCAATGCCTCGGCTATTGCCTTAGTATTTTCTGGTGTAAGACTATTTTTACCAAACTGGAATATTGGATCCATAGTCATAGCAAGTCCCTTTAAATATGCACGCTGTTTGCTTGTCATAGTTAATTCCTTTCTGTTGTATAATTTGTTTGTTATTAATAATATGAATGAACAGATAAAATTATATAATTATGTCTATATCAGAAAGATATATTTGTTCATTTATAGATTAGTACATAAATTTTATTATTATAATTAAGTAAATCTGAAATACTACATATATTCTGCAATATAATCCATATTAAGCTCTGTAATAATCAAATTCAAGATAATCACCAACACGGACTGTATCGCCCTCTTCTATTCCGAGCTCCTCAAGACGGTCGATTGCACCCGAAGACTTCATAAACTTCTGGAAGAAGTTAAAGCCCTTTTCTGATTCGAGGTTAGTGTATCCAAGCATCTTGTCAATTCTTTCGCCTTCAACGATAAACACTCCGTCATCGCCAAGATATACATTGTAATTATCATCTGAGTTATCAAGAAGCTCATCGATATCGAATTCTTTTTCAAATACAACTACATCATCAGGGAAGTTGTCAAGAAGCTCTCTTACTGCATATAAAAGCTCTTTAACGCCCTGTCCTGTTACGGCTGATATAGGATATACTTTTATGCCTTCTGGTTCAAATGCTTCTTTTATAAGCTCTACAGGATTAGTTCCTGAACCATCGTCATATATCGCATCAATCTTATTGGCTGCTATAACCTGAGGCCTTTTAAGAAGTTCAGGATTATAAGCCTCTAATTCTGCATTGATAGCCTTAATGTCAGCTATAGGGTTCCTTCCTTCAGTAGATGCAGCATCTACAATGTGAATAATAACCTTTGTTCTTTCGATATGTCTTAAGAACTGGTGTCCAAGACCAACGCCCTCAGAAGCACCCTCTATAAGACCAGGAATATCGGCTATTACAAAACCTTTACCACCTTCAATATCAACAACACCAAGGTTAGGGTTGAGTGTTGTGAAATGATAGTTGGCTATCTTAGGACGTGCATTAGTTACTCTTGATAAAAATGTAGACTTACCTACGTTAGGGAAACCAACAAGTCCAACGTCAGCGATACATTTTAACTCAAGTCTTACCCAGAGTTCCTTTGCTTCCTGTCCCGGCTGTGCATACTGTGGAGCCTGCATTGTGGCTGTGGCATAGTTCATATTGCCCTTTCCGCCACGTCCGCCTTTGAGGATAGTTTCTTTCATATTATCGCCTGACATATCAGCTATTACTTTACCTGATTCGTCATCATATATTACAGTACCTTCAGGAACTTTGATTATAAGGTCTTCGCCATTCTTTCCAGTACATCTTTTCTTTCCACCTTCTTCACCACTCTGTGCGATATACTTGCTGTTATGTCTGAAATCGCCAAGTGTGTTAAGCCCCTTATCAACCTGAAATATTATGTCACCACCGTGACCGCCATTACCACCATCCGGACCACCGGCAGGCACATAAAGCTCACGTCTGAAGCTTACATGTCCATCTCCGCCTTTACCAGACTTAATAAATATTCTTACTTTATCTGAAAACATATTAATCTCCATTCTCATGCCGCCTTTAGCAGCTTTGTTGCATTACACTAATATATAAATTACCATAACTGCAGTTAAACTTATAACTATATATGAGTAAATCTAAAATATCGTATAAGTTAATTAAAAATAGTTTATAGCAAATGATTTAACAACCCAAATAAAATTACAAATAAGCAAATTTATAATTTTATATAATTTTGTACATATTACAAACACATAAATAATAACGACTTATTATCCCCTCTAATTCACAAAAAGCCCCAAATCCGAAGATTTGGAGCTTATAAAAACTAATTAGTTCTCTGAGGCAACAGGATAAACAGAAACCTGCTTCTTATCTCTGCCCTTTCTTTCAAACTTAACAGTTCCATCAACAAGTGCGAATAATGTATCATCGCCACCACGACCAACATTAACACCTGGATGAATCTTTGTTCCACGCTGTCTGTAAAGAATATTACCAGCTAAAAC
>OGYJ01002356.1_pt1 | contig 12870 bp, 9 predicted proteins | sample 1576531 | NCBI WGS metagenome assembly OGYJ01 (sample SAMEA3541574, study PRJEB24748) | human gut metagenome | biome: human gut; feature: human-associated habitat; material: faeces | place: China | collected 2012 | reverse complement strand
GCTGTACTGGACGGCGGAGTGGACGACGCTCTGGCGCTGGACCACGATCTGGATCTTCTCCGGGCCGAGCCGTTGCTCCATCTTCCCGGGGCAAAGCCCTCCCACTGCGCGCAAAACTTTTCTGTCAAATCAATCATTCCTTTCTTGATCGTATATGACCAACGTATGGTTAGATATGGCTAACCCCACATGAATCATATAAAAATCCATATGCGGTATACATACACCCGCATATCATACATTTATAATAACACAATAAACTTGATATGTCAAGGGCGGGGAAAATTTTCTCATGTTAATTTATTTTGAACTATAAAAAAATACTTTTTTTGTGCATTTTGATGGCTGAGAAAAAAGCTTGTCGAAGCGCTGACGCATTATATAAGTCGATATTTTCGCCGCATTTATAAATTTATGAAATCAGCGTTCGCTTTCCCGATATTGTACATATTACGCATTATATTTCCAATAACCGCGCGATTTATACAAAAAACTGATTTAATATATTTTTGTTTCATTAAATTATTATAATTCCTATTGACTTTTTTTCGGCAATGTGCTATAATCTTATTATAAGATATGAATTTATGAACCAAAACGAGGGGGCTTTTCTCTCGCTTTGGTCGCACCATATACATTTATATATTTACCCGCTGGAGGATATTGTCATGACGGATTTTTACTATCCTGTGCTAAATGACGAGGTCAATCTGCCGCTGTACGTTTTAGGCATCGGCGCGCGCGACCGCGAATTTCATTTTATAAGAGAAGAGGGCTACCCTAACCACCAGATAATCTACTGCGTGCGCGGAAGCGGCGTGCTGGTGCTGGAGGGCGAAGAATACCCGATAAACGCGGGCGACGCTTTTTACCTGCCGCCGAATGTGCCGCACGAATATTACCCTACCGAAGAGATATGGGAAACTCACTGGATAACCTTTGAGGGCAGGGAAGTAGAGTCTGTAATGGAGTACATAAAGCTTGAAAAAGCTAAGGTCTTTCATATACACGACCTTAATTCGCTCGACGCTATCTTCAAGAAAATGCTCTACCTCATGCGCACCAATTACTACTACTGCGGTCAGCAGTGCTCGGCGCATCTGTACCAGTTTTTCATCGAGCTGAACCGCGTTGTAAATCTGCAAAACGGTTCTCACGACGGCGCTAAGCAAAATCAGCTTCAGCCTGTCATTGATTACATCAATAAGAATTACCGAAAGGATATTACCCTTACCGAGCTTTCAGTGCTGATAGATCTTTCGCCGCAGTATCTATGCAGGCTTTTTAAAGAGTGCTTAAATCTGCGTCCGTTTGAATATCTTGCCAGAAAGCGCATACAGCAGGCAAAGATGCTTCTGCTGGAGGATAAGAAAAACATCAACGAGATAGCGGCGGAGGTAGGCTATAACGACTGCTCGTACTTCTGCGCGGTGTTCAAGCGCCACGAGATGCTCTCGCCCGCCGAGTTTAGAAATCTGCATAAGAAATCTTCGTGAGCAGGTTTTGGCAGGTTAAAATATTCAATATCAAAGTAAGCCCAAGCGCTTGACGGCTTTATAAAGCAAAAATTTCCCCCGAACCAAAAGCTCGGGGGAATTTCTTATTTCAGTTTGTTTTTGCTCTTGCTTCTTATCCACACGATCAGTATGATTACTGCGAGTACTATCACGATCATCGCGACGTACATCGCAGGCATTATCTTGTCGCGAAGCTCCTGCACGCCTGTTTCGTCGGAGGGCGGCTTTGTCGCGCGGGAAGCGGTGCTGCTGCTCGCCTGCTGAGAAGTTATCTGCTCCTGCGGATCCTGCGAATCGTCAGGGTCATTGGTGTAGTCGGCGTCGTTGTCGCCGTCGGCAGTTTCGCGGTAGATGGTTACGGTGTAAACGTTCTGCGTGCCGTCGGGGGCTGTGACGGTTATCGTCTGCTGATTTACGCCGTCGGCGAGATATTTCGCGCCCTCGTACCATATACTGTCGTTCTCGCTCATGGTAACGCCCTCCAGCTCCAGCAGGTCAACTTCGTGCGGAACTGTTACGGTGTAGTCATATATGCCGGGCGAAAACTCGGGACGAAGCTCGCCTGTTTCAAGCGTAAGCGATTTGAGCAGAGCCTTGCCCGAAGTGTCAACGCTCTCGGTAGTATCCGCCGCCGATGAATCGCTCTCACCGTTAGAATCGTTAGCCGCGGCAGGGCCTACCGTGATCGTGGCGTATGCGGTGATGGCGGTGCTGAGCGCCGTGCCATCGGGGGTGAATACCGAGCCGTTAGTAAGATTTATCTGCGAGCTTCCCTCGGTCAGCGCTTTGAACCTAAGCGAAACTGTAAGGCTCTGCGCGGCGCTGTCGGGGAAGCCTTTTATATTTACTATACCGCCGCCGCCCGAAGCGGAATCACCGCTGATAAATTCTATCGAATCTTCGCTGTACGTCATTGCCGCCTGCACCGTGCCTATCGTATCATCGGCGGTAAATTCCACACTTATTTCAAACTCGCTGCCTGCGGGCACTGCGTCTTCGGGAATGTAGAAATTTCCGTGCGCCTCAGCCGAAGCGTGCAGCGGCGCGAGGAAGAGCGCCGTTATCATCATGAGCACAGCGGCGGCTAAAGATATGCCGCGCGTACTTTTTATCGTCATAATTTGATCTCCTTTTTAAGGTGCATAGGTAGTGTATCTTACTATATTATAATATATTTTCATCTTCAAGTCAACAGCTCTTGATTTGTGCGGAAGATACTGACAGCATATTTGTGAAAACAGGACTAATCACGGCGGCAGAATATGTGCATATCGCCGAAAATCATAGAGATATGCAAAAACCCTTGACAAATTGAACGAGCGGAAGTATAATATAACTGTACTATTACAGATAATACACTTAGTACACCTGATACACTGTACAGTTAGGGACAAAAAAGGACAACAAAAAAAGACGGATCAAGTATCGAGTATGATAAGAAAGGAGCGGAGAACGTGATAACGCTGGATATTACAGGCAGAACGCCGATATACGAACAGATCTGCAAGTGCGTTTGTGCAGATATTTCGCTCGGCGCGCTGAAAAAAGACGATAAGCTGCCCGGCGCGAGGTCGCTCGCGAAAGAGCTGGGGCTGAACCCAAACACCGTCGCAAAGGCGTATGCGCGGCTGGAGCACGACGGTATAATCTACTCCGTGCCGGGCAAAGGGTGCTTTGTGGCAGAGCAGAAGGGCCACGCCGAAACGGCGCTCACACGCGGCTTTGAGGAGAAAGCGCGTGAGGCTCTCGCGGCGGGCGTTCCGCAGCAAACGCTTATAGATATAGTAAAAAGCGTTGGCAGCGAGCTTATTGATGAAGTGAAGGAGGACGGAGCGAAATGATAGAGATAAAAAACGTATCGCTGACTTTTAAAGGCGGCGCTCTGGATAAGAAAAAAGATTTTACGGCGCTGGACGATGTTTCAATAACCGTGCCAGAAGGCTGCATATACGGCTTTCTCGGCTCTAACGGCGCGGGAAAATCTACCCTTATGCGCATGATCTGCGGCATTTACAAGACCGAGCAGGGCAGCATAACCATCGACGGCGAAGAGGTGTACGACAACCCAGAGGCTAAGAAAAAGATATTTTTCGTGAACGATGAAACGGTGCAGTACGCCGATTTCACGCTGGAGGGGCTGAGAAAGTATTACCGCAGCTACTACCCCGATTTTTCCGACGAGGTGTACGAGCGGCTGACGGCTAAGCTGGGTCTGCCGACAAACAAGCGCATGGCTGAGTTTTCAAAGGGAATGAAGCGGCAGGCGGTAGTTATTATAGGGCTTTCCTGCATGACAAAGTGCCTTATGCTCGACGAAGCTTTCGACGGACTCGACCCCGCTATGAGGAAAGTAGTAAAGGAAATGATAGTTGACGAAATGCTCGACCGCGGCGCAACTATGATAGTTTCTTCGCACAACGTTGCCGAGATAAACGAGCTTTGCGACCGCGCTATGCTGATACACAAGGGCAAGCTTATCTTTGCCGACGAGATAGACGAGATACGCAGCGGATTCAGAAAAGTACAGCTGGTGGACAAAAAGCGCGTTGTTCCGCGCGGCGAACTGGAGCTTATGGGTCTGCGCGTAATGGAATACAGCGCTACGGGCAGAGTAGCGCAGGCTATTATAAAAGGTACGGAAACTGAGATAGACGAGAAAATATCTTCCCTCGGCATAGACATTGCGGAAACTATACCGCTTACGCTGGAAGAGATATTTATTTACGAATTGCAGGCAAGGGGGTATGGAAATGTCATTTCAGAGAATTAAAAACGCGGCGTTTGCCGAAGTGCGCGTGCAGCGAAAAATGCTGCTGATAATAAACATACTTATGGGCGCGGGCGCGCTGACATATGGTCTGAACGGCATAGTCACCGCTATGCAAGACGGCGAGTTTTTTCCTTACGGCCTCTCGATAGTGCTTTTCCTCGCGGCGGCAGGCTGCGGATATTTCATTTGCAGCTCGCTTTTCAGCGATATGCACAACAGACAGCAGTGCGACATTACCCTCTCGCTGCCGATGACGGCGAACGAGCGCTACTTCTCTAAATTGATGGCGCTGACATTCATACAGATAATACCAGCGATATTCTGGACGGTACTGGCTAACGTTATGGTGATAGCGGGCTTTGCGGGCTACCACCGCGGAGTGGGCAATGCTGCGGAATACGCACTGCCGCTGACGCTGCTTTACCTTAGCGTTATCCTCTTTACCGCGGCTGTTTCGATATTTTGGAACTGCTGCTGCGGCTCGGCGGCGGAGAGCATATATTTCCCGATAATCACCGCGGGTATAATCACCGCGCTGCCCTCTACCATGATATACACTATGGTAGAGAACTACGCCAGAGTATCTACCGGCTACATAAACGAGCGTTTTCTTTCGCTTTGGTCGTATATGCCGCTTATTATGGTTGAGGAATACGACGCTAAGTGGTACAGCGTTTACACGTTTATAAACTGCCTTATCTCGCTGGCGGTGATATTCGCCTGCCTGCTGATATACAGAAAGCGCGACGGCAAGACAGTCGGCAGCCCGATAGTTTTCAGAAGCGCTTACTCGCTGATGATGCTTCTCGGTGTGTTCACGGTACTGGTGATATTCTACATGACCGGCATTTTCGGAATGGGTCTGGTAGTTGCCGCGCTGGTATATACTATTATAAATATAATAGTCAGCCGCGCTAAACTATCCGTCAAGAGCGTTTTGGTATGGCTGCTGAGATACGCCGCCGACTGCGTGTGCTTCATAGCGGTGCTGGCGCTGGGCTATATTACCAACGGCTTCGGCTACAACGGTCTGGTAGCAAATCTGAAAAACGACGGCAGCCTTTATATCGACGTTTCGATGAATTACAACTATTTTGATGAAGATTACGGAAATGAAGTTTGGGGCGATTATAAAATAAGCGCCGACGCCAGCAAAAAGGACATCGAAAAGGTATTCGAGATCATATATGAGGCGAAAAGGCCGGATAAAAAGAGCATAAGCGATTTTTTGAAGAACTTCGGCAATGTTTATTACGATCCTTTCGATGAGTATGGCGATACGCTCGAGATATACGTAAACTCGCGAAAGTATGACGGCGATGATATGTACTACTCCGACACGGTTTACGATCAGACGATTTTCTACGAATCAGTGGACGATGTGAAAAAGGTCATCAGCAAGCTGAACGCTCTGCCATACCTCGAAAGACAGAATTACGATGATCTCGATGAATATTTGAATGACGACGGATATTACATCGACGAAAACGAGGACTACGACGAGATAGACGACAGCGAAGATACCGCCGATACCGAGTATACTATTACTGGATCGGAAACGGCAGAATAATTTTTAGGCGCTCTCCGCTGCGGGGGCGCTTTTTTTGTAAACACCGTTGACAAATTTCGACGGTGGTGATATAATTATTCTGACAGATATTATAGGAGGAAAATAATATGAACACAACGATAAAAAAACTGATAGCCCTGCCCGCAGCGGCGGCGATAATGTGCAGTACGGCGGCTATGCTGCCGAGCGCGGAGGTATACGGCGCGCCTGCGCAGACGGCGGCAGTGCTCGTCGAAGCGAACAACGGCTTGAACCCACCCGCTTTGCGCGAGTACAAGGTCACCGCAAACAGCGCGACACTCTCATGGAAGCCTGTCAGCGGGGCTATCGGATACAGAGTTTACAGAAAAGTCGGAAGCAACTGGGTAAAAGTAAAGACCCTCTCGGGAACAAGATACACCGAAAAGGGGCTTGCGCCTTATAGCAGCTACCGGTACAAAGTCAAGGCTTACAAAAAGAAGTCGGGCAAGACTTTTTGGGGCAAGGCGAGCCGCGTGCAGACCGCAACTACCCTGCCCGAAGCGCCGAAATTCAAGGCTTTTTCCGCGACGAAAGATTCTATTAGGGTGAACTGGCAGGGCGTGAAGTGCGACGGCTATCAGCTTTACATGAGCGAAAACGGCGGCGCATACACCAAAGTTGCTACGGTAAAGGGCGCTTCTGTCGGCACATACAAGATAAAGAATTTGAAGAGCGGTACTAAGTACACTTTCAAACTTAGAGCGTATGGCAGACGTGCGGACAACAACCGCGTTATAACCGGCGCGGCGGTAGTCAAGGCAAAAACTACCGTGAAAGATAACAGCGTTCAGCCCGAGTACGGCACTGTTTCCACCGAATACAAGGGCGGACAGACCGGCTGGGTAGTCTGCAACGGCATATCAGTGTGGAAAAACGGCAAGTGGGAAACCACCACTACCTCCTCTGAGGAAGCTTTTAAATTTGCTAAGCCGTACCTTACTCCGCAAAAACCCGGAACATATGAGGGCGAAAGCGTAGAAGGCATAGTTTGGGTATACCTCGGCAAATAATATCTTGCGCTTCCTGTCTGCAAAATAAGCGGGCGGGGGCGCTTTTTTCTTGACAAATGCGGCGGCTTGTGATATAATTTAGAAAAATATCAAAACGAAACGAACAAAAGGGAGGGGAAAGATTTTATGATATGCCCTGAATGTAAAAATGAGATAGAAGAGGGCGCAAAGACCTGCCCCGCCTGCGGAAAAGCCCTCTCGCCCGAGCAGCCCGAGGTGAAAAGCGTGCGCGTAAAGCCCGCCGCGCCTACCCCCGAAGAGCGCCGCGAGGTGCGCGTCAACGCAGGCATCTACAAGCTGATATGTATAGCCATGGGGCTTTGCCTGATAGCAGGCTCGGTGGTCTGGGCAACGCTTATGCTCAAAGACCGCACCCGCCGCGACGACGCCCCGCCCGCTTCATCAGCCCCCGCGCAGGAGCAGGAGCAGAGCGCGGCTGTTACCACAAAGCGGACTGAAACCACCACGACTACCACCACCGCCGACCCATACAAGCAAGAGGTAGCGCCGAAATTTGAGGAAGATTACGGCACTATGTACGTCACTACCGACAGCCTTGTCATGCGCATAGGTCCGGGGTATGATTACTCGAAGTGCGAAGGCGATCCGCTGGCTTCGGGCACGGCGCTGAACGTCACCGCCGAGCAGGAGGACGCTAAGTCTGAGGAAACGTGGTGCTATGTGACGTCAGACGGCGTGAGCGGCTGGGTCTGCAAGACCTACCTTTCGTCCACCGCACCGACGGTAACGGTGGTAAAGCCTGACGAATACTACTCTTCCTCCACCGATATTAGCGTTATCAGATACGGCGGTGTGAAGCTCTACACCGGCCCCGACACGACCTACGACGTGATAGCCGAGCTGCCGCAGGGCACTGAGCTGGAAAAAGTAGGCTACAACTACCTCAGCGTAAAGTGGACGTATGTAAAATACGGCGAGCAGTACGGCTGGATAGAAACTTACGACGGCGACTGGTTCAACCCGACCATTGAATGATTAAGGCAACACCGCACAACTACCGCCTAGCGGCTTTGTGCACATCTTGCTTGCGTTTTTGCGAAGCCAAAACAATTTTCCGTCATATCACCCAAAACCTCCTAGCTTAACGCGAGTTAAGCGTCGTCGGCTTTAGGCAATCTGACGAAAAATCTGACGACGCAATCTGCACACAATAGTTGAGCGGTGTTGCCTTGAACAATATCAAGTATAAAAGCCTTTGCGGAAAATGCAGAGGCTTTTTTTACGCCTGCCGCGAATTTCGGTTGAAATCTTCACCGAAATGTGTTATAATCATAATGTATTTTATTTTGAAATTGGAGCTGTTTTTATGAAAGACGGATTTATAAAAGTAGCCGCCTGCACGCCTGAGATACGCGTTGCGGATACGGCTTTCAACGCTGAAAAAATAATCGGGCAGATGGATAAATGCCGCGCGGCTGGCGTGAAGATAGCGGTCTTCCCCGAGCTTTGCATTACGGGCTACACTTGTCAAGACCTTTTCTATCAAGATACCCTGCTTGACGGCGCGATGCGTGCGCTGGCGAATATCGCGAAGCACACGGCGGGCAGCGATATGCTCGTGGCGGTGGGCTGCCCCGTTCGCGCTAAGGGCAAGCTTTACAACTGCGCCGCAGTTCTCCAAAACGGCGAGGTTCTGCGTTTTATCCCAAAGACTCACCTGCCGAACTACAATGAATTTTACGAAGCGCGCCACTTTGCGCCATACCGCGGCGGCTCGGTGCAGGTGGAGCTTACGCAGTATTTTTCCGACGATATAATGCACTCCGCCGAGATGGGTCAGTGCGTTTTCGAGCTGGATAACTGGGAAACGCAAGGCTCTCAGCCCGCCGACTGCGTGAAGATAGGCTTCGAGATCTGCGAAGACCTCTGGGTAGCCGACCCCGTTTCAAACTACCTCGCGAAAGCGGGCGCTGCGCTTATCTGCAACCTCTCCGCTTCGGACGAGGTCATCGGCAAGGACAGCTACCGCCGTCAGCTAGTGTCGAACCAGTCGGCGCGGCTGGTAGCGGGTTATATCTACTGCTCGGCGGGCGACGGCGAATCCACGCAGGATATGGTGTTCTCGGGACACAACCTGATAGCGGAAAACGGCTCGCTGCTGGCGGAAAGCAAGCTCTTTGAAAACGGCATAACTATCTCTGAGATAGATTTCAAGCGGCTGGCTTTCGAGCGCCGCAAGATCTCGACATACCCCGCCGCCGTCACAAGCTGGGGTGCGCCCGCTGAGAATTATCAGCCGTACTTCCTTGATAACCTGCCGACGGAGTTCATATCGTTCGACATGGCAGACACCGCGCTGACCCGCGGCTATTCCAAAACGCCTTTTATCCCCGCCGACCGCGCAGAGCGCAACGAGCGCTGCCATCTGATACTGCAAATGCAGTCGCACGGCTTGATGAAGCGCATCGCCCACACCCACGCGCAGAGCGTAGTGATAGGCATATCCGGTGGGCTTGATTCCACCCTCGCGCTGCTGGTCTGCGTTATGGCGATGGATTTGCTGAAACGCCCGCATACCGACATCGTGGCGGTGACTATGCCATGCTTCGGCACTACAAAGCGCACCCGCTCGAATGCCGAGATACTTTGCGAAGCGCTGGGGGTAACCTTCCGCGAGGTTAATATCTCAAAAGCCGTGCTACAGCATTTTGAGGATATCGGTCACGATTACGATAATCACAACGTGGTATTTGAAAACGGTCAGGCGCGCGAGCGCACGAAGGTGCTGATGAATATTGCCAATCAGGTGAACGGACTTGTTATCGGCACGGGCGACCTTTCAGAGCTGGCGCTGGGCTGGGCAACGTACAACGGCGACCATATGTCGATGTATGGCGTGAACGCGAGCGTGCCGAAAACGCTTGTGCGCCACATAGTTCGCTACTACGCCGATACCTGCGGCTACGCCCCCCTCGCCGAGGTGCTGCTGGATATTCTGGATACCCCCGTATCGCCCGAGCTGCTGCCTACCGACGAGAGCGGCACTGAGATGACTCAAAAGACTGAGGACTTGGTAGGCCCTTACGAGCTGCACGATTTCTTCCTCTACCACGCCGTGCGCTGGGGCTGCGAGCCGAAAAAGGTGAAGCGGCTGGCAATGTACGCTTTCGGCGACGATTACAGCGAGGAGGTCATCACCCACTGGCTAAAGACTTTCTACCGCAGATTTTTCTCGCAGCAGTTCAAGCGCAGCTGTCTGCCCGACGGCGCAAAGATAGGCTCGGTAACGCTTTCACCGCGCGGCGACTGGAGAATGCCTAGCGATGCTGTGAACGCTCTTTGGCAGGAACAATTGTAATAAATTTGGGAATAATGAATAAAGCGAAAACAAAACAAATAAATAAAAAATAAATAATTTGCTTTTACCGTATTGCAATCGCGCATAAAATGTGCTATAATGTGGTGTGAATGTTTCGCCGCAGTACCGCGGCTTTGAATAATGAATAAAGAACATTGGATCTATATATAATAAGGTATAAGGGGATGTAAGACGGAATGGCGCTGAAGAAGAGGAAGATCATTGGCGTGCTTCTTGCGCAGGCTGAAAGAGAATATCAGTCGAAGCTGATGAGCGGTATCGCCGAACGCGCTTTTGAATTAGGATATGACTGCTTCACTTTCTCAGATCCGATAAAAACTGAGTCGGGCGAAAACGTGCGCCGCGGCGCTGAGAATATTTTTGATCTTATAAATTTCGATATGCTCGACGGAGTTATCATAGTGCCTGATACTTTTAATAATAAAAAGACAGCTGAGTTTGCCGAGCGCTTAGTGCGCCGCAAATTCAAGGGGGCTGTGGTATCAGTCGATCACCGCGCGGGGGATATGCCCGTTATTATGGGCGACGACGCTGCCGCCATCGAATCGCTGACAGACCATCTTATAGAAGAGCACGGCTGCCGCATCATCGACTTTTTTAGCGGTACGCCGGGGCACGAACACTCAGCTAGGCGGCTGGAAGGCTATTTGCGTTCGCTCAAAAAGCACGGCATAGCTTACGAGCCTGCCCGTGTGCACGACGGCGATTTTTGGTACAACATGGGTGAAAAAACTGCGGAGGATATATTATCTTCTCCGCTGCCCAGACCGCAGGCGGTAGTATGCGCATGCGACACTCAGGCTATAAGCCTTTGCGACGCATTTGCGCATCGCGGGATAAAAGTTCCCGACGATATAAAGATAACGGGCTACGACAGCATAAAGGCAGGCACCAACCATGTGCCCTCGATAACCTCTGCCGAGATACCCGCGAAGCAGACGGGCGCGAACGCGGTGGAATATCTGCACAGCGTTATAGAAAACAAGCCCTTTGAGCCCGGGGCTTACTCGACGGATATAGTGCTGGCGCAGACCTGCGGCTGCGGGGTGGACGCTTCGGCAGTTTACAGGTCGAAGAATTTCTATTACTCTGACGACAACCACCTTAGCAATTTTCTTTCGGCTTCAAACGATATGATGAGCGACCTTATATCCGCCGAAAACCTCAGCAGCCTTATCGGCAGGGTCAACTGGTACAGCTTTCAAATACGGCCTTTCGATGCGCTGTATCTCTGTCTTAATCAAAACTGGGAGGGCAGCGAGAAAGGTTATATAGCGCGCGGTTACAGCGAAAACGTGCAGCTGCGCCTCGCGCACCGTACTGGAGAGGATAAGCAGGAGTACGATATAAGCTTTCCCTCAGCGGATATGCTGCCCGAAATGGCTTGGCAGCGCGAGAAGCCTGCGGTGTTTTACTTCGCGCCGCTCTACTTCGGCGACCGCGCTTTCGGCTATATCGTTATGCAGTATGATACGCCGCACTCTATGGTGGACGATTTCTGCGGCTGGCTGAAAAATGTCTGCAACGGCTTTGAATGTATGCGCAGACAAATACATATTCGCCGTATGTACTTTGAGTTGGAAAAGGCGGCGCTGACCGACAGCCTTACGGGGCTTTACAACCGTTACGCTTTCAACCGCCGCGCGGAAAAACTTATAGCTGACGGCGAGCGCGGGGTAAAGACGATGTTTATGATGGCTGATCTGAACTACCTAAAGCAGATAAACGATAATTTCGGACACCTCGCGGGCGATAAGGCGCTCAACGCCATAGGGCAGGCTATAAGCAGCGCCTGCGGCGAGAACGAACGCTGCTACCGCTTCGGCGGCGATGAATTTATGCTCATCGGCGTAGGCGATTACAGCGAAGAGCGCATAGACGACCTCAAACTGCGCATACGCAGAAGTTTGGAGGATTTCAACGCGCATTCGGGGTTGCCTTACATGGTAAAGGTCAGCTTAGGCGCGGTCTGCGAGATAGCGGATTCGGCAGAAAAGCTGGACAGAATGGTAAAGCTTGCCGACGAAAAAATGTATCAGGATAAGCAGATAAATAAGAAGCATTCGGCAAGCCCTTTCAGATAAAGCGGGAGGCGGCACATTTGAAGATAAGCGTGATATTTACAGGCGGAACTATCGGCAGCAGGCTCAGCGGCGGGTACATCGGCGTTTCGGGCTGCCCTTACACGCTGATAGAGAACTGGCGGCGCGAGCACGGCGGCTGCGAATTTGATACCTGCGAGCCGTACACTATTCTCAGCGAAAACAGCAGCTTTGAGCATCTTTGCAAGCTGGCTGCCTGCGCGCGGGAAAGATCTGCCGCGGCGGAAGCCGTTATCATCACGCACGGTACAGACACGCTCTGCTACACTGCGGCTTTTTTAGGACTGGCGCTTTCCGACATAAAAAAGCCGATAGTGCTGGTGTCCTCGGGCTGCCCGCTTGAGGACGAGCGCGCAAACGGTCAGCAGAATTTCGCGGCGGCGGTGGAGCTTGCAAAAAGCGGCGAAGCGGGCGTTTTCGCGGTTTGGTATGCCGATGGCGAGGCGCGGGTGCACAGGGGAGTGCGTTTGCTGCCGCACGCGCCGTACAGCGATATGCTCGTGAGCCTGCCGAATTTCAGCGAAACGGCGGGCGGCTTTT
>OGYJ01002355.1_pt1 | contig 12874 bp, 10 predicted proteins | sample 1576531 | NCBI WGS metagenome assembly OGYJ01 (sample SAMEA3541574, study PRJEB24748) | human gut metagenome | biome: human gut; feature: human-associated habitat; material: faeces | place: China | collected 2012 | reverse complement strand
AAACAGCAGCGGCACCGCCAAAACAGCTGCCAGCAAGTAATGCAGTAACAGTCAAAATGGAAATGAGTTGTTTTTTCATAAAAATGCACCTCCACATTTGTCACAAATAGTATAAATTACTGTCCTTTTACGATGCTTTTTAAAACAATTAGATCTGCTAAGCTGATTTGATCATCGGTGTTGACATCTGATGCATAGATGTTTGTCAATCCAGCATAATGTGTGCTGTAGTCGGAATATGTAAATTCAAAGTTGTTTTCTTTCCCGAGAAGGAAATTTGACAAATATGTCACATCAGCCGCATCTACCAAGCCATCATGGTTTACGTCACCGAGTGCATAGGTTTCAAAAACAACATCACGTTTTTCGCTGTTAGAAAAGATTTCTACCTGCTTATTTAACGCAGCTTCTGATTTGATATTGGCACTGGATGTAATGTTAATTGGTACTGTAAAAAGTCCATTAGAAGAAAGCTTTTTATTCTGTGTAACTAACATAAAAGAAGATTTATTATATGGTTCAGCACCTGGATCGGAACCAATATGAGCAAGAACTGTATTGGTGTATGCAAAGTAATCATAATCTGTTATTACTTTTGCTTGGGTTGGAACCAGTTCCGTTTGCAATTTTGCATAAACGTCAATGGTGGCACCAGTTGGGAAAGAAGCTGTATCTGGTGTAATTGCAATCACGTAGTGCTGTGTGCTGGCAAGACTGTTTGCATTATAGTATGGAACATCTAATTTTGTTGCAGATGCTTGAGCAGATCCGGCAATGTACAGATCTACAATGTCTGCAATGTCTTCTTCGCTGACACCATTTTCCTGCAAGTACGTAACCAGTTCATCTACCGGATCTTCTGGTGACGGTACAGTTTCTGCAAATGCTGGTAATGCCATTGCACTGCATAAAGATGCTGCGCAGGCAAGTGCCAATCCGTGCTTTTTCCATGTTTTCTTCATAAGAATCATCCTTTCTTTAAAAAACCAACATCCATAGTAATTTGACCAATGGAAATAATTTCTATTTATAGTATAACCAATACTGTTCTACCTGTCAAGAATAATTCTATAAGTTCTTTATTTTTTAAGTCTAATTCGTTTTGCATATTTGTTTGGATTTGTTTTTCGATTGAGACTTTATAAAATAAAGAAAAAGAGAAAACGCATTAAAAGCAGATTGTGTCGAATATTACGATATCATGTAAAAATAGCGTCTGAATCGAAATATACTTTGATTCAGACGCTATCATTTCTTTTTATCGAAAAATAGTATGCAGTTCATATTCTGCCAAAGCCATCCACTCCCGTACCCAGTAGGTCGGAACCAGAATGGGACGTGTTGCACCGCTGACCGACCATGCTTCCAAGCCATTTTGTTCTGCCAGAAGGTGTGCACGATATTGATGAAATCCATCGGTAATCAGTGTCACTTGAAGCGGGAGTCCTTGCTGTTCCAGAATGGCTTTGGAGTTGGCGATGTTTTCTGCTGTATCAGTGGATTGATCTTCCAGCAAAATCCGATCTGCTGCAATTCCATGCGCCGTCAGGTACGTTTGCATGGCCTGTGCTTCCGAGATGGATTCACCGGGACCTTGTCCACCAGAAACGATACAGAAAGCGGTTTCGTGTTCCGATAGGTAAGTTGCCGCAGCTTCTAAACGTCGGCGCAACATTAAGCTGGGAGTAGTGCCCTTTACTTTGCAGCCCAGTACAATGACGGTGTTTGGCTGCTTGGGCGGACGGTTTTGATAGCGCAGCATCTGAATCGAACAAATCGTAACGAATGCAATGCCAAACAGCAGCAGAACCGCTACGATGCTGCATCCGATTCTTCCGGCAAGATGCTGCCAGATCTGCCGAATCCAGTGGGAAACGGTATGCCAGCATGCCGTAAGCAGAAAGAGCCCTCCGCTGACCAGCATGCCGGCAATGTTTCCGGCATTGCAGACATGTACAAATACCGGTGCCAGAAAAACGGCAAACAGTCCAGCTTCTAAAAACAGTAGTCCACCTCGTATCATTGTACCCCTCCATTTTGTTCCTGTAAGCGAATAAAATCGGCGGCAAGCTGCTGTGCTTCTTCGTAGGAAGAAAGGTGGTAGCAGCGAGCTCGGAATGCAGCAGCACCATAGAGTCCGGTCAAATACCAGGCAGCATGTTTGCGTGCATCTCGGATGGCAATTTCTGGCGGTTTTTCCGGATTGTGTGCAAGAATCAGCCGGATGTGTGCCAGCATGGTTTCCATGCGCTGTTCCAGGGTTGGCGGTGTGTAGGGCTGTCCAGAGAAAGCAGCTTGAATCTCCTGAAATAGAAAGGGATTGCCATAGCTGCCTCTTCCGATCATTACCAAATCACAACCTGTTTCTGCATACATGCGCTGGCAGTCCGCCAGAGAAGCCACATCTCCATTGCCGATTACTGGAATGGAAACGGCTTCCTTTACCTGTCGAATAATTGTCCAGTCCGCAGAGCCGGTATAGAATTGTTCTCTTGTCCTGCCGTGAATGGTCAGGGCAGCTGCACCGGCTTCTTCCATTGCCTGTGCAAATGGAACTGCGTTGATGTGTGCTGCATCCCACCCCATGCGGAACTTGACAGTGACCGGAACAGGGGAGGCTTCCACCGCAGCAGCAGTGACTGCTTTTGCCAGATCCAGCTGCTTCATAAGTGCGGCGCCCGAGCCGTTTCCGGCAACCTTTGGAACCGGGCAGCCCATGTTTAAATCAATCCAATCCGGTTCAAACGGCAGCACTTTTTTCACTGCGGCTGCGATAAAGTCCGGTTCACAACCAAATAATTGCAGGCCCATGGGACGCTCTTCCGGCAGAATGGTGCACAATTGCGCTGTTTTTTTATCTCCGTAACAAAGGCCTTTGGCAGAGATCATTTCGCTGACGAGTCCAGCTGCACCATACTGCTTGCAAAGGATGCGGTAAGCACGGTCTGCTACACCTGCCATTGGTGCGAGCATGGCAGTTTGCGGCAGTGTGACGGTTCCAAAAGTAATTGTTTTCATAGCATTCTCCTAAATTTTGATTCAACAGGTTTATTATACCGTATTTTTTTGTTTTTTGCAAATTTTGGAGTTGCTTCAAATGGGAAATATTCCACAAGCGAATAATTCCCGAAAAATAGCCGACTTTCCACCATTTCAACAGGATTTTCCACAAAAAACACTGCGGTTTACAAGCAGAATGTGGAAAAAATGGGGAAAGCCGGATTAAGCCGGAAAAAGCCGGGCATACTGCTTTTTGAAAACAAGTTGTATTGGGAGGCAGAAATAGGATGGTAAAAGGTGTGCATAAAAAAATTATTGAGCTCAATCATCCGGACAGTGTGTATTTTGAAAAGGCTGTTTTTTATCTCAAGCCAGGGATTACCCATTTTCCGGCACAGATGGCAGAATCGGAAGCCAAGCGCTTCCTGCTGCGTACGGGGCAGCCGGAATGTTCTGCTGCCGGTCGGTGGCGGAAAATTGGCACCCTGGCAGCCGTTGGTTTGGTTTCCAGCTGTCTGACGATGATTTTGTGCTATGTGCTGATTCGATGACACAGTTCTTGCCGATTCGTCAAAATGCGTTTGGCTTTGCAAAAACTTTTGCATTTCTCGGAAAAGCCCTTGTAATTTTTCAAGCATCATGGTATAATTTTAGGAAGCACGGATTCTTTCCGTGCTTCCTATCTTTTTTTGATCAAACAAGAATGATGTGCATGACAGCCACGAAATGTGGGGATTGTTCCGGATGTGGAACCAAACATGCATAGGATGTTGGAGGTATTTTTATGCGCCCCAAAAAAGACGCTTCTGCTGCATCCAAACGCCAGCCGTTCCGGTCGGAACCGGCAGAGGAAGAGCAGTTGATTGCCGGTCGGAATCCGGTTCTGGAAGCCCTGAAAAGTGATCAGCCGCTGGATACCATTTATCTGAGCGGCACCAATGGGACACTGCATCAAATCGCAGCGCTTGCCAAAGAAAAAAATATTTTAGTGAAGATGGTCTCTGATGCGGCGCTTTCCAAAATGACGCATCAGGCAGTGCATCAAGGCGTTGCAGCATCTGGTGCCTGTGGGCAATATGTCTCCGTAGAAGCCATTTTACAGGCTGCACGGGAGAAGCAGGAAGCACCCTTACTTGTTATTTGTGATGAGATTCAGGATCCGCACAATTTAGGTGCGATCATTCGAACTGCAGAAGCTGCCGGCGCACACGGCATCATCATCCCCAAGCGACGCAGCGCTTCTTTAACAGTGACGGTTGGAAAGACCTCTGCCGGAGCAGCAAGTTGGCTGCCAGTGGCACGGGTTTCCAATTTGGTGCAGGCCATGGAAACGCTGAAGGAAAATGGCGTTTGGATTTATGGAACGGATGCTTCCGGTTCGCCTTACACAGACGTAGATTTTACAGGCGGAACGGCATTTGTGATTGGTTCGGAAGGTTTTGGAATTGGCCGTCTGGTCGGAGAACACTGCGACGGCCTGCTGCGGCTGCCGATGTTTGGTCAGGTAAATTCTTTGAATGCATCCGTAGCAGCCGGAATCTTTTTGTATGAGGCGGTTCGGCAGCGACAGTTGTAAGAAACTGCTTGGCTTCCCCATCCCCTCCCTTTCGGGACGGCAGTCCATTCACCCCGATTCGCAAGGAGTATTGCAAAGATTATGGCAAAAACAACCTTTACCCTGGAAGAAATTTTACAAGAATATGGACCAGACGGAAAAGACAGCAGTTCCAAACAAGTGGAACATCAGCCGCTTCCGTCCGGAAAACTCGAGACAGAAAAAATGCTGTCGGCTGCTGCACCGACTCCCATTGGCAGACAGCGTGCTGCCGCACCGGCTGCACCTCGGCGCCGAACGGCAGAGCCGCCTGTACAGCCAGAACCGCAGCGCCGTCCGGCTGCAAAAGAACCGGACGATTGGGCAGAGATGCAGTCTGCTATTTTAACGATTAAACAAAAGAAAGAGCGCCGCCCTAAAATTCCGGAAGATTCTGCAATTGCAAAAATGTATCAGCAGGAAGCGCCACGCAAGGCGGTTTCCTTTGTACAGTCTCCGGCTATGCAGGCTCGTGGCCCGGCAGAATCTGAGGAAGAATCCTATGATGAAGCTGTTATTCTTCCGCAGAAAGAGCAGGAACCGGAATCTGTGCATCGTCCCAATATTCGGCAAATGGAGTCGGCAGACTCTGCCAAGAAGCGGAAAAAGCGTGCCAAGCGGCGCAAGACCGAACAGAAAGCAGATGTGGATTTTCTGTATGACACAGCAGAGGATTCCGAGCAGGAAGAACGACAGCCTGCCAAGCGTCCAACTGTTCAAACAGAACGCCCCTCTCGCTTCCGGAAAAAGAAGGACAAGGATTTCTTTTTTCATTTGTCCGAAGATCGGGAATCGAATTCGAAGCCAAAAGAAGATAAAAACGTACATATTCCCAATCAGGATGCGGAAATTTTGGAAAACATCCACGCACTGCGCAATGTTGTGTTTGTGCGTACTGCGTTGCTGTTGCTGCTGAGCATTCTCGGCTGTATTTTGGCATTTTGTGAAACACCTGGCAATCGGCTGTATCATTTCCTGATTGAACGGCTTTCTGCACGAGGGTATTGCCTGCTGGAATTGGCAATGGCAGCGATTGCCATTGTCATTGCATTTCCTACCATTCGAAACGGTTTGCGCAACCTCGTCCGATGGCGTGCCGATTGCGACAGCATGGCAGTTCTGCCGATGATTGCCGGTTTGGCAGCCACCATTGTAACCTGCTTTTCGCCGGAGGTGCTGACTACGTATGCTGTGCATCTCTATATTCCGGCGGCAATTCTGGCGCTGCTGTTTAATTCGGTTGGAAAACTGTTGATTATTCGGCGGGCTTCTCGAAACTATGGCATCCTTTCCAAATCGTTTGAAAAATATGTGCTGACCTATGTTCATACAGAAGGCAATGCCGAGCAGCTGACCCGTGGTGTGGTCAATGACCTGCCGATTTTGGCAGCTGTTCGAAAAGCCAACCAGCTTTCGGATTTCCTACGCTACACGTATTCCAGCGATTTGGCGGATCATTTTTGCAAGCTTGCAACGCCGATTCTTGCCATTGTTTCTCTGTTGACTGCGGTGGGCTTATCCTTGATTCGCTATGGTGTGCATTGGCAGCTGCAAACAGTTTGCATTTGCCTTTCTCTGCTGGCTGCTCTGATTACCATTAGTTGCTGCATGGGTGCAGCATTGGTGGTAAATTTGCCGCTGGATGTTGTCACCAAGCGTGCAGTGGTGCGCAATCGTGTCTTGCTGAGCGATCAGAGTGTAGATGATTATTATGATACCAATGCGCTGCTGCTGGATGCAGCAACGTTATTCCCCAAGGGCAGCGTACAAGTCAGCGGCATTAAGCTGTTTTCAACGTTTAAAATTGACGAGGCGCTTCTATATGCCGTGAGTCTGGTGCATCATGCAGGCAGTTTCCTACAGGATGCATTGGAAGATGTGGTGCCCAACAAAAAAACATTATACCCGGTAGAGGATTTTCAATATGAGGATTCCTTCGGCATTTGCGGTTGGGTACAAAATCGCCGGATTTTATTTGGAAATCGAGAAATGATGGCAAGCCACAATGTAGAAGGTTTGCCAACCCGTACCCGGGAAGCAGAACTGGCAGAGGGCAGCCGAGATATTTTGTATTTATCTGTCAGCGGCAACCTGGCTGCGATGTTTCAGCTGAATTTGCAGGCAGATTCCATTGTGAAAAAGTGGATGCAGGAGTTGAAGCGGGAGCGGGTTGCGCTGGTTCTGAAGAGTGTGGACAGCTGCCTTTCCCTGCAAAAACTGTCGGCGCTGTTCCAGTTCCCGGAATATTTGCTGAAAATTCTGCCAGCTTCCATGCATGACATTGCCGAAGCGGAAACCGCAGAGAAAGACTGCGAAAGCGCTACCATGATTTGTGACGGAAGCTTTGCCGGAATTGCAGAGCTTTTGACAAGTGCCAAAAAGGTACGACGTGCTTCTACCATTGGTTTGGTGCTGCAAGCCGTAACGGCCATTCTTGGAATCAGCTTAGGGATGGCGCATTTGGCAGTTGGCGCTTATGCAACCCTAACCGCACAGCTCTATATTCTCTATCAGCTGATTTGTACAGCGGTAACAGTACTTGCCGTGCGCCGGCTCAAGTAAGCCATATTCTGGGCAAGTTTTGCATTTATTTTTGAGTTTCGCAGGCAGTTTTACGAAAGGAGTTCCTTATGAGTCAAAATCGCAACACAGACGGAGAAGAAACTATCTTTTTCCAGACCCCTTCCAACAAAAAACGAACCGATCAATATGACACCCAACAACTCCAAGCAGATGTGATTCGTAGACAATATCAACAGCAAAATGGGTATGCTGGAAATGATCCATATGCGCAGCAGAACGGTTATGCTGGAAACGGACAACCCTATCCGCAGCAGAATGGTTATGCTGGAAATGGGCAGCCCTATCCGCAGCAAAATGGTTATGCTGGAAATGGGCAGCCGTATCCGCAGCAGAACGGTTACGATGGAAACGGACAGCCGTATCCGCAGCAGAATGGTTACGCTGGAAACGGACAACCCTATCCGCAGCAGAATGGCTACGCCGGAAATGGGCAGCCCTATCCGCAAAGAACCGGCTATGCCGGCAATCGCCAGGCAGCCTCTCGTCCAGCAGTGCGCAACAATGGTTCTGCTCGTCCGGCATCGCATCATACCCCCTCCAATGGGTATCATCGTGCCGGCAATCCACAGCCGCAGCGAAACGCTCGGCCTGCACAGGCACCTAGAAATGCATCTGCGCCACGCAATGGGCAACGTTCCTATCAGAATGGCGCAACACCGCCGCCACCTGCTTCCAGAAATACACAGCACCGTGCATCGGCTCCTCGTGCCAGACGGCCACGCAGACGCAGACGATCTTTGCTGGGACGGCTGTTGACGGTTCTATTTACCATCGTTCTGATTATATTTGTGCTGTATTCGGCTTTGGCGCTGCTGGGTATTTCCCGTATGGATAAAGTGGACACCAAAGATCGTGCACCGTCTGCTACTGCAATGGATGAATCCTATGTGCGGAATATTTTGGTGATTGGAACCGATTCCAGAGATCTTTCCGAAGAATGTGGACGGTCGGATTCCATGATTCTGCTTTCCATGAACTCCAAGAGCAATACCTTTACCATCACTTCCTTTTTGCGGGATGCTTATGTAGAAATTCCCGGAAATGGCTGGGATCGTTTGAATGCGGCTTATTCCTACGGCGGCGCAGAACTGCTGATGGATACCATTGAATCCAATTTTCAGATTTCTGTTGATGACTATGTCCTCTTTACATTTGCAGCTTGTTCCGATTTGATTCAGGCCGCTGGTGGGGTAGACCTGGATCTTTCCGATGAGGAAGTGGAATGGGTCAACGGGATTCTTTCCGTTGAACTGAACGAATTGTTGGGCGATGATGCCAACGATGACCTGCTGGAATTCGGAAAAGGTTCCTATCATTTGGACGGCAAGCAGGCGCTTGCCTATAGCCGAATTCGAAAAGTACCAACTGTGGTAGATGGAATTCCATATGCCGATGATTTTGGACGTGCACAGCGGCAGCGGGTTGTAATGACACAAGTCATGCAGAATGTGCTGAAGAATCCAACGCGGCTGGGTGCTGTTTTAACCAGTGCACTGCCCAATGTTTGCACCAACATGCATACAGGTGGGTTGTATTGGCTTTCTTTGAAGGCGCCTTTCATGCTGCTGACCTATGACAAAACGCAGCAGCAGATCGCAGATATGCTCAATATGCACCGCAGCGTGTACCGCCGCTACGAGAGCGGCGAAAGAGAAATTCCCGTGTGGGCGGTCATCAAGCTCGCCGACTACTACCGCGTCAGCACCGATTATCTGCTCGGGCTGACGGACGACCCTGCGCGCCGATGAGGGTATTGGCGATCTTCTGCGCGGCGTTCGCGGCGGGCGTTGCGCTCTCGCAGTATTTACTGAGTGCGCAGTGGGCGCTCATTTTGTGCGGCGTGTTTGCCGCGGCGGCGCTTGTCATGGGACTTTGTGGCTGCGCAAACAAGCGCGGGGACTGGGCAAAGCGCGCGTTTTTGTGCGCGCTGGGCTTATGCTTTGCGTTCGGGTACAACACGCTTTATGCGCATTTTATCAAAGCGCCGAACGACGCGCTGCTCGGCACGCAGGACACAGTTGAGGTCGAGCTTTTGGGCTATGCCGAGGAGACGAGCCACGGCGCGAAGGTCACGGTGAAGATCTTGAACCGCGGCCTGCCGGGGCGGGCCATCTACTACGGTGACGCGGATCTTATGGACCTCGAACCCGGCGCGCACGTGACGGCGGAGGCGCTGTTCAACAGCGCGACCGACCCGACGGGGAAGGGACTGCATCTGCGCAATTTCACGGCCAAAGGCGTCTACATCCTGCTCTATCAGCGCAGCGACCCGACTTATGACGACACAAACGCGGGCGCGCTCAAGTATCTGCCGCAGCGCATCGCAAGGACGCTCGGTGAGACCATTGAGCGCAGCTACAGCGAGCGCGAGGGCGCATTTCTGCGGGCGCTGCTGCTGGGCGACAAGAAATATCTCGACGAGGAGGACGCGAGCAACTTATCCGAGGTGGGCCTTTCCCACGTGATGGCCGTCTCGGGTCTGCACTGCTGCTTTCTGGCATCGCTGATCGGCTCGCTGATGGGCGATAAGCGGAAAAAGCTTCGCTGCGCCGTGACGATCCCGCTCATTTTCCTCTATGCGTTCGTCACAGGCCTGACGCCGAGCATCCTGCGCGCGTGCATCATGATCTCGATGGGCATGATCGCGCCGCTTCTGGGGCGCGACAACGACCCGCCGACGTCGATCTCGTTTGCGCTGCTGCTCATTTTACTAAAAAATCCGTTCGCCATCGCGAGCATCAGCTTGCAGCTGTCGTTTTCCGCGGTGTCGGGCATTATCTGGCTGACGCCGAAGCTCACGAAGCGTGCCCACGGCAAGCACAAGCTTGTGCGCGCGGCGCTGCTGTCGTTTTCGACGACGCTCGGCGCGATGGTGTTTTCCACGCCGCTTGCGTGCTACTATTTCGGAACGCTCTCCATCGTGTCGCTTTTGAGCAACCTGCTTTGCCTGTGGCTCGTGAGCGTCGTGTTCGCGCTGGGATTACTTTCGGTACTGATCGCGGCGGCTATGCCGCAGCTCGGCGCGGCCTGCGCCTTTGTGCCGGTGCTCGGCATTCGCGCGATGCTCGCCATCGCGGGACTTTTGGAGGAGCTTCCGTTCCACGCCATTTACTTTAACACCGCGTTTTCCGTCGTATGGCTTGCGTACGTGTACGCGATCTTCATCGCCTGCGCGCTGGCAAAGCGCGGGAAGTACCGTTATTTTGCGGCGGTGGGGCTTTCCGTCCTGTCGCTCTTCGCCGCGGCGAAGGTCAACGCGCTGCACTATGAACAGGGCGGGCTGAACGTCGTCGCGCTCGATGTGGGGCAGGGGGAGAGCGTGCTGCTCATTTCCGAGGGCCACGCGGCGCTTGTGGATTGCGGCAGCAAAAATTCCTACATCGACGCCGGCGCGATCGCGGCGGACTATCTGCGCTCCGCAGGGGCGACGCTCGACTCTGTGGTGCTGACGCATTATCACGAGGACCACGCCAACGGCCTTGCCGCGCTCTTTGCGCGCGTGGATGTCGATACCATCTACCTTGCCGATATCGACGCGGGCGAGGGTGACCGCGATGAGGTCGAAGCGCTCGCCGAGCGCTACGGCGTGAACATCCACTATGTCACCGAGGTGATAGAGGTCACGAACGGCGCGTCGACAATGAGCATCTATCCGCCGCTCGGCGACAAGGGCGCGAACGAGCTGGGCCTGACAATCCTGTGCTCGCTCGGCGATTTCGACACGCTCATCACCGGCGACATGGACGCGAAAACCGAGACAAAGCTCGTCGAGACCTACGATTTACCGGATATCGAGGTGCTGCTCGTCGGGCATCACGGCTCGAAGTATTCCACCGGTACGACGCTGCTCGAATCGGTGACGCCGGAGGTCGGCGTCATCAGCGTGGGCGACAACAGCTACGGCCATCCGACCGAGGAGGCGCTGCTGCGCCTGACGGACGCGGGCATGACGGTCTACCGCACGGACATGCAGGGCAATATATTGATCACAGTGGACTGAGAGGACTACATGGCAGAGAGAAAAACGCCCAACAAGGGCTATCAGAAATTAAAAAGCGACCTGAGCGCGGGAGAGATCGGTCAGGTCTACATCTTTCACGGCGAGGAGAGTTACCTGCGCGAATACTACCTCGGCGAGATCAAAAAGAAGCTCGTCCCCGCGGGCTTTGAGGAGTTCAACTACCATCGCCTGAGCGGCAAGACGCTGACGATGCAGGAGCTGAACGAAGCGGTCGAGGCGATGCCGATGATGGCCGAGCGTACGCTCGTCGTCGTGACGGACTGTGACCTCTTCAAGCTCCCCGAGGAGCAGCGCACGGCGCTCATCGCGCTGCTGAACGATTTTCCGCCGTACTGCTGCCTGGTGTTCGTGTACGATCTCATCGAGTATAAGCCGAGCAAGACGTATAAAAAGCTCTACGAGGCGCTCGACAAAAACGCGCAGAGCGTCAAGTTCGAGGCGCAGGAGCGCAGCGATCTCATCAACTGGATCGCGCGGCGCTTCCGCGCGCTGGGCAAGGGCATCGACGCGCAGACGGCGGAGCATTTGATCTTCACCTGTGGTGCGCTGATGACCGGCCTTGTGCCGGAGATCGAGAAGATCGGCGCCTACGCCAAGGGGAAGAATATTACGATCGACGACATCAACGCCGTGGCCGATCCTGTGCTCGACGCGGTGGTGTTCGATATGACGAACGCCATCACGAAGCGCGACTACGGCCGCGCGTCGGAGCTGTTGGGTCAGCTGCTCAAAAAGCAGGAGGAGCCGTTTGTCATTCTGGCCGTCATCAGCAAGGAGCTGCGGCGCATCTACACCGCGCGCATCGCGCTCGACAACGGCAAGGACAAGCTCTGGCTCATGGAGCTGTGGGGGATGCGGTCAGACTATCCCGCGCGCTTACTGATGGAGGCGGCGCGCAAAACGACGAGCGAGTGGTGCAGCCAGAGCCTTCTCATGTGCCAGCGGCTCGACCAACGCATGAAGAGTGAAAAGGGCATCGACAGCGAGGGTGAGCTCAAGCTGCTGCTGATGCGCCTTGCACAGGGGAAGTGAATCTATGGCAAAGCCGAAGGTAAAGGAAGTCATCGTCGTCGAGGGACGGTACGACAAAAACACGCTCTCGCAGGTCGTGGACGCGGTCATCGTGGAGCTCGGCGGCTTCGCTGTGTTCAACGACAAGGAAAAGCAGGCTTTTTTGCGAAAGCTCGCCAAGGAGCGGGGCATCATCCTCTTCACCGACCCCGACGGTGCGGGCTTTGTCATCCGCAACCGCGTCAAGGGCAATATCCCCGAGGGTCGTGTGCTGCAAGCCTATGTGCCGGACATCTACGGCAAGGAGAAGCGCAAGCGCAAGGGCGGAAAAGAGGGCAAGCTCGGCGTTGAGGGCATGAAGCCGGAGGTCCTGCTCGACGCCCTCCGCCGCGCGGGTGCGACCATTGATGAAGAAAGCACTGTAAAGGGAAATTCCATCACAAAAGCAGACCTATACGATTTGGGCCTGATCGGCCCGGACAGCGTGGAAAAGCGCAAAGCGCTGTGCAAACGGCTGGAGCTGCCGGAGCATTTGAGCGCAAATGCGCTGGTGGAGGTGCTCAATTTGCTGATGAGCAGGGAAGAGCTTCAGGGGCTCTTTCAATAAAGAGTGAAAAGTTGTTTCCCCTTGGGGAAACGGGGGATAGCAGCGCCGGAGGCGCTGC
>OGYJ01002354.1_pt1 | contig 12876 bp, 8 predicted proteins | sample 1576531 | NCBI WGS metagenome assembly OGYJ01 (sample SAMEA3541574, study PRJEB24748) | human gut metagenome | biome: human gut; feature: human-associated habitat; material: faeces | place: China | collected 2012 | reverse complement strand
TCTGCGGACGCGCAAAGTTACTGGCAGGGACGCTTCGCTGCCTGCACCTTTGTTGAGCGCGTTGGGCATACTGGTCGCCCGCGGAACAGTTGGGGCGTTGCCCCAAGCCCCAGCAGGGGCGCCGCCCCTGCACCCTGCAAGGGGGAATTTCCCCCTTGTCCCCTTTCGCGCGATTGAGTTGGTCGCTTTTCCCATACTCCTTCCGCGTGTTTATCCGATTATTTTGCTTCCTGCCCCAAATTTTTCCGTGCGGCGGAAAGCATCAGCTTCACGCGATTGAGCTGATTCACCTCACTCGCGCCGGGGTCAAAGTCCACCGCGCAGATATTCGCCTGCGGATACTTCTTTCTCAGCTGCTTGATAACCCCCTTGCCCACCACATGGTTCGGCAAGCACGCAAACGGCTGAATACACACAATATTCGGCACGCCCGTCAGCAGCAGTTCCGCCATTTCACCCGTCAGGAACCACCCTTCGCCGTACTGGTTGCCCTGCGAAAGGAACGGGTCGGACAGCTCCGCAATCTGCTCAATATGCATCGGCGGTTCAAAGCGCTTGGACTTTTCCAGCGCCTTGAGTGCGGGACGCCGCAGCGCGCGAATGCCCTTCACGCCCAGTACCGCACTCGCTTCACTTGTCCAGCCCTTGCCTAAATATTCGTGCTTGAACTTGCCGTTGTAAACGGAGTAGTTCATGAAGTCCATCAGGTCGGGCACAACGGCTTCCGCGCCCTCTTCTTCCAGCAGATCCACCAAGTGGTTATTCGCCACGGGCATATACTTCACCAGAATTTCGCCGACGATGCCCACGCGCGGCTTCTTCATGTCCTCGTGAATCGGCAGATGGTCAAAGTCGTCCACAAGCTGCTGGCAGATGTCGCCGTAGCGTCCCGTGCCGTTCACCAGATGGTCGATGATCTTCTGCGACCATGTCTCCGCCAGCCGGTTGGCGCTTCCCGCCTCGATTTCGTAGGGGCGCACCCGATACAGGCAGCGCATCAGCAAATCGCCGAAAACAATCGCCTGCGCCGCGCCGATGAGCATCGGCAGGGTGAAGTGGAAGCCCTCGTTCGTTTCCATGCCGTTGGCGTTAATGGAGATAACCGGGATATGCCCCAAACCGGCTTTCGCCAGCGCGCGGCGGATGAAACCGACGTAGTTGCTTGCGCGGCAGCAGCCGCCCGTCTGCGTCATAGCAAGGGCAAGGCGGTCGGTGTCGTACTTGCCGGACAGCACTGCCTCCATCATCTGCCCGACGGTGATGATGGACGGATAGCAAGCGTCGTTGTTGACGAATTTGAGGCCCGTGTCAATGGCGGAGCGTGTATCGTTTCCCAGCATGACGATGTGATACCCGTGCTTCTCCAGCACCGGCTGAAGCAGACGGAAATGAATCGGTGACATGTTCGGCGCAAGAATGGTGTAGCCCTTCTTCTGCATGTCGCGGGTATACTCCACGCGATGATACGTTGCCGGAACGGGATGCGCCACGATGCCGCGCTTTTCGCGCTGCGCCATCGCCGCCAGCAGGGAACGCACGCGGATGCGCGCCGCGCCCAGCGAGTTCACCTCGTCAATTTTGATGAGCGTATACAGCTTGCCGCAGCGTTCCAGAATCTCCGCCACCTGATCGGTCGTCACGGCGTCCAGCCCGCAGCCGAAGGAGTTGAGCTGAATCAGCTCCAAATCATCCCGCTGGCTGACAAACTGCGCCGCCACATACAGGCGGGAATGGTACACCCACTGGTCGCTCACGCGCAGGGGATGCTCACCGTGGAAGGAAGCGGGGATGCTGTCCTCGGTCAGCACCGCCAGCCCATAGGATGCAATCAGCTCCGGCATTCCGTGGTTAATTTCCGGGTCAACGTGATACGGGCGACCCGCCAGCACGATGCCCTTCCGATGGTTTTCCTCCATCCATTGTAGCACCTTCAGACCCTCGGCGCGCACGTCGGTCTTGGCACACTGCTGCTCGTCCCAGCCCGCGTGAACCGCGTCGCGAACCTCCTGCTCCGGGATATTGAAGGTCTTGCGGAAAAAGCGCACAAGCGTGTCCGCCGCCGTTTTTTCGCTGGTCAGCGCGAGGAACGGTTTAAGCATCCGCACGCGCCCTTCGGTCACGTCCTCGACGTTGTTGGCGATGTTCTCCGGATTCGCCACAACCATCGGACAGTTAAAGTGGTTTTGGGTCTTCATATCCTCCTGCCGCTCGTAGAACACGCTCGGATAGAAGATTGTCCCGACGCCCTGATCAATCAGCCACTGCACATGCCCGTGCGCCATCTTCGCCGGATAGCACTCGCTTTCCGACGGGATGGACTCCATGCCCTTCTCGTAAATCGCGCGGCTGGACGCGGGAGACAGCACCACCCGGAAACCCAGTTTCGTCAGCAGCGTCATCCAGAACGGGAAGTTCTCATACATGTTCAGCACGCGGGGAATGCCCAGTTCGCCGCGCGTGGCTTGTTCGGCGGTCAGCGGCTGATAGTCGAACATCCGCTTGAGCTTGTACGCCATCACGTTCGGGCCTTTTTCGCCCGTTGCGGTTTTGCCCAGCCCCTTTTCGCAGCGGTTGCCCGTGATGTGCCGCCGTCCGCCGGGGAAGAGGCTGACCGTCAGCATACAATGGTTCGTGCAGCCCTGACAGCGTGCCGTCCGCGTCTGCCACTGCAAGCCCAGAATGTCCTGAATCGGCAGGGTAGAGGAGGGTGTATCGCTGCCCGATGCCCGGTCGCGCGCAATCAGCGCCGCACCGAACGCGCCCATCATGCCGGAAATATCCGGGCAGACGGCTTCCACACCCGCAAGCTGCTCGAACGCGCGCAGCACCGCCTTGTTGTGGAACGTGCCGCCCTGCACGACGATATGCTGCCCCAGTTCCTTCGGATCAGCGAGCTTGATGACCTTGAACAGCGCATTCTTGATGACCGAACACGCCAGACCCGCGCTGATGTCCTGTATCGTCGCGCCCTGCTTCTGCGCCTGCTTGACGTTGGAGTTCATGAACACGGTGCAGCGCGTTCCCAAATCAACCGGGGCGGGCGCGAAGAGGGCTTCTGCCGCGAATCCTTCCGCTGTGTAGCCCATCGAGTTTGCGAAATTTTCCAAGAAGCTGCCGCAGCCGGACGAACACGCTTCATTCAGCAGAATCGTGTCCACCGAGCCGTTTTTCAGCTTGATGCACTTCATGTCCTGCCCGCCGATATCTAGCACACAGTCCACTTTCGGGTCAAAGAACGCCGCCGCGGTGCAGTGCGCAATCGTCTCCACCTCGCCGTCATCAAGCCGGAACGCTGATTTCAGCAGGCTTTCGCCGTAGCCGGTAGAGCAGGAACGCGCAATCACCGCCGTGTCGGGCATTTTCTCCATCAGCTCGCGCATCGCCGTGCGCGCCGTCTCAATCGGGCTGCCGGAATTGCCCGCGTAGTAGCTGTACAGCAATTCACCCTTTTCGCCAATCAGCGCGACTTTCGTCGTCGTCGAACCCGCGTCAATGCCCAGATAGCACTTGCCGGAATACGTTGCCAAATCGCCGCGCTGCACCTTCGCCTGTGCGTGGCGGCGGTTGAACGCCGCATATTCTTCCTGATTGCGGAACAGCGGCGGCAGGTGCTTCAAGCCGAAGGTCAGCATGACGCCGTGTTCGAGGCGTTCGAGCAGGCTATCCATCGGCACGGCTTCGTCCTCGCCGTCCGAAAGCGCCGCCATCGCCGCGCCCGTCGCCGCAAAAAGGTGCGAATTTTCCGGCACAATCGCGGTTTCCTCCGTCAGGTGCAGGGTGCGGACAAACGCCTGCCGCAGTTCGGACAGGAAGTGCAGCGGTCCGCCCAAGAACGCCACATGCCCGCGAATCGGCTTGCCGCACGCCAGCCCGGAAATCGTCTGGTTCACAACCGCCTGAAAAATCGACGCCGCCAGATCCTCACGCGCCGCACCCTCGTTAATCAGCGGCTGAATGTCGCTCTTGGCAAACACGCCGCAGCGCGCCGCAATGGGATACAGCTCATGATAGCGCTTTGCCAGTTCGTTCAAGCCGGGCGCATCAGTTTTCAGCAGCGCCGCCATCTGGTCGATAAAAGACCCCGTGCCGCCCGCGCACACGCCGTTCATGCGCTCTTCCAATCCGCCGGTGAAATAGATAATCTTCGCGTCCTCGCCGCCCAATTCGATGGCGACGTCGGTCTGCGGCGCGGCCTTCTGCAGCGCTTCCGCCACCGCAACGACCTCCTGTACGAACCCGACGCGCAGCGCTTCCGCCAGCGAAATTGCGCCCGATCCGGTCATGCGCACCTTCACGCGGCACGCGCCGAGTTTCTTCCGCGCTTCCCGCATCATCTCCGCCAGCGTCTCCTGCGTATGTGCGCAGTGGCGGCGATATTCGCCCCAGACCATTTCTCCCGCTTCGTTCAGCAGCACCAGCTTGACGGTGGTAGAACCGATGTCAATGCCCGCATAATAATAGGTGTTTGTTTCCATTCCAGTACCTCGTCCGTCGGGCTTTCCGCTGCCACCACCAGCGAAAACGCCCGGAAAATGATTGGTTTTTCGTTCTGCACGTTCTGCCGTTTCTCCCGCAGCGAGGTGCAGTCCGAATCGTTTTAATTCGCCATCAACCGCGAAAAATCCTCTTGCTTTTGCAGGAAAAGTCGTGGGTTTTTGTTCAATCGGATGCGATTGCTTAAAAACATGATTTTCATACTATTCCCAGTGCGGAAAAGGCGCAGGTGAATTCGGAAATAGTATCATTATAGTAAAAGAATCCCCGTCAGCCCACGAATCGGGTAGACGGGGAAGCATGGAAGAGAGAAATCTACGGCGTTGTGCAGGAGCCGCATAAGGCGTATTGCTGTATGCTTTTGTATTTCAGGCATCTGCCTTCGGGCGTTGCGTGCAAGGCATTGCGCCCTGCACGTCCTTCATCATACCGCGCCTTTCCCATAAAATCAACCCGGTTTGCACACACCAAAATGTGTACTTCCATATTTCTCCCTTGAAATCCACAAAAAATACACTTTATGCTGATTATTCGCCATTCTCCAGCTCTGCCAGAATTGCCGGAACTTTCGCGGCTTCCGCCGGATCAAGCGGCGGATAATCCGGGTTCACATCCATCAGCACATCCAGCAGAATTTCGCTCATCAGGTAGCGCGTGAACCACTTGTCATCCGCCGGAAGGACGTACCATGGGGATTCCTTCGTCGCGGTCGCATTGATGGCATCCTCGAACGCTTCGTCATACTGCTTCCACAGGCGGCGTTCGCGCATGTCATCCACCGAGAGCTTCCAGTGCTTATCTTCGCGTTCCAGCCTGTCCAGAAAGCGGCGCTTCTGCTCGTCACGGCTGACGTGCAGGTACACCTTGACGACGCGGTATCCGTTCTCGTAAAGGTACTGTTCCCAATTGCAAATCTGCCGATAACGCTTAGGGTAGAAATTCGAATCATCCGTCACGCGCGGCGGCATGGCATAGCCCTTCTCCATGTGGTGCACGCGCGTCACAAGCACATCCTCGTAGTGGCTGCGGTTCATCACGCCGATTTTCCCGCGCGGCGGAACGGTGCGGATGATGCGCCAGAGGTAATCATGGCTGAGTTCTTCCTTACTGGGCGCTTTGAACGCCGCGACTTCCAGCGCCGCCGGATTCAGCTGCCCAAACACCTTTTTGATGAGGCTATCCTTGCCCGCCGCGTCACGCGCCTGAATGGCAATCAGGATGCCCTCGCGCCCCTGCGCATAGAGTTTATCCTGCAGTGCCGCCGCTTCCGCAAGGTTCTCCAGTGTCTGCGCCTTGAGCGTTTTTTTATCCACGAACTCCGGCGCGCCCGTCTCCGCGTCCTTCAATTCGAGCTTCTTGCTGCCATCCCAGCGGTAGTCTTTCAGCGACACGATGCTCATTTTGTCTTCTCCTTGCGCGATTTAAGTTGTGCGCATTTTCCTGCTGTATGCGCGTGTTGATGCAGGGATTTCGCCTCCGCAGAGGCGATTTCCCCTGCGACATGACCATAATGTCACAAAAGCGTACACCGTGAAGCCATTCAAGAGAGCAATCGCCACGCCCCTCTTAAATCTGCATCGAGGGGAACACACTCGTGTGTTCCACCAATTCCGCACGGAATCGCTGCACCAAGCGCACCTGCGGCTCGCTGTCGCTCATCACCCGCATCGTCAAATCCGTCACACCCGTGCTCGCCAGCGCCTGTTTCGTCTGCTGGAGCAAACGCGTGCCCAAGCCCTTGCGCTGGAACTCCGGCACGATATACAGCCCCATAACCTCCGCCGACGTGTACTGCCCCGCGGCGACGCACGCACCAACCAGATTCGACCCATACAGGATGCCCAGCGCGGCGAAATTCTGCCGATTCATCTGCTGAAGCAGGAAGCCGTGGTCAAAGTAGCTGAACCCGGCGCCGCGCATCCGCGACACCAAATCCATCTGCTCCTGCACGGTGTTGAGCGGAAGCGTGATGCACGAGCAGTTGAACAGCTGCGGCACTTCGTCAGGATCGTTCAGGCGCACCAAATCCTCGGTGTAATCCATCTTGAAGCCGTTGTGCTCATAAAACGCCAATTGGCGCTCGTCCTGCACATCCACGGCTGTGTACAGCCGTGCCGCCGCACCGGGCGCTTGATTGCGCAGCTGCCGCGCGCGCGCCGCAAGCGACCCCAGCAGCCAGTATTCGCCTTCCGGCTTGCTGGTCATGCTGAAATAGATGTTGACCGGGCGCGAAGGGAAAATCGTCGGCTGATACTGATAAATCAGGAATCCCTCGCCGACGGGGTTGTTCTGGTCGTCCTTGACGAAGAATACGTCCTCTTTCGGCAGACCCTTGTAAAATTCGTTCGGTTGCGTCACCTGCATGGCTTATTTCCTTTCTTCGGCGGTCTGAATGCGGCCGTCATCCAGCAGCACGGCGATGAACATCGGCACAAGCGCGAGCATCATCACCCCATAAAGTATTCCGTTGTTGATGGCAGACTTGTCCAGCGCAAATTCCACGGCGATGCACACGCCCGCGCCGGCCAGCAGCATCACGATGCGCGCAATGCTGATTCTTTTCAGCCCATCCCGGCGGATGCAGCGGGTCAGGCGTGATGCCAGCAGCACCGCCAGCGTCAGCGCCGCCATAAGCATATTCAGGCGGACGAAGCCGAAGCGGATAAGCTCATCCGCGCGCCACGAATCGAGCAGCACCTGCATCACGCTGATGATGGTCAACCCGGTTTCCAGCGTCCGCCCGGCGATTTTCTGCCTGCGCCCTTGCACCAGCACAATCACGAGTGCGACTGCCGCAACGATGGCTTCATATGCCCAAACCAGCATCTGCCCGTCCTCATTCTGGAAAGGCAGGAAGTACCAGCAGATATCGTCCATCTGTTTGCTGAAGCCCTGCCCCGTGAAACCCTCCGCCAAGCGCAGACCGCACAGCGCCAGCAGCGCGCCGGGCGTCACCGCGTCCAGCAGAGGCAGCGCCTTCTGCTTCGTCAGTTTCGCATACAGCGTAATCGCGCCCATGCCGCCGAGGATGCCGCCATAGAGCGTATAACCGCCCTGCCAGAACTGCCAGAAGAACGTGCTGCCGCCCAAATCAACCATGATGTACGAATACCGGGCAAGCATATACAGCACGCGTGCGCCCACCAATGCCCCAAAGCCGCCAACCGTGCAAATCGCCGCGCGGGTGTCCAGCGGGAGGCGCTTGCGCGAGCACAGCAGCGTCAGCACCAAACCGCACAGAACGCTGACAGCAGCGGTCAAGCCGTATTTCGTCAGGAAGAAGATGTCGGGATTCCAATAATCAATCTCTTCTGACTCCATCAGCGGCTGCACCACGTCCACAATCCGCGCGGAAGGCGACGGCACAAGCAGCAGCACTGCAATGGGCAAGGCAATCAGCAGCAGGGCGCACCAAATCGCTGCATTTTGTTTTTTCATTTTTTCTGGGTACTCCTTCAATTCCGCCGAAGCCGACGGGTTTCTTTTTTGCTGATGCGGAGAATTTCGCAGAACTCCGCAGAATATATTATACTTGCTTTTTCCCCAGTTGACAAGCTGTAATCCGGATTCTTTCAGCTATCCATCACAAATTTTCTGTTACAAATTTCCGCCCGCGCTCAGCACCAGCAGCGCGATTCCCAGCGCCAATGCCCCCGAAATCACGCCGTGCAGCGCCTGCCACGCCAGCTGTTCACCCAGCCGCATCAATCCTTGCGGGTACAGCGCGCGGTTCTGCATGATGACTGCGCATCCGCCGAAACCCGTCGCTGCGGACAGGAGCGCAATCCGCAACGGCAGAGGTGCCGGCAGGTTTGCGATCGTCACCGCGCCCGTCGTGACTTCCAGCAGCGTCGTCAGCGGGAGACGCATCGCATCAGGCAGGAAGTCCGTCAGCGTCGCAAGCACGCGAAGCATCGTCATCGTGCCGCAGACAAGGAGCATGGTTCGGGCGCTGTCCTCTACCGCGCGGGCGAAGGAGACAGGGGACATTGCTGCCTCTGGCACTTTTTCAGCGGATGTAACCCTCGTCCACCGTTTTGCCAATCGCCCCGCGCAGCAGCCGCCCGCCAGCACGCTCAGCAGCACAATTGCCCCCGCGATTCGGCTGTTCAGCCAGCTTCCGATTGTCCCCAGCAGGAACATCGGGCTCATCGTCGCGCAGGAGACCGCCAGCGCCTTCTGTTCCCGGTGCGGACGGCTGCCCTGCATCGCCAGCAGCCGCGCACCCGTCGGCGAACCGCCGCACCAGCCCAGCAGCATCAGCATACCGGGCTGCATGTCGCGTCCGCATCGGCTCACCAGCATCTGCGACAGCGTCAAGTACGGGAACAGCCCCGGCATCACGCTGCGCACGAACAGCGCACATGCCGCTTCCACCGCCGCCATCGTCTCCGGCGCGCGCAGGAGCAGCAGCGCCATCATCCCTGCCAGCAAAATCCGCATTTTCGTCCCTGCCTTTCTGGGGAAAGGATATGCGGCGGTTGACAAGTTTCATTCGGGAAGGTACAATTGAAGGAGATAGGAGGAGAATCCCCATGAAAGACACCTTCCTCATGATTGACGGCAACAGCCTGCTGCACCGGGCTTTCCACGCCCTACCGCTGATGGACGCGGGCGGCGTTTACACCAATGCGATTTACGGCTTCCTGACCATGATGCTCAAAGCGATTTCAGACGAAAACGCCCGCTATCTCGCGGTCTGCTTCGATGAACACGCGCCGACGTTCCGTCACACGGCATATCCCGACTACAAAGCGGGACGCGCCGCGACGCCGGATGAACTGCGCCAGCAGTTCGCCACCATTCGGACGCTGCTGCCGGAAATGGGCATCCAGGTTTTCTCCCTGCAAGGCTGGGAGGCGGACGACCTTCTCGGCACGCTGTCCAAACTGGGTGAGGACGCCGGGGTCAGCCCCGTCATCCTGACCGGCGACCGCGACGCGCTCCAACTGGTGTCCGATACGACGCAGGTGCTGTTCACCCGCAAGGGCATCAGCGAAACGACCCACTTTACACCCGCCATGGTGTACGAAGTGTATGGCTTCTCGCCGGAGCAGGTGGTGGACTGGAAGGGGCTGGCGGGGGACAGCAGCGACAACATCCCCGGCATCCCCGGCGTCGGCGACAAAACCGCCGTGCGTCTGCTGCACCAGTACGGGACGCTGGACAACATCCTCGCTCATGCGGGCGAAGTGAAGGGCAAACTCGGCGAAAAGCTCGTCACATGGGCGGATCAGGCGAAAATGTGCCGCGAACTGGCGACGATTCGCCGCGACGCACCCATTTCGTTCTCCCTCAAGGCGTGCGCCATGCCAGACTTCCGGCATGGCATTCCCGCGCTGGAAAAGCTGAAGCTGAACAGCATCATCCGCCGCCTGCAAGCGCCTGACGATGCGCCCGCGCCGGATACCGCGGCAGAGGAAACGCCCCTGACGCTCCTGCCGTTTGCGGACGCTGCTCCGATTTCCTCCGGCGCTGATCTGACCGCATGGCTCACCGCCCTGCCGGACAGCGCCCGCCCGATTGCCGTCGCGCTGGATGACACGGTGCTGACGTGCGCGGCGCAGGATTTGTCCTGCTGTCAGGCGGCACTCGGCGGCGATCTGCTCACTCCCGGCGCTGACCCGGAGGATTTGCTCCGCGCTCTCGCACCCGACCTCGCCGCGCACCCCGCCGTCATCCACGACGGCAAAACGCTGTGGCACCGGCTGAACCGCGCGAAGCTCCCCATGCCGGAGCGCTATGCGTGGGACGTGCAGCTTGGCGCGTACCTGCTTGACCCGCAGCGTAAGAGTTACAGTCTGGACGCGCTGTGCGGCGATTTGCCCGCGGATGCGCGCGGAATGCTCTCGCTGTGCCGGTGGCAGCAGGCGAATATTGACCGCATGGGCATGAGTCACCTCATGCGCGACGTGGAAATGCCGCTTTCCGGCGTGCTGTACCGCATGGAGGACATCGGCTTCACCGTCGATACGGCATTCCTGCGGCAATTGGGCGAGCGCTACACGCAGGAAATTGAGCAGAGCAAGCAGCAGGTATTCGCCGCCTGCGGAACAACCTTCAACCTCAACAGCACCCAGCAGCTCGGCGACGTGCTATTCGATAAATTGCAGCTGCCGCACGGCAAGAAAACCGCGCGCGGCTACTCCACCTCCGCCGAAGTGCTGGAAGGTTTGCAAGACATCGCGCCGGAAGTCATTACGCCGCTATTACGCTATCGGCAGCTGACGAAGCTCAATTCGACTTACGTCGAGGGTCTGCTGCGCCTGACGGACGCGACCGGGCGCGTACACTCCACCTTCGACCAAGTCGCCACCGCCACCGGGCGCATTTCGTCCAGCGAGCCGAATTTGCAGAACATCCCCGTCCGCACGGAGGAGGGCAAGGAAATCCGTCAGGCGTTCCTGCCGCGCGCGGGCTGGGTACTGCTGGACGCGGATTACAGCCAGATTGAGCTTCGCCTGATGGCGCACTTTTCCGGCGACCACGCACTGGTGGAAGCCTTCCGCACGGGGCAGGACGTTCACGCGCGCACTGCCAGCGAAATCTTCGACGTGCCGCTGGATGAGGTGGATTCTACGCTCCGTTCCCGCGCAAAAGCGGTCAATTTCGGCTTGATTTACGGCATCAGCGGATTTGGTCTTGCGAAAAACACGGGCGTGAGCCGTCAGGAGGCGCAGGAGTTCATCAACCGCTATTTCGCGAAATATCCGGGCGTGAAGGGCTTCATGGACAGTGCCGCCGAGGACGGGCAGCACAACGGTTATGCGCTGACGCTGATGGGGCGTCGGCGGTATCTGCCGGAGCTGAAGAGCGACAAGGCGGTTGTGCGCGAGTTCGGCAAGCGCGCCGCGATGAATACGCCCGTGCAGGGGACGGCGGCGGATATTATCAAGCTGGCGATGGTACGGGTGGATGAAGCCTTGCGCCGGGAGGGGCTGAAGAGTCGGCTGATTTTGCAGGTGCATGACGAACTGCTGCTGGAATGCCCGCCGGAGGAAGTGGAAAAAGCGGGGAAGCTGCTGAAGGATGCGATGGAGCATGTGATTGAACTGCGCGTGCCGCTGCTGGCGGAGGTGCAGAAGGGAATGACCGTCTTGCCGGTGAAGTCATTGGCCTTGACGAACGTGTCCACAGGCCACGCGGCGATGCCCCACCAGATCGGGTAGCCGATGTAGACGGTGTCATAGTCGGCCCAGTTATCTGCGGTCGTGGTCTTGAGCGCCACGTCGCGCAGGGTCTCGTCGTCATGCTCGCGCGAGACGCGGCTGTCGGTGCTGTTGTAGTCCAGGTCGGCGCTCGTGTACGGCTCGGCCGGTTCGAGCTCCAGCAGATCGCCGCCTGTCGCGGCGGCGATGGCCTCGGTATCGGGCCTTTTCGCCGTCCAAGCCTCGTCCAGCTTCTCCTTGGCCTCTGACGCCGCCGTTTCGGCTCGCCGAACGTCTTCTTCAGCGGCCTTTTGTTTTTCTTGGTCCTCTCCGGCCTTGCTCACGGCATCACGGGCGGCGTCCACAGAAGCCAACGCCTCCTTGTACACCTTCCGCAACGCGTCCAATTCCGAGGCAGAGTCACCGGTAGGGAACAGCATCTTCTGCAGGCTGGCCTGTAAAGCGTCGTTGCCGTCCAACTTGGCGGCAAGATCCTGCAACAGATTGCGGCGCTCGAAAAACGCTGCCAGCGCCTTGACGTTTTTCACCAAACGCTCGGGCCTGAAATCGTCCAGCTTCTCAAACCGCAGCGCACAGGAGAACGCCGCCTTCTCCGGCTCAACGCCTCCTTCCCGCCACGCCGCACTCGCGTCTTCGGCAATGAAGCGGTCCAGCCCGGAAAGCCTGAGCGCGGGGGCAACGGTTTTCATGATGTCGTCAAAATTGTCCCGGTCGACGGCGGCAAAAGCACGCAGCTTGTAATCGGGCAGCGGCGGAAGCCCCAGATCTTCCCGGACGGTCCTGTCACCCGCGAGATCCGCCATAATGCCCATGACAAAGGGAAGTTCCTTCTTGACGATGGCATCGCCCACTTCCACGTCATAGGTAATCTGTACGCGCGGCGGGCGTACCCTGCCGAGCCGCTTCTGGATCGATTCTCCCATAGATACGCTCCTTGACGCTTTTTCGCGGCGTGGGCCGAAAAAAGGCTATTCTTTGGTCATTCCGAGCAATTTCTTGATGGAGGCGAGGTTTTCCCCCTGCCCCATCAACTCGTCGAGCAGTTCCGCCAGCGTCATGCCGCCCCACAAGACGGCCCGTTTCACCAGCCACGGGGCGGGGCTGTGCGGCTCTGTGCGCATGAGGTAATCGGCGATGGCGGAAAGGGAGGCATACGCCTGTTCCCGCGAGGAGAACGATGGCGGTGGCGGCGAAGACAAAGAGGCGGGAGAGG
>OGYJ01002345.1_pt1 | contig 12915 bp, 10 predicted proteins | sample 1576531 | NCBI WGS metagenome assembly OGYJ01 (sample SAMEA3541574, study PRJEB24748) | human gut metagenome | biome: human gut; feature: human-associated habitat; material: faeces | place: China | collected 2012 | reverse complement strand
CAGCATGGAACAAAACCGTGTCCGGTCAGAACACCTATGTTTTTGAGGCGGAGGACGTCCGGGGCGGCAAACAACTCCTGAATCTGATCCCACAGCCAGAGCAGGCGGTTGTCCAGTGCCTTGTCCCGTGCCAGCAGCGGCGCAATGATCTCAGGCTTGTCGGTGATCAGGTCATCCACACCCAGCTGTAGCAGCTTTTCCGCATCCTGCTGGCGGTTGATGGTCCATGCAGAGATGGTCTTACCCCGCAGATGGATCTGCTGCACCATACCGGCGGTGATAAAGGTGGATTCCACACTGAAAAAGTCTGCGGCAGGCAGGTCGTAGTAGGTGCCAACGCCCAGCGCCAGAATATACCCTGTGGTAATGTCCGGGTCCAGCTCCTTTACCTTGCACAGGGTCTCGTAGCTTTGAGAGGTGACCACGCAGTCCGCGCCGTAGTCGTATGCGTGGATCAGCCGCACCGTTTCGGCCTCCAATGTCGGTGTAAAGGTGCTGGGCTTGATCTCAATGTTCAGCTCAGCCTTGCCCTTGCACAGCGCCAGAACTTCTTCCAGCGTGGGAATATAGGAGCCTGTAAACTGCCGATGGAACCAGCGCCCGGCATCCAGCTGCTGCACCTGTGCATAGGGCAGGTCATAGATGTTGGCGTTGCAGCCGGTACACCGGCGCAGGCTGGTATCGTGGGTCACTACGGCTACGCCGTCAGCAGTCATCTGCACGTCCAGCTCAATGCGGGGACTGCCGTGCTCCAGCGCGGTCTCGAAGGCAGCCATGGTATTTTCCGGCGCACGGGAAGAATAGCCCCGGTGGTAGGTGATCACCGGGTCAGAAAGACCCAGCACGCTTTGCAGCGGCTGTGTTTGCGGGAAAAGCAGATATACCGCTGCTACGCCGCAGGTGACCAGTGCGGCGCAGGCCATCATCCCGGCCAACACCGTCTGCTCACGGGGCAGGGCAGGGAGCACTCCGGAAATGGTCGGCTGCGCTGCATCGGACTGTCTGGTCACTTCATACAGTGCCTCTGTAAGGGTGCTTTGCGCCGCCGTCATGGCGCAGTCCATGAGCAGACAAAGGAACGGCAGTTCGATCAGCAGTGCCGCGCGAGAAAGCGCCAGCAGGGCAGCAGTGCTGGCAAAGCCGACACCAAGAATGACACAATAGAACAGCAAAGCCCCGCACAGCAGCATCAGCCCGGTGCGCACGGTAGCGGTCAGCATCCAGCGCAGTGCCAGTGCAAGCAGTTGCCCGGTGCGGCTGCGCAAAACCCGCAGACTCTCCGCAAATGCACAGCCAAAGCTTTTGCGCTCCAGCAGAAATTTTGGCAGCACCACAAGCCCGTCCAACAGCAGTGCCAGCACAAAAAGCACCGCCAATGCAAACAGCAAGCGGTTGGCAGCGCGCGCCTTCAGCAGCCCCCAGAGATATTCCGGCACGGCAAACTGGGTCAGATGATTCGCGGCAAGAAAAAAGTTCGTCAGCGGGATCAGGGCAGCGCCATACAGCAGCAGTGGAAGATTCTGCGGCAGAAACACCCGCACAAGGCTGCAAAAGGCATCCCGGAACACCGCACCCACCCGCAGCGGCTCACCGTGCCGCACCCGCGTCAATAGCTGCAGCATCGCGGCAACCTCGTATAGGCTCCAGAAGGCTGCCAGCACCGCCAGCACGACGATGCACCCGATGATGGCAGGGGAGGCAAAGGTGCGGGAAGCGGTCTTGTTGTTGAGGTATTGTATGGGCGCAAACCGCAGTGTCAGCGCCCAGATCAGCTGCAGCGCCGGTACGAACAAGAAGTTTGTCAGCACCTTATAAAACAACAGAAAAAGCAGAAACACCCGCCCCTTTGACGAAAGCAGGGAACGAGCGGCAGCGTGCAGAGAACGGTAGGTCTGCTCCTGCTGCTGGAACTTTACGGAAATTCGCTTCAAGATAGCTTCAACCTCTTTTGCATATTTGACGGGCTTTTCGTGTGCGCTATATAGGTACAGTTTGGCAGATTGCCCGGAAATATATGATTTTTTAATATAGTGTAACATAAACGCAACGGAAAGAAAACGCAGCAGACGGGTGCAGTTTTGCCAAAAAAACCGGGAAAATTTCTACACCCACAAAATGGGCGTGTGATAGCATTTGTCCAGATAAAACGTGCAAAACGATGAATCGTTAAAAATTTGAGTATCTATAAGTGACGGATGTTGAATCGCATGGAATTTTATAGAATCCCTTGCATTTTTTTGCCAGCTTCTGTATAATGAATATAATTTTGAAAGCTCACACAGACAACCAGGAGGTCTAATTATGGCTTCAAAGATCAATAAGGGAGAAATCCTCGCCAAGTTCTTCGATGACGGGGAGTACACTGCGCTGTTTGCTGATGGTGCAGTGAGCGCTGCCTGCGGCTATGCTGCAGGTCAGCAGGCTTACGCCGTTTATCAGAATGGCGAGGCTGTCACCGTAAAGGATGTTGAAAAGAACATCAAGGTTCTGGAAATGGCTGCACAGACCGGCTGCCCGGTGGTCACCTTCTATAACTCGGTTGGTGCAAAGCTGGCCGAGGGTCTGGACGTGCTGACCGCCAGCGCAAAGCTGAATGCACAGATCGCAAAGGTCTCCGGTGTTGTTCCGCAGGTGGCCGTTGTTCTGGGTGTCTGCGGCGGCACCAGCGCTCTGAGCGCTGCCAACGCAGACGTCTGCATCATGGCCGAGGGCGCAGAGCTGTTCTTCACCGCTCCGTTCACCTCCGCAGCCAAGGGCGATAAGGTCGCCGACGCAGGCAGCGCCGCTGCTGCCGCCAAGGCAGGCGTAGCTTCCATCGTGGCTACCGATGCCGCAGAGGCTGCTGAAAAGGCTGCTCACATCGTGGGTCTGCTGCCCGCCAACAACCTGACCGGCCCGGCAATCTTCGAGTTCGAGCAGCCCACCGCTGTTCTGGCCGTCGGTGCCGAGCCCGCAAAGGCTGCTGCCGCTGTGATCGATAAGGACAGCGCTGTGGAGCTGTACGCAGGCTTTGGTAAGTCTGTTTACACCGCATTTGCAACCATCGGCGGCAACGCCGTGGGCGTTGTGGCAACCGGCAAGCAGCTGTGCCACAACTGCGTAGCCAAGGCTTCCCGCTTTGTGCGCCTGTGCGATGCCTTCAGCGTGCCTGTGGTCACCATCGTGGATACCGAGGGCTTTGTGCCCAGCGTTACCGATGACGTGGCTGGCGGCATCCGCGAGGCTGCCCGTCTGGCCGCTACCTACGCCGATGCTACCACCGCAAAGGTGGCAGTGCTGGCAGGCAAGGCTGTGGGCCCTGTGTACACCACTCTGGCTGCTGCCGACCTGCGCATTGCTGTGACCGGCTGCACCGTCAGCGCACTGGAGCCCAGCGCCGCTGTCAGCGTGTTGTATAAGGATGAGATCGATGCTTCCGACAACATCATTGCCGCCACCAAGGCTAAGACTGCTGCCTACACCGCTGAGGTGTGCAGCGCTGCCAGCGCAGTGGCCGCCGGTGCTGCCGATATGAGCTGTGATGCCGCTAATGTGCGTGCTAGCGTTGTGGCTGCACTGGAGCTGCTGAGCACCAAGCGCGCTGCCCGCCTGCCCAAGAAGCATGGCAATATGGCCCTGTAAGCGTCCGAATGTAAGTTAATTGAGTTCGATTTTGAATTGGAGGATCCTTCCATGAAGTACTACAATATTACTGTCAATGGTGTTGCTTACAGCGTTTCCGTTGAGGAAACTGCCGCAGGCGCTGCTCCTGTTGCCGCTGCTCCCGCAGCACCCGTCGCACCCAAGGCCGCTCCCGCTCCTGCAGCTGCTCCTAAGGCAGCCGCCGGTGCAGCCGGTGCTGTTGCCGTCAAGGCTCCCATGCCCGGCAACATTCTGGATGTCAAGGTCGCTGCCGGTGCTTCTGTCAAGGCCGGCGACGTGCTGGTCATCCTCGAGGCCATGAAGATGGAGAACGAGATCGTTGCTCCGCAGGATGGCACTGTGGCTTCCATCAACGTGAACAAGGGCGATACCGTCAACTCCGGTGACGTTCTGGTTTCCATGAACTAAGGAAGAGGTGACAACCATGGCAAAAAAGCCGATCAAGGTGACCGAGGTCGTCCTGCGTGATGCGCACCAGTCTTTGCTGGCTACCCGTATGACCATGGACGAGATGCGCCCCATCCTGCCCGAAATGGACAAGATCAACTACTTCTCCGTGGAGTGCTGGGGCGGCGCTACGTTCGACAGCTGCATCCGCTTCCTGGACGAGGATCCTTGGGAGCGTCTGCGCATCCTGCGCAAGGAACTGCCGCATCAGAAGCTGCAGATGCTGTTCCGCGGCCAGAATATGCTGGGCTACCGTCCCTACGCAGATGACGCTGTGGAGTACTTTGTACAGAAGTCTGTTGCCAACGGCATCGACGTCATCCGCATCTTCGATGCTCTGAACGACCCCCGCAACCTGCAGACTGCCATCAAGTCTGCCAACAAGGAAGGCGCTCATGTGCAGGGCTGCATCAGCTACACCCTGAGCCCTGTGCACAACAACGAGTACTTTGCAGCCTACGCCAAGACTTTGGAGGAGATGGGCGCAAACTCCATCTGCATCAAGGATATGGCAGGTCTGCTCACTCCCTATACCTGCTATGATCTGGTCAAGAAGCTGAAGGAGACCGTCAGCATCCCTGTGGATATCCACAGCCACTACACTGCAGGTCTGGCTTCCATGTCCATCCTCAAGGGCATCGAGGCAGGTGCCGATATCATCGATACCGCCATGAGCCCCCTGAGCCTTGGCACCAGCCATATGCCCACCGAGAGCTTGGTGGCTGCCCTGCAGGGCACCGATTACGACACCGGTCTTGATCTGAAGCAGCTGAATGTCGTGCGCGCTTACTTTGCAAAGCTGCGTGAGAAGTACATCGCCAACGGCCAGATCAGCCCCAAGAGCTTGGGCGTGGATGCCAACACCCTGCTGTATCAGGTGCCGGGCGGCATGTTCTCCAACATGCTCAAGCAGCTGAAGGATGCCGGCAAGGAAGACAAGCTGGACGAAGTGCTGGCCGAGATCCCCCGCGTCCGTGAGGATGCAGGCTACCCGCCGCTGGTCACCCCCACCAGCCAGATCGTTGGCACGCAGGCTGTGTTCAACGTCATCATGGGCGAGCGCTACAAGATGGTTACCAAGGAGTTCAAGGGTCTGGTCCACGGCGACTACGGCAAGACTCCCGCTCCGATCAAGCCCGAGTTCACCAAGAAGATCCTTGGCGACGAGCAGCCCATTACCTGCCGCTTTGCCGACACGCTGGCGCCCGAAATGGACAAGCTGAAGGCCGAAGCTGCCAAGTGGGCAACGCAGGAAGAGGACGTGCTGACCTACGCAATGTTCCCGCAGGTCGCTCCCAAGTTCTTCGATAAGCGCAATGCCAAAAAGCAGGGCGTGGACGGCGATCATGTGGACTACACCAACCAGTCTCATCCTGTCTGATAAATAAATCCCTTTCAAGGCTGCTGCACAAAATGCTGTGCAGCAGCCTTTTTTGCGTATCCGGCAAAGGCACAAGACGTACTCTGTCGGGTAATCCCGGAAAAACTTCTGCTTACACATTGACTTGCCGCCCAATACCTTTTATAATGTTTGGTATAGCCGTACAATACAACAAATGATGTGGAGGAAAATGCTATGCGAAGCATCCCGGAGCAGCGCATTGCTGAGTTTCAGGAGCAGGACTATCAACTGTATTTTGGCATTTCAAAGCTGGAATTTGACCGGATGCTCAAGGCTCTGCATGAGGCTTACCGTCAGGAGCACAAGCGCAAGACCCGTTTTACCAAGATCTCTATGATGGACAAGCTCATCCTGACCTTGATCTATCGCTACGAGTACCGCACGATGGAAAGCATTGCCAAGGAATACGAGGTTTCTCTGGATACCATTGCCGACAACATCCATTGGGTGGAGCGCACGCTGCTCAATGCAGATATCCTGCAAACCAGTGTGACCTGCGTTTATAAGACGAACTGATGTTATGACCCTGCGTGAAAACGCGGGGTTATATTTTTTACAAGGGGAAAACTTCTGGAAAAGCGGTAACTGCCGCAGTCATGTTGTTTTGGCTGCGCAGCAGTAAAAATGAAACCTGTGTTTTTTGCACGGATGCAGTCTGCACCTTGAATTTTTCAGAAAAGAATAGTAAAATGATGCTATATGTATCGTAACATGGGCTTGTGTGCCCAAAGCGGATACCTATACAGAAAAACCGAAGTTAAACCGCAAAAGAATAGGAGCTAGTATGATCTTAAGCATGACCGGTTTCGGCAGGGGGACTGCCGTGCTCAATGGCCGCGAGATCACTGTGGAACTGCGCAGCGTGAACTCCCGCTATTTCGAGTATTCCTCCCGCATCCCGCGCACCTGCAGTTCTCTGGACAGCCGCCTGAAAAAGCAGCTCAACCAGCGGATCTCCCGCGGCAAGGTAGAGCTTAGCATGACCGTCCAGAACGTGGACGCAGCGGATACCGTGGTCGCCGTCAACATGGAGCTTGCCCGCAGCTATCAGCAGGCCATGCGGGACCTGTCCGAGCAGCTGGGGGTCAAAAATGATGTGTCCACCGCCGTTCTGACCCGCTTCCCGGATGTGCTGACCACCCGCCACGCCGATGTGGACGAGGAGCAGCTGTGGCAGGATGTGTCTGCCGTCACCGCACAGGCGCTGGATCGCTTTGTGGAGATGCGTGCCGCCGAGGGCGCCAAGATGAAGGCAGACGTGGAAAGCCGTCTTGTGTTTCTGGAGCAGTGCGTCGGCAAAGTTGAGAGCTTGAGTGCAGGCCGGGTGGAAAACTACACCAACCGCCTGTACGAGAAACTCAAGGTCATCCTGCAGGATCGCGACATCGATGACGCCCGTATGCTGACCGAAGCCGCCATCTTTGGCGATAAGACTGCCGTGGATGAAGAAACTGTCCGTCTGCGCAGCCACATTGCACAGTATCGCGATATCCTGCAGCTGGACGAGCCCGTGGGCCGCAAGCTGGACTTCCTGACGCAAGAGCTGAACCGCGAGACCAATACCATCGGCTCCAAGTGTCAGGATCTGGATATCACCCGTATTGTGGTGGATATGAAGGCGGAGATCGAAAAAATCCGCGAGCAGATCCAGAATCTGGAATAATATGTTGTGGAGGAGCCTATGAAACTCATCAACATCGGCTTTGGCAATATGGTCAGTGCGGGGCGCGTGGTGGCAGTCGTCAGCCCGGACTCCGCACCGGTCAAACGTCTGGTGAAGGAAGCACGCGAGCGCGGGATGCTGATCGATGCCTCTTACGGCCGCAGCACCCGGGCTGTGCTTATCATGGACTCCGATCATGTCGTGCTGTCCGCCCTTCAGCCCGAAACGGTGGCAAGCCGCGCCGCCGGGCAGGAGGGTAGAGCATCAATGGAGGAAGAAACATCTCATGGCGAATGACAAATTTCTGTTTGTAGTTTCCGGCGCAGCCGGCACCGGCAAGGACAGCGTGGTCAAGGCACTGCGCGAGGCACACCCCGAGATCGAAAAGACCGTCTCTGCCACCACCCGCACCCCGCGCCCCGGCGAGCAGGAAGGTGTGGACTACTACTACCGCACCCGCGAGCAGTTCCAGCAGCTGCTGGAAAACGATCAGGTGGTGGAGCACAACTTCTATAACGGCAACTACTACGGCACCCTGAAGTCTGAGGTGGAAAAGCGGCTGGAAGCCGGTAAGGTGGTCGTGCTGGTCATCGATGTGCACGGCGCTGCCAATATCCGCCGGATGTTCCCGGGCGCTACCACCGTGTTCCTGCTGCCGCCCTCTGTGGAGGAGCTGGAGCATCGCCTGCGCGGCCGCGGCACCGAGACCGAGGAAAGCATTCAGGAGCGTCTCGCCACCGCCCGGCAGGAACTGGCCGAGCAGGATAAGTTTACCGTAAAGCTGGTCAATAATCAAATCGAGCCCTGCGCCGCAGAGCTGTATCAGGTCATCTGTCAGCGCGCCGGGTTGCAGGAGTGAAAAATCAAGCGTTGAAGGAGTTGGACGAATGCCCAAAACGGTAGGCATTGCCGTCAGCAATGCGACCTTCCATTTTGATAAGCTGTATACCTACGCCGTTCTGCCGGAGCACCAGAATGTGGTGCGTCTGGGCAGCATGGTACTGGTACCCTTCGGCAAGGGTAGCCGCGCCCGCATGGGTGTGGTACTGGCCTGCGATGCCGAGCCGGAGCACTCCAAGCTGAAATATCTGTTTGACGTAGCCCCGGCTTCGGCCTGCCTGACCCCGGAGCTGCTGCGGCTGGTGTATTTTTTAAAGGAACGCACCTTCTGCACCTACTACGAGGCCGTCAAGGCGGTCATTCCGTATGGTGCGCAGTATAAGCCCGCCGTGGCGGCAGACGGTGTGACCCCGGTGCTGCAAAAGCAGCTTACCCGTCACACCGAAAATGCCTACAAGCTTGTGAGCACGCTGCCGCAAAAGCCAAAGCCTACGGCAAAGCAGCTGGCGGCGGTGGCGCTGCTGAGCGGCGGTCCCCGCACCCTGAACGAACTGGAGGATAAGGGCATCAGCCGCGCCGTGCTGGATAACCTGTGCACCAAGGGTGTGCTGGAATGCAGCAAGGTGAATAAGTCCATCGACCTCTACGCCTCCATCCCGCTGCGCAACGACCCCATCACCCTCACAGGGCAGCAGCAGGCCGCTTACGACACGCTGCTGCCTAAGCTAGAAGATACCGCACCCCATTCGGCGCTGTTGTACGGTGTGACCGGCAGCGGCAAGACGCTGGTGTTTTTAAAGTTGATTTCCCGCTGTCTGGAACTTGGCCGCAAGGCGCTGGTGCTGGTGCCGGAGATCAGCCTGACCCCGCAGATGATCCTGCGACTCAAGGGGCAGTTCGGCCGCCGGGTGGCGGTGCAGCACTCCGCGCTCAACCATACCGAGCGTCTGCTGCAATGGCAGATGATTCAGGACGGCGGTGCAGATATCGTGGTCGGCACCCGCAGCGCAGTGTTTTCGCCGTTGGAAAACATCGGCCTTATCATCATTGACGAGGAGCAGGAGCACACCTACCGGTCGGAATCCGCACCACGCTACTCTGCCCACGAGGTCGCCCGGCAGCGTGCCGCCGAAAACGGCGCCCTGCTGCTTCTGGCCAGTGCCACCCCCAGCACCGAGAGCTTCTACGCTGCACAGAACGGACGCACCCAGCTGGTGCGCCTGACCAAGCGCTACGGCGGCAACCCGCTGCCCAGCGTGCAGATCGTGGATATGCGGGCAGAGCTGGCAGCAGGCAATCCCCGCGAGATCAGCCTTGCGCTGGAGGATGCCATCCGCCGCAATCTTGAGGCAGAAAAGCAGACCATTCTTCTGCTCAACCGCCGGGGCTACCAGACCATCGCCCAGTGCGAGGACTGCCGCGAGGTGCTCAAGTGCCCCAAGTGCAGCGTGCCCATGGTATACCACAAATCAGCGCATAAGGTGCTGTGCCACTACTGCGGCTCCCAGCAGGAGCCGCCGCCCACCCTTTGCCCGGCCTGTGGCGGCAAATTACAGTACCGGGGCTTTGGCACCCAAAAAGCCGAAGAGGAGCTGGCAAAGCTCTTCCCGGAGGCGCGGGTGCTACGTATGGATCAGGACTCTACCGCCGCCAAGGACGCCCACGAGAAACTGCTTGCCAAATTTGCAGCGCATGAATACGATATCATGGTAGGCACCCAGATGGTGGCGAAGGGTCTGGACTTCGAGGACGTGACCCTTGTGGGTGTTCTGGGCATTGATTCGCTGCTGTTCGCGCAGGGCTTCCGGGCATACGAGAACGTGTTCAGCCTGATCACACAGGTGGTGGGACGCAGCGGCCGCGCAAAAGAGCCCGGCTTTGCCATCATCCAGACCACCGACCCGGACAACCCGGTGCTCACCCTTGCCGCCGCGCAGGATTATGATGCCTTCTACGAGCAGGAGATCGCCTACCGCAAGCTTGGCTTGTACCCGCCCTTCTGTGGGCTGTGCGTCATCGGCTTTGCCGGTGCAAAGGAGAACGAGGTGGCGCGTGCCGCTGCCCGTTTCTCGGCGCTTTTAGGGCAGCAGGCGGCCAAGCAGCCGGATCTGCCCCTGCGCATTCTGGGTCCTACGCCCGGCAGCATTGAAAAGATCAACGACACCTACCGCTATAAGCTCACCGTCAAGTGCCGCAACGACCGCCGTTTCCGCGACCTTGTGCGCAGCACGCTGGCACTGTATGAAAAAGAAAAACTGCCGTCCCGTGCATCGGTCGTGGTAGACCTGCACTCGGACGGAGACATCTGATAAAACTGGAGGTACCATTATGGCTATCCGTAATATTGTTAAAGAAGGCGACCCCATCCTGAACAAGGTCTGCCGCCCTGTGACCAATTTTGACGACCGTCTGGCCACCCTGCTGGACGATATGCGCGAGACCATGATCGCCGCCGACGGCGTGGGTCTGGCTGGCCCGCAGGTGGGTATGATGCGCCGCCTGTTCGTGGTGTGGGACACCACCGACGCCCCGGAGGAGATCCCCGAGGATTACGAGTACAAGTTCATTGATTTCGTCAACCCCGAGATCCTTGCTGTTTCTGAGGAGGAAGAGACGGCCTACGAGGGCTGCCTGTCCTTCCCGGGGCACAACGGCGCTGTGACCCGCCCCGTTGCCGTCAAGGTACGTGCACAGGACCGCAACGGCGAATGGTTCGAGCTGGAAGCTGACGGTCTGCTGGGCCGCTGCATCCAGCACGAGAACGACCATCTGGACGGCATCACCATCATGGAGTCCAGCGAGTACTTCTATGAGGATACCGAGGAAGGCAAAAAGGCCGCCCGCGAAGCGAAAGGAAACAACTGATGCGCATTTTGTTCATGGGCACGCCGGATATTGCTGCCGAGTGCCTGAAAGCCCTGTATGCCGCCGGGCATGATATCTGTGCCGTGTACACCCGGCGGGATAAGCCCGTCGGCCGCAAGCAGGTGCTCACCGCACCGCCGGTCAAGGAGGTTGCGCTGGCGCACGGCACGCCTGTGTTCCAGCCCCGCACCCTGCGGGATGGCAGCGAGGATGACACTATCCGCGCCCTTGCCCCGGAGCTGATCGTGGTGGTGGCTTATGGCTGCATCCTGCCGAAGTCCGTGCTGGAAATGCCCCGCTACGGCTGCATCAACCTGCACGTTTCGCTGCTACCGAAATATCGCGGCAGCGCCCCGGTGCAGTGGTCAGTGCTGAACGGTGACGCCGAGACCGGCGTTTCCATCATGCAGATGGATGAGGGTCTGGATACCGGCGATGTGCTGTACTGCAAAAAGATCATCATCGACCCCGAGGAGACCAGTGGTGAATTGTTCGACCGCGTTACCGCTGTGGGTGCCGAAGCTCTGTGTGAAACGATTCCTCAGATCGCTGCCGGTACTCTGACGGCTGTTCCGCAAGACCACGAAAACGCCACCCTTGCCCCCATGCTGAACAAGGAGATTGCAGAGTTCCACCTGACCGACACTGCCGCCCATATCCACAACTGGGTGCGCGGCATGAACCCTTGGCCGGGTGCATGGTTCATCACCTCCGGCGGCAAAAAGCTCAAGGTGGTGTCCTGCCGTGTGGCTGTCGCTCATGGCGAAGCCCCTGGCACGGTGCTGGCCACAAAGCCCCTGACCGTAGCCTGCAGCGAGGGGGCTATCCAGCTGCTGGAGGTCGTGCCGGAGGGCAAAAAGCCTATGGACGGCACTGCCTTTGCAGCGGGTCTGCGTCTGAAAACGGGGGATAGTCTCTGATGGCCGCAAATCCGCGTGCGGCGGCAGTCGCCGCACTGGTACGGCAGGAGCAGGATGGCTTTTCCAATCTGGTGCTGGACGCAGAACTCAGGCGCCAGAAGCTGGAAGGTCGGGATAAGGCCTTTGCAAGTGCCATTTTCTACACCGTGCTGGAGCATCGCGGCACACTGGACTATATTCTGGAGCAGTTTCTGCCCAAGGGTCTTGCAAAGCTGGATGCACCCGTGCGGGAAATTTTACGCGCTGCACTGGCACAGGCTCGCTATATGCAGGTTCCTGCCTCTGCTGCGGTGAACGAGGCAGTCAAGTTGACCCGCACTTTTAAAAAATCCAGCGCCTCCGGCCTTGTCAATGCCGTGCTGCGCAAGGCCTGCGGTTATGATCTGGACGCTGTCGTTTTTACGGACGAGATCCAGCGCCTGATGGTTTTAGGCTCTGCCGGACGGGATGTGGCGGAATTCCTCCACAAAAATTACCCGGATGAAGCACTGGGCATCCTGACCTATCAGGCCGATGGCGGTTTGACCAGTCTGCGTGCAAACCCCCTCAAGGCCAGCGCTGCACAGCTGTGCGCGCTGCTTACAGAGCAGGGCGCAGCAGAGGTGCGGCAGGGTATTGTGCCCGGCAGCGTGCTGGCACGATTTGCCGGCAGTCCGGCAGACAACGAACTGTTCCGGCAGGGCTACTACCATGTGGAGGGACAGGCCAGCCAGCTAGCAGCCCTTTGCGTGGGCGCAGCCCCCGGCGAGACGGTGCTGGATCTGTGCGCTGCCCCCGGCGGCAAGACCATTCTGCTGGCCGAGCAGATGCAGGGTACAGGAGAGCTGTACAGCTGCGATGCGGCAGAGAACCGTGTGGGGCTGATCCGCACCGCGGTAGACCGCATGGGCTTTACCGGGGTGCATACCCTTTGTAATGATGCCACCAAACCGAACCCTGCACTGCCCATGGCAGACCGCATCCTGACGGATGTGCCTTGCAGCGGCTTGGGCATTCTGGCAAAAAAGCCGGATCTGCGCTATAAAAAGCTGGAAGCTGACCGGCAGGCAGAACTGCTTGCCACACAGGCGGCAATTCTGGATACCGCTGCGGCGCTGCTCAAGGCGGGCGGGCGGCTGGTCTACTCCACCTGCACC
>OGYJ01002342.1_pt1 | contig 12930 bp, 8 predicted proteins | sample 1576531 | NCBI WGS metagenome assembly OGYJ01 (sample SAMEA3541574, study PRJEB24748) | human gut metagenome | biome: human gut; feature: human-associated habitat; material: faeces | place: China | collected 2012 | reverse complement strand
GCAAAAGATGTTAAGTATAAAATTTAAATCATGAAATACTTCTTTCCTATTCATTTAGATGGAGATAATCGTGGTTGTGAGGCAATCGCAAAAGGTACAGCTTTAATCATAGGAGAAAAAAAGGAAAATCTCTATGGTTTGTGTAGAAATATACAATTAGATACGCGTTTAGGTATTGATAATTATTATACATTAATTCCTCAGAATTTATCTTTAAAGGATAGAATTAAAGATAGTTTAACCTCTAAGTATTGGTATTTTTGCTGTCAAAGAAAGCCTCAATTTTTGAGAATTGAGCAGAAATTGAACACGATTGAACAAGTATTGAACATATATCGTGAGTAGACGAGCTTGAGAACGAGTTTCTCTTTTCAATCCGGATAGAGTAACGGCCTGTTTTAGCGAAATAAGCGAAAGATGAAATAAAAATTTGGAGGGGATTTTTGTTTTTAAAAGACCGAATTAAAGATGATCTATCTTTTAAGTATTGGGATTCTTGGTGTCAAAGAAAACGTCTTTTTTGGAAATTAGACTGTTAAAAGGCCAAACTCGAGGAGGTACTTCTTTTTTAATCCGGAAAGAGCAATCGTGTGTTTTCAGTGATGCCTCGCTGGTTGGCAGCGATGTCTATTAAAACATCGCCTAAGCGGTCTTGATCCGACAAGAACTTGATTCCATTGTTTTGGCACAGATCCAAGTAAATCGCCAGCGCCGTCCTTTTGTTGCCGTCCTGAAAGAAATGACCTTTGAGAAGGCTGACGACGATGCTTGTTATCTGCTCTCTGACGGTGTCGTAATAGGAATAGCTGGACAGACATCCGCCTACTCGCTGTTTTCTTTCTTCTGAGCAGCGATTGCCGGTGAGAGCTTCGTTGATCAAGACCACCGCATCAATATCTAATGGTGTACTCATTTGTCTTTGAGATAATCAAACGTCTTTTTGAAGGTGTTTAAATTTTCTTTAAAGCGTTTGAGCATTTGCTCTTTAGTATTTGGGCGGAGCTCCTGTTTTTGAGGAACTGATTTTCTATCTGTCATAGTTCAAGAAAGAGAAGAGCCGATTCGGTTCGATTAACCGGCTCGGCTTCTTCCCTCAGAAAGAGAAATTATCCTTGTTCGCTGAAACGTTCTTTAAGCCGCTGAGGCAGTCCTCCGCTGCGCTGCGTGACGGTCTTTAACGACATGTCTAGGGCATCCTTAGCCCCGAAAATCTGGCACGTTTTTTCCGAGCGAGTAATGCCGGTATAAAGAAGTTCGCGCGTGCATAAAGAGGCAGCATCACTTCCGGCACTTAGTGTTGGCAGGAAGATGGCTACATCACGGAAGCCGGAACCCTGCGATTGATGGATGGTGATTGCAAAGGCGGTGTCATATTTCGGCAGCAGCTGAGCCGGAACGATTTTCTTCAGATCACCGATGAATGCATACCACATCGGTTTGTCGGAATCAGCCGTCTTCAAGCCGAAAATAACAGCGACGTCGCCGTTGGCGACACCAAGGCCGGAGTCGTTTTGACGAACAATGATGACCTTGCCGTTGTACATGTCGTCTGCGGATGGAACTATGAAAGCCGTTTTAACAAAATCTTCGCAATAATCATTGACGGCATTGACGCCGGTCGGACCTTCACGTTGTGCGCACAACGGACGGAAAGTACTCAGTTCGTTCCAGACGTCTTTAAGAGCTTGTTGTACATCATTAGGAAGGTTTTCGAAGTTGGCTGATCTTGAATCCACTTCGTTTTTATCGTTCAAAGTTAAAGTCAGGTTTAAGTTTTCGACTGCGTTGCAGTAGGAATCGAGTTTTTCCTCTAACCACTTCTGAGCCTGCAGAGGAAGATTTCTACCTGCAGATTTGAAAAACACGCCGGTATCTTTAAATCCTTCAAAAGGTTGATCGTCCGTGTACTCAACTTCTGAAATAAAGTCCGAAATGCCGGCTTCTCTTCCTTCTTCGAAGGCCAGCATGCGCTGCGCCAATCTGCCGATAGCGGATTTGTCGTTGAAGCGAATGCTCTCTTTTAATTCAACAATGTGGCCTTTCAAAACACCCGAATTGTCGGAGATGTCAGCAAACACCGAACCAGGTCCGACGGCTGCCAGCTGATGCTTGTCGCCTAAAAACACAGTTTGCGTTTTGGTTGGATCAATTGATCTGATAAGTTTTAACGCAAGGGCGGAGTCAATCATTGAGCTCTCATCCACGATTAGCAGATCTGCTTCGATCGGATTGTCTGCTGAAGGTCGTTTGCCGTTGGATAAATCCGTGACGAGCAATTTATGGATCGTCAAAGAAGTCAGTCTATCTTCCGCAAGGGCCTTGCGAACGGCAGGGTAGTAAGGTGCAGAGGACGGACCGGCATCCGCTTGATTTTTTACGGATTCAAGAAGACGACTTGTGGCCTTTCCGGTTGGGGCACACATTTGAATGATGCCCTTCGGATGTATTTCCAAAAAGGCTTCAATGAATTTCACAACGGTGGTTGTTTTGCCGGTACCGGGACCGCCGCAAATAACGGAGAATTTCTCCGAAACTGCAAGTTCGGCGGCTTCCAGCTGCAGAGGATTTAAAGAGTAGGCTTTCTTGTCGCCGTTTTCTCGTGCATTCTTTAACGTCTGTTCCAGCTGTGCTAAGGCCTCTTTTACCTCGTTGACGTCGCTGGCGCTTGTAGAGCACATACCGTGAATACCTGCGGCCAAACGGCTTTCAGAGCAAAAATTGCGGCGGGAATAAATTCTCAGCTTTTTCGGTTCGCTCTCGTCAAGAAGAAAAGGCGTAGGAGCGACAGAAAGGTTGTTAGGTTCGTCAGCAATTTTGTTGCTGCTGTCTGTTAGCAGCTCAGCTTCCCTGAGCAGCTCCGCGTACTTTTTATTTTGCGGCGTTGCATCAAGCTCGGCACATAAACCTCCGAGGTGTTCGGCTTGTCCGAGATGCAGCATGAAGAACGCCAATGCGTCTCTTAGCTCTTCTGTAATGGTTTTTCCTCGACGAGTTAAAAGGTCAAGCAGAATGGTGCCGAGGTTTTCAAATGAATTTTGGTTTTGCGAAATCATTTCAAACTGCTCCTTTGGCACGAGATTCCAGGAGTTCGCGACTGAATCCGTTTTTCAGGAAGTCGTCTAAACATTCGATAAGGGCATCTTTTGGACGTTCAAAGTACGTTCCACGCGCATTCCTGTCGATGCCGCGCAGGAAGCAGTAAACCGCCCCTCCGATGGCTTTATAACCCGTACCTTCCGGCAGATTTAAACGAACTTCGAGCATTCGTTTGAGCGCAACGAGATAGAGCGCCAACTGAAGCTCGTAGTGATTATTTTTCATCAAGGCGTTCACGGCTTCCGGCGTATAGAGCTCAGGAGTGTTGTTGCGGCAATCAATTTTGTTCGTCTTCCAGTCGATGACCCAATATTTGCCGTCAGCGGCAAAAGCTAAGTCGATGGAGCCCGTGAGATAACCGCGCATATCAAGTTCTGACAAATGAAAGTCTTTATAACGAGAATCAAAGGCCGTTAGCGTTTCAGCCAAAAGACTCGCCGTCAGACGTTCTCTGCCCTTTATCGGAGCTCCGACGGAAAGCATGAATTTCAATTCCGGACGGCAATCTTTAAGATTTTTAAAAAGCTGAGAGAGATGGAAGCCCGGCGCGGAGGGCAGAATCTTTGCTTCGAATAAATTTTCGAAGAACTCTTCCGTTTTAGTCTCGATTTCGGCCTTTCGTTCTTCAGTTTCTGGGGCGACATAACCCTTAAAACGATCATCTAAAAATTTGTAGACTCTGTTCTTCCAGTTATGGAAATTTTTGTCGAAAATCTTTTCTAATAATTCGTGGACTTTCGTGCCGAATTCGGCAGCGCTTTGGGTGCCTTTGAGGACTTCCAATACGTCCTCTTCTTTCGATTCCGCGACAGTTTCCTCTGACTCAAGAGCTTCCGACTCATCAGTGATGACGGCGGAGTCCTGTGCTTCCATGGTCCTCAACAAGCTTGTGAAACTGGAAGAAATCCAAGAACGATTTTGCTTCTCACCGCGACCGGCTCTGAGATCAAGATGCTCCGGCGGTTGTCTGAAGGAGACTTCGGAGTCTCCATATTTGCCGGGTTCGAAGTCAAAACGGATCTCAAAAGGAGTGTAAGCATTTAAAGCTTTCTCAGAGAGCATGAGAGGATGTGCGCTGTTCTTGTTGTACTCGGAAATTCCGTCAAGCAAGGCCTTTCTGACTTCTCTTGCCGACGCTTCCTTCGGGCTCAAAGCCTCCCGCAGTCGGTTTAAACCGCCAATAATGGCCAATCCGCCGGACGTTTCTCCGCTGATAGCCTGAGCAAGCGGATTTTTTCCGCCGACGCTGCCGTGAGGCGCTCCGTTCTTAGTTTTCTTGAAGAAATAGGGAAGAACCACCCTTGCTGTGGCTCGCGTCATAGCGACATACAGCAGTCTCATGGACTCCTCATATGATTTCTCAATGAAGTCGTCCGGTGCCTTCTGTTCGGTTTCATAGAAGGTAATAACGCCTGTCGCATCATCTCTAAATTTCTGACCTTTGGAAAAGCTTATCGGCCGGTCAAGGTAATAAACAACAGGGTATTGAAGGCCTTTACTGCTGTGAATAGTCTCAACTCGAACAACATCGGAATCGGTTTCACGTCTCAGAGTGTAGCTGTCGTTGCTCTTTTTTTGTTCTTGTTTTAACCAGCGCAGCAGTCCCTGAAGACTATCAATGGTGTTGTGCTGCTGATGAAGAAGCTCCAAGATGTGCTGATAATTCGTGAGGGCGCGTTCTCCTCCGTATTGCAGTAAACGCTCTTCGGTTTTGGCGCCGGCAAATAGGTTCGAAACAGCAGCGATAATTCCGCTCTTCTCGTAGATTTTTGCTGAGTTTTCCAATAACAGACGTGCCTGCGCGGAGGCCGCATCGTTATTCAATAAGTCATTCAGCGAGTCGCCGAAAATCCTGGTTGCCTGAGCCGCAGCCACAAGACGAGTATCTCTCGGATCGTACATAGCCTCTAGAACGCTCTTAAGTTCGTGCGCTTCTTTGGAACATAAGACATTTTCATTCGAAGACCGAAGGGTGCGAATGCCCCGCCTGCGCAGCTCTTCAATAACCTTGTCAGCATGGAAGCGCTTTGCAACCAAAATCGCGATATCGCTGGGTCTCAGTCTCCGGCCGTCATAGAGGACATTTTCCTTTAGCAAGGATTCGATTTCCTCTGCGATGGCAATAGCCTCCATATCGCGAAGTGTCTCTGCATTGGACAAGGCCTTAGTGTCGGCATTGGACCAGAAAGCGAAAGAGGAAAGGGGTTCGACTTTGCCGTCTTTCTCTAAGAGGAGCGGTAGTTTTTTCTTATTAAACTTCACCGGCGAATAAGAAAGGGCCTGATTCAAAAAGCCGCCGCGGGAACCTTTCCCTTCCGGATTGAAGTACGCATTAACTCCGGCAATGATCCCAGGAGTAGAACGATAATTCTTTACTAACTGATAAGGGTTGTTGATTTCGTTTTTGGCTAACAGATACGTTTCAAGACTTGCGTTCCTGAAGCGATAAATAGACTGTTTCGGATCACCGACAAAGATAACGGGTTTGGAGTTCTCCGGATCCTCTAAGAACAGGTGTTTGAAAATCGAGTATTGAATCGGGTCCGTATCCTGAAATTCGTCAATCAAAGCAGCGCCGTAAAGGTTCTGAATTGCCTTGGTGAATTCCGGATCTTTAACAATGCGTTCTTCTGCTTCGATCAGCAGGTCATCGAACGTAAAAAGACGTTCATCTTTCTTGTTTTCTTCGTAGAGTTTTGTTGCCTGATCAATGAAAGTTTCAAAAAACCGAGTGGTTTCGTCTTCGGGCTTTTGATTCGCATCTTTCATCAGCTTCATTTGCCGGGTGAGCGGCTTGCTTCTGCTCAAACCGGCAGCAGTTGTCAGAATATCTTCCCAAGGAATGTCTCGAGCCAGAGACAGTTGTTCCGTAGGGTAGCCTGGATAGGCCTTCGGAAGGTTTGTACGAAGAAAAGTACTCAGCGCTTTATCTTTAGCGTTTGAATCATCTCCGATCTCAAAGTCGTAGTTTCCCTTTGAAGAAAAGACAAAGTCCTGAAGGATTCGTTGGCAAAAGCCGTGAATAGTAAAAATGGCAGCGTCGTCAATCTTATTCAGCGCTGTTTGCAGTTTTTCAAGAATTATGTCCTGAGAATATTTCTTTTCTCCCCAACTATCCAGCAGATCGTTGAAGCTTCCGCTCTTGTTCAGCCTAATTTGTTCAATCAGTTCCGTCAGGTTGCTGCGCAAACGAGAGGACAACTCATCAGTGGCTGCATTCGTGAATGTCACGACCAAAATACGATCTAGTTCGATTCCTTTCTCGACTAAAAGCCTGAGCAGCACTCGCATCAAGGAATACGTTTTTCCGGTGCCGGCGCTGGCTTCCAAAAGCATGCGCCCCTCAATCGGCGTTGTGGCAGCATCAAATTCTTTATAAAGCATAAATACTCCGATTAAGGTTTAAGTTTTTGAATGAATTCAATTAACGCTTCGAATGCTTCTGAAAGGTAGATGTCTTTCTTTCTGCCATCACCTTTGAGGAGTTTGTAGTAATCGCTGAGTTCTTCTTTGAGAGCCTTAGATAAATCAGCAGCTTTTCTTACGCTTTCCTCTGAGACACCCTGCCAAAGCAGTGCGTCATCCGAGGCATTCATTCCAAGTGCGTGCTTGCAGTGACACTCAAATAACCTCAAGAACGCTTTAAGCGGTTCGCCGCCATGGTTCTGAATAATCGAAGAGTAAGAAATGACGAAATGATCTGTGTCTGAACTTTCGTTAAAGATGAGTAAATCGTAGGGTTCCCCGGCTTCGGTCCAAATAATTTGGCGCAATACTTCTCGGTTTTGTTCCGACGCAGAGCAAAAGACGCCGAGCTTGACGCGCAAGGACTCATCTTCCGTTTTCCAAAGGAAGAGATCCGTTTTGTCTGTGAGCCGATTGACGAAGCTAGAAACTGCAGTCGGAACTCGATAATCAAGTCCCGCCGAGAGGGGTTTTAAAGTCTCAGTCTCCTCAAATTGTTTCCTTGCGGCGTGAGCGTCGGCAACCTCTGAGGTTTCAAAACTGAGAACCGCACGTCGGACACTTTCAATGCCGTACTTCGGATTAAGGTTCAAAAGATTGAGCGCCTCTTGATCAGAGAAGTTATTCTCAAGCAAAGAAAGAAATTTTCGGCTGACCTCTGAGTGCATAAGCTTGTCGTCCTTAGAAGGGACGATCATTCTTTCGTCGGCTTCGAAATCTGATGATTCAAGCTTGAGCAGCGTTGCCGCCCATTCGTTGTAAGAGGTCAGGAACTTTATGAGGAAATTAACCTGCAGTTCGCGGAGCACCGGGTGCTGCATCGTTTTGGGAAGTTTCTCAGCAGGAATCTCGGTGTTGGCAAACATCGGTTCCTTGGCGCCCGGGTTCCTATAGGCATGTTCGATTGAATCGAGGACGTCTTTCCGAGGGCTCTTCCAGAACAAGTTGTTTTCTCGTTTGTCTAGAGATTTTGCTTCCTCTAAGAAATTTCTCATGGAGAAGCGATTCAAAGGAACCTTAGTTACGATGCTCTTCCAAAGCTCGTCTGCCTTTTCCTGAGCTGTGCCGTCCTCCATCCCTACGCTCATGGCATGAGAAAGGAAGTAATTCTTGAAATTATCAATGACGAGCGACGGATTATTTTCGCTTTGCGGTTTCGTTCCGATTGTGTAGGAAATCAAAAGGTTTTCTCGAGCGCTGAGAAGCGTGTCAAGGAAGACAGCGTTATTGTCCTTTCTTGCGTCTCGGTCACCGCGGCGGCGGTGATCCTTGGTCAAGTCAAATTCTTCAAACTTAGGTGTTCCCGGGAACCCGCTTTTCTCATCGAAACCCAAACAGCAAATGACCTTGTAGGGTATTCCTCTGGCAAGTGAAATGGATGCGAAGGTCATCGTTCCGGAGCTCGGTACATCGCGCTTTGTTTTGGAGAGTTCACTTCGCAGCTCGCTTAATACAACATCGAAACTGACGGTTTTTTCCGTGCCGCCGAAAGCGGCAGCCATGCCTTTGCAGACTGTCTCGATGATTTCTGAGAAGTTATAGGACTCTTCAGGATCACAGTTGTTTCCGAAGAAACGCTCTTTCATACCTAACAGAGCTTCTCTCCAGGCCTCTGCGGGGAGTGCAAATTCGGAAGCGAGCAGTTCACGACGCTGATCGGCAAGGTTCAGATAAAGTTGAGAAAGCGCTTGGAGCAAGCGGCCCGAGCCGTCGGAAACGACATCAAAACCGGCTTCCTCATCTCCTCGAATAGGAAGAACACTCTTGAAGGGCAGAGGGGAAGCTTCATCAAGGAAAAAGCCGAGAGAAAGCCGTTCCATGGCGTCCTGAAAGGACGTGTCTTCGTCAGTGAAATTCAGCGCCGCGAGCTGTTCCTGATCGATTCCGACAGAGTATCCCGCAGAATAAAGCCAAGTCTGAATGACAGAGATGTCGTCTAAGGACAGGTCCCACTGCTGTTGTACGGGGAGTTTCTCCAGCCAATCAAAGAATTCTCTGGCTGAGAAATCGGACATCAAGAGTTTGCCCAAGCCCACAAACGCATCTGCAAGCGCATTCTGTTTTTCTTCGCTGAGACCGATGATCTTCCAAGGGATATAAAGATCTTTCGGCAGTGATGCCATGACGCCTTCAATGATAGGAGCTGCCTTTTCGATGTCCGGAACTACGACCAAAACATCGGAAGGTTTTAGGCCGCGTTTTTTATCTGTGAGCCAATTCTGGAGAATGTCGATGGTGGCTTCGACTTCTCGGACAAAAGAGGGCGCCTTGAGAATGCGAAGACTGACATCTTTCTCGGCAGGCTCAATGGGCAGCAGCGTGCTGTCCATTCTAAGAATGGAGTTTTGAAAGCTATGCAGAAACGACTTGGAGGGATACTCCAGATATGCGGAAGCTGTCTCGGCACTAACCTTGGTTTTTATTTCTTCTTCGGAATGGTCGAAAGTTTTTTCTGAGGTTACAAATTCCCGAGACCCCGGCTGTTTGACGAATGCCTTTTGACGGTTCTGTTTGTCTTTATCAGAGATATCCGTTTCGATTGCCGAAGCTTCTTCCTCGGAAAAAAGGAAGCTGTCCAATCGGTCAATAGCGGCTCTCGTGCTTGCTGCATTTGTCAACAGATAGTTCAGGCAGCTGTTGTCGACTTTGAAATTCTCGGACCAGTCGAACTGCGCTTTCGGAACGGACTCAAACCAGTACTCGGCGCACGGATTAAGAATGTACAGATTAAGCTCTGCAGGAGAATCTTCATAAGCTCGAATCAGAGGCAGTAAGTTAGGCGGAATCGAGAACGGCAGAAAAAGATGAATCGGAAGACTGTTCTCAACCGGTTTGTTCTTCCGGATTCGCTCAATAGTATTTTCAAGCCACCCGAAGATTTTTCCTTCGCTTTCTGCGCCGGTCTGTTCGATTAATTCTTGCCAAAGACGCTTTTGCCACAAAAAGTCAGCGTTTTTCTTCAATCGCTCTTCTTCTGCCTTTGCATTTGGTACCGGAAGCGGGTGTACCTTATGGTTGAATTTGAATTTCTCTAAAGCCCACTGTTGCAGCCAGTCAAAGCGATAGGAACCGTAAGTAATGAAAACTGTGTTCAGATGACGGGCAAATTCCAACACACCGACGGGGTCCAATGTCTGAATGTATTCATAAAGACGCTTTTCTTCTTCAGGGAAAGCCTTTTTGTTTTGCTTTTGACGCAGGATCTCGTAAAAAGTCCAGTCCATGACCTGAGATGTTTCAGCGTTGGAGAGAGACTGTCCGAGAACTTTGAACATCCAGCTGGCTACGTTAGAGAATTCAATCCCCGGAGTGGCTCCGAAGTGATCCGCGAAGAAGCGGTTGAGGTTGTCCTCGATCATCGGCGTCGGGACGATAACCTTGATTTGCTCAAAAAAGGAGGCATTACTGTTTCGCAGGTCCTCCAGATTAAAACCGATTTTTGTGGCAAGAACCGTTCGAAGAACTTCGAACGAGTTCGAGTAAAAAGTAGAAATCACTGAGGACCCTCCTAAAAGGAAAAGCCGACGTTTTAGTTTAGTTGTGTGGCGCTGAGTCAGGCTTTTTTCAGCGGCGGGACACGTACACAGAAGGTGTAGGCGTAGTCGCCGATAGCATCGAGTTTGTAGCGGGCACCGCGCAGAAGCACATAGAAGACACCGTCCTTGTCGACTAAGAAGTTGGGGTGTACTTCAAGATCGTTTTTCTGAGCGTAATTTTTAAAGTCTTCCTTGGATTCTTCGATTGTTTTTCCGGGCGTCACATAAACACCGACTAAGAAATGGTCCTCGAAGTAATCGTTGGGAATATCCAAGCGGTCATAGATAGAGACGGCTTCAATACTTTCAATGGTTCGAATCTGTTTTCCGACGAGTGTGTCTGAGACAACTTTTTCCAGTTTGCCGGGAATGGCCTGGATGTCCTGTCTCTTTCCGACGCAGACGAGCGCAACGGTAATTTCTCCGTCTTCAGTATCGCAGCTTGAAGTGTCGCGCGGGAAGCACTGAACCTGACGTACGCCGACGCAGTCCAATCCCATGACAAGCAAAAACTCCTCAGGGAAGTAAATCTGAGAAGCAAAGGACGGGTGCATCGTGATCGTGATTTGAGCCTTATTGTCAGGGCAGGCAGAAGCTTCCAAATCTTGAACGTCGTTCCAGGCCTGACGCGCTTGTTCGCTCAATGTCTTGACGTTCTCTTCAAAATCGTAGGGAAGAACGGACAAGTCCAGCTGCACCTGACGCTCGGACAAGTTGTAAGAACTAATATTGGTCGTCATCGAATAAAAATCCCAAATCTTTATGTTTTCTATCGAGCCCGAAATGGCTGTATGCGCGCGGTGTCGCCACGCGTCCCCTTGGTGTCCTCTGAACAAAACCTTCTTTGATCAGATAAGGCTCGACCATATCTTGAAGCGTATCAGACTCCTCACCGACAGCGGAAGCCAGGTTTTCGATACCGACGGGACCGCCTTGGAATTTTTCAATGATCGCAAGCAGGAATTGGCAGTCGAGGCTGTCTAAGCCGATCGGATCGACTTCTAGCATGGTAAGGGCGTCTTTTGCGATTTGTTCGGACAATTGACCCTGATGACGGACTTCGGAAAAGTCGCGAATACGTCGAAGCAATCTGTTTGCGATTCGAGGTGTACCGCGGGAGCGGCGTGCAATCTCACCGGCTGCGCCTTTATCTGCCGGCATATTTAGCAGGTGCATGGAGCGCAGCACAATGGTTGTCAGGTCTTCAGGCGAGTAGTACTGAAGCTGGGCACGAATACCGAAACGATCCTGCAGCGGTTTGGTCAATGAACCTGCACGTGTCGTGGCACCCACAAGCGTGAAATGCGGAAGATCGATTTTGATCGAACGGGCAGCAGGGCCTTCGCCGATCATGATGTCGAGCTTGAAGTCCTCTAAGGCCGGATAAAGAATTTCTTCGACGACCGGCGAGAGACGATGGATTTCGTCAATGAAGAGAACATCATGCGGCTCCAAACTTGTAAGCATGGCAGCCAAGTCCCCGGCCTTTTCTAAAACAGGGCCCGACGTTTGACGAAGCTTGACGCCGAGTTCGTTGGCGATGATGTTTGCCAGTGTCGTTTTACCTAAGCCCGGAGGGCCGAAGAGCAAAACGTGATCCAGAGCTTCTCCGCGATTGCGTGCAGCCGTGATGAACAGATCTAACTGCTCACGAATACCGTCTTGGCCGGCATAGTCTTTGAGACGTGTCGGACGAAGGGCCTTGTCGATGACTTCTTCTTTTTCTTTTCTTTCAGAGGAAAGAATCGAATTGCTGTCCGCCATGGATTAACCTTTCTGAGCAAGTTGACGCAGACAGAGACGAATGCCTTCGGAGGCGTCGGCATCTGCAGGGACGTTTTTCGCAGCGCCGCGAGCTTCGCGTTCGCTGAAACCCAACGCAACCAAAGCCTGGATGACCTCTGTCTGAACGGAAGAAACCGTGGGCGCAGAAGTGACGACCATCTTGTCCTTCAGCTCAAGAACGAGACGTTCGGCCGTTTTCTTACCGATGCCGGGAACCATCGTCAAAAGTCCGATTTCATTATTGGCAATGGCGTTTCCGATATCTTCTGCAGACATAGAGGAGAGCATGGCGAGCGAAATTCTCGGACCGATGCCGCTCACTTTCAGAAGCTGCCGGAACACTGATTTTTCCTGAGAAGTTAAAAAGCCGTAAAGCAGCTGCGCATCTTCACGAACGATCATGACGGTTTCCAGAAACACTTCTTCGCCGATGTTCGGAAGATTGTAGAAAGTGGACATCGGGACATCGATCTCGTAGCCCAGTCCGCCGCACTCAATAACAACTTGCGGAGGATTTTTTTGAAGAATTTTTCCTCGAATGGTTGCAATCATTAGTTAGACCTTTCCTTCATAACGTTTCGTCCACTCGTTTCTTGAGCGGCGAGCACTTGAGCCTCTGCGGGATACACCGGTTCCGCTGCTGCCGGCCTTGGTTCCGAGTGTCGGTACGAGGCCGAGCAGGATACTGGAGCTGCCGTAGCAGATCGCGGTTGCCAGAGCATCCGACTCGTCCGGACTGAAGCGCGTGTCCTCAAGCTTCAGATGCCTTAGAACCATTTGCTGCACTTGTTCTTTGTCAGCGGCGCCGTAGCCGGTTACGGATTTTTTAATCTCGCGAGTGCTGATTTCTTTGCATAGGATAGAGTGACATGCGACAGCACACATCGCAGCGCCTCTTGCGTGTGACAGCAGCATGCTGGACTGGGCATTCGTATTCAAGAAAGTTTTTTCAATCGAAGCGACATTCGGATGATGCTCCTCGATCAAAGCCGACAAGGACTTAAAAATGAATCCCAGTCTGTCGGAAAGTTCGCCTGCGGGTACATTC
>OGYJ01002341.1_pt1 | contig 12934 bp, 11 predicted proteins | sample 1576531 | NCBI WGS metagenome assembly OGYJ01 (sample SAMEA3541574, study PRJEB24748) | human gut metagenome | biome: human gut; feature: human-associated habitat; material: faeces | place: China | collected 2012 | reverse complement strand
CCTTGCGAACACATCGGGCTTTTCCAGTACATTTTCCGGTCTGGAAATACTGTTTAAAATATTGGTGAGCACCTCTTTCCCGATCTGCTCGGAAAGGTCGTAAATATCCTGATAATGGAGATAAAAGGTGGCTTTGCTGATCTCTGCGAGGGCGGCAAGTTCCCGGATCGTGATTTTTTCGATCGGCTTTTGGGCACGCAGTATCAGAAATGCATTCTTGATGGCGCGTTTGGTTTTGATTTCCCGTTGATCCAAAAGAATTCCTTCCTTTCTGGACAATTTGCCCGAAACGTCCAGTATTGTAACAAGGGGCAGGATTGTCGATTGTGCCGGTAACGCTCTGGCTGGTATGATAATATCATCAGTATACGGTGTAAATAGACACCCGTCAAGAAAATCAACGACGCGTTTTTGTAAATGGCGCGAGTGAGCTGTAACTGCAGATCAGAGAAGCAGACTGCCAAAAAGGATCTTTGCGGACGGAGAGAGAAGAAAGGGAGAAGAACATGGATTTTTACGGATTTTATACCGGACAGGAATTTGAAGCTTATAAATATCTGGGTGCCCATTACACGAAGGAGCGCACGACGTTTCGGACGTTTGCCCCCTCTGCAGCGGGCGTGGAGCTTGTATTAAATGGACAGGGACACGGAATGCAGCGGGTGCATGACGGCAACTTTTATGAAATTACACTGGACCAGGTAAAAGAAGGGGACCTGTATGAATTCCGTATCTGGCACAGGGATGGTTCCTGCCAGGAGCACTGTGATCCCTACGGGTTTGGAATGGAGCTTCGCCCGGCACATAAATCAGTGGTACGGGATCTTAACCGTTATGCATTTACCGATGAAAAATGGTTAAAGGATCGGGAGGATATCAGCACGAAGCCCCTCAATATTTACGAGGTACATGCTGGCTCCTTTAAAAAGCCGGGTACAGGACAGACCGACTGGTATACCTATGAGGAGCTGGGAGAGGTTCTGATCCCGTATCTGAAGGAAAGCGGCTATAACTGTGTGGAATTTCTTCCGCTGAGCGAGCATCCCTGCGATGAAAGCTGGGGATATCAGAATACGGGATTTTTTGCTCCGACTGCCCGGTATGGTACGGCAGAGGGATTACAGAAGCTGGTGGATCAGATGCATCAGAATGGAATTTATGTGCTGCTGGATTTTGTACCGGTACACTTTGCCACAGACGATTACGGTTTGAAACGTTACGATGGCGGAGAGCTGTACGAATATCCGAGCAGGGATGTTGGAGTGAGTGAATGGGGAAGCTGTAATTTTATGCATTCCCGTGGGGAGGTGCGCTGCTTTTTACAGTCTGCGGCGTATTACTGGATGAAGGAGTTTCATTTTGACGGTATCCGGATGGATGCCATCAGCCGGATCATTTACTGGCAGGGGGATGAACGGCGCGGCGTAAACGGTAATGCAGTTGACTTTATCCGTTTTATGAATAAAGGGTTGAAAGAGCGCGTTCCGAACTGTATCCTGGCGGCGGAGGATTCTACGAATTTCCCCGGCGTAACGGCGCCCGCTGATCAGGGCGGACTTGGATTCGATTTAAAATGGAACATGGGCTGGATGCACGACACGCTGGAATATTTTCAGCTCGATCCGTCGGCGCGCACGGAAGCGTACCATAAGCTAACCTTTTCCATGATGTATGCGTATAACGAGCATTATCTGCTTCCGCTTTCCCACGATGAGGTAGTGCATGGAAAGGCGACGATTCTGCAGAAGATGAACGGCGATTACGAACGGAAATTCCCACAGGCACGCGCCATGTACGCCTATATGATGCTGCATCCGGGTAAAAAGCTGAATTTCATGGGCAATGAAATCGGGCAGTTCCGGGAATGGGATGAAAAGCGGGAGCAGGACTGGAACCTGCTGGATTTCCCGATTCACGAAGCGTTCTATCATTATATGAAGGAACTGAATCACCTTTATCTCGATCATCCGGCGCTCTGGGAAAAGGACTTTAACCGCGACGGTTTTACCTGGCTGGACTGCCATCAGGAGGGGCGCGTGATCTACGCGATGCAGAGAATGGCGGGCGACCAGACCGTGATCGGCGTATTCAATTTTTCCGCTCAGCCGCAAAACGGCTATGCCGTACCGCTGCAGAAAGACGGCAGCTATCGCGAGTTGCTTAACAGCGATTGGGAGTGCTTTGGCGGCAGCAAAAAACGGGAAGAGCCGGTATATGAGAACGGCTGTGTATTAGACCTCTCACCCTTTAGCGCAGTGCTGTTAGTTAACGGTTGAAAAACCTGTCTTGCAATGCTATACTAACATTATCTTTTTGTACCTGCAGGCGATCACGCTGCATTCATAACAAAGCACAGGCATTTTCAATGCACTGCAACGAAGGAGAATACACGAAATGGAACAGTATAAACAGGAATTTATCGAATTTATGGTGGACAGCAATGTCTTAAAGTTTGGCGATTTTACGTTGAAGAGCGGACGTAAGTCCCCGTTTTTCATGAATGCGGGCGCTTATGTGACCGGCACACAGCTGCGCAGACTGGGCGAATATTATGCAAAGGCGATTCATGACAACTACGGACTGGATTTTGACGTGCTGTTCGGACCCGCATACAAAGGCATTCCGCTGACCGTTGCGACGACGATGGCCATCAGCGAGCTTTACGGCAAGGATATCCGTTACTGTTCCAATCGTAAGGAAGTAAAGGATCATGGCGACACCGGTATTTTACTGGGCAGCAAGTTAAAGGACGGCGACCGCGTTGTTATTATCGAGGATGTAACGACCTCCGGCAAGTCCATCGAAGAAACCTTCCCGATCTTAAAAGCACAGGCAGATGTGGAGATTGTCGGACTGATGGTTTCCTTAAACCGCATGGAGCGCGGACTTTCTTCTGAGAAGAGCGCGCTGGAAGAGATCAAAGAGAAGTATGGTTTTGATGCCAATGCCATCGTAAGCATGGCAGAAGTGACAGAATATCTGTATAACAAGCCCTACAAGGGACAGGTTTATATTGATGATACCTTAAAGGCTGCGATCGACGCTTATTACGCGCAGTACGGTGCAAAATAAGGAGGTTCAACCAATATGGAAGAAAAGACCTATAAGCTTTTGGGCGGCAGCGGCGCTTTGAATATCGCGGTCGGCGCGGTTGTGCTGGTTTCCGGGATTGCAAGCGGCGTGCTACTGATCGTAAACGGCGCAAGACAGCTGGCGCACCGGGGCAAACTGATTTTCTGAGAATGCAGGAAATGGAATTTTTACGCAGTTCCCAGTTACAGATAGGGAACTGCGTAAGCGAAGCTTTTCGGAAAGGAGACCGGCGTGCACAGGCATTACATTTTTACCGATAAGAGGGAATCCAAAAAAGGGATATTGTCAGCAGTGCTGGGGGCAATGTCCCTGATTTCTGTTTTCCTGACCGTCTATTTTACCTGGCAGAATCATGGGACGGCATATGTTCGCTACGGCGTGGTGGCACTGCTGTGCCTGATTTTTTCTGCGGCAGGTCTGGTACTTGGAATTATGGCGAAGCTGGAAGAGGATAAATTTTATCTGTTCGCCTGGATTGGCATTGTGTTGAACGCCCTGACCCTGTTGGGGATCGGGGGGATTGTGGCAGTAGGAGTGTATGGATTATGACAGTAATGGAAGAACGGTTTGAGCTTGCCTCACAGCGTATTTTGGAAATCGAAAAAGAAAAACGGATGCCGGAGCAGTTTCAACGCTATTTTGCAGAAAACGCGGACTATCTGGGCGTCCTGCTTGAAGAATACAAATGGGTAGCATCCGGGGCGATGCGGGAAGCTTCCCTGCAAGAGCTGGAACGGCACAACGAAAGCTGCTTCATCGACCTGATGGGACGCAATTATGAGACAAGCTATGCAAACCCCGACTGGGCATATGCACAGCTGGGAGAAACCTTTGGACAGCTGCTTTCTGCAGTTGCGGCGGAGTTGCGCAGCCTGCCTGCGTTTATTTATGAACAGGATCTGGAAGGCATCACGATCCGCCTGGAGCTGTTTGTCGAAATTTACTGTGCGTTTGCAGAAAGCTTCGAGGAGACAAAAGAAGCACCGGAATATTCCCGGATCCGGGATATTTTCTACTGGTTTGCAAGCGACTATGCGGAGCTGACTGCAGAGCATGCGATCCGCCATACCGTGGACTGGGGACAGAGATTTGCGCTGGACATCATCGAAAACGCAGACCTGTCTGATATCCGTTACCTGTTCCGGTTCGGGGAATATATCGCGGATGATCAGTGGAAGCTGGCAGAGCATTTGAATGGTCTGCCGGAAGAAAAAATTCAGAAAATCGCAGACACCTACACGGAGGGTTTTCGCAAGGGCTTTGAGCTGGCAAAGAAGCCTCTGGACAAAAAGAAATCCGTCCAGATCCGTTATCCTCTGGGCTTTGAGCGTGTCGTAAAAGCTGCAATTGAAAACTTCAGAAAAATGGGCTTAGAGCCTGTTATCGCCCGCACACCTGCGAGCTTTGCAGAGGGACGCAGAGTGTTCCGGCTCGGATTTTTCGGCGGTGCAGTGAACCGGCAGTTCGATTATGACCATGAAAACGACAAGGCACTGTACCTGGACAAAAAATATGTCCACAGGATGCTGGAATGCCGCAAAAATGCGTGGGAAGAGTACAAAGATATGGCGGTTGTCCATGCAGGTCCCGCTGTCATAGAAGCATTCGGCGAAGAGCCCTTCGAGCCTGCGAGCAAGGAGCATCTGCTCACCTTATCGGCCGAACAGCAGAAGCTGTATGTCGAATATCAGAGCCAGGCGGGTGCGATGACGAACGAATATATCGACCCGGAGGAAAGAAGCTTTACCTGTATCGCGTTCCCGGTTCCGGGCATCGGCGAGCATTTCCCGGAGATTTTCGACGAAGTGTTAAAGATCAATACGTTGGATTACAAGACCTACGAGACGATTCAGCAGCACCTGATCGATGCGCTGGATAAGGCAGCGTGGGTGGAGATCAAGGGACGCGGCGACAACCACACCGATATGAAGGTTATGCTCCATACGCTCAACAACCCTGCGCAGGAAACGAATTTTGAAAACTGCGTGGCGGACGTCAACATTCCGGTTGGGGAAGTGTTCACCTCTCCGAAGCTGACCGGAACAGAAGGCGTTTTGCATGTACCACAGACGTTTTTGCGCGGTATGCAGTATAACGATCTGGAGCTGCAGTTTAGGGATGGCATGATTACCAAATACACCTGCCGTAACTTCGAAAAGGAAGCGGAAAACGAAAAGCTGCTGCAGGATGGTGTGCTGTATCATCATGATACGCTGCCGATCGGCGAATTTGCTATTGGTACGAACACGACTGCTTATATGGTGGCGCGCCGTTATGAAATCAATGACAAGCTTCCGGTGTTGATTGCAGAAAAGACCGGCCCCCACTTCGCAGTGGGTGATACCTGCTACAGCTATGAAGAAGACCGCATGACCTATAATCCGGATGGCAAGGCGATCATCGCGCGGGACAACGAGGTGTCCGCGCTTCGTCATACCGATCCGGAAAAGGCATATTTTAACTGCCACACAGATATTACGATCCCGTACGCAGAGCTGGCAGAGGTAACAGCGGTATGTGCAGACGGCACCAGGATTGGCCTGATCAAGGACGGATTTTTCGTACTGGACGGCACGGAAGAATTAAATTTGCCGCTGTATCAGGGATAAACATCTTACAGTTCACCCGCGCTGTGCACAGAAAGCTGCGAGTGAACTGTAAGATAAAAATGGGTTGCATCTGCTAAAAAAGTTTAGTACACTGTAGATTGATAAGTTGCGACATATTTTGACAGGAGGATAAAAGCACATGGCACAGGTCAGTATTGTAATGGGCAGTGATTCCGATATGCCTGTAATGGCAAAAGCAGCTGAGATTTTGGACAAATTCGGTATTTCCTATGAAATGCGGATTATTTCCGCACATCGGATGCCCGATACTTTTTTTGAATATGCACAGACCGCGGAGGAGCGGGGCGTAAAGGTGATTATCGCCGGCGCCGGTATGGCAGCTCATCTGCCGGGTATGTGCGCTGCATTGTTTCCGATGCCGGTGATCGGTATCCCGATGCACACCACATCTCTGGGAGGCAGGGATTCCCTGTATTCCATCGTTCAGATGCCCTCCGGCATCCCGGTGGCGACCGTTGCGATCAACGGCGGTGCAAACGCAGGTATTCTGGCGGCGAAGATTTTAGCGGTTTCCGATCCGGAGCTTCTTGCAAAGCTCAAGGCTTACAGCGCAGAGATGAAAGACGGCGTACTGAAAAAGGATGCAAAGCTGCAGGAATGCGGCTATCACAACTACACAAAATAAACAGGTGCACAGGCACGGTATGGAGGATCAGATGGATTACAAGAGTTCTGGAGTGGATATTGAAGCCGGATACAAATCGGTGGAACTGATGAAACAGTATGTAAAGACGACAATGCGCCCGGAAGTGCTTGGCGGACTGGGCGGTTTTTCCGGTGCATTTTCCCTGGAAAAGATCAAGGATATGGAAAAGCCTACCCTGGTATCCGGTACAGATGGTGTCGGAACCAAGATCAAGCTCGCCTTTCTTATGGACAAGCATGATACCATCGGTATCGACTGCGTTGCCATGTGTGTAAACGATATTGCATGCGCAGGCGGCGAACCGCTCTTTTTCCTGGACTATATCGCATGCGGCAAAAATATTCCCGAGAAGATCGCAGAGATCGTAAAAGGTGTATCCGCAGGCTGTGTACAGTCGGAAGCTGCCCTGATCGGCGGCGAGACAGCAGAGCATCCGGGACTGATGCCGGAGGATGAGTACGATCTGGCTGGTTTTGCAGTCGGCGTAGTGGATGAAAAAGACCTGATTACCGGCGAAAACTTAAAGCCCGGTGACGTGCTGATCGGCATGGCAAGCTCCGGCGTGCATTCCAACGGCTTCTCTCTGGTTCGTAAGGTATTCGACATGACCGTTGAAAGCTTAAATACCTATTATGATGAGCTGGGCGCAACCCTGGGCGAGACCCTGCTGGCTCCGACACGCATCTATGTTAAGGCGTTAAAGGCAGTCAAAGAAGCCGGCGTAACCGTAAAGGCATGCAGCCATATCACCAGCGGCGGCTTTTATGAAAACGTGCCCCGTATGTTAAAAGAGGGTACCCATGCGGTGATCAACAAAAACAGCTATCCCATTCCTCCGATTTTTACCCTGATGGCGAAAAAGGGCAATATCGAAGAGCATATGATGTATAACACCTATAACATGGGCCTGGGTATGATCGTCGCAGTAGATCCCGCTGATGTGGATAAGACCATGGAAGCAATGAAAGCTGCAGGCGATACCCCTTATGTGGTAGGCACCATCGAAGCAGGCGAAAAGGGAGTGACCTTATGTTAAGGCTTCTGGTCTGTGTCTCAGGCGGAGGCACGAACCTGCAGGCGATTTTCGATGCGATTGACGCGGGAAAAATCCGCAATGCCGAAATCGCAGCGGTGATCAGCAACAACCCGGGCGCATATGCGCTGGAACGCGCGCGGCAGCATAATGTGGAAGCAATCTGTCTTTCTCCGAAATCTTTCGAGAGCAGAGAGGCATTCAATCATGCCCTGACCGAAAAGGTAAAGGAAATTGCGCCGGATCTGATCGTGCTGGCAGGATTTTTAGTCGCTGTTCCGGCAGAGATGATCGAAGCGTTCCCAAACCAGATTATCAATATCCATCCGTCGCTGATCCCTGCGTTTTGCGGCGTTGGCTTTTACGGTCTGCATGTCCATGAGGGTGTGCTTGCGCGCGGTGCAAAAGTGACCGGCGCGACGGTGCATTTTGTGGACAGCGGAATGGATACCGGTCCGATTATCTTACAGAAGGCGGTTGAAGTGCAGCAGGGCGATACACCCAAGAGTCTGCAGCAGCGGGTCATGGAGGAAGCGGAATGGAAAATTTTGCCCCAGGCCATCGATCTGATTGCCCAGGGCAGAGTAACCGTTGTGGATGGAAAGACGATTATCGCATCGTGATGCAAAATTGCATCGCATAACAGCGAAAGCGCCTGAAAATATGGAGGTTCATATGAAAATTCTGATTGTGGGAAGCGGCGGCAGAGAGCATGCGATCGCTGCAAGCGTGGCAAAGAGCCCGAAAGCAGAGAAGATTTACTGTGCGCCCGGCAACGCCGGAATTGCGCAGCTGGCAGAGTGCGTTCCGATCGGCGCGATGGAATTTGACCGTCTGACCGAGTTCGCAAAGGAAAAAGAGATCGACCTCGTTATCGTCGGCATGGATGATCCGCTTGTCGGGGGCCTGGTAGACCAGCTGGAGGCAGCCGGGATCCGTGCATTCGGTCCTCGCAAAAATGCGGCGATTCTGGAAGGCAGCAAGGCATTTTCCAAGGATCTGATGAAAAAATACAACATTCCGACGGCTGCCTATGAAGTGTTCGACAAGGCAGAGGATGCGCTGGAATATCTGCATACCAAAGCGAAATTCCCGATCGTTTTAAAGGCGGATGGCCTTGCACTTGGAAAAGGTGTTTTAATCTGCAGCACGTTGGAAGAAGCGGAAGACGGCGTATGCACGATTATGACAGATAAGAAATTCGGCACAGCCGGCAACAAGATGGTCATCGAAGAGTTCATGACCGGACGCGAGGTTTCCGTGCTGTCCTTTACAGATGGCAAGACCATCCAGATCATGTCTTCCGCCCAGGATCACAAGCGCGCAAAGGACGGCGATCAGGGCTTGAACACTGGCGGCATGGGCAATTTTTCTCCGTCTCCGTTCTATACAAAAGAGGTTGATGCGTTCTGTAAAAAATATATCTATCAGGCTACCGTCGATGCAATGTCTGCGGAAGGACGCACCTTTCAGGGTGTAATTTTCTTCGGCCTGATGCTGACACCTGACGGCCCGAAAGTGCTGGAATATAATGTCCGCTTCGGTGATCCGGAAGCGCAGGTTGTGCTGCCGCGTATGAAAAACGACATTCTGGACGTTTGCGAGGCATGTATCGACGGTACGCTCGATCAGCTCAAGTTGGAGTTTGAAGACAATGCGACAGTTTGTGTTGTGCTGGCATCGGACGGTTATCCGTTAAAATACGACAAGGGACTTCCGATTTCCGGCCTGGAAGCCTTTGACGGAAAAGACGATGTGTTCTGTTTCCATGCAGGAACCAGGTTTGCAGAAGACGGAAAGACGATCCTGACCAACGGTGGACGTGTGCTGGGTATCACGGCGAAGGCGCCTACCTTAAAGGAAGCGCGCGCAAAAGCGTATGCAGCGACCGAATGGGTCAATTTTGCCAACAAATATATGAGACACGATATCGGTAAAGCGATCGACGAAGCATAATATACCGATAGAGCACTGGCGACAGGCGAAATCGGAAGCCTGGCTGAGGAGTTTGGAAAAGAGAAAAGATCCGCAGAGACCTTTGCGGATCGGAATCAGAAAGGTACGTAAACTAGAATGATGAAATGGACGACCAAGTTCAGCACTGTGCTGGGATGTGCACTTGCTGCGGTATTTTTATTTACATCCACAATGGAAGTCGGCGCTGTGCCGCTGACCTCTTCCCCGAGCGGAACGACAACGACCACAACAACCGACACCAATGCTGCAGAGGGCGGAAACGCTGATGCAGCCGCAGAGGATAACGCAGCAGAGGATAACGCAGCAGGGACAGCTGCTGCAGGAACCGTTACCAGCGCAACCGTAACCTCTTCCAGCGTTAATATCAGAAGCGAAGCTTCCACCAGCGCAAGCCTTGCAGGCAAGGCAACCAGCGGACAGGAGCTGACCGTTACCGGCGAGACACAGGGCAGCGACGGCAAAACCTGGTATGCAGTAACATTTGATAATGTAAGCGGATATATCCGTTCTGATCTGGTAGAGGCACATGTGTCGGAGGCGACAGCAGAGCCGACTGTTGACGAAAGTCAGGAGACGGAAGAACCGGAGGAAGAGCCGATCGTAGACAACTCTGCAGATTATTCTGTCGCCTTTGAGGATGACGGAAGCGGCAGCAGTGCATGGTATCTGCATGATAATACTATGGGAACCAGATATCAGGTCAGTGACCTGCTGAATGCAGAGGAGACTAACAAGAACAATCAGGCAACCATTGACCAGACCGCAAAGAGCATGCGCTTTGTCGTTATTCTGATGGCGTTTGTAATCGTAGTTCTGATTATCGTTGTAACAATCCTGATCATCAAAGTCAGAAGCACGTATGAAGACTATGACGATTATGATGATGACGAAGAGGACGACGAAGATGACGAAGATGACGAAGACGACGATGAGGATGAGGACGAGGAAGAAGAACGTCCGCGCCGCTTCGGCCGCAAAAAGCCTGCCCGTTATGTAGAAGAGGATGACGATGACGAAGAGGACGATGACGAGGATGAGGACGAGGAAGAAGAGCGTCCGCGCCGCCGTCCGGCAAAGAAGGCTCCGGTAAAGAAGCCTGTCCGTCGCCCAAGAGTCGACGAATATGAAGACGAGGATGACGAGGATGAGGACGAGGAAGAGGAAGAAGAACGTCCGCGCCGCAAAAAGGGCAAATCCAAAGACTGGCAGTCCAGGAATTTCCTGGATGATGACGATCTTGAGTTTGAATTCCTTGACCTGAAATAAATCTTCCAAAAAACAAGCATTCAGAAAACAATAGAAGCACGTTCTGCGAACATTCTATTGCCGTGAATCCATAAAAAACATCCGGCTTTTGCTGCAAACTGCCCGCTGTCCGGCGGGAGCACAGGAAACAGCAGTGCCGGGTGTTTTGTTTTATTCATGACAATAGCATGCTCGCAGCGCGTGCATGCTATTGTTGACTATTTTCAGGATTCTTGTTATAGTTTTTCTAGAACACTTTAAAGAGAAAATGGATGGGAGATCAGCATGATTCTGGAAGTCGATTTTAACAGCGAAGAAGCGTTATATATACAGCTGCGCAATCAGATCATTGTCGGGATTGCGACAAACAGGCTCAAGGAGGGAGAGTCCCTCCCGAGCGTGCGGCAGCTTGCAGAATCCATCGGGATTAACATGCATACAGTGAATAAGGCATATACCGTGCTCAAGCAGGAGGGCTTCGTCAAGGTGGACAGACGCCGCGGCGCAGTGATTGCGATTGATGCGGATCGAATCAGTGATCTGGAGCAGATGCGGGAGTCGCTGCGGGTCATTCTGGCACGGGCAAGTTGTCGGAATATTTCCCGCGAGGAAGTACATGCTTTGATAGATGAGATTTATGAAGAGTATGGAGGACTATAACAGATGCAGTCACAGTTTACGGATAAGGCAAAAACTGCCCTGCTTTTGGCGGGGCGGGCGGCAAAAAGCCTGCATCAGAATTATGTTGGAACAGAGCATATCCTGCTGGGCCTGATCAAAGAAGGAACCGGCGTGGCATCAAGAGTTCTGACGGAAAACGGGGCAAAAGAAGAGGCGATCCGGGAAATGATTCAGGATCTGCTGGCTCCGGAGACGCCCAATCCGGTCGTAGAGCGGGACGGTTATTCCCCCCGGGCAGAGGAAGTTCTGGAGGAAAGCCACAGACAGGCGGAAAAGGCAGGCAGTGTGCTGACCGGAACGGAGCACATTTTGTTAGCGCTTTTAGGAGATGGGGATAACGTTGCAGTGCGGGTGCTGCAGACGCTGTCGCTGCCGCTGCAGAAAATCATGCGGGATACGCTCCTGGCAGCAGGACTGGACCCTACGGCGTACCGCGAAGAGCTGGGACGCAGGCAAAAAAAGAGCCAGACCGGGACGCTGGAGCTTTACAGCCGGGATCTGACGAAGCTGGCTGCACAGGGAAAGCTCGATCCGGTTGTCGGACGCGATCAGGAGATTGGGCGCGTGATTCAGATTTTAAGCCGCAGGACGAAGAACAATCCGTGCCTGGTAGGAGAACCCGGTGTCGGCAAAACGGCGATCGTCGAGGGACTTGCGCTTCGGATTACGGAAGGCAGCGTGCCGGATACGGTAAAGGATAAACGGGTTCTGATGCTGGATCTGTCCGGGATGATCGCGGGAAGCAAATACCGCGGCGAATTTGAGGAGCGAATTCGTAAGGTCATCCGTGAGGTAACAGATGACGGAAATATTTTACTGTTTTTGGATGAGCTGCATACACTGATCGGTGCAGGCGGCGCAGAGGGGGCGATTGACGCTTCCAACATTTTAAAGCCGTCCCTTGCGCGCGGCGAGATTCAGTTGATCGGCGCGACAACGCTGGAAGAATACCGCAAATATATCGAAAAAGATGCTGCCCTGGAACGCCGTTTTCAGCCGGTTACGGTCGAAGAGCCAACGGAAAAAGAGGCGATCGGCATTTTACAGGGAATCGTTTCCAGATATGAAGAGCATCATAAAGTAAAGATTCTGCCGGAAGCCCTCGAGGCCGCAGTACATCTTTCCAATCGCTATATCAACGACCGGAAGCTCCCGGACAAGGCGATCGACGTGATGGACGAGGCGGCTGCTGCGGTGCGCCTGCAGCGGATGCAGACGACTGACGAGGCAACAGACCAGGCAAAGGAAATCGAAACGCTGGACGAAAAGCTGGAGCAGGCAATCCGCGATCAGGATTTGGAGGAGGCCTCCAGACTAAAACAAAAGCTAAAGGAGGCGCTCACCCGTTACGAAAAGCACCAGAAACGACAGGAAAAGAGCCGCAAAAAGGGGCAGCCGGAGGTGACAGCAGAGGATATCGCAAAGGTCATTTCCACTTGGACAAAGGTTCCGGTGAGCCGCCTGACCGAAAAAGAGAGCGAACGGCTGTTAAAGCTGGAAGCTATTCTGCATAAGCGCGTGATCGGACAGGAAGAAGCCGTATCGAGCGTTGCGCGGGCGATGCGCCGCGGCAGAGTCGGACTGCATGCCCTCCTTGACGCCCTTCTTCGTGATTTCGTCAAAGGTCAC
>OGYJ01002337.1_pt1 | contig 12939 bp, 12 predicted proteins | sample 1576531 | NCBI WGS metagenome assembly OGYJ01 (sample SAMEA3541574, study PRJEB24748) | human gut metagenome | biome: human gut; feature: human-associated habitat; material: faeces | place: China | collected 2012 | reverse complement strand
CTACGGGTTCGACGACGGCCGGTTCGCCCTCTGTTCGCACGATTCCGGGGGCGGGCTTTCCGATTTCGTGAGCTGCCTGGCCGTCTAGGGGGACAACCTGTGGATCGGCACCCACGGCTGCGGGCTTTGCCGTTACGACATCGCGGCCGACACGCTCTCCAGGGAGTTCGACATGCTGCCCTACGGCAACTGCGCCGTGTTCCAGATCGTGCAGAACGGCGGCGAACTGTGGCTCACGACCAACCGCGGGCTGCTGAAATACAGCCCCGGGAACGGCCCGCAGTCGATCTACAAGTTCACCTCCGACGACGGACTGCTGGCCAATATCTTCAATGCCAATTCGGGCATCAAGTCCTCGACCGGGCATATCTACATCGGCTGCAACAACGGCATCAACAAGTTCTATCCCTATGATTTCACGCGCCGCGAGAATTCGGCCAAGCTCAGCGTCGTCTTCCCCGATTTCAAGCTCTTCAACCGCAGCGTGCCCGTGGACGGACGACTGCTGTCCAATACCATCGACTGCCAGCGCTCGGTGCGCCTGCGCGGACGGAAGATGTCGTTCAGCCTCGATTTCATTGCGCTCAACTTCTCCTCGCCGCTGAGGACGGTCTACCGTTACCGGCTGGAGAATTTCGACGACAAATGGATCACCACCGGTCTGGACGAAGGGGCCGGGGTGCAGCATGTCTCCTACACCAATCTGCCGCCGAACCGTTACCGCTTCGTCGTGAGCGCCTCGACCGGCGGCGAGCAGTTCGGCGAGGAGGCCGTGGTCGAGATCCTCGTGCTGCCGCCGTGGTGGATGGCTCGCGCCATGGTTGTGGCCTACGGCGTGCTGGCTCTGCTGGCCGTGAACAAGACACTGGTGCTGAATGTGTACCGTTCGGTGGGCCGCGAGGCGAGCAGATCGCCTCGATCACCCGCAAGAACAAGCTCGACCTGCTCGAGGCCAAGGTCAGCCTCTTCACGGAGGTGGCCAACGAAATACGTACGCCCGTCGCGCTGATTGCCGCACCCGTCGAGGAGATCGCCAAGCGCGCCGGGGATTTGCCCGGGCTCCGCGACGACGTGGACATCATCCGCAAGAACTGCGAGCGGCTGCGGACGCTGGTCGACCAGATCCTGAACCTGAAAAGCGCGGAGGAGGGCGAGCATGCCGCCTCCTGCGTTCCGGAGCGCGTCGACGTACGGGAAGTATTGCGGACGGTGGTCGCGGCGGTGGGGGATGCCGCCCCGCGGCGGGGTGTCGCGGTGCACCTCGGGCTGCCCGGCGAAGCCGTTACGGCCGAGATGTGCTGCGACCACTTCTCGAAGATCGTGGGCCAGATACTCGGTAATGCCTACCAGTTCGCCGAGAGCCGCATCGACGTGACGCTCGAAGGCCCCGGCGGGGCATAAAGGTCATTGCCTAAAAATAAATATTTTGCATGAAATATCCTATTATTATAAAAGAAATCCAAAGCTATCTCCCTATCATTCTTTTTATTGCATAATTCTTTAATTCTATTTATAACATACGATTTTTCCATAACAAATAATATTACAGTACTTTTTTACAATTAATCCGCTACAAAGATAAAAAAACCCTTATTAAACTTCACATTATTTATAGAAAAGTTATGTGAAAGTTATTAACAATTTTATTATATTCAAGCTATTAAATGAACAATTAAAACAATATCAGTGATCCATCCGAGTTCTATTTATCCCATATACCTACCTTCTGTTTTTTTCCATCATTATAGCACAAGCTTAAACAATAAAATCCACAAGCAAGCATCTCCTACCGGAATGTCAAGTTTCTCCAAAGGGGAAACGTATAAAAGATGTATCTAAAAATAGTTCCTGAACAGGCTGAAAATAGTTAAGAGAGAAAAATCAAGAAGATTGGAAATGAAATAGCTTCCTCAACAACAAAGCAGAGAACAACAAGGATTTAATTTACATAATACAATCCAGACAGGCAGCCGGAAGGCTGCCTGTTATACTTCTATTTATCTTTAACATTTCCCTTTATAGGGGTCAGGGTTATTTTAGCCCCTTCAACTATCGGAGTTAATATATCAAAAATAACCTGTTTGTATTCAGATAAAGCAATACTCAATAATAGCTCCTCTTTTCTTATCTTATCCGCCAAAGCATTATTATCCTTTTTATATGATTGATCCTGCATATACAGCCGGTAAGTCTTATAGTTCTCATAAAATGCGGAAATAGACCGGAACAAGCGGCCATAATTTTCCTTCAGATTCTGACAATCATTCTCACTGAAGTAATTTCCCGGATTAGAAACAAACACTGTATCTTGAACAGAAACCACAGGCTGTGATACCACAGGCAGAGAATCTACCGGCATCTTCTGATCCAAATAGCCCAGCACCGCTTTTATCTCATTCTCATTAACTAAGTCTTTCAAGATTTTCAATGAGGTATCATAATACTTCATCACTTCATTCGCATTCTCCACACTCATGCTACTGCTATCCATAACGTGACTACTCTTGGAGCCACCGGAACAAGAGGATATGGAGAGGGCGCAAAGAAACACACCATACAATAATAAATTCTTCTTCATACTGCCAGTATTAAATTATAATACCTTAATAACAATATGAAATGATAATTGCTCACGCTCCTGTCCCGTTTTTTTCCAAATTGCTCTTAATTTTCTCTAACAAATAAAGGCATCCCTGCATTTTGGGATTTTCGTAACATACATAGGCCTGTTCAAACAGCATATCTACCGTATCCTTTAAATTAGGAGTAAAAGCAGCTTTATCTATCTGCATTGTTGGGGGAAGTACCTGAGAATCAAACCATTTTTTCAACTCATTAACCTCTTCTTGAGTATATGTTCTCTTTCTTTCTTTTATCATATTATATATATTTTCTTTAAAATGGATAACCTACTGCAAAGTGAAAAGCAAAATCACGGCTAAAGCGTGGTCGGATAACAGGATATCGCTTTTTACCTGTTTCCACAGGATTTATGGCCTTCATGCCACCGTCAAAACGCAAAATCAAATAATCCAGATCAAGGCGGATTCCCAAACCGTATGCTACAGCTATCTGTTTATAAAACTCGTTAAATTTGAACAAACCACCTTCCTGTCCGGAGTCATCACGAATAGTCCAGATATTACCGGCATCCACAAAAGCCGCTCCATTCAATTTCCAAAACAAATGAGTACGATATTCTACATTCAAGTCCAATTTAATATCACCAGCCTGGTTGATAAAGTCCATTCTCCCATCCTCACTACCTTTATAAACACCAGGTCCTAAAGAACGTACAGACCACCCACGTACACTGTTCGCGCCACCGGAAAAATACCTCTTTTCAAAAGGAAGCATTTTAGAGTTACCATACGGATAAGCCACCCCCACTCCTATATGAAACACAAATGAGTTACGCGGATCTATCATGAAATTCTTTGCAAAATCAAAATCTGCTTTCACATATTGAGCAAAAGGAATATTCGCCAGCACATAATCTTCTCCATCTTTCGGATTAGGGTGAACCAATTTGGAAGCAGCATACAGTAAATTACCAGCCTCTTCAATATTGGCACGAATAGAATAGGAATTTTTAGTAGGTGTACGCATCATGGCGTTTCCTGCACTGTTATAGGTAAAGCTGTACCCTGTACGCACAACAAGCTGATTTTCATAACTGGCTTTCAAAAGAGAATTTTTCAGAGTCATATCATCTAAATATTCCTGAAAAGCCGATGACTTTCTAGGCATATATACATAATTGACATCTACCAAATCCAAACGGTGTTGCATACGTTTCCTGTCAGTCCATTTATAACTCCATGAAGCAGAAGCCAGTGTACGCGAGAATTCCGGACGAACTTGCGATGTGAACTTTAAGCCGACCTCTGAAGTCGCTCTAATTTTCTTTTTAAAATTCGATGATAGAAAAGGAAACATGAACTGAGGGAAATTCAAGCTGCTTTCTACCCCATACTCCATGTAATTATCATTCACATAATCCTGTGAAGCCACCCCCAATCCCGTAATGGCCTCATAAGCGCCACGCACTTTCATCATAAAGGTTTCGGAACCTTTGAATACATTGCGGTGCTGAAAAGAAACCGAGGCAGCCGCTCCCAAGTCACCAGCCGAATTAGTTCCTTCTACTTCAAACGCCATGGATTTATTTTTGTTCTTTGCCAAAAATACGTACGCGTCCAGTTGCGTACCATTTTCTCCATTCACTTCACGAAAACGAATATTAGAGTATTTCAAGGCACGCAAACGCCCCAGATTGGAATAGGTGTTTTGCACATCCTGTTCACTATACAGTTCTCCCGGACGGATACGATTGAAATCAACCAACACTTGCGGACGGAGAAAAGCCTTTCCCTTGTAATACATACTATATCCTTTGTATCGCAAAGAATCAAATTCTTCCAAAGTACCTTCCTGTACCGACATGATTTCATCATCCGCCAGAAAGTTCACTTCTCCCACCTTGTATTGTCTATGCTTCTGCGGCAAATCTTCTTTTCTACGCTGATAAGGAAGTAATCTTAAAGTCAAGTCCACCAAATAGGTATTTCTAGCCGTATCCGCCTGATAGACCAAAAAATCCTTGTTGAACTTATAATAACCCTTATTCTGCAATAATTTGGTAATCCGCTGCCGTTCAGCATCCAGCACATTCACATCAAACAGCATACCGGGCGCCAACAAACTTTGGGCAGAATCCTGCCGCATATAGTCACTGATAACCAAATCATCTATATCATACACCACATGACGTACCTTATAAGGATGCCCGGCATGAATACGGTAAGCCAATTTCAATTTGTTCTTCCTCGTTTTTTTATCCAGGTGCACAGTAGCCCCCATATACCCCATATTACGTACTGCTTTCTCTATTTCCTCCTGGGATTTCAGGGCAACAGATTCATCATAGATTACCGGAGCATCACCAATCTTCCTAAAAAAACGATTAATCCATTTAGTGGAGTCCACACCTGAGACGCAATAAGTACGCATAGGTATCTTAACCAAATTGAACCATTTGGCATTAGGATTCTGACGAATATATGAATTGAATAGTGACGGCTTCACCTCCTTCGTTTCAGATACAATCCTGACCTCATCCAATAAATATTTATCCTCAGGAATAAATTTACTGACCGAACACGAGGTGCATAGTGCTATAATAAATGTGCATATATATGGGCGTGCGCTTTTCTTCATACAAATCCGTAACCTTCGCAAATTTATCTACAAAGATAGATATTAATTGAAAATATCTTCTTAGCTTTGCTCCAAATATTTGTTATTAAATAGAAATTATCATGCTGAGCAAAAACAAAATAAAATATATCCGTTCGTTGGAACTGAAAAAAAAACGCAAAGAAGAACAAGTTTTTGTGGCCGAAGGGCATAAATTGGTAGGCGATTTATTGGGACACTTCCCTTGCAAGTTACTGATTGCCACTTCCAATTGGCTGAAAATGAACCACTCTGCCACGGCCAACGAAATTATTGAAGTAACACAAGAAGAGTTGTCACGTGCCAGTCTTCAAAAGACGCCCCAAGAGGTATTGGCCGTTTTTGTACAACCTTCTTATGATTTAAATCCGGAAGTTATTAAAAGTTCTCTATGCCTGGCGCTGGACGATGTACAAGATCCAGGGAACCTAGGAACCATTATCCGCTTGGCAGACTGGTTTGGCATTGAACACATCTTCTGCTCGACAGGGACAGCAGATGTGTATAATCCCAAAACCGTACAGGCAACCATGGGGGCATTGGCAAGAGTAAAAGTTCATTACTGTTCTTTACCACAGCTTATTGAAAGCCTGACCGATATTCCTGTATACGGCACCTTTTTAAACGGGAACATTATTTATACAGAATCCCTGTCGGCCCATGGATTGATTGTCATGGGAAATGAAGGAAAAGGAGTAAGCCTTGAAGTAGAGAAACTGATAAACAATAAGTTATATATTCCCAATTATCCTCAAGAACGGGAAACCTCCGAATCGTTGAATGTGGCAATTGCCACAGCAGTGGTTTGCTCGGAGTTCAGAAGACGTTTATTGCCTTAAAATTCATATTTCCATCGGTATATGTAACAATTTCTGAATGGGAAATACTATAACGCTACCCTAAGCATATATTATAAACGTACCAGTCTGCTTCCCGTTGTAAACTCCTTTCCCGGCAAATCAAAATCAGCTATATGCCATGCATATACAGGCTGTTCACATCCTGTTTCCAGCATGGCACGGTGCAGGAAATCAGCAAACTTCTCTCCGGAACAAATCTCCAGCCCATACATCGGAGAAATAATAATCACTCCGCCTATCCATTGTGTCGCACTAAGCTCCTCCTTCAATGGGAAATATGCACGCACTCTACCGCTGTCTTCCAACTCCACTACATATTTAGAATAACAGCCATCCGCCGAAACATAAAGATAATGACAAGCAAAACGTCTCATACCCACAAAAGATAATTAATTTCTGCGCTTGATTCTCTGAGGACGATCTGAGTGAGAATGATCTGCCGCATTATTCTCCTTCATTTCACGTGGATTCATACGGGCGGGAACATTTTTCCTGATATCCACCGATTGAATCGAATCTGCTTTCTTCTCTGTTACCACCGAATCAGTTCCAACACGCTGTTCCACAGCCAAACTATCTTTTCCGGCAACTGTCATTGTATCTACCGGTTCATGATAACGGGTCAAAGCAATATTATTGATAATCAGTCCCGGCTTATTCGTTGACGAATCACTATCCATATAGTAAATAAATCCGCTCACACTCTTGATGGCAAAAGCAGAATCAGGCTTTATATACAAAGTCTGCACACCGGAACACGTGATATCCTTCACACGCCCCACCACAGAATCATTATCAAACAAAATATTGAACCCCATAGTGGCTCTCCGTTCCCCTTCCGAAAGGAATATATAATCAGCCGACCACAGGAAAGCATCCTTTGCTTTGAAATTACTATCGGCGGGAATCTCAAAAGTCACCTTATTCGCCAACGGAACATCTGTCAGCCAATAAAGTTTACGGTCATACCATACATCCACAGTATCTCCCGGCAACGATGCAGCCGGTTTATCCTCACGCAACGCCAGCAACTCCTGCATGCGTTTTTTCTCACTGCGGAAGCGTTCCCCCACCTTTTTATAAAGACCGGCAAGTTCCTCCGTGTGACGTGTGTACCACACCATGGACGAATCGAAATCAGCTTCAGTAATATGATACTTCTCGAAGACATAATTCTTATACGCCTCCTTTTGATAATTATCAGAATAACTCAGATTATTGCCCATGGAGATACTTAAATGATAATCGTACAAGATATTCTCCATCCTGTCCGGCTGGATAATATCTTCAGGCACTTGCTTGCCACACCCCACCATAAAAGCCGCACCCAGCAGCCACACCCAAGTAATATTCCTGCGACGCATCATTTATCCTTTAATTTCTTCTGCTGACGGGTGAATATTCTTATTCAGATACTTACCGTAAAATAACAACAACGCCACAATACCGCAACTGATGGCAGCATCGGCAAAATTAAATATCGGACTGAAAAATATGAAATGTTCCCCTCCTATTCCCGGTATCCATTCGGGCCAGTTGGTTTCAATAATGGGAAAATAGAACATATCCACCACCTTACCATGCAACCATTCCGAATACCCTTCACCTACCGGAACAAAAGAAGCGATGGTACTATGAGTACTTTCATTAAAAACAACGCCATAGAACACACTGTCTATAATATTACCGATAGCCCCTGCCAAAATTAAAGAGATACATACAATATAACCAGTCTTATAATTCTGTTTCACTATTTTTGCCAGATACCAGATAATCAATCCCACAGCTACAATACGGAAGGTAGTAAGGAATAACTTTCCGAATATTTCCATACCGAAAGCCATGCCGTTATTTTCTGTAAAATAGATATAAAACCAATCTGTTATGCGGATACTCTCATGCCAGTACATATTGGTCTTTACCAATATCTTTATTATCTGGTCGATAATCAGAACTGCAAAGACGATAAGAACAGAGAGCTGCCCTTGGGTGAGTAGTTTCTTCATTTATTAAATTGAAAATTAATTAATGGTTAATGATTAGCCGTTAGCGGTTAATACTGTAACATGACAGTGAAACTCATTAACTATTAATCACTAACCATTAACCACTATTTTATTTCTTTCCTTCGTTCTTTGCCTCAATGCTCAGTGTTGCATGAGGTACTGCACGAAGCCTTTCCTTCGGAATCAACTTGCCGGTTTCACGGCAAATACCATAAGTTTTGTTCTCGATACGTACCAATGCCGCCTGCAACCCCTGAATAAACTTCAGCTGACGTGCCGCCAACCGGGTCGTTTCTTCTTTAGACAATGTATTAGCACCTTCTTCCAAAACTTTATAAGTAGGAGAAGTATCGTCCGTATCATTACCGTCCTTATTCATGATACTACTTTTCAGTCTATCATAGTCACGCTGAGCCAATTCCAGTTTTTCCATGATAATGGCACGGAATTCCTCCAGTTCCGCATCTGAATATCTAGTTTTTTCAGCCATATAACTTAGTTTTAAAAGGTTAATTATTCTTTTACGACACTCACATAAAGTGAGAAATCATCAAAATTTAATTCTGTACCGTTCTTCACTTCATCCACTAATTCCAGGGAGTTAGCAAGAACCTGGTTACAAATATAAGTATTATATTCATTTACCGCATCATCGGTTTGAGGTTTTTTAGATAATGCCACTTTTATTTTGTCCGTTATCTCAAAACCACTGCTCTTACGGATATTCTGTATACGGTTTACCAATTCACGGGCAACCCCCTCACGACGCAGTTCTTCGGTTACGGTAACCTCCAAGGCCACAGTCAGTTTACCTTCATTGGCAACCAGCCATCCCGGAATATCCTCACTGAAAATCTCCACATCCGTTGTTTCGATAACCGCTTCCGCACCATCAAGCACAAAGGAATATTTACCATTTTTATCCAATTCGGCAATAGCTTCCTGCGACATTCCGGCTACGGCTGCGGCGACAGCTTTCATCTGTTTGCCGAATTTCGGGCCGAGTTTTTTAAAGTCACATTTCACCTTTTTCACCAATACGCCTGCGGCTCCGTCTACAAACTTGATTTCTTTCACGTTCACTTCGCTCATAATCAAGTCTTTTACGGCTTCGATGTGCATTTTCTGCTCTTCGTCCACCACCGGAACCATGATACACTGCAAAGGCTGGCGCACTTTGATATTGACTTTGCGGCGCAATGCCAATACCATAGAAGTAACATCCTGAGCCATCTGCATACGCGCTTCCAGTTCTCCGTCTATCAATGCCTCATTACATTCCGGGAACTTGGCCAAGTGTACAGAAACCACGGTGTCACGACCTGTAGCCGCAATCAAATCCGTATACAACCGGTCGGCATAGAACGGAGCGATAGGCGCCATCAGCCTGGCCACTGTTTCAAGACAAGTGTACAATGTCTGATAAGCGGACAGCTTATCCTGTGACATGGCATTACCCCAGAAACGTTTACGGTTCAAGCGCACGTACCAGTTACTCAAATTATCATTTACGAAGTCTGTAATCAAACGTCCCGCCTTGGTCGGTTCGTAATCGTTGTAGCAAGCGTCCACGTTCTTCACCAATGAATTCAGAACAGACAGAATCCAACGGTCTATCTCCGGACGTTCATTTACCGGCACTTCCGCTTCCTGATAAGCGAAGCCATCCACATTGGCATAAAGTGCAAAGAACGAATAGGTATTATACAAAGTACCGAAGAATTTACGACGAACCTCATCCACCCCGTCGGTATCAAATTTCAAGTTATCCCACGGAGAAGAATTGGTAATCATGTACCAACGCAAAGGATCGGAGCCATACTGTTCGATAGCGCCGAACGGATCTACCGCATTGCCCAGACGTTTTGACATTTTGTTTCCGTTCTTGTCCAGAACCAAGCCGTTAGAGATTACGTTCTTGTAAGCCACACTGTCGAATACCATCGTAGCGATAGCATGTAACGTAAAGAACCAGCCACGGGTCTGGTCCACCCCTTCTGCAATGAAGTCCGCAGGATAATAAGTGCGGTTGTCCACAATTTCCTTATTTTCGAACGGATAGTGCAACTGCGCGTAAGGCATCGCACCGGAGTCGAACCACACATCAATCAAGTCCGCCTCACGTTTCATCGGCTTGCCGCTTTCAGATACCAAGATGATATCATCCACATACGGACGGTGAAGGTCTATCTTGTCATAATTCTCCCCGTTATATTCGCCCGGAACAAAACCTTTTTCCTTATAAGGATTGACGGTCATAAATCCGGCAGCTATTGATTTTTCTATTTCATTATACAATTCCTCTACGGAACCGATACAAAGCTCCTCTCCTTCTTCACTGCGCCAGATAGGCAGCGGAGTTCCCCAATAACGAGAACGGCTCAAGTTCCAGTCATTCAAGTTTTCCAGCCACTTGCCGAAACGGCCTGTTCCGGTAGATTCCGGCTTCCAGTTGATAGTCTTGTTCAGTTCCATCATGCGCTCTTTGGCTGCGGTAGACCGGATGAACCAACTGTCCAGCGGATAGTAGAGCACCGGTTTGTCAGTACGCCAGCAGTGCGGATAATTGTGTACATGCTTTTCTATCTTGAACGCCTTGTTGGCGGCTTTCATCATCATACAGATATAGATATCGAGTGATTCGGCGGCAGCGGCAGCTTTTTCATCGTACTTGCCATCTACAGTAAACTGAGGATCATAAGCATTCTTCACCCACCGGCCCTGATATTCCTTATATTTCTCTACGTCCACACATTCCTTTACGAAAGCCTCGTCCAGTTCGTCCAACAGATAGAATTTACCAGTCAGATCCACCATAGGACGGGTTTCCCCCTTCTTGTTTATCATGAACAGAGAAGGAATACCTGCCGCACGTGCCACAAAAGCATCGTCTGCACCGAATGTCGGAGCGATATGTACGATACCCGTACCATCTTCGGTAGTTACATAGTCACCGGGAATAACGCGGAATGCCTCACCGGCCGCTTCTTGCCATTTCCCGTTTTCATCCACTGTCACCGGTTTCACCCAAGGAATAAGCTGTTCGTATTCCATGCCTACCAGATCCGGTCCTTTATATTCACCCACTACTTTGAACGGAATCAGTTTGTCACCCGGCTTATAGTCTTCCAGCGCCAATTCTTCCGCTTTCTTGTTAAAGTGAGTATAGAGCAAAGCTTTCGCCAACACTACGGTCATCTTTTCCCCGGTATATCCGTTGTAAGTCTGCACAGCCACATAGTCTATTTTCGGTCCTACGCACAATGCCGTATTCGAAGGCAATGTCCACGGAGTAGTGGTCCATGCCAGGAAATAAGGCGTTCCCCATTCCGCCATTTCGGGTTTCGGATTCTTCATCTTGAACTGTCCTACCACAGTGGTGTCTTTCACATCACGGTAACAGCCCGGCTGGTTCAGCTCGTGCGAGCTCAATCCTGTTCCGGCAGCTGGAGAGTAAGGCTGGATGGTGTAGCCTTTATATAACAGACCTTTGTTATAAAGCTGCTTCAAGAGCCACCACAGCGTTTCAATATAGCGGTTGTCATAAGTGATATAGGGATTCTCCAAATCCACCCAGTAACCCATCTTATGAGTAAGGTCTGTCCACTCTTTGGTAAACTTCATCACGTCCTTACGGCAAGCTGCATTGTACTCGGCAACAGAAATGGTCTTTCCGATATCCTCTTTGGTGATATGCAATGCCTTTTCCACACCCAGTTCCACAGGCAGTCCGTGAGTATCCCATCCGGCCTTACGCTTTACCTGGAACCCTTTCATGGTTTTATAGCGGCAGAAAGTATCTTTAATGGTACGCGCCATCACGTGGTGAATACCCGGCATACCATTGGCCGAGGGAGGTCCTTCATAAAACACGAAAGAAGGACATCCTTCACGTTCTGTCATACTCTTGGCGAAAACATCGTTTTCATCCCACTTCTTCAGCACATCTTTATTGACCTGTGATAGGTTGAGTTGCGAGTGTTCAGCAAATTTCTTACTCATAATTTTATATCGTTTTCTTGTATTCTCTAACTAAAAGGCAATGCCTTCCAAAAATTAAGGTGCAAATTTACAAGAAAATTAGATAGATAGAAAGTTTTGACGCTTGTTTTTTTAATCAGATAACGGAACTGTTTCAGAATAACTGCATAAGGCATGGGAAAAGCCCCTGTTCTAATCAAAATCAACAGCAACAAGGACCGGTTCTTGTTATTGCAGTCTTTTCCGGTATGCCGAGGTATTTTCCCCCGTCATATTCTTAAAGAAGCGGCTGAAAGTACCCACACTTTCAAAGCCCAAAATCACCGATATCTCTTTGATGCTGTGCGAGGTATGCAGCAACAGCCGTTTCGCTTCGGTCACCACTCGTTCTTGTATAATCTTCAAAGGGGAAGGCATACCGTAGGCGGCAAATAAATTGGAAAGCGTCTTGGGAGAACGATGCAACAAAGCAGCATATGCCTGTACCTGTTTTTTCTCCTTGAAGTGATTGTCCACCAACACATAATAACGCTGGATGATGTCAAAACCTTTTTCATTAACCGGAAAGCCGGACAACTGCTTACGGGCCAGCCGGGTACACAGAATGATGAAACGTTTCAACAGCAGGCGGAGCATTTCTCCCTGCAGGTTATCCCGCAGGATGTATTCGGTAACCATTCTGTCCACCACCTCGTGCAACAGTTCGGAATCGGCTATCGGGAGCCGCAGATGCACTATACCGGAAGTTCCGTTAAACAGCACTCCGCTGCACGATACTTCTTTCTCGTGCTTGTAAATGCCGTAAAAATTCTCGTTGAAAAGAAGAGCAAGATACCTGCCCGATACATTCTTGA
>OGYJ01002336.1_pt1 | contig 12944 bp, 10 predicted proteins | sample 1576531 | NCBI WGS metagenome assembly OGYJ01 (sample SAMEA3541574, study PRJEB24748) | human gut metagenome | biome: human gut; feature: human-associated habitat; material: faeces | place: China | collected 2012 | reverse complement strand
ATGTGTTTCAAAAAACGTTCGTCTTTTGAAACAGCATTTTTGAGTTTTTTTTCGATGAAAAAATGAATATTGTAAAGTAGCTGAACAAAGAACTTTTTTTGCTCTATATATATTTGAGAATCAGCAACATAAAATCTTTGATAAAATTTTATCCACTAAATATTTTGTACATTAAAACAGACTCCTTACCTTTGTTCAATCAAACGAACGTTTTTTGAAACAACGCCTATATCTTAAGATAAATAACTAATAACAAGATCCTTACACTTCAAGATTCTCCCTTTAAACTAAAAAAACTCCGGTATTCTTTTATATTTATATTTTTTTATACAAACTTTGTCCTTTCATAAATTCATTTAATAACTAACATTATGGAAGAAAAAAAGTAGTTATCTCATTGAATGATAACTTAGTAACCATCGAAGTAAATGGAAAAGTAATCTTTGCGGGTAAAGCCGACTTGCAATTCAGCCTCAATCAAAAGGTTAGAGAACCACTACGCATCACAAAAGGCAAAGGAAAGCTAATGGAGGCACTTACCGAAAGCTTTATCAAAGGCGGAATCAACAGCATGGAAAACAGACCCATTGAAGAACTACAGGAAACAATAAAAGAATATCTCACCTTTGAATATCAGCGCAAAGGCATTGCTACAGAGCCTAATAAACGTTCTTTTCTATCAGAGCTGAAAAAATATGCCAGAGCATTCCGGAAAAAGCGAGATGAAAGCGAATAACCGATTGTTAAAATCCTGTAAAAGCCCCTTTCTAAAGTACTTTTACAGGATTAGTCTATTCAAAACTTATTACCGTACTTTGCCATGGGTAAAAATAAAAGCCCGACAATAACTCATTAATAAACTTTAAAAAATCAATTATGAAAAAGAACAGGAAAGCAGTATCGAAAAACGAAATGATGAAAGGAAAATGGAAAAGACAAATCATGCTCGAAAAGGACTACACAGAACAGTGCTCCGAATGGATGGCAGAACGACTGGAAGCCCTCATAGAATATATGCAATATGGACATGCAGCCGTAGCTTATATGAAACAGGACGGAACATTCAAACTGGTGAAAGGAACATTGGTGGGATACGAAAAAGATTTCGGAAAGCAGTATGATCCGATGGAAATAAAAAACACAGTGGTCTACCGGGATGTGGAGCAACAAAGGTGGATGACCTTCAAAATAGAGAATTTCATGGAATGGAGAGCGATCGTATAGGAGAATCTTTCAGTGACCAATTAATCAGCAACATAACAACTTAACAATTATGGCAACAACATACGATGGAATAAATTACTTTCCAATAGCTGTGAATTTTATGGAAGAGAACGCAATGGAGGTAATAGAAGCAAAATATGGCATGAAAGGACTCGCGATTGTACTGAAACTTCTATGCAAAATATATAAAGAAGGATATTATATTCCGTGGGGTGAGGAACAATGCCTTATTTTCGCCAACAAGACGGGAAAAGAGGCAGACGCAGAAGAGGTGCAGGGGATTATCGAGATAATGATCGAGAAAGGAATGATAGACAGGGGAAGCTATGCGGAACATAAAGTACTGACCTCTGAAGCAATACAAAAAGTATGGATAGAGGCAACCAAGCGAAGAAAGAGGAACTGGACAGCCATGCCTTATCTACTGATAAAACCGAAAGAGACATGTAATGAAGAAAAGACCGTCTGCACGCAAAATGTAGAGCAGGATGCAGGCTCTGATGCAAAAAATGCATGCAATACCGAACAAAGTAAAGTAAAGCAAAGTAGAGAATTTCCCCCCTCAGCTCCCCCAAGGGGGAAGGAAGAGGAAGTCAATGCTACGCCGGTCAGTATGCCCGGATACGCATTTAATACAATGACACACAACTACGTGGGATTAATGGGAAACCTGGAACGATTCGGAATAACAGACGAAAAAGAGATCGAAGCAATCCTGCGACTGTCAGATTACGGGAGAAAAGGAACCCCTGTATGGAAACTGATTTGCAGCACGAACTGGAGTAACATCGGAGCAAAAGGAAAATACATGATCGCAGCGTTGAACCGGGCAAAGAAAAGAAGCGGAACCTAAAAAAGAACTTTTCTGACAAACAGTACATTTTATATTCTGGAAAATGCTGTTTGCTTGCAATCAATTAAAGAACGCAGCTGTTTTCCTCCGGAAACGGACACTGATTCTCAAGGGGTTGAAAAGCGATTCAAAAAGCACTAATACGAAGTTAAAATCGTGACTTCAGGAAGTTAACTTCCCGAAGATACGATTTTAACTTCGTAAAATTATGATATTAACTTCGTAAACAACAAGATGTTAACTTCGTAAACGGCATCATCCGGACATCAAAGCAATCAAAAAAGATTGTCAGACTATAGTATTTCAGTCAGTTGCCAGACTTGTATGTGACGAATCCCTTCTTTGGAGGGCAATGTGGTATCGTCCATAGAAACGACCCACTTTTCATAATTGTCTTGTATCATCTCCAGCGTGTTGTACATTTGCTCCACTTGAAAATCATCATTGAGCAGAGGTGCACATTGCAAATACACAATGCGGTCTTTCTTCCTGCCAACAAAATCGACCAGTTTGCCTCCTCGAAGCACACCTACAAAAACGGTATATCCGGCACGCCGCAGTTCCAGATAAACCTGGTTCTCAAAGCAGGATTTTCGGGAACCGGCAAAAAAAGGATACAGATGGCGCATGAATGACCAATCGTTAATATAGTATTTGCAGCTACCTAGAAGAATCTCTTTACTGCGGATCTGATAACGTTCCACGCGATGAATCAGAGAGGTGTCTTCCAGATAGCAGATATAATTGGCAACCGTATCATAACTCGTCTTCCGGTTCTGGGCAGCAAAGTGACTGACCAGCTGACCGATGGTAATCAACTCAGCGAGATGGGTGCACAAATAGACGAACACATCTTCGAGCAGGCGGGCATCCTTAATCCGATATCGACGGATGATATCACGAAACAGAATCGTATCGCGGAGAGCGGAAATGGCTTTCCATCCGGCCTCCGCATCCGGAAGATTGAAAAGAATGGGTAGTGCCCCCTTACCCATATATTCCGCGTAATTTTTGCCGGTAGCCTCTACCCTCTCCAATATCCTGTGCTCGGAAAAGCTAAAGGGAAATATCTCAAAACTGACGTAATGTCTGGCCAAAAGCTTCTCGGCTTCACCCGAAAGCATATCCTGGTTGGAACCACTGATAAACAACTCGCAAGTATCTACAAAATCCTGTGAATGGGAATGGACAAAATGTTCCCAGCCCTCCACTTTTTGTATTTCTTCAATAAAAATATAGACTTTACCTACCGGATGGATTTTCTCACGATAGATAAAAAGCAAGTCGTCCAGATCACGATAGCCGGAAAGCACGCCCGAATCTGTGAACTTCTTACTTATATATAGAATGTTCCGTGATGAAACACCATCGGCAATCAACTGATAGATGATCTGCCGCAACAGGCATCCTTTACCTACCCCTCTCTGTCCGGTCAGGACCTTTACAAGGCGGTTACCTACATACCCGAATATACGGTTTGTGTAACTTTTACGAGCAAATTCCACTTTCGGAAGTTTTCCATTCCAGTAGTTGGATGATACCAATTCATCAAATATATCATTCATACACGAATTTATTTAAAATAAAATTCATTATATAAAACAAAATAGATATTTTAATATTAAAAAGCATAATATTCATTTCTATTTTAATAAATTACAGCAAAGATAAGTTTTTTCCGTTGAAAAAAGAAAATAATTCAGCAGATAGATTGCCCGTTCTTATGAAAATACCGAATATTGCATCGTCAAAAAGATTATAAACTCAAAACAATAGACATGAAAAAAGCTCTTATTTCAGGTATTACCGGACAGGATGGTTCATTCCTCGCCGAGTTTCTTCTTCAGAAAGGTTACGAAGTACACGGCATCCTGCGCCGTTCATCTTCTTTCAATACAGGCCGGATCGAACACTTGTACTTTGATGAATGGGTGCGCGATATGAAACAGAAACGTACAGTCAACCTGCACTACGGAGATATGACCGACTCAAGTTCACTGATCCGCATCATCCAGCAAGTACAACCCGACGAAATATACAACCTGGCGGCACAAAGCCACGTAAAAGTATCGTTCGACGTACCGGAATATACCGCCGAGGCGGATGCACTCGGTACATTGCGTATGCTTGAAGCTGTCCGCATCCTGGGACTGGAAAAACAGACACGCATCTACCAGGCTTCCACTTCCGAACTCTACGGAAAAGTACAGGAAGTGCCGCAAAGCGAAACGACTCCGTTCTATCCGCGTTCTCCGTATGGAGTAGCCAAGCAATACGGTTTCTGGATCACCAAGAACTATCGTGAAAGTTACGGAATGTTTGCCGTAAACGGTATCTTATTCAATCACGAGAGTGAACGCCGTGGCGAGACTTTCGTAACCCGTAAGATCACGCTGGCAGCAGCACGCATCGCACAAGGCGAACAGGATAAATTATATTTGGGTAACCTGGATGCCAAGCGTGACTGGGGCTATGCCAAAGATTATGTAGAATGTATGTGGCTGATCCTGCAACATGACGTACCCGAAGATTTCGTAATCGCTACCGGCGAAATGCATACCGTCCGCGAATTCTGTACACTGGCATTTGCCGAAATAGGCATCAACCTGCGTTGGGAAGGCGAAGGCGTCAATGAGAAAGGAATCGACACGGCCACCGGCAAAGTACTGGTAGAGGTCGACCCGAAATACTTCCGCCCTGCCGAAGTGGAACAATTGCTCGGTAACCCGACCAAAGCCAGAACCGTATTGGGATGGAATCCATGCAAAACACCATTCCCGGAACTGGTAAAAATCATGGTACGCCACGATATGGCCAAAGTGAAAAGAATGATTGCGACTAAACATGATTGACAGAATGGATAAAAACGCAAAAATTTATGTAGCCGGACACCACGGACTGGTGGGTTCGGCTATATGGAAAAACCTGCAGGAAAAGGGGTATACGAATCTGGTGGGACGCACACATAAGGAACTGGACTTATTGGACGGTGCGGCCGTAAAGCAGTTTTTTGATGAGGAAATGCCGGAGTACGTGTTTTTGGCTGCCGCTTTTGTCGGAGGGATCATGGCCAATAGTATCTACCGTGCGGACTTCATCTATAAGAACTTACAGATACAGCAGAACGTAATCGGAGAAAGTTTCCGGCATCAGGTGAAAAAACTGCTCTTTCTGGGAAGTACCTGCATCTATCCGCGGGATGCCGAACAGCCGATGAAAGAGGACGTCTTGCTCACTTCTCCACTGGAATATACCAATGAACCTTATGCCATAGCCAAAATAGCCGGACTGAAAATGTGCGAAAGCTTCAACCTGCAATATGGAACGAACTACATCGCCGTGATGCCGACCAACCTGTATGGACCGAACGATAACTTTGACTTGGAACGCAGTCATGTGCTGCCTGCCATGATCCGTAAAATTCACTTGGCACACTGCCTGAAAAAAGGAGATTGGGAGGCCGTGCGTAAAGATATGAACCTGCGTCCGGTAGAAGGCATCAGTGGTGCCAACTCCAACGAAGAAATCCTCCGGATTCTCCGGAAATACGGCATCACTGAAACGGAGGTGACACTTTGGGGAACAGGAACGCCTCTAAGGGAATTTCTTTGGAGTGAAGAAATGGCAGATGCCAGTGTCTTCGTAATGGAACATGTGGACTTCAAGGATACCTACAAAGCCGGTGCAAAAGACATCCGCAACTGCCACATCAATATAGGTACCGGCAAAGAAATTACAATCCGCGAACTGGCCGGACTGATTGTAAATACAGTCGGCTATCAGGGTGAACTGACTTTTGACAGCAGTAAACCGGACGGAACCATGCGAAAACTTACCGATCCGTCGAAATTGCACAACCTCGGATGGCATCATAAGATCGATATTGAAGAGGGGGTACAGAGAATGTACGAGTGGTATCTGGGATAATCATTCACCACAGAGGGCATAGGAGGATACAGAGTGATAAAATAGAAAAGAAAACAGAACTTCTATATCCTCCGTGTACCCTGTAGTGAATACAGTGAAACCTGCAAAAGAAAAATTTAAATAGCTTCCAAGCTTTCAAATCTCAATTAAATAGCTATATTTGCACAATTTATCATCAAATGTGCAAAAAACAATGGAACAAAGTTTTATAGCTTACATTGAAAATAGTATTAAGAATAATTGGGATTTGGACGCCCTGACAGATTATAAAGGTGCCACCCTACAGTATAAAGACGTAGCCCGCAAAATAGAAAAGCTCCACATCATCTTTGAAGAAAGCGGAATCCGCAAAGGAGACAAAATAGCCGTTTGCGGAAGAAATAGTTCCCATTGGGGAGTTACTTTCCTCGCGACTCTCACTTATGGAGCGGTTATCGTCCCCATCTTACACGAATTCAAAGCTGATAACGTACACAACATCGTCAATCACTCGGAGGCCAAACTCCTGTTTGTAGGAGACGTGGTCTGGGAAAACCTCAATGAGTCTGCCATGCCGTTGCTTGAAGGTATCCTGATGATGAACGATTTTACGTTATTGGTATCACGTAGCGAACGACTAACTCACGCACGTGAACACCTCAACGAAATGTTCGGGAAGAAATTCCCCAAAAATTTCCGTAAGGAACATATCGAATATCATAAGGATCAGCCTGAAGAATTGGCTGTTATCAACTATACCTCGGGAACCACCAGCTATTCAAAAGGTGTAATGCTCCCCTATCGCAGCCTATGGTCGAATACAGCTTTCGCTTTCGAGGTACTTCCACTGAAAGCAGGTGATAAGATCGTATCCATGCTGCCGATGGCACACATGTACGGACTGGCCTTCGAGTTCCTGTATGAATTTGCGGTAGGTTGCCAGATTTACTTCCTCACCCGCATGCCGAGCCCGAAGATTATCTTCCAGGCGTTTGCCGACGTGAAACCCAATCTGATCGTGGCTGTTCCGCTGATTATTGAAAAGATCATCAAGAAGAGCGTACTTCCGAAGTTGGAGACTCCTACCATGAAGCTGTTGCTTAAAGTTCCGATTATCAATGATAAGATTAAAGCAACGGTACGCGAAGAGATGATAAAAGGCTTTGGCGGCAACTTTGAAGCTGTCATTGTAGGTGGAGCCGCCTTCAACCAGGAGGTGGAACAATTCCTGAGAATGATCGACTTCCCTTATACAGTGGGCTATGGTATGACCGAGTGCGGTCCTATCATTTGTTATGAAGACTGGAAACGCTTCAAACCGGGATCATGTGGAAAAGCAGCACTCAACATGGAAGTGAAAGTCCTTTCACCCGATCCGGAAAACGTAGTAGGCGAAATTGTCTGCAAAGGTCCGAACGTAATGTTAGGCTACTATAAGAATGAAGAGGCTACCGCCCAGGTGATCGATAAAGACGGATGGTTACATACCGGTGACCTTGCCCTAGAAGATGCTGAAGGCAACATCACAATTAAGGGACGCAGCAAGAATATGTTATTGAGTGCCAGCGGACAAAATATCTATCCGGAAGAAATAGAAGATAAGCTGAACAATCTGCCGTACGTGGCCGAAAGTATTATCGTACAGCAGAATGACAAACTGGTGGGACTGGTTTATCCGGATTTTGACGAAGCCTTTGCGCATGGTCTGAAAAATGAAGACATGGAACGGGTGATGGAAGAAAACCGGATTACCTTGAACGAAATGCTTCCTGCCTACAGCCAGATTTCGAAAATGAAAATCTATCCGGAAGAGTTTGAAAAGACTCCGAAGAAGAGTATCAAACGCTTCTTATATCAAGAGGCAAAAGGATAAAAGCAGTCTCTATTTTTCTTAAAAAAACATCGATTACGCAGATTTGCATAGATTTTAATAGGATAATCCGTGCAAATCTGCGTAATTTGCGTTCTAAAAATTTAGCTTATGAAGAAAATAATTCTTGTAGCAGCTCTTCTTTCGGCTGCAGTCTGTCTGCCTGCACAGAATAAAGGCGGAAACAAAAGTGGGGGAATCAATCTTTCTTTATGGAAAAAAGCATGTACGCAACCACTTGACAGTACACAGACTACATATGTCAACCTGGGGCTTTTCTCGGCAATGCATAAGTTGCACGGTGTAGGCTTCAATGCCTTCGGAAGTATGGTACAGAACAATATGAACGGTGTGCAGATTTCCGGATTGGCCAACCTTGCGGGAGGAAGCATGCATGGAGTACAGATTGGAGGTATCAGTAACGTAAACGGCAACAATCTGGCAGGATTGTCTGTTTCGGGACTTGTCAACATCACCGGAAACAAAGCAAAGGGTGTACTGATTACGGGTTTAAGCAACATTGCCGGAGACAATATGCGCGGACTGATGATGAGTGGTATCATGAATATCACAGGAGATAAAGCCGCAGGTGTACAATTGGCAGGCCTTGCCAACGTAACCGGTGAGGAATATGACGGACTTATGATGTCGGGATTGCTCAACGTGGTAGGAGAAGAAATGAACGGACTGCAACTTTCCGGACTTGCCAATGTAACCGGGGGACAAATGAACGGAGTGCAATTGGGACTGTTCAATTTTGCCTCTAAGGCAAAAGGTTTGCAGATCGGACTGTTCAACTATCATAAGGAGGATATGAAAGGACTTCAACTGGGACTGGTCAATGCCAACCCGCAGACCAAGGTACAGTTAATGGTCTTCGGAGGAAACAGCACCAAAATCAATGTAGGTGCACGTTTCAAGAACAAACTCTTCTACACTATCCTCGGTGGAGGCACACACTATCTTGATTTTGACGATAAATTTTCTGCGGCATTATTCTATCGGGCAGGCCTTGAACTTCCACTCTACAAAAACTTGTTTGTAAGCGGTGATTTAGGCTATCAGCACATTGAAACTTTCCGGAATAAAAAGGTGGAAGGCATTCCGGCACGTCTTTATGCCTTGCAGGCACGCCTCAACCTGGAGTATCGGTTTACGGATAAATTCGGTTTGTTCGTCACAGGCGGATACGGTGGCAGCCGTTACTATAACAAAGCCAGGACCTACGACAAAGGCGTGATTGCGGAAGCAGGAGTGGTTCTGTTCTAATTGATTCACAGCCAAACGACACAGCGTCTCACAGAGTTTATATTAAAATTATTCCTCTGTAAGACGCTGTGTTATTCTGTGGTGAACCTGATCAGACCTTCTCCTTTATCAAACCGATCCGGTATGCTACCAACAACTTCTTTAAATCCAGAATTTGCGTTACGAGCTCTTTTCCCTTATCGGTATCTTTCACCATCATTCGTTGTGAATTGAACTCGATGACGAAGGTAGTCGACTTAATGTCCTGTCCCTCTTCGATGGCTTTCTGTGTAGACTGGAAAGGGTCATGCTGCACCAACTGCAAACCATGTGAATGATATACCAGCGTATATCCGGCAATTCCGGTTTCCGGCTGATATGCTTTAGAGAATCCACCGTCAATCACCAGCAGTTTACCGTCTGCTTTTATCGGCTTCTCACCTTTGATAATCTTCACAGGCACATGCCCGTTAATGATGTGTGAATGAGGACCTGTAACCTCAAATTCCGCAAGAATACGCTCGCAAATATCCGCACGGTTACGCAAAGTATAATAATATCCTTTGGTCTCCTTAGACAGTTCTTTATCTCCGATGAAATAGCGTTCAAACGTTGCCATCTTATCCTTGTCAAACGATGGAGCATTTGGGCCACACCACATATACCACACATAATCCAGCGCAAAACTCTTCTCCTCCGTACCGTCTTCATCAAAATAAGCTGTACGTATCAGCTGATCCGTTTTACACAATAATTTCTTACCCCAATATTCTTTCTTTCCGATGCGGACACGCTTGAAACTGCCATCTTCATTCAGAGGCATCGAAGCATGATACAACAGGTTACTATTACAAATCAGATACATACCACCATACGTAAATAAACAGCGCATGTGCTTCTTCAGCTTTTCACTGTTCATGAACGAAGCATGAATCTTATCAATCAACTCCCGTTCCTCATCTGACAGGCGATACGGATCAGCCGGATCAATCGTCGGGAAGTTGGTATCGCGAAGCGGATATTCCTTTCCTTCGTACACAAAAACGCCTTTCTCGAAATCAATCTTTTCCAGCAACTTTCGGTTCTGCATGCCAAACTCAGGACGACGATCTATAATCTCCGCTTCCAGTTTGAACTGTATCACCGTAATGGCTTTATGCATCTGGGTAATCAACCGCAAAGTCTTCTCGTTATAGTTACCATCTGCGAAGTTCATCTTCGGTGCAAAGATTGTACAGGGATCATCCGCATAGGTATCCATGGCAAACGTGGCAAGCGGCAGCAAGTTAATGCCATACCCGTCTTCCAATGTCGCCAGATTAGCGTAACGCATCGACATACGGATCACATTGGCAATACAGGCGTCATTACCCGACGCTGCTCCCATCCAAAGAATGTCATGGTTTCCCCACTGGATATCGAAGTTATGATAATCGCAGAGTGTATCCATAATGATATGCGCTCCCGGACCACGGTCGTAGATATCTCCTACGATGTGCAGGGAATCAATCGTCAGCCGCTGGATAAGATTACACATCGCGATGATGAAATCATCTGAACGCTTGGTAGAGATGATAGTGCTGATAATCACATTGATATAGGCATGCTTATTAGGCTCTACACTCGACTCATGCAGCAATTCCTGAATGATATACGAAAATTCTGCCGGAAGTGCCTTGCGTACCTTTGAGCGTGTATATTTGGAAGATACATTCTGGCAAACTTTCACCAGCTGGTTCAATGTTATCAGATACCAGTCGTCCAGGTCAGCCTCCTGTTCTTTAATCAGTTGCAACTTCTCTTCGGGATAGTAAATCAGCGTACATATCTCTTTCTTCTCACTTTCACGCAGGGTATGCCCGAAGATTTCATTCACTTTTCGCTTCACGGCTCCCGAAGCGTTCTTCAACACATGCTGAAAGGCTTCATATTCACCATGAATATCGGTCAGGAAGTGTTCTGTCCCCTTCGGGAGGTTCAGTATAGCTTCCAAATTGATTATTTCTGTACTGGCATCCGCAATTGTAGGGAAACTGCGTGACAGCAACTGCAAATAACGCAAGTCGCTCATGATGCTTTCAGGGGTAATATTACTCATGATATCTAATTACAAATTACAATTTACAAATTATATATAGGCTTGTGTCTTCATTCCAATCCTCAACTCTACGTTCCCAATCCTCAACTCTACATTCCCAACTCTTCACTATCAACTTAAAAAGAACATCAACAGCACTTGTGCGATAATCACACGCAGGAACATGCACAAAGGATAAACCGTAGCATAAGAAACTGAAGGATTATCACCGGGAATGGTATCATTCACATAATTCAATGCCATCGGATTCGCCATACTTCCACACAACATACCGGCTACCGAACCGAAGTCCACCTTCATCCAACGAAAAGCAATAACTCCCATAATCAATACAGGAACTACCGTCAGCGCACAGCCCACAGCTATCCACAGCAATCCTTCGGGACGAAAGACTGTATCGAAGAAATGAGCGCCCGCGTCCAGGCCCAGACAAGCCAGATAAAGCGACAAACCCAGTGCACGAAGCATCAGGTTCGCACTGCGTGTGGTATACGTAACCATGTGCATTCTGGGGCCGAAAGTACCGATAAGGATACCTACGATAATCGGTCCGCCTGCCAATCCCAGCTTCACCGGAGTGCTTACACCCGGAATAGCAATAGGGATAGCACCCAGGGCAAGTCCCAGGATAATACCAACAAATACAGCCACGAGATTAGGTTCTTTCAGGCTCTTCACTGCATTTCCCAGTACTCTTTCCACATTCTGTATAGCAGCGGCCTCACCTACTACCGTCAACCGGTCGCCTAATTGCAAGGTAAGCTCTGCCGTAGCCAGCAGCAATACTCCGCTACGATATACACGGCTGATATTGATTCCATAATGATTGCGCAGATGAAGCGAACCCAATTTCTTTCCGTTCAGTTCCGGACGTGTCACCACAATGCGCTGTGAAATCAGCTGGCTGTCGATGGCATTCCAATCAATGTCTTCCTTGTTCCAGTCCGTATTTTCCTGCTCACCAAACAGTACGGTTAGTGCAGGCACATTCTTTTCCGAGGTGATGACCAGCAGGCGGTCGCCTTCTTTTATCACTTTCTCAGAAGTGGGAATGCTCACATTCCCATCCCGCCACAAACGGGATATGACGAATTTAGGATAACTCAATTGAGCTATATCCTTCACACTCATATTAAAGATTGCCGGATTGTGGACCTGAAATGCAACGATATACGGTTTGTTCGCATCGTCTTTCTCTTTAATCTCCAAATCTTCCTTACGAACCAGTGCCTTGCGTATCATCAGAATGCCCAAAATTACTCCCACTACGCCCAACGGATATGCCACCGCACATCCCAAAGCCGGCGTATTTGCTTCGATACCCATCTGTTTCAGAGTTTGCTGTGCAGCACCCAGCGCAGGTGTGTTAGTAGTAGCACCACAAAGAATTCCCACCATATCCGGCAGCGATATTCCCAGTCCGTAACTTCCTAAGAGTGTCATCACCGTACCAATCAGCACTACCCCCACAGCCAGCATATTCAGTTGTACGCCGCCCGTACGGAACGAACTGAAGAAACCGGGGCCGACCTGTAAGCCCAACGCATACACAAAGAGTACCAACCCGAAACTCTCCGCATAATTCAACATCTGCGGATCGATCGACAATCCGAAATGCCCTGCCACGATGCCCACGAAAAACACGAAAGTTACTCCTAGCGACACGCCCCACATACTGATTTTCCCTAAAGCCAACCCCACAGCAGATACCAGCGAAACCACTATTACAGCTTGAATCACTCAAT
>OGYJ01002332.1_pt1 | contig 12963 bp, 10 predicted proteins | sample 1576531 | NCBI WGS metagenome assembly OGYJ01 (sample SAMEA3541574, study PRJEB24748) | human gut metagenome | biome: human gut; feature: human-associated habitat; material: faeces | place: China | collected 2012 | reverse complement strand
GGAAAAGAGCGGGAAGTCCGTACGCTTTCCGGAGGAGAATCCTTTATGGCGGCGTTGTCCATGGCACTAGGCATGGCAGATGAGATTCAGGAAAATTCTGCTGCCATACATCTTGATATGATGTTTATTGATGAAGGATTTGGTTCCCTGGATGAGGAATCACGAACGCGGGCGGTTCAGGTGCTGCAGGAGCTGTCCGGAGGAAGACGCCTGATCGGCATCATTTCCCACGTGACGGAGCTGAAAGAGGAGATGGGACACAAGCTGGTGGTAAAAAAAGGAAATGGTGGAAGCCAGGTGCATTGGGAGATAGAAGATTAGTAGGACGGCGCAGAGCCGTTGTGTGACGAAAGAAAAGAGGCTATTTACATATGACAATCGTAATTCCAGGAATGGTGACGATATCGCTCTTATCTCTGTTTTACTGCAGTATGCTGCCGGAGACGGGGCGGAAGGCGAGAATCTGTTCCGCCGTGGCGTCGTAGGGTACGACCGTCACATTGCAGCCCACGCGGTTGAGCAGGCGGATGATGTTGTATTTGATGCCGCAGTCGACCGCCACCACGTCGTATTTGTGGTTGGGGACGCGCGACATCCAGCGTTTCTTGCAGCTCACGCGCGAAACCATGTCGTGGGGAAGGACGTACTCGCGCACTTTGCGGAGCGCCTCTTCGAGGGGCGTATCCGCGCCGGTGATAATCACCTTCTGGGTGCCTTCGTTACGGATGATGCGCGTCAGGGTGCGGGTGTCCACGCCCCAGATCGCGGGAATGTCATGCTCCTCGAAGACCTCGTTCAGGGTCTTCGTGTAGCGGAAGTTGCTCGGCGAGTCGTTGTACTCGCGCACGATCATGCCGCCAATGGTCGGAGTCTTCGTTTCGTAATCCTCGTCGGCCATACCGTAATTACCGATCAGCGGATAGGTCATCACGACCATCTGGTCCGTGTAGGAGGGGTCGGACATAATCTCCTGATACCCCACCATCGAGGTATTGAAGACGATCTCGTTAATGACCTCGCGGTCGGCGCCGAAGCCGTAGCCGTAAAACTCACGGCCGTTCTCCAAGACAATTTTCTTCGTAAATGGTTTCATATTTATTTTCGGTACGGGCTTTTCGCATCGCCCCTTTTTATGGATTTGTTTCGTTCTGTCGATCCGGATTCCGCTCCATATGAAACCCGGCATATCTATAATCCCGCTAAATCTCCCTTTGAGAAGGGAGACTTCACAACTGCAATCCATCATCCCGGTATGCCTCCCGGCCCCCGACGACCGTCAGCACGGCGCGGCCCTGCACCGGCCAGCCGGCGAAAGGCGTGGCGCGGCCCTTCGAGAGGAACGCCGCAGGGTCTATCTCGTACTGCGCACCGAGGTCGAGCACCGTGAAGTCGGCTTCATCGCCGACGTTCAGGCCGCCGCCCAGACCGAATATCCGGCGGGGATTGTCGGACATCAGCGCGACAAGCTTTTCGAGCGTGAGCGTTCCCGGCAACACCATATATTTATACATCAGCGGGAAAGCGCACTCCAAGCCCACGATTCCCATGGCGCTTCCGGCTAGTCCGCGCGACTTCTCTTCGGCGGTATGGGGCGCATGGTCGGTGGCGATCACCTCGATCGTACCGTCCGCGACGCCGGCGATCAGCGCGGCGCGGTCTTCGCGGCTGCGCAGCGGCGGATTCATCTTGAAGCGTCCGTCCTCCTGCAAATCCTCATCGCAGAGCAGCAGATAATGCGGCGCCGTTTCGCAGCTCACGCGCACGCCGCGGGCCTTCGCACGCCGCACCAGCTCGACGCTCTCCTTGGTCGAGACGTGGCAGACGTGATACTGACAGCCGGTCTTTTCGGCCAGCGCGATGTCGCGTTCCACCTGCTTCCACTCGCTCTCGGAACAGATGCCCTTGTGCCCGTGCGCACGGCAGTATTCACCGTCGTGGATATAGCCGCCCCGCAGCAGGTCGTCCACCTCGCAGTGGGCCACGATCGGCCGGCCGGCTTTTGCCGCCCGGCGCATCGCCTCCTCCATCAGTTCGTCGGACTGCACGCCGCGGCCGTCGTCCGAGAAGCCGACAACATCGGGCGCGAGGGCCGCGAAATCGACCAGCTCGCCGGCACCCCGCTGTCCCATCGTGATACAGCCGTAAGGCACGACCCGCACCACGGCGTCGCGGCGGATGATGTCGGTCTGCGCGCGGAGCGTATCGGGCGCATCGGGCGCAGGGTTCAGGTTCGGCATCGAACAGACCGTCGTGTATCCGCCCCGTGCGGCCGCGGCCGTTCCGGAGGCGATGGTCTCCTTCTGCGAGAATCCCGGTTCGCGCAGGTGGACGTGCACGTCCACGAGTCCCGGAATCACATGCCGGCCGCCGAGGTCCACGGTCCGGTCGGGCGCCGCGCCCGCGACGGGCACGATGCGGCCTCCCTCGACGGCGAACTCTCCGGCCGCAAAACGGCCGCCGGCATAGATCGCGGCATTGGTATAAAGTGTCTTCATCCGTACGAGCGTAAAAAAATAGGGCAACCGAAACAGTTACCCTAATAAAACAAAATTACCGAAAACCGGGGATACGTCGCCCGACCAATAGTCCTGCTGCCAGAATGCCTGCGCTGACGATATGAGGGGGTTACAATTCATAGGTATTCGGAATCGCTGTAATTGAGGGCAAAGGTAGGACATTTTTACGGGGCGTGCAAAACTTTGCCGGAAAAAATTTTCAACAATCCGTACACACCGGGCCGATCCGCGGACGGACCCGTACGAACCGCGGCGGCGTCACCGGCAAAAATTCTCCGTTCCTTTCGGTTTCGGGAGACTCGGCATACGATTTCGGACAAGAAAAAACAAGAAAGACGGGCGGGTTCCAAAAATTTTCATTACATTTGAGATGAATCTTCATGTCAAACTAATCCCATTCACTATGAAACAGCTATGCACTCTGCTATGCCTGCTGCTACTGGGCGGCGCATGCTCGGACGACGACACCCCGAATCCGGCGGTCAAATTCAGTTCGCCCGATTCGGATGTCAAAATTTCACAAGACGGAACCTCTGCCGCGATAACCGCGACACACCATGCAGGCCAGTTCGTCCTCACCATGGAAAAGAACTTCGAAGCCGTGCCGGAATCCGACCGGTCGTGGTGCACGGCCGTCCTGTCCGGGGATCGGCTGACGGTCGAAATCGAAGAGAACGCCGAGGAGCTGCGCAATGCCGCAATCTCCATCATGAACGGAGAAAGCGTCATCGGCAAAATCACGGTCGAACAAGGCGTTGCGCCGACCCTGAGTCTGGGAAGCAGTACGGCGGAATTCACCAACGAGGGGGGGGGAATTGACCCCATCACGGTAACCACGAATCAGGAGCAGTGGGACGCCGCCTGCGACGCAGGATGGATAACGATCTCCAAGGAGGGCGACAAACTCCGCCTCACGGCGTCGCCCAATCCCGACGGCGGAAACCGGCCGGCCGTGGTGACGGTCACCACCGGCTGCAAAGACAACCCCGCCGAGGTGTCGGCCGCCATCAATGTCACCCAAGGTCCTCCGTCGCTCATCCTCGAATACACCGTTCCGGCAGGCGGCAAGATCATACTGCCGCTCTCCGGCGCCATCGACTGCACGGTCGATTACGGCGACGGATACAGCGAGAAACTCGCCCTCAACCTCAACCCCGCGACGGGCAGCCTGATAAATTACGAATATGCGGAAGCGGGCGTCTACGAAGTATCCGTATCCGGTTCGGTGGAACAGCTCTACAGCCTGCAGGGACACTCCGAGACCTCCCGCAGCTACCTGACGGCCGTCAAACAATGGGGCAACGTAAACCTGACCTCGATGTACTATGCGTTCTACCTCTGCTCCAACCTGAAAACGCTCCCCGAAAACACGACCGACTCGTTCGCCGAGGTAACCACGTTCAAATACGCATTCGAAGGCTGCAGCGGTCTGCAAACCATTCCGGCTTCGTTGTTCAGCGGCTGCGACAAGGTCACCGACGTATTGGGATGTTTCACCAAATGCGCCTCGCTCACGTCGGTTCCCGAAAATCTGCTCGCCCCGCTCAAAAACGTCACGTCGCTGCAAAGCTTCCTCGCCCACTGCACCCAGCTCAAAACCGTTCCGGCCGGATTTTTCGCCCGAAGCCCTCAGATCACGACGCTGAAATACACCTTCTCCGGAAATACGGCTTTCGAAACGCTGCCTGCGGGCCTGTTCAAGGGGCTTGCCAACGCCACGAACTTCGAGGAGACTTTCTACGGCTGCACCGCACTCAAAGAGATTCCCGACGAATTTTTCGCAGGATGCACGTCGGCCGACATTTTCCGAAGCTGTTTCTTCGGCAACAAAGCCCTGACGAAAGTGGGCAGAAACGTATTCAAAGGGTGTACCAACGTCACATCCTACAAATGGCTTCTGGCAAACTGCACCGAACTTGTGAGCGTTCCCGCCGACATGTTCGACGACAGCCGTAAGGTCACCGACTTCAGCGGCACATTCCGCGATGCGGCCAAACTCGCCGTCGAATCGCCCTACACGACCATCGACGGCGTGAAAGTACACATCTACGAACGTTCGCTCCACCCCGACGCATTCACCGCGCCGAAGAGTTTCGGCACCTGCTTCCGCGGATGCACGGCGCTGACCGACTGGGACGCGATCGGCAGCGGCTACGCCGCATGGACCAAATAACCCTCCTGCCTTCCGACAAAGTAGAGGCGGCTCCGAAATTTCGGAACCGCCTCTGTTTCTCGCACGCAGGGCGCGCCTGTCATTTTTCCGGTTGGCGACAGCCCTACTTGACGATAATCAGGTCCACGCCCGCCTCCTCGACGATGGCGACCATCTGTTCGGAAATCCGGTCGTCGGTAATAATGACGTCTATGTCCTCCAGCGCGCAGATGCGTCCGAAGCCGCGCTGTCCAAATTTCGAAGAGTCGGCCAGCACGATATTCTGCGACGACGCCTTCATCATCTTGCGCGTGAGCTTCGCCTCGTCGATCGTGGAGGTCGTGATGCCGTGTTCGAGGTCGATGCCGTCCACGCCGAAGAAGAGTTTCGAACAGATGCAGTCGTCGAGCGAACGCGCAGCCTCCTCGCCCAGCACCGACAGCGACTTCTTGTGCACCGTGCCGCCCAGCTGCACGACATTGACATTCTCCGCCTCGTTGAGCAGCACACCCAGCCGCAGGAAGGGCGTAACGATGTTCAGGTGATGCCACTGGCGCGCCTTGATCTCCTCGGCAAAGGCATAGATCGTCGAGCCGGAAGCGACGATGATCGAATCGTTATCCTCCAGCAGTTCGAGGGCGCGCTGGGCGATAAGCCGCTTGGAGTCGCGGTTGATGTTGTCCTTGACATGCACGTCCATATCGGCCACATGGGGGTTGGCGGGACGGGCGCTGCCGTGCACTTTGTAAAGCAACCCTTTGCTTTCCAGTATCTTGACATCCTTGCGGATCGTCACCTTCGTAACCCCCAGTTCGTTGGCGACGTCGGTAATACGCACGAACCCGTATTTGTTCAGGTTATCGAGGATGTATTTGTGTCGTTCGGCAATACTCAGCATATTACTCTGTCTTTTAGCAGTTAACTGAACAAAGGTAACAATTTTTTTCTCAGATTTCAAAATAAAGTGTCCGAAACCGCAACCGGCTCCGGACACTTTCGGACCCGAAAGTCCATATCGTTTTTCCGTCAGCGGACGAACATGCTTAATTCCGCTCCGGTCCGGCATCGTAACCGTCGGCACGGGCGCCCCACATCAGCAGGAAAACCAGCATGCCCACCACCGCCATGCCGAGAATGCCGACATAGGCCCAGTTCCAGCCGTAATGCTGCGCCACATAGCCCAGTCCGACACCCGAAACGACGGTGCTCGCGTAACCGAACAGACCCGTAAGGCCGTTGGCCGTCGCGGCGGCGTTCTTCGTAGCCTGATTCGCCGCGGCGATGCCGATCAGCGCCTGCGGACCGTAGATGCAGAAACCGGCGGCGCAGAGGGTCGTGAAGAGCAGCCAGACGGGAGCGTCACCGGGCAGCTGCCAGAAGAGGAAGACGAAAATCGCGGCTCCCGCCATGCAGAATACGCAGGTGCGGTGGGCACGGCCTTTCAGCCACCTGTCCGTCGCCCAGCCGGCGACCAGCATGCCGACGATGCCCGCAATCTCGAACATCGCCACGAGCCAGCCGGCATGCTCCATGCTGACGCCCTTCGACTGGCTCAGCAGCGAAGGCCCCCAGTCGAGGACCGAAAAGCGGACGACATAAACGAAGAAATTGGCAAAACCCAGAATCCAGATCAGCGGGTTCTTGAAGACATGCTTCATCAGGAACGCACGGTGCTCGGCACCTTTGGCGGCTTTCTTCTCCTTCCTGACCTCGGTGCCCTCCAATTCGGGAAGCCCCACCGACGAGGGCGTGTCGCGCAGGAAGACTACAAGCCCGACAGCCCCTGCGAACGAAATGGCGGAGGGAATCCAGAAACACCATTTCCACGCCCCGGCATGCGCGGCGGCCGCCATGACGCGCTCCATACCCGCGGCGTCACCGGGCTGTACGCCCAGATTGGCGGCCATGGCCGCCACGGCGTCGGGATCGGCCGAGACGTTCATGCCCAGCGTACCCATGATATACCCGCAGAGGATCACGACCAGACCGGCCCCGATCGAGTGCGAGGTATTCCACACCGACATCTTCGTCGCCAGCTGCGTGGGCGGAATCCAGTGGGTCAGCAGACGGGCGCAGGGCGGAAATCCCGTTCCCTGCAGCAGGCCGTTTATCACCCACATGATACCCATGAAGAGGATCATCGTATTGGTGAACTGCGAACCGTCGTGCTGGCCCGTGATCCAGTAGGAGACGTCTTCGCCGAATCCGAAGGCGAAGTTGGCCAATGCGCAGAGCGCAAGTCCGACAGCCATGTACCAGCGGGCGTTCATCCGGTCGGCCAGAATGCCGTTCACGAAACGCGAAAGTCCGTAGACCACGCCGTTCAGGGTCAGGAAAATTCCCAGACTGGTTTTCGAGATCCCCAGATCGGCCTCAAGACCGGGCATGGCCAGCGAAAAGTTTTTACGCACGAAGTAAAAGAGCGCGTAACCGATCATCGTGGCGACGATCGTACGGGTCTGCCAGTACTTGAAGCGCTTGGTTTGTTCAGGAGTCATTTCGGAATGAAAGTTTAGTAGTTTCAGAAAGCAAATATACTACTTTATTTCCCAAATGCTACTTTATTTCCCAAATTCCGCCTTTTCCGAAGAGTTTGTCGAGCCATTCCTCCATCCATCCGCAGCGGAACGCGATATCGATCACCGTAAAGCGGCTGCGCATGTAGGGTATCTTTTCGAAGCTGGCGCGGAACTTGGCGCGCGAAACGCCGATATGCTCCGGCTCGTAAGGCGCACCGACCAGTTCGAGACGGCGGCGGACCTCGCCGAAGGGAATGATCTGCCGGCGGATATGACCGCTCAGCGCGGGCCACGCCTTCTGCAGACGCTGCAGCTGGCGGCGCAGCCCCTCCTTATCGACATACTTGCCTTTGGTCTCGACCAGACCGCGGGCCACGAACTCAGGATCGTTGTCGAAAATCCGGTAGATATCCTTTTCGGTCTCCTCCCACGATTTCCATGCGGCGACGCATTTTTCGACGTCGAGCGTCTCGACCGGCGTATCGAGCAGCATCTCGATAAAAGCCGTCGAAGCCAGCGTGCCGATACCGACCTTGAAACCGTGCGAGACGGATGCGCCGTTGTATTTGAGGTGCTCCATGTCCCAAAGGTGGCTGAACTGGTGTTCGGCGCCCGACGCGGGGCGGCTCGACTGCGTAGCCTGCATCGCGAAACCGCTCAGCAGCAAACCTTCGGCCAGCTGCTCGACCTTGGCCACATTGCCGGCACGCACGCCTGCGGGGTCGCAGAGGGCGTCCTTCAGTCCGTCCTGCACCACCGAAAAGGCGAATTCGTCGAGCAGTTCGGAGCCGACCGCATCGGCGAGCATCCAATCGGCCCCGGCCGGAATCTTCGCAATCAGGTCGGCATATCCCGACGCCGACATTTTCGCAGGCGCGGCGGCGGCGATCGTCGGATCGAGCACCATGCCCAGCGGAGCTGGACAGTCGAAGGTCTGCTTATTGCCGTCCTTGGTGATCGAGGCTCCGTAGGCCGTATAGCCGTCCATCGACGCCGCGGTTCCCACGACCATATAGCGGCGCCCGTTGTGGTGCGAGCAGAGTTTGGTCAGGTCGTTGATAACGCCCGATCCCACTGCGACGGGAATGGCGTCGGTGCGGGACAGCACCCCGTCCAGCTGTTCGACGAACATCCACTCGGCATAAAGCTTCGGATCGGTGAAAACATGCGGCTCGTCCTGCGCAACACCCGCCTGAGCCAGAATCCGGTGAACATCGCCGCCGGCCGCCCGCCACGTATTGGCATCGGCGACGACAAGCGCACGCCTGCCGGGAAAGAGTTCCTTGAACATATCCGCGATCCGCGGAAGGGTTTCGATTCCGATCACCAGAGCTTTGGTATCGGTCGTGCGCGACAGAGCGCTTTCTACTTTATTCATTACTATTGATGATTGAATTAATTCACATAGGAGCGACAAAAGGGCATCCAAAGCAAAGGCAAATATATATAATTATTTGTTTTCACACAACAAATAGCACTATATTTTTTCCTTTTTTATTTCTTTACAACAAAACCACAACACAAAAACAGCAAAAAAGATTTCTTTTTCAGGATTATTCCCTTTAGAACAGAAGCCCGGCTTCTCCGCAGCAAGCGACCGCCCGAACCGACAACCGCCCATATCGGTTCTGTCCCACCGCCGGGCAACCCCTCCGGCAATAAAAGCGAAATAAATGCAAAATCTATTCGGTTTCGTTTTGGAACCTGAGGGATTTTACCTATTTTTGTAAATCAGAAGCACAACAGAAAGAAACAATATGAAAAATACACTATTTCTATTAATTTGCTTTTTAGCATCATTACCCGCAAGTCCGGCATTTTCACAACCGTCGGCACGCATCGCCGGAGGTCCCTACCTCCAGAACGTGACCGAGGACGGATTCACCGTAATCTGGACGACAACGACGGACGCGGCAGCGTGGGTCGAAACGGCCCCCGATGACGGAACGCACTTCTATGCCGTCGAACGCCCCAAATACTACGACTCACACCTCGGACGGCGGCGTCTGGGCAAACTGCACCGGGTGCGCGTCGGCGGACTCGAACCGGGCAAAACCTACCGCTACCGCATCATGCAGCAGGCCGTGCTCAGCGACGAAGGCAACAAACGGGTCGTATTGGGCGAGGGCTACGGCAGCGACATCCGCTATTACGGGCTTTCGACCGCCGACGCTTACCGCGAACAGCAGGCGCAGTGGCTCAGGGGCGTAGTCGCCGGCGAAGAGTTCCGGTCGGCGCCCTACCGCATCGTCCTGATCCACATGCCGCCCAACAAGGGACGCGGCTGGCACGGCGAGCTGGAGATCGAACGGCTGTTTCTCCCGATACTCGACGGAAGCGGCATAGACCTGATGCTCTGCGGCCACTACCACCGTTACCAATGGATCGACGACCTAAGCCGCGGCGCCGACTTTCCGATCCTTATCAACTCCAACAGCGACAAAACGGTCGTCACGGCCGGCTCGAAGGGCATCGACATCCGGGTAGTCGACACGGCAGGCGATGTGGTGAAAGAACACAAGATTCCGAAAAACAACCGATAAAAACCACCCATGAAAACTTTCAGACTACTGACAGCCCTTACGCTGGGCACCCTGCTGTGGGGATGCACCGAAAGCGGCAAAAAGGCCGAAGGACCTTTTTATATCGACATCGAAAGCCGCGCCCAGCTGCACGACTGGTTCCGGTACGCACCGGAGCGTCCGATCGTCGTCAGCGGCCACCGCGGCGGCATGGTGACGGGCTATCCCGAAAACTGCATCGAATCGTTCGAGAAGACCCTCTCGATGATGCCTTCGTTCTTCGAAATCGACCCGCGCCTGACCAAGGACAGCGTGATCGTGCTGATGCACGACGCCACGATCGACCGCACGACCACCGGCACGGGCAAAGTGTCGGACTACACCTGCGAGGAGCTGCAGCAGTTCTTCCTCAAGGACCGCGAAGGCAACGTCACGCCCTACCGGATTCCGACGCTCGAAGAGTGCATCGTCTGGAGCCGGGGCAAAACCATCCTCAACCTCGACATCAAGGACGTGCCGCTGGAGGTGATGTCGGACTTCATCAACCGGCTGGCGCCCGCCAACGTAATGTACACCGTGCGCAACGCCCGGCAGGCCCGCACCTACTTGGACCGCGACCCGCAGGCGATGTTCTCGTGCTGGTGCAAGAACATGAAGGAGTTCGGCGAGTACGCCGAAGAGCGCATTCCGTGGTCACAGATGATGGCCTACGTCGGCACGATGATGCTCCCCGACCAGCAGGAGCTTTATGGCAAGCTGCACGAGAAGGGCGTGATGTGCATGATTTCGCTCGCCCCGACCCACGACCGGCGGGCAACCGACGCCGAGAAAATCAAAGGTTACGAACTCGAAATCCCCACGGGATGCGACGTGATCGAAAATTAAATACTAAAAATGGTTACTTTTTAGCTGGTGTAGGTGTAGAGCCCAAAATGCTTACAGCACAGCAGTATCAGCAGTTAGTAGGAATGTATTCTTTTGAACATGGCGAAATAAAAAATCCTAAAAAGGGCGAAGATGAATATAATGCTATTATAAAGGCATCAGGAATTAGTGGCAATATTGATGTTAAGCATATTGCTTGTGACAATAAGTATGCGGTACTTGTTATTGGTAGTCTTGATGACCCTACAGATATTAAGGAATTTGCCTTTTTAAATGACAATGGAAAATGGGGTATAATTGCTAATGATTTAGCTACAGTTGCTAATGCAAAGCAGTATATGAATGAAAGATACCCAGATATGGAACTTGGTCTTTTACCTATTTATAATATTAAGGACTATGGTACTATAGTTACCGGTTTTGATGACTATGTTAGTTCTTTAGTATCATTAGGTATGATAAAAGACGGAGATATGAAACAGGGTGCATATGAATGTGGTGCTGGGAACTTTGTTTATATTGAACCAAAGGCAACAGGAAAAAGACTTATAGGTCATGTTAATTCTCAGAATAAGCTTGAGTTTTTCGAAGCTTCAAGTCTTGAGGAAGCCATATCAATTATGCTTCAAAAGGAGAAAAATCCACCTGTATTTATACTCAAGTTTGACAATTAATTTATAGACAAATTGGTATAGATATAGTAGAATAGGGCTATAGATGGTTTAGGAGGGGATTTTTATGAATAATACAATTATTTCAATTTGCAGAGAATACTGTAGTGGTGGTAAAGAAATTGGTAAAAAGGTTTCTGATGAACTAGGATATACTTTCTTAGATAAACAGCTTATTACAGAGGCAGCAAAAAAGTCTGGTTACGATGAATCTGTTTTTGAAAAGGTTGATGAAGTAGCTACAAACAGCTTACTTTATTCATTAGTTCTTGGTACATATGGAGCAAATGCTGCAGGTGCAATGCCTGATAATGATAAACTCTTTGGCTTACAGGCTGAAATTATAAGAGATACAGCAAAGGAAAAAAATTGCGTTGTAATTGGTCGTTGTGCAGACTATGTTTTGAGAGAAGAACCTAACCTTATTAAAATTTTCTTGAGAGCCGATATGGACTTCAGAGTAGAAAGATTTCGTTCATTGTATACAGTTCCTGAAGGCAAAAAGCCAGAAGATATTATTAATAAGACGGACAAAAAACGAGCATCTTATTATAAATTCTATACAGGCAATCTTTGGAAAGATATGAATAATTATGATTTAGTAATTAATACAGGTAAGGTTGGCATTGACAATGCTGTTGCCACTATTATTGATTATGTAAGAAAATACGGATATGTAAAATAGAGAAAAGACGGATAAGTTATTGACTTATCCGTCTTTTTGTATGTTGGCTATTTGTCAAAAATCTATTTATTCAGAATAAATTAACCCTGTTAACTTGTGATTTAACATATTAAGTCATTGAATTTATATATAAAAAACTGGTATGGCTATCAACCATACCAGTAATAATATTATTTAACTTTTTGTAGTAGTTTCTGTTGACTCTGTAGTAGTTTCAGCTTTTTTAGTGCCTATGTAAGTGACTTGTTGTCTTGGAGAATATGTACTGGTGTTAATTTTTACGGTTTCTTTCAATACACCGTTTTCATACACCTTTTTATAAAGCTCGTATTTATAACCCTTTAAAGGAGTTACAACTTCAGTTTCTCCCTCTAAAAGAGTAGGGTCTTTCTTTTCTACAGGTTCATCAGGGTCAGTTTCTTCAATAAGCTTGTTTTCAAGTTCTATGGTTCTTCCAGCGGGATGAATTTCCTCGCCGTATAGGTTTACAACAACATTTGATGAAGTCAAGTAGGATTCTATGTAAACAGCCTTATTGGTATTGTTTTTAAATTTAAAATCTTTATAATCTCCGGCTAATGTAGCATCAAAAGCATAAGGAGAATAACCGACTTTCATAGAATGATTATGTCTTTCTGTGACTTCAAGTTCTGCATATAGAACAGCATCATACAATGCACTAGAAACCTGACACATACCGCCACCAACACTATCTTCTATTTTACCCTTAACAATAGTGCCGGCCAAAGCCCAGCCGTTTTCTTCTGTACAAGGGTTAAAGTGGGCATTAGTAGAAAATTCTTCGCCAGGATATAATATAACGCCATTTATTTTACTACAAGCATTTCTAAGATTTTGAACTCTGTTTTCATCATTACCTTTATATTGACTTGAATAATTGCCAATAAGCTTGTCAGCACCAGTAAATATACTAGACTCGTATTTTGGCTTAGTTTCACTGGTCATCGACCTGGGCTGTGCGGCCCCGGTACTGGCCCGCACCACCCTGCGGG
>OGYJ01002331.1_pt1 | contig 12971 bp, 10 predicted proteins | sample 1576531 | NCBI WGS metagenome assembly OGYJ01 (sample SAMEA3541574, study PRJEB24748) | human gut metagenome | biome: human gut; feature: human-associated habitat; material: faeces | place: China | collected 2012 | reverse complement strand
AGATAAATAAGAATGAGCCAGTATCTCTTGAAGTACTGATGAGGATATGTCAGGTGTTTCATTGTGACATCGGAGATATATGCGAAGTTATTTTAGATGAATAAAGAAAAGTGGATTTTACTGGGACGGAATAGGAGCTGTTTATATGTTTAATTATGGAAATGCAAACGAAGCTCAAAAAGAAGCAATAAGTGCCACAGACGGTCTTGTGCTTATCACAGCAGGACCCGGTACAGGTAAAACATTTACACTTGTTAAGAGGGCGGTTTATCTTATTCAAGAATGTGGCATAAAACCTGAACAAATAATGATGGCTACTTTTACGGAAAAGGCAGCTAAAGAACTTATAACCCGTATTACAAATGAGTTAGCAGAAAGGAATATTTCTGTCAATGTAAATGAAATGTATATTGGTACATTTCACTCTTTATGTTTGAGGATTATAAAAGAGAATTTAGAGTTTACAAGACTTAAACGAAATTATCGTTTACTTGATACTTTCGACCAAAAGTATCTTGTGTTTAGAAATTTTCATAAATTCAAGAATATAGAGGGAATTGATGAGCTTCTTTCAAAGGGAGGTTCTTGGAAACGGTCTGATGAGATTTGCACATATATCAACCATTTGTCTGAAGAAATGGTTGATATTGAAGCATTGCAGTCAGATGATAACCCTGGGATAAGAACACTTGGAAGAGTGCTGTCTGTTTATCAAGAAATGCTTGAGGAAGGAAATTTGATTGATTTCTCAACAATTCAGACTGAATGTTACAAATTGCTTATGCAGAATAAACAGATATTAGAAGAATTACAAGATAAACTGCAATATCTTATGATAGATGAATATCAGGATACAAACTACATACAGGAACAGATAGTGTTTTTGCTTGGAGCTAAACATCATAATATATGCGTTGTAGGAGATGATGACCAAGGTTTATATCGTTTTAGGGGTGCAACTATCCGTAATATACTTGAATTTCCGCACAAATTTGAAAATGAGGGATGTAAGATTATTCCGCTGGTAGTAAATTATCGTTCTAATAGTGATATTGTGGATTTTTATAACGAATGGATATCAACTACATCGGGGCATAAATTCAAATTTTCTTGGGATAGATATCGCTATCAAAAGAAAATTGAGCCACACGTAAAGTCCGATATACAAAGTCCTGCGGTAGTAAAATTATTTAGCAAAGATGATGAAGATGAGTGGCATGAGAAAATACTTGGTTTTATTAAGGAGTTAAAAGAATCAGGAAAGCTTATGGATTACAACCAACTGGCTTTTTTATTCAGCTCGGTTAAGCATCAGCGAGTAACAGCACTTGCAAATTTTTTGGAGAGAAATGGAATAAATGTCTATTCTCCTCGTTCAGATATGTTTTTCAAACGTGATGAGATAAAACTGGCATTGGGGTGTTTAATGCTTATGTTTCCTAAATATGTAATGAAACTTGAAAAACAAGAATTTGATTTTTTGCAGGTAGAACATTACCGATATTATAGGGAATGCATTGTTGCTGCTAATGAATATGTTACTAGGGCGGATAATAAAGAACTATTACAGTTTATTAGAAAACACGGCAAAGTACACGCAGGGTTGACTGGAACGACGGATTATGCTTATTCAGGATTGCTTTATAAGTTGTTTATGTTTAGACCTTTTAACGATATTCTTGATACAGATATGAGTGTAGGTGTTGTTGATATTCGACCTACAAGAAATCTTGCTTTACTTACACAGATAATCGGTAAGTTTGAGTATCTGCATAGAGTTGATGTATTTAATGGTTCATATATTGATAGAAACACAGAACTACTTTTTAATCTTTATTTAAAACTACTTTATGACGGTGGAATATCTGAGTATGAGGACGAGGCGGAGTATGCACCGAGTGGTTGTGTGTCATTCCTTACAATACATCAATCTAAAGGAATGGAGTTCCCAATTGTATTGGTGGATTCTTTAAGTAATGTTCCGAGAAAAACATATAAAGACCTTATGACAGAAGTCGAGGAAAAATATTTCCATAGACCGGCATTTGAACCTTATGACCAAACAAAGTATTTTGATTTTTGGAGATTATACTATACGGCTTTTTCAAGGGCACAGAATTTGCTCGTACTTACCTGCGATGAAAATAAACGTACTCCAAGCCAATACTTTAGAGATATTTATGATGAAATTCAGAGTGTGAATAGTGACGAATTTGATTTAAGCGAATTTTCTTTTCAATCTGTAAAGAAGGTAAATTTGAAAAATTCCTTTTCGTTTACTTCTCACATTACAGTTTATGAAACTTGTGCTTTACAGTATAAGTTCTATAAGGAACTTGAATTTATGCCTGTTCGACAGAACGCTATGATGTTCGGTACTTTGGTTCATGAAACCATTGAAGATATTCATAGAGCTGCTATCAGAGGAGAAGTCGATAAAATCACTAACGATAATATTGCTACTTGGTTTGAGTCAAATTATAACTCGCTTGTTAAGTCGGAGCATACTTATTTGGCTGAGCCACAGCGTAATGCAGCACTCAGTCAAGTAGAACGGTATGCAGAGAGAATGGACGGCAAATGGGCATCTGTTCAGCAGGCTGAGGTAGATGTCAGTCTTGTTAAAGAGGACTATATCATAGATGGTAAGATTGACCTTGTCAAAGGCGTTGATGGTACAGTTGAAATAGTTGATTTCAAATCTGAGCGAAAGCCAGATATGGTTAAGATGCGAGAAAGATTAGAACATTATCGTAGACAATTACAAATCTATGCTTATCTTATTGAACAGAGAACCGGACAGAAGGTAAGCAAAATGCATCTCTACTATACAGGAGAAGAAAATGGTAATCCGATGATAACATATCCTTATACAAGGACTGCTATTGAAGGAACAGTTGCAGCTTTTGATGACACTGTACATAAAATCCTGAGGAAGGATTTTAAACATCGTTGCGATGATGCGAAAACTTGTAAGAACTGCGATTTTCGATATTACTGTAATAAGTAACGAGAGGTAGAGTATATGGCAGAACATAGAGTTCCGAAAGGTAATATTATATATATTATTCCAACAGATGAACTTTTCATAAAATACAAAAACAATGAGGCTTTTATAGATGAATATGGACGATTGATGAATCGAAAACCACATAGGGTACTTAAGGAATTAAAGCATTATGTGGCTGATAGTGAGATGCAGGAAAGTTATGCTTCTCCTATAAAAGATTTAGTTCGAGATAAGATGGTAGAATATTCTAAATATGCCATTGACCGAGTAGGCGATGTTTTCTTCTATGAAGTAATTCCTAATGTTTGGCATAAGCATATAGTCCCACTTTGGAATGGTGCAAAAGATGTTTTATTTTCTAAAGAGCTTAAGATAGACCAGATAAAATGTGAGACAGAATATAAGGTAGTTGAGAATCAGTCGATATTCTCTGAAACTATGACAAAGGAAGAAGTAGATGCAGAAAAGCGAAAACTTCTTTATCATTGGATTGGGCTGTTAAGCAGTCTTACGAAACTTCGTAATGCAGGAGAGCTTGATGTTGAATCCACTTTAGCACAGCTTACAGAACCAATGATGATTGAAAGAGTGAATGCTTTGCTGGGGGAAAATCCTAATTTGCTGGAAACTGATAAATATATTCTACTTCATAGTTTACTGGGGCGGGATTTGTATATGGAAGGACAACTTATACCGATTAGAGCCGCAGAAATAAAAAAGGTAGCAAAGAATAATGGAGGATTTTAAAAAATGGAAGGACAAATGACTTTTGAATTTGCTAAACGCCCGACGATTAAGGGATACCCGGAACTTAGATGGACGGGAAAGCGTCCTTATGAATCTACACAGTATTATCCTGCTCAACTTCGTGAAAGATATGGCGAGGAAACCAATGGCTGGATAAATAAGATATTTTGGGGAGATAACTTACAGGTTATGAGCCATTTGCTAAAAGAGTATCGTGGTAAAGTACAGTTGATATACATTGACCCACCCTTTGATAGTCGTGTCGATTATAAAATGAAAGTGGAATTAAAAGGGAAAAAAGCCACAAATGATATTTCAACATTTGAAGAGAAACAATATGGCGATATTTGGACAAATGATGAATATCTTCAGTTTATGTATGAAAGAATAGTTATTATGAAGGAGTTGTTAAGCGATACAGGAGTACTTTATATACATTGTGATTGGCACAAAGGACATTATATAAAATGTATAATGGACGAGCTGTTTGGAGCTGACAATTTTATAAATGAAATAACATGGTATTATTATAACAAAATGGCACCCAAGTCATCATGTTTCCCCAGAACTACAGATAAAATTTTGGTTTATTCCAAAACGCCTAATTATGTGTTTAATACTCAATATGAGAGAAGAGAGAAGCCAATAAAACAGCTGGTAAGGAAATTTGTAGATGGGAAAGCAATAAATGCTAGAGATGAAAATGGCAATGTAATGTATAAGATGTCATATGAAAAAAGAATAGATGATATGTGGAGAATACCAATGTTACAACCAGCGGATAAAGTTGAACCGGTAGGTTATCCCACACAGAAACCAGAAAAGTTAATAGAACGTATAATAAGAGCATCTAGTAATATTGGCGATATTGTATTTGATTGCTTTATGGGAAGTGGTACAACTCAGGCTGTAGCAATGAAACTTGGCAGAAAATTTATTGGTGCAGATATAAATCTAGGAGCAGTGCAAGTAACAACAAAAAGATTATTGCAATTACAAGATAAATTAGCTGAGCCTATGCAAGAGATTATAAAACTTGATGTCATTGATTTGGAATCCGGAAAAGAAGAACAGCAAATTATGAATGCAGAAAAGTACACTGGTTTTGAAGTTTATAATGTCAATAATTATGACTTTTTTAGAAATCCAATTGAAGCAAGAGATTTGATTATTCAGGCTCTTGAGATACAACCGTTTCCGCAGAGTGATGTATGGGACGGAGAACTTGATGGTCGAATGGTTAAAATTATGCCAGTAAATCGTATTGCAACGAAGGCAGATTTAGAAGAGTTGAAAGCAAATTTACCATACAAAACATATGAAAAGAGAAAAACAGAAAATCCAACGCAACCCGTAGAAAGGATAACCATTGTTTGTATGGGACACGAACCGGATTTGAAGGCATCTTTGGAACAGGAACTTTCTGAGTATAAACTGGATATTGAAATTGTGGATATCCTTAGAGATAAAAAAGACTTACAGTTAAAACGAGAAGCAGAAGCAGAGATTGTCAAAGAAGGAAGTAAACTGGTTATCAGGTCATTCTATCCGATGAATCTTATGCAAAAACTTTCTTTGCAAAAGGAATATGTCGAAGATTGGCGACAATTGGTTGAATCAATAATGATTGACTGGAATTATGACGGAGTGGTTATGCAACCATCGGTAACAGATGTGCCAGACAAGAAGGAAATTGTAAGCGGTATTTATGATATTCCTGAAGATGCAGGAACCATTCGAGTTAAGATTACAGACTTGTTGTCGGAGTCATTGGAAATGGAGGTTGAATAACCTATGGCAAAAAGTACAAAAGCGTTTGTTCAGGATTTTGCTTTCTACGAACAGCTATGGGAATATTATAGCCAAAATAGAGGTAAAATACGTTCAAGATACAATGACTTAACAAAAAAATTCCTTGCATATAATGATGGCAACGAAAATAGCGGTGCGTTCCTGCGTGAACCACAGTTTGAAGCTTTGGAGATGTATGTTTTTGTCAAGGAATTTATGGACAATGCCCATATGTATCAAATGTTTGATGAATGGAGAAAAAGAGAAAATAGATTTTCAGATGCATCGTATTATACTATTCACAAAGGTGGTCAGGGCACTCTTTTGGATATAGGCGATGAGCAGAACGAAATTGTGTTCAAGCAGATGAAAAAGTATAAGGAAGATTATCCTAACTATATTTATGCTTTAACTATGGGACTGGGCAAGACTATTCTTATGGCTACTTGCATTTTCTATGAGTTTTTGCTTGCAAAGAAATACCCAAAAGATAAAAGATTCTGTCATAATGCATTGGTATTTGCACCAGACAAGACAGTCTTGGAATCTCTTCGAGAAATTATGACTTTTGATAAAACAAAGGTTGTGCCACCAGAGTATGCTCGTGTATTAGACCAAAATATCAAATTTCATTTTCTTGAAGAAACAGGAGTAACACTTCATACGATTGATGACTCAGATTTTAATATAGTTATTTCTAATAATCAGAAAATCATTGTAAAGAAAAAACGCAAAGCAGATACCCCAGCAGATATACTTTTTGGTTCAGGTTCTTTGCTTGCAGATATTTATGGAAATGATGATGACGACTCTGATGTGTGGGACGATGCTTCATTGATTGATAATCAACGTTTTAAGAAACTTTGCCGCCTGCCACAGCTGGGTGTGTATGTCGATGAAGCACATCATCTGTTTGGAGCTAACTTAGAGAAAGAACTTCGTTCTGGTGGAGCAAACAAGACCACTCTTCGTAATACAATCAATATGCTTGCTGCAAGCACCTCTATTGTTGCTTGCTATAACTACACAGGTACACCGTATGTTAATAAGCAGGTGTTACCGGAGGTAGTATATGCCTATGGGTTGAATGAGTCTATCGCTCACGGATATTTAAAAGATGCAGACCCGATTGGGTTTGAAAATGTTAAAAATGAGGAGTTCCTGCGTACTTCGATTACAAAATTCTGGGAACGCTATGGCGGTAAAACTTATGAGGGATTATTACCGAAGCTTGCTATTTTTGCAGCAAATGTTAAAGAAGCAACAGATGTGGTACGTCCTGTTGTTGAAAAAGTATTAAGTGAACTTGGTATATCGCTTTCGACTGTTTTGGTAAATACAGGCGACCCGTCTGTCACAAAAGATGAGGATATTAAAAATTTTAACAACCTTGATGTTATTGGTACTGAGGGAAGTAAAAAGCAATTTATTATCCTTGTTGAAAAGGGGCGAGAAGGTTGGAATTGTCGTTCACTGCTTGGAATTGCTTTATTTAGAAGTCCAAAATCAAAAGTATTTGTTCTACAGGCTACAATGCGTTGCTTAAGACAGCTTACTAAGGAACAGTTAAAAGCTACAATTTTCTTGTCAAAAGAGAATTATGACACGCTCGATGATGAACTTCGAAAAAATTATAATATGGAGATTTCAGATTTTGGTAAATCCCCAAATACAAATAAAAAAGTGTATAAGGTTCGTGTTTTACCGCCGCCAAGAAGTATTAAAATGAAAAGATTGTGGCATGAATATTCTCTCATCGAAAAGGAATATTCTGTACCTATTGATTTCCATTTGGCAGAATTGGACGAATCAAAATATGAAGCTAAGATGTATGAAAAAGGAAGTTTGCGATTAGGATTATCTGAAAAGGAAACGAATATTGACTCTATGAAAGAGCAAGAGCGATTTAGCGAATTTTCTTTGACGGCAGAAATTTCACGGTATATGAATATTTCTTGCCTTACGATTGCTAAGATATTACGTGAGTCCGTGGACGGTTCAGATAATATTGTTGCAGCAGTTAATCGTCATAATGAGGTTTTGGAAGATGTGATAATACCTGAAATTTTTCATACACTTTATGAGGTTAAGAGTACACAGAAAAGTGAAGATGTTGATATGGTACTTCTTAGGGAACCAAAAGATTCAGGATACTATGAGTTCTCAGCTAATGATGAGCTTGTAATTACCAAAGGACATAATAATTTCACTCCAAAGGAAGAAGCAAAGAGTTTCCATGCAGATACATATTGTTTCGACTCTAAACCAGAGAAAGAATGCTTTTTGCAGTATATTTCAAGTAACAAGGTTAGGGAAATTTATTTTACAGGTATGTTTACTTCCAATCAAGGTGATTTGTCAGTGCAATATTATGACCCTGAGTCAAAGCGATTGAGAAAGTACTATCCTGATTTTCTCGCTCTTATGGAAGATGGTTCATATCAACTGATAGAGGTAAAAGGAGATAATAAGATAGATGATGAAGTTGTACTTGCCAAAAAAGCGGCAGCAGAGGAAATGGCAGTTGCAAGTGGTGTCCATTATTTAATGTATGCAGGAAGTACGCTCATGAAATCAAATGTTTTAGAACCAACTTTAGTAGTTCAACAGGCAAGTATTGACATATAGATTTATTCAAGTTTAAGAAGCATATAAACTGATTATGGAGGAAATGACGAATGACATTCGATTTTAAGAAAGAATATAAAGAGTTCTATATGCCGAAGAATAAGCCGCAGATTGTGACAATTCCAAAGGCAAATTATATAGCGGTAAGAGGTAAAGGAAATCCTAATGAAGAAGGCGGAGAATATAAAACTGCTATTGGTGTTTTGTATGCTGTTGCATATACTCTCAAGATGAGCTATAAGACGGATTACAAAATAGAAGGATTTTTTGAATATGTTGTACCACCGCTTGAGGGCTTTTGGTGGCAGGACAATGTTGAAAGTATAGATTATACCGATAAATCAGCTTTCAACTGGATTTCTGTTATTCGTCTGCCTGATTTTATTACAAAGAAAGATTTTGATTGGGCGGTGGAAACTGCTTCAAAAAAGAAAAAGATGGATTGCTCTGGTGCAGAGTTCTTGAGTATTGACGAAGGTTTGTGCGTACAGATAATGCATATAGGAGCTTTTGATGATGAACCTGCAACCGTGGCAATGATGGATAAATATCTTGAAGAAAACGGTTATGTAAATGATTTTACTGATGAGCGACGCCATCACGAAATTTATTTATCAGACCCAAGAAAAGTTGCACCGGAGAAATGCAAAACGGTAATAAGACACCCGATAAAGAAAGCATAAATTGAGTAAAATGAAATTAGGTCAGAGGACAACTAATGGCATCAAGTAAAGAATATTTGGAATTTGTATTAGAGCAGTTGGCAGAATTGGACGAGATTACTTACCGTGCGATGATGGGCGAATATATTATTTATTATCGTGGTAAAATTGTCGGCGGAATTTATGATGACAGATTACTTGTAAAACCGATAAAATCAGCAATTTCATATATGCCGACAGCTACTTATGAATTGCCGTATGATGGGGCAAAGGAAATGCTGCTTGTAGAAGATGTGGATAATAAGAAATTTTTAACAGGACTATTTAATGCAATGTACGATGAATTACCAGCACCTAAGCCAAAAAAGAAAAAGTAGACAGATACTATTGATGGAGCGATTGGTATATAAGAATTATGGAAACAAAGCCAAGAATTTTATATTTACAAAAGATTTTACTGGAAAGAACTGATGAAGAAAATCCTCTTTCCACAACACAGTTAATCAATATATTGAATGATGAATACGGAATATCTGCACATAGAACGACGGTCACCAAAGACATTGCAGCACTTCAGGAGTTTGGAATGGATATTGTTACTATCCATTCTACTCAGAGCAAATACTTTGTAGCCAGTCGTAAGTTTGAATTGCCGGAACTGAAGTTGCTGATAGATGCAGTAGAGTCATCGAAGTTCATTACAAAGAAGAAAAGCGAAACTCTGATTGAGAAGATACATACAATGACCAGTCCGGGGCAGGTGGCAAAGCTGAAGCGTAATAACTATGTGGTCAATCGCATTAAGCCGGATAATGAGCAGATATATTATATCATCGACGCTATAAATGACGCCATCAACGCAGGTAAGCAGATTTCTTTCCAGTATTACGATTATACCGGATTAAAGAAAAAGGTTCTGAAGAATAAAGGCGAAGTGTATAAGCTCAGTCCGTATAAACTTCTCTGGTGTGGGGACTATTATTATGTTCTCGGATATTCAGAGAAGAAAAGCAAGGTTATCAATTTCAGGGTAGACCGTATTGCTTCCAAGCCGGAGATATTGGATAAAGATATTGTTCCTATGCCTGATGATTTTGATATTGAGAATTACACAAAGGAAGTTTTCTTTATGTTCTCAGGCGAGAAAGTTCTTGTGGATTTACGGTGTGATAACAGCTTGATGAAAACAATGGTTGACCGTTTTGGAGAAGATGTGACAACCCTTGCGTATGATATGACTTCTTTCAGAGTACAGACCGAAGTATCAGCCAGTCCTACCTTTTTCGGTTGGGTGTTTGGCTTTAATGGCAAGGTACAGATACTTGCACCGGAAAGTGTGAAGGAACAGTACAGACAGATGATTTCACAAGCCGATGAGGGTATGCAGGAAAGCGAATAGAAGGCATTAAAATGTGTAGATGGGAAAAGAGGGTAAGATATTGATGTAATGAGATTGGAGAGAAAGCAATGAATGAATATGTAGTGAATTATCTAAAAAAGGATATAGAGGGTTATTATTTCGATAAAAGGAATAATGAATATAAGCTGAAGGGTGTATGTTGTTCTTTCGATAGAACACGAAAGGATAAAGCATTAAAGCAAGCGAAATTAGAGCCTGTTTCGTTTGTTAAAGTTTATTCTTATGTTAATGAGTTTTTGGAACTTGTTAGAGAGGAAAATGGATTTACTGAGAAGAATATAAAAATAGATACAATTAAGCTAGATGGTAAAGAACATATTATTATAGATAATGGAATTTTAGTTAGAGATAATAATTGGAGTTCATCGCATTGGAATGGAAAAACTTATGACCGATATGATAAAAAATATGATGTTATTAAAGAAAAATTTGATTTAGAAAGAGTGAGCGACGTATTGTGGCTTAAATTTACAGATAAGGGTCATTTGGCTGTTGTTGCTAAGAGTTGTGATATAAATTGGGATCTTGTGGTCTTTTAGTTCAGGAAATTGGGGAATCTTTTGATACATCGTTTGCTTTTGTGTTTCCGTTGACCAGACAGATGATTAGAACAAAAGCAGAGCCGAATAGCTTTTATAGAAAATATTCATCAGAGGAGCTTGAATGTGCTGTTGGGAATTATCTCATTAGTAAGGGTGTTCCTATTATTGATTATTTTTCTCATATGGGATATAAGTACGATATATTGGCTGAAAATATGTAGGAGTACAAGTAACAGACATCAAAAGGAGCGATGGCTATGGAGAATAAATTAGAAAAAATCGGTCAAAATAATTTTATGGATAATTTTGTTAAAACCGATGATATTTTAAAGGATATGTGTGGATTATTGAATCTTCACAAAAAGCTGCATATCGGGCGGTCAATACAACGCTGATACAGAGAAATTGGCTCCTTGGTTATAGAATCGCAAGTGAAGAATTGCAGGGCGAGGACAGGGCAAAATATGGTGCTGAAATTATAAAAAAGTTAGCAAAAGAATTATCGGCTGAATATGGAAAAGGTTATACAAAGTCAAATCTGTACAGCTTTTATTCTTTCTATAAGACTTACCCTGAGATTTTCCAGACACCGTCTGGAAAATCTGTTGGACTACTGTCTTGGTCACATTATGCAGCGTTATTACAGGTTAAAGATGAGGAAGCTCGTGACTGGTATGAGAAAGAAGCCGCAGAACAAACTTGGAGTGTCCGTACTTTGCAGAGGAACATTTCTTCTCAGTATTATTATCGTATGCTGAGGACTCAGAAAAAAGAGCTTGTAGAAAGTGAAATGAAGGAACTGACTGCACCGTATCAGAATGATAAGTTGGAGTTCATCAAAAATCCGGTAGTTGCGGAGTTTTTAGGCTTTTCTCAGAATACAGATTTTACAGAGAGTGACCTTGAGAAAAGTATTCTTTCCAATTTGCAGAAATTCTTGATGGAGCTTGGAAAGGGATATGCTTTTGTGGCAAGACAGCAGCATATTCATACGGAGAAGCAGGACTACTATATCGACCTTGTATTCTACAATTACATACTGAAATGCTTTGTCCTTATTGATTTGAAAACAGAGAAGATAACACATCAAGATGTAGGACAGATGGATATGTATATCCGTATGTATGATGAATTAAAACGTAGTGAGGGCGATAACCCGACAATCGGTATTGTTCTTTGTTCCGATACAGATGATGATATTGCCCGTTATTCTGTTATGCACGGCAATGAACAATTATTTGCTTCCAAGTACAAATTATACTTACCGACAAAAGAAGAACTGAAAGCGGAGATTGAAACCCAAAAGGCAATGTTTTATCTTCAGCAGCAGGATAACGAAGAAAAGGAAACAGAATAGAATTTGTGCAGACGGTCTGCACAAATTGCAAAATCTAAGTTCATTGAACAAAAAAGCCTTTATGGGCGGAATTTTTCAATGAAAATATTGAAAGATACTGAGGTGTTAGCAAATTGCGACACCTCTTTTCTTTTGCGAAAAACCTACTTGAAAAATTTTTCGTATCAGGTATAATAAAACTATCGAAAGCAAATTGCTTCCGATAGAAAAGAAAGCGAGGTGCAGGTATGAGAAGCAAGAGTCCTGAACTTATGAGTGATCAGAAACGCGGGCACCACCACTTCATCGTTAAAGATTTGCGGGATGCCGGTACCAAGACGAATGGTCTGTGCTGTTTTCATCAGGAACGGTGTATCGATCAATGCATTCGTGCGCACACCGAGGTTTGGTTGTGGTAGCTGTACGTTCTGATACGCATCAAGACAGAGGAAAGACAATACATTTACCGCACTACGACCATTCTCCGTCAATCCCCCCAGTAGCGCGGTGTAGCCTGTTGGGAAGCCAGCGAAATAGCGCGCGCTGCTGGTGGATCGCAGCAGTACGATGTCATTACATTTCACCCACAGGGATTCGAGGATCTCTTGTAAGAATGCCGGGTCTTCCCCCTGCGTCAGCGAAGCCTGATAAAACGGCAGCATATACTGGTCGAAGCGTCCGAGTGAAAGAGAACTGGCGTTGGATTCATATTGCAAAATAATGTTCATGTACCAGAACAGCTGACATGCCTGCCAGAAAGTTTGCGGCTTGCTTTGGGCGTTATGCCGAGAGTTTTCAGCAATCGTCAGTAGTTCTTTTTTTCTTTTTTCATCAC
>OGYJ01002326.1_pt1 | contig 12979 bp, 16 predicted proteins | sample 1576531 | NCBI WGS metagenome assembly OGYJ01 (sample SAMEA3541574, study PRJEB24748) | human gut metagenome | biome: human gut; feature: human-associated habitat; material: faeces | place: China | collected 2012 | reverse complement strand
AGCGGCTCTTCAGGCCCGGGAAAACCATGTGTGCCCTTGTCAACTGACGCTATGCAGCTCGCCTGCGTTCTGTGTGTGGTAGAGCTTCGCGTAGGTGCCGCCGCGCCGCAGCAGCTCCTCGTGCGTACCCTGCTCTTCAATTTTGCCGTCCGCAATGACAAGGATGCGGTGTGCCTTGCGGATGGTGGAGAGACGGTGGGCGATGATGAGCGTCGTGCGGTCCTTTGCCAGCTCGTCGAACGCATGCTGAATTTTCGACTCGGTCAGGCTGTCCAGCGCCGAGGTCGCCTCGTCCAGGATCAGCATCGGCGGGTTTTTCAGGAAAATGCGCGCGATGGAGATGCGCTGCTTCTGTCCGCCAGACAGGAGTGTGCCGCGTTCGCCGACGTAGGTGTCGAAGCCGTCCGGCATCGCCAGAATGTCGTCGTAGATTTCCGCCCGTTTCGCGGCCTCCACGATCTCGTCCATCGTTGCGTCGGGCCGTCCGTAGCGGATGTTTTCCAGAATGGAGTCGGCAAACAGAAATACCTCCTGCTGCACGACGCCGATGTTCTTGCGCAGGCTGTGCTGCGTCAGATCGCGCACGTCGTGGCCGTCTACCAGAATGGCGCCGTCGGTCACGTCGTAAAAGCGCGGGATGAGCTGGCAGAGCGTGGACTTGCCGCCGCCGGATGGGCCGACGACCGCGACGGTCTCACCCGGCTCGACGTGCAGCGTCACGCCGTGCAGAACGTCCAGCTCCTCTTCATATGCGAACGTCACGTTCTCCACGTCGATCCGGCCCTTGACGTCGTGCAGCTCCAGCGCGTCCGGCTTGTCCTTCAGCACAGGCTCCGTGCGCATGATCTCCAGAAAGCGGGAGAAGCCCGCCGTGCCGTTTGCAAACAGCTCGGAGAAGTTGGTCAGCCGCCGGATGGGGTTGACGAACGAGGTGATGTAAAGGCTGAAGGTGATCAGGTCGATGTAATCCATATCGTCCTTCATGATGAGCACGCCGCCCACCGCGATGACCGCCACGGAAAGCATGGAGACGAACAGCTCCATCATGGCGTTGAACAGACCCATCTCCTTGTGGAACATGCGCTTGGAGGTCTTATACACATTGTTCGAGCGGCGGAATTTTTCCTCCTCCAGATCCTCGCTGGCAAACGCCTTGGCCGTGCGCATACCGGAGAGGCTGGACTCGATGTCGGCGTTGATCGCGCCGGTTTTCTGCTTGACGAAGCGGGAGGCCTTGCTCATGGCGCGGCGGCGGCTCATGATGATGACGAGAAAGATCGGGATCATGACGCACACGACCAGCGCCAGCCGCCATTCGACCGTGAACATGATGGCCAGCGCGCCCGCGATGGTGACCATCGAGATGAAGATATCCTCCGGGCCGTGGTGCGCCAGCTCCGTGATCTCAAAGAGGTCGGAGGTCAGGCGGCTCATGAGCTGGCCGGTGCGGTTGCGGTCGTAGAAGTCGAAGCTCAGCTCCTGCATGTGCGTGAACAGCGCGTCGCGGATATCGGCCTCAACGCGGATGCCGAACGTGTGGCCCCAGTAGCCGATGATAAAATACAGGCAGGAGCGCAGAATATATGCCAGCACCACGATCCCCATGATAAGAAAGAAGGTCTGGTAGGCGTGCGCCGGAAGGAGCTTCTGCATGGCTGTGCGCGAGACGATGGGGTAGCACAGGTCGATCAGCGACACCAGCAGCGCGCAGCAGATGTCCAGAATGAACAGCTTCCGGTGCGGCTTGAAGAACGACAGGAAGATCGCAAAGCCGCTTTTTTTCTGATACTCTTTCGTTGTCATGGGTGGTACTCCGTTTCTTTACGCGCCGCGCTTGCTTTTTGATGCGGCGGCAGATATGATAGACAAAACAGAATGGGAGGCAGAATATGCCTGAGATCTTATATGCAGACGCGGCGGTCGCCGTCGTTGTGAAGCCCGCCGGCGTACTTTCACAGGGAGATGCGGAAAACGCCATGCCGGTTCTGCTGCAAAAGCAGCTCGGCGGAACGATCTTTCCAGTACACCGGCTCGATCAGCCGACCGGCGGCGTGATGGTCTATGCCCGGACGCAGGATGCGGCGGCGAAGCTCTCCGCGCAGATGCAGTCGGAGGCGTTCGGCAAGGAATACCTCGCCGTGCTCGACGGTACGCCGGAGCCGGCGGAAGGGGAGCTGAACGATCTGCTCTTTTTCGACCGGCAGAAGGGGAAAAGCTATGCCGTCCGGCGCAAGCGCGCGGGCGTGAAGGATGCGCGGCTCGCCTACCGCGTGCTTGCGCAGGCGGAGGGGCTGACGCTGGTGCGCGTCAGACTGTACACCGGCCGGACGCATCAGATCCGCGTCCAGTTTTCCTTACGCGGCTGGCCGCTCACCGGCGACGGCAAGTACGGCAGCCGGAATAACCGCTGCGCGCCTGCGCTCTGGTCGGCGGAGCTGCATTTTGCGCATCCCGTGACCGGCGAGACGCTGGCCTTCCGGTCGCAGCCGCCGGAGGCTTATCCCTGGACGCTGTTTTCGCCGGATTCCCTGTAGAAGATCAGGGAATACCACGTCACAAGGTTTCCGTTGAAGAAATTCATGTCGAGCCGGTCGGCCAGCGCCGTGACCAGAATGCCGTAGCTCTCGACGCAGGGGAACATTTTTTCCGGGAAGCGGCACGGCGCGTCCGGCCATGCGCATTTTTCGCAGATGGCGCACGACTCCGTCGAAAGGGCCATCGCATCGCCTCTGCACGCCTGCTTTACCAGCGCCAGCACCTCGTGCGTCAGCGCCTCATGCGGTGCGCGGGTTCCGAGCGTTTCCTCAATGCTGGCGATGTCATGGACCTCCGCGATCGTGGAGATCACGAGCACCGACGGATAGGCCAGACAGCGCGCGCGGCACTCGTCCACCGTCCCGACGGCGGGCGGACAGGCCCAGCTTTTGTTGTACATCGGGCATTCCGTCTCGCAGATGCGGCGCACACGCTCCGTGAACGTCAGCTCCTCCGTTTTCAAAAATGTGTACTGATACAGCGGCAGCTCCGCAAGCTGCCGCTCAAGCTTTTCGCGGTCGATCTTCGCCGCCTCCTCATAATTCGTTTTTCCGTATGGATTCTGTGCCTGTTCATTTTACATGGCCCGGCGGCGTTTCGTCAAGCCCTCGCGGCAAAAGAAAGCCGCCGTGCAGGCGAAGCGCACGCCCGCGCATCACGCGATACCGGCCGGAAGCGACACAAAGCGTGTCTTTTCCGGGAACTGAATATTTCTCCTTTCTTTGCAAACAATAGCTTTGCAGCCATACAGAGCAAATTGATACAGTATTGGAGGAAGCCACCATGAAGGCAACAGGAATCGTTAGAAGGATCGACGACCTTGGCCGCGTCGTGATCCCCAAGGAGATCCGCCGGACGCTGCGTATCCGCGAGGGCGACCCGTTGGAGATCTACACGGAAAAGGATGGAGAGGTCATTTTTAAAAAATACTCGCCGATGGGAGACCTGACCGATTTTGCGGCGCAGATCTGCGACTCCATCGGCAAGAACACCGGGCATATCGCCGTGGTCAGCGACCGCGACAGCATCATTGCCGTAGCCGGAGCGCCGCGGCGGGAGCTGATGGACAAGCGCTGCTCGCAGGAGCTGGAGCGGCTGATGGAGGCCCGGAAGATCTACCGCTACACCGACGGCGAGAGCCGCATCTACGTCTGCGATGGGCTGGAGCGCTATTTTCTGGGCGTTGCGGCGCCGATCCTGTCCGAAGGCGATCTGATGGGGTGCGTGATGCTGCTGCTGGAGCAGGGCAGCGCGCCGCTGACGGAGTCCGAACAGAAGCTGGTGCAGACCGTCGCGGGATTTCTCGGCCGGCAGATGGAAAACTGAACGCAGAATGTCCCGGCGCAGAGCTTGGCTGCGCCGGGACATCTATATTATTTGTTTTGCCGCATTCGTTCAGCTGAGGCATTCGCTCAGGTACTGCGCGACGGCCGACGGCTCGATCCCGAGGACGAAGCCGAACTCGCCGTAGAGCATTTCCTCCGCCGTTTTCCAGCTGCGCATCTCCGTGGAATTGATGCTGCGCCGGAGGCTGGACAGGGCCTGCTGCTTCTGGTGGAAGGTCTTGCAGAGCTGAAGCAGGCGGTCACAGCGATGCTCACTGAGGATGGAGCGGTAATATTCGCCCGCCAGACGGCTGTTTTCCGGGATGTCGCTGAGCGGGGGAAGCTGCCGGAGCGCCGGAAGAAGCGCGTCCAGCGCTTCACGGCTGATGACCCGCCGCATGGCGATCTTGCCGTCCACCGGGGCATAGATAGTGCCGCCGCGATAGTACGGCGTGAGCCGGTAATATTGCCGCGACTTGTCCAGACCGGCGACGTGCGGACAGCCGACCTCGTCCACGCGGCAGACGCCCTCATATCCATAGATCACATGATCCCCGACTGCGAACATAGCAGATTCTCCCTTCTTATCGTATTGCGTATCTCCATTATAGCAGAAAGCGGCTGGGAAATGTAATAGAAAAGTTGAAAGAATTGTGAAAAACTTTTTTGGGCGAAAAAACGAAAATCCATGAAAAACGAACATTTGCAGGAAAACGGCCCCCGGAATGCTTCCGGGGGCCGCGCCTGTTTTCGCGATTCGGAGGCTCAGCCGGTGATCTGCGCCAGAATGGCGGCGTAGGTCTCGTCGGCCAGCGGAAGTGCGCGCGACAGGAGCGCCTGTCCGCGCGCCCGGTAGTCCGCCGCTGCCGCGCGGTCCTTGAGGCTGCCGATGTTGATGCAGACGTTGAGCCATGCGCCGCAGATCGCGGCCCGCAGGCTCAGAACGGCGCAGCCGAGGTCGCTGGCGGCGCTGGCGTTGCTTTTCCCGGCCAGCTGCGCGGCCAGCTCCAGCGCCTCCGCGGCCAGCTCCATCATTTCAAACGGAGACTGCGTGCAGCGCAGGAGCCCCTTCTGGATGGCCTCGGAGCGGCGGGCCTTTTCCTCGTCTGTGGCCTTCGGCAGGGCATAGGCGGCGGAAACGGCGCAGAACGCCTCCGTGTCAAGGTCGATGACCTCCAGAAAACGCGCCTGAAGCGCGGAGGCGCGCCGGCGGACGGCATCCGTCTGCGCTTCCCACTCGGCGTAGGCTTTTTTTCCGGCGGTCAGCGCGCAGACCATGGCGGTCAGCGCCGCGCCAAGCGCGCCCTCGAGCGCGGCGGTGGAGCCGCCGCCGGGAGCCGGAGCCTCGGAGGCGAGCACGTTTGTAAATTCGGTTACGTCCAGTTTACAGAGCTGCATAGCGACCCTCCGTTTATTCCATGCCGATCAGGTGATATTCCATCACCTGCTTGAAGCAGTCGAAGCCCTCGAGACGCAGATAATGCTCCGCGCAGTCGAGCAGCGCCTTTGCCGGGACGAGGCCGACAACCTCGCTGCCGACGATATAGGTGCCGTAGCGCTCAGCCATGGCGCGGATCTGCTCAAAGACCATCGGAAGGGTGGTCTTGTCCAGATCGACCATGTTCATGGAGACCTGTGCCTGATTGCGTTCCTCGATATAGAAGCCCATGGCCTTGCAGGCCTGGAAGCCGCCGGTCGCCGCGCGGATGGAATGCGCGATCTTCTTGGCGACCTGCACGTCGGAGGTGGCCAGATTGACGTTGAAGGCCACGAGCGGCTTTCTTGCGCCGATGGCGATGATACCGGCGGTCGGATGGATGTGCCGTTCGCCGAAGTCGGGCGCCCAGTCGGGCTGGAGCAGCTTCTCCGGCATACCCTCGAACTGGCCCTTGCGCACCTCGGCAAGATTCCGGCGCTCGGGACGGGTCGCGGCGTCCTCATAGAGAAAGGACGGAATTTGCAGCTCGTCCCAGACGCGCTGGCCGAGGCGGCGGGAAAGCTCGACGCATTCCTCGACGCTCATGTGCATGGTCGGAACGAAGGGGATGACGTCGGTCGCGCCCATGCGCGAATGCTCGCCAGTGTGATGATTCATATCGATCAGCTCAGCGGCCCTGCGGGTCAGCTGGAAAGCGGTCTCAAGCACGGCCTCCGGCGTACCGACCATGGTCAGAACGGTGCGGTTGTGGCTGCCGTCGGACTGCGCGTCGAGCAGGGAGCAGCCGGGGACGCCCTTCGCCGTCTCTACAAGGGCCTGAAAGCCGGCGGGATCGCGGGCTTCGCTGAGGCTGAAATTCGGGATGCACTCTACAAGCTTCAACATGTCGGATTCCTCCATTGATCGTATTTTGAAATTCTGAGCTTACCGGAAGTCCGGCAGCATCTCATGGACGATATTTTGCAGCGCACCGCTGCGCACCAGCCGCTCCACACTCTGGATGTCGGGCTGGATCTCGCGGTCGGTCTCATAGAAGGCGACATCGCGACGGACGGCATCGTAGACCGCCTGAAGCACGGGCGAAAGGCCCTGCCCGAAGCTGCCCTCGCGGCGGCGGATATCGACGGCCTGACAGGCGGTCAGAAGCTCGAACGCCAGCACGGAGAGCGTATTTTGCAGAATCCAGCCTGCCTTGCGCGCGGCGGTCGTACCCATGGAGACGATGTCCTCCTGATTGGCGGAGGAGGGGATGGAATCGACGCTGGCCGGGTGCGCCAGCACCTTGTTTTCCGACACCATCGAGGCGGCGGAATACTGCACGATCATAAAGCCGCTGTTGACACCGCCGTTGGTCGTCAGGAACGGCGTCAGGCCGTTGGAGAGCGCGGCGTTGACCATGCGCTCGATGCGGCGTTCGGACACGTCCGCCAGCTCCGCGCAGGCAATGCCGAGGAAATCAAACGGGAGCGCCATCGGCTCGCCGTGGAAGTTACCGCCGGAAATAACGGCCTCGTCCTCACAGAACAGCAGGGGATTGTCGGTGACGGCGTTCAGCTCGATGTCCACGCGGGACTTGATGTAGTCCAGAGAATCACGGATCGCACCGTGAATCTGCGGGATGCAGCGGAGCGCATAGGCGTCCTGCACGCGCGCGCCCTGACTTCTTTGCGTGATCTCAGAGCCTTCGGTCAGCAGGCGGAAGTTGCGCGCGACGAGAATCTGACCGGCGTGGCCGCGGACGGTGTGCATCCGCTCCTGGAAGGCGTCCAGCTGGCCGGTGAGGGCGGTGAAGGAGAGTGCGCCGGTGATGTCCGCAAGCTCTGCGGCCAGCAGCGTGTCATAGAGATTCAGCGCGCCGACACTCGTCATGGCGCAGGTGCCGTTGGTGATGCCGAGGCCCTCCTTGCAGACGAGCGTTTCCAGAACGGGAATGTCCGCCTCGCGCATGGCCTGCGCGCCGGGGAGACGCTGACCGTTGAAGAACGCCTCGCCGCGCCCGAGCAGCACAAGGCCCATATGCGACAGCGGGGCCAGATCGCCGGACGCGCCCAGAGAGCCCTTCTGCGGGATCACGGGCGTCACGCCGCGGTTGAGCATCGAGACGAGCATCTCCACCAGCAGCGGCCGCACACCGCTGACGCCAATACAGAGCGCGTTTGCGCGGAGCAGCATGATCCCGCGCACGACCTCCTCAGAATACGGGTCGCCGGTGCCGGTGCAGTGGCTGAGGATGAGATTCGTCGAGAGCTGGTTGCTCAGCTCCTCCGGCACGGCGACGGAGGAAAAATCTCCGAAGCCGGTCGTGATGCCGTAGGCGACCCGCTTCTCCGCAGCGATTTTTTCCGCCAGCGCGCGGGAGGCGCGCATCGCCTCCATGGCGCAGGGCGCGATCGTGACCTCTGCGCGGCAGCGGCAGACGGCGACCAGCTGCTCCAGCGTCAGATCATGGCCGGTGAGTGTAACGGTATGGATGGTGTTGGGATCCTGCATGGCTTCCGCTCCTTTTGATGCCCGGACGCGAACCGGCCCGGACGGAAATGTTGCTTATCTGTATCATACCCTGAATTCGAAACATTTTCAACAAAAAACTTTGACCTTTCGAGACAAAAATTGTGTATTTACTCATTAATTCTCTAACAAAGCACCACAACGCTTCGCTATCGGAATAAACCAAAAGCCGCCGGAGGATCCCGGCGGCTCTGGTGTCTAGGGTGTATTCTTCCAACTCATGATGTGACCGGCAGCGAGGGATTTTTGCGTTGAGCAAGACATTTTTTCGCAGGAATACTGACGTATTTCAAGGAAAAATGACGCGGCACACCGCAAAAAGACCCGCTGTCCGGGTGCGTTGGGAGTTTTCAGATACACCCTAGCGTGTTGACCCATTTCCGCACCGCATCGGCGCTCGCGCCGCTGCTCAGGCGCTTTCCGGGCAGCCAGTTTGCAGCCGGGCAGACCGCCTTCAGGATGCGGTCGGTCTTTCCCATGCCGCTGCCGCCGGAGGTCGCGAAGGGAATGATGGTCTTGCCGGAAAAGTCATAGCCCTCCAGAAAGGTCTCGATGATGCGCGGCGCCTGATACCACCAGATGGGGAAGCCGATGAAGACCGTGTCATACTGCTCCATCGCGGCGACGCGCCCGGCGATGGCGGGACGGCTCTTTTCGTCCTGCATCTCGACGGTGCTGCGGCTGTGGCGGTCGGTCCAGTCCAGATCGGCGGCGGTATACGCCGTCTCCGGCTGAATTTCAAACAGGTCGCCGCCGGTCACGGCTGCGAGCGTCTTTGCCAGACGGGCGGTCTCACCGCTGGCGGAAAAATAGGCGATCAGGGTTTTCTCCATTTTGCGTGCCTCCTATTTGAATATAACTTCGTGCACGGCAGAGCCGGAAAATGCGCCATAGGCGGGAAACTATGGATGCTCCGCCGCATAGGCGAGAAGGGCATCCGTCTTTGACCAATATTGGACACCCCAGTGCTCAAAATCCCACTGCTCCATGTATTCGTTACATTCATAATCAACATAATAGAGCGTCCCGCTGTACGGGATGAAATTCGTTGGGAAATAATCGATGTTCAGCCCGCGCGGATAGAGGCGGCGGCACATTTCCAGCAGCTGCTCCTGATATTCCGCGCGCATCGTGCCGTGCAGAATGCGCTCGTAAATGGTCTCACCGGGGATGTACTGCTTGAGCAGCCGCTCGCGGTCGTGGTCGGTGTCGAGCAGCGCGGGCATCGGAATGCCGCACTGCGTCAGGCGCGCGTAGTCGCGCAGCTCGGACGAGAGCTTGTCGCCGAACTGATAATAGTCGCACGGCTCGTGATGGATCTGCTTGAGCACGAACGGCGCGCCTGCCTTGTCGCAGACGAGATAGCAGTAGCCGCCCTTGCCCCTGCCGAGCAGGCGCCGGACGGTGAAGGCGGCATCATTGACCCGGAGCAGCGCTCCGGGAGCGGAAACGGACATGAAATGCCTCCAGATCAGTTCAGAAATTCGTGAAATTTCTCTTCAAACAGCTCCGCGCCATAGACTTTCAGCGCCGCGCAGTAGCTTTCATAGGCTGCGAGAAGAGATTCTGCTTCCGGCGTGAGCGTAGCGCCCCCTCCGTGTTTGCCGCCGGTGGTGGAGTACAGAAGCTTGAAGCCGAGTCCGGCTTCCGAGGCTTTGAGAATGGTCCACGCCTTGGAATACGCCATACCCATGGACATGGCGGCTGCGCGCAGCGAATGCTGCTCACGCACACGCGTCAGAAGCGCGGCAATGCCGGGACCGAAGCATTTTTCCTCCGCGAAAATGCGCACGGAGAGCACAGGTCTTAATTTCTTTTCCATAGTTCGATGATAGCGTAAAAATTCCGCAATGTCAACGCGTGCTTGACCTGTTTTTTGGATTATGTTATTCTGATAGCAGAATATCGGAAGGGGAAATCTGTATGGAGTGGAACCGGCTGCTGCACGTGCAAAGGGGCGTGACAGCCATCATCGGAAGCGGCGGAAAGACGACGCTGATGTACACGCTGGCGGACGAGCTTTCCACCGATGGGCGCGTGATCGTATGCACCACGACGCACATTTTCCCGCCGGAGCATATCCCATATCTGCTTGCGCCGGAGCGCGGGGCAGTCCGCGCGGCGCTGCAAGATCACAGTGTGCTCTGTGTTTCCGCCGGAACAGAGCGGGGAAAGCTCCTGCCGCCGAATCTTTCTTTTTCAGAGCTTACGCAGCTGGCGGACTATGTGCTGGTCGAGGCGGACGGCTCGCACAGACGCCCGGCGAAGGCGCACGCGCCCTCTGAGCCGGTCGTCCCGCCTGAGGCGGGGCAGACGGTTTGCGTATTCGGGCTGTCTGCGCTGGGACAGCCCCTCCGCGAGGGAATGCACCGCGCGGAGCTTGGCGCGCAGAAGCTCGGCGTCTCGCCGGACGAAATTTTGACGCCGGAGCTGGCGGCGCGTCTTTTACGGCAGGAGGGGCTTTCAAGCTGCTTCCTGCTCAATCAGGCGGACACGCCGGAGCGTGAGGCGCTCGCACGGCGGCTCGCTGAGGGGCTTGCGGGCGCGGTATACATGGGCTCTTTACAGAAAGGAAGCGGGCAATGCTTGTGCTGATACGCGGCGCGGGCGATCTTGCAAGCGGGATCGCGCTGCGCCTCTGGCGCGCGGGGATGCGCGTCGTGATGACGGACCTGCCGCAGCCGACGGCGATCCGCCGGACGGTCTGCTTTTCGCAGGCGATCCGGTTTGGGGAGACGACGGTCGAGGACGTGACGGCGCGCCGCTGCGAAACGCGGGATGAGGTCAGGGCGGCGCTGGACGCGGACGTGATCCCGGTGCTGATGGACCCGGAGGCGGCGTGCCGCAGCTGGCTGCGCCCGGACGCGCTCGTGGATGCGATCCTCGCCAAGCAAAACCTCGGCACGAGGATCACGGACGCGCCGGTGGTGATCGGCGTCGGTCCGGGCTTCTGCGCGGGGAAGGACTGCCACGCGGCGGTCGAGACCATGCGTGGGCACACGCTCGGAAGAGTGATACGAAGCGGCGAGCCGCTCCCGAACACCAACATTCCGGGTCTGATCGGCGGCTTTGCGGGCGAGCGCGTGCTGCGCGCGCCGGAGACCGGCGTTTTCCACCAGCTCCGCGAGATCGGTGCGCTGGTCGAGGCGGGGGAGTGCGTCGGCGAGGTAAACGGTGTGCCGATGCGCTGCATGATCTCCGGCGTGCTGCGCGGCATCCTGCCGGACGGTACGCCGGTGACGAAAAACATGAAATCCGGCGACGTGGACCCGCGCGCGGACGTGTCAGCCTGCTATACGGCTTCGGACAAGGCGATCGCCATCGGCGGCGGCGTCTTACAGGCGATTTTGGAATATTCCGGTGTGCTGAAAACCTGCCGGGGCGGGAATCTATTTGGAGTGTGAACAACATGGAACAGGATTCGATCAGGCTGACAAAGCTTGCAAAATGCGCCGGCTGCGGCGCGAAGGTGGGCGCGGGCGTGCTGGCGAAGCTGCTTGAGGGCATCCGCGTACATGAGGACCCTAATCTGCTGGTCGGCTTCGACCGCAGCGATGACGCCTCTGTTTACAAGGTCTCCAGCGAGCTGGCGCTGGTGCAGACGGTGGATTTCTTCCCGCCGATCGCGGACGACCCCTATACCTTCGGGCAGATCGCGGCGACCAACGCGCTTTCGGATGTCTATGCGATGGGCGGCGAGCCGAAGCTCTGTCTGAACATCATGGCAATTCCGGCGGATATGCCGCAGGACGCGGTCCACGCGCTGCTGCGCGGCGGCTATGACAAGGTCTATGAGGCTGGCGCACTCATCACGGGCGGGCACTCCATTCTGGACGATGAGCCGAAATACGGGCTCGCGGTGACTGGCTTTGTGCATCCCGACCGCGTGCTGACCAATTCCGGCGCGAAGGCGGGAGACGTGCTGTTTCTGACCAAGCCGCTCGGTATCGGCATTCTCACGACGGCTGCCAAGGCGGAACTCTGCTCTGAAGAGAGCCGGGCGCTCGCGACGCGGCTGATGACGACACTCAACAAAGCGGCGCGCGATGTGATGGTAAAATACCGCGTCCATGCCTGCACGGACGTGACGGGCTTCAGCCTGCTCGGGCACGCGTGCGAGATGGCGCAGGGGAGCGGCGTGCTGCTGGAGATCGCGCCGGAGAAGATCGATCTCATCCCGGAGGCGCTGGAATTTGCGCGGATGGGAATTTTGCCGGAGGGAATGTACCGCAACCGCCGCTTTGCCGAGCGGTGGGTCGAGCCGGGCGAGACGGAGCTTGCCGTTCAGGATATGCTCTATGACCCGCAGACATCCGGAGGGCTTCTGATCGCAGTGGATGCGGCGGACGCGGACGCGATGGAGCGGGAGCTTCAGCCGGCGGTCCCGTCGTGCCAGCGCATCGGGCGCGTGCTTTCGTATGAAGGCGGTGCGCGCATACGGTTAGTGTAAGACGAACTCGGAAGGAGAACACAATGAATCGATACATTCTCGACCCGGAGGATTGCATCCGCGTGCTGCCGCCGCACGACGGCGCGGAGGCGGCTTTGGAGGTCTTCAACGGCAGGACCGTGAGCTTTTTTGATCTTTCCGATATCGAATCCGTCTGCATTTCGCACGGCGTGACAGAGGCGCAGGGCGGCGACGCGCTGCGGCTGGTCTGTACGGACGCGCTGTTTGGAAAGAAGCATGAGCTCTATGTTCCAATGGCGCGGGCAGATTATCCGGTGTTTTGGGACGCGCTGCGCAAGGCTGCGCCGGAGCTGACGCTCGGCGCGGAGCAGACGTATGTGAAGGAGACCTGCAATCACGACGGAAAAAGATGAATAGACGCCGCCCTACTGCCGAACCCTAATGCGGAAAGGGGGCGAGCGCATGAAGCAGAAAAAGCACCGTCAAACGGACGCAGTCCGCGAGATCATGGAGGAAGGACCGAGCTTTACGGACCCGCAGGGAAGCTGGACCGGGAAGCCCGAGGACGAGCATGAGCTGCCGGTCCAGGACGCGGACGATCTTTAACGGCGGCGTTGCCGCCAGAAAGGAAAACCCATGGCGAGCGAATATTATGAGGGCAACACCGCACAAGTGCGTCTTCGCGCTTCGGCAAATCTTTTCCGCCAATTCTGCGGTTTGAAAAGTTCGAAATACATTCAGTATTCCTTTACTTTTCAAACC
>OGYJ01002317.1_pt1 | contig 13051 bp, 13 predicted proteins | sample 1576531 | NCBI WGS metagenome assembly OGYJ01 (sample SAMEA3541574, study PRJEB24748) | human gut metagenome | biome: human gut; feature: human-associated habitat; material: faeces | place: China | collected 2012 | reverse complement strand
GTGAAGCGTGCGCTTGAAATTGCCGCTGCCGGCGGTCACAATATTCTGCTCATAGGTCCTCCGGGTTCGGGCAAAAGTATGCTTGCAAAACGAGTTCCGTCAATTCTGCCTGATATGAGCTTTGACGAAATGATTGAAACCACAAAAATCCACTCAATTGCAGGAACGCTAAAGCATGACGGACTTATCACAACACGGCCGTTCCGTTCGCCTCACCACACGGTAACGCCCGTAGGACTCGGCGGAGGAGGTACGGGAACTATCAGACCGGGTGAGGTTTCACTTGCAAACAACGGTGTGCTGTTTCTTGACGAGCTGCCCGAATTTTCAAGAACGGCGCTTGAGGTACTCCGTCAGCCGATTGAGGACGGCTCTATCACAATTTCAAGAGCAGGTCAGAAATGCACCTATCCGTGTTCGATTATGGTGGTTGCCGCAATGAATCCATGTCCGTGCGGATATTACGGTGATCCGACAAGAAAATGCACCTGTTCGGAACAGAAGATAAAACGCTACCTCAACCGCATTTCGGGTCCGCTTCTCGACCGTTTTGATATCCATGTAGAAGTGCCTGCCGTGAAATTTGAAGAACTGCGTGACGCTTCATCTGCCGAATGTTCAGCCGACATCAAAAAGAGAGCAGACAGAGCAAGAGAAATTCGGCGTGAAAGATTTAATGGCAGTAAAACAACCTGCAACGCAAAAATTAACGCAGAGCAGTTTGAAAAGGTCTGCGTAATTGATAAAGAGGCTGAAAAGACGCTCAAAGACGCTTTTGAAAGTCTTGGACTTACCGCAAGAGCGTATGACAGGGTTTTGAAAGTTGCAAGAACCATTGCCGATTTGGACGAGTCGGAAATAATCCGCTCCGAGCATGTTCTTGAGGCGGTTCAATACCGCAGTCTTGACCGCAAATATTGGTCGAAATAAATCAAAAATAAAATAATTAAAAGGAGTAACATAAATGCTGATAGATTTTAACGAGATGAAAGAAATCACCGTTCCTAAAATGAATTCGGGTGCAGGAGAAATTTCTGCAAAAATGTATATTGACGGTGACGGAAAAATTATTCCGTGCAGAATACATAAGGGCAGTTCAATCGGTATGCACGAACACCCGACAAGTGATGATATAAATTATGTTATTTTGGGAACGGGAAAGGCAATCTGTGACGGTGAGGAAGAAATTCTCACGGCAGGCAGTTGTCACATCTGCAAAAAAGGTTCAAGCCACAGCATTATTAACACAGGTGACGATGACCTTGTTATTCTTACGGTTGTGGTTGAAAAATAATTAAATTACCGCTTTTAAAAAGTACGGCTTTATGCTATACTACTATAGTGCAGCATCAAAGCGGTGTTGCAGTTTCATGACACAGGAGGTTTTTTATAATGGAAATTACAAAGAATTCAATCATCGGTGATGTTCTTGATCAGTACCCCGACACAGCAGAGCTTTTCTTCAGCATCGGTATGCACTGCCTCGGCTGTCCTGCATCACGAGGCGAAACAATTGAAGAGGCTTGTATGGTACACGGTGCAGACGCAGACGCACTCGTTGCAGACCTTAATAAAGCAATTGCATAATGAACGGCGCATCTGATTTTTCGCTTGATAACCGTCTTGCACTTTGTGCGGACTTTGTGCGTGACGGAGTAAAGGTTGCCGATATCGGCACAGACCATGCCTATCTTCCGGTGTGGCTGTGCCGTATTGGCAGATGCGACACAGCGATTGCCGCAGACATCAACCCCCTGCCCCTTGAACGGGGAATTAAAACAATTAACAACAGCGGTCTTAACAATCGGATTGAAGCAAGGCTTTCAAACGGTCTTGAAAAAATTTCGGGTGATGAGGCTGACGACATAGTAATTGCAGGAATGGGCGGAGAACTCATTTCTCAGATTATCGAAAACTGGGAGTTTTCAAAGGACAGGTCAAAGCACTTTATTCTTCAGCCTATGACCAAAAGTGAAGAACTTATGCGTTGGCTGTTTGCAAACGGTTTCAGCGTTATCAAGCGTGACTGCTGTACTGCCGCAAACAAGTGCTACACTGTAATTCTTGCCGAATACAGCGGTGAGGTTCGCACGGTATCCGAAAGCGACCTTTTCCTTTACGGGCTTGATCCGAAAAACAACTCCATGCACCGCAGATTTATTGAAGGCTGTGTGCGCAGACTTTTAAAACAGGCTAAGGGCAACCCTGTCTGTGCCGAAACCGCACGCATTCTTGAGGAGAGCTTTAAGTGAAAACCATAAACGATATACTTAATTTTTTTGAAGAATTTGCGCCCTGCGCTACTCAGATGAGTTTTGACAACGCAGGGCTTATTGTGGGCGACAAATACACAGCCGTAAGCCGTGTGCTTGTCGCTCTTGACATTACGGAAGATGTTGTGAATGAGGCGGAAAGTCTGGGATGTGAGCTGATTATCAGTCATCATCCCGTAATTTTTGCCCCTATAAAAAGGCTTTCGCCTTCTTCCGTTCCCTATCTGCTTGCACAAAAGGGCATTTCCGCCGTTTGTATGCACACCAACCTTGATCTCGGAGAAAAGTTCGGAGTAAACATCTGTCTTGCAGATGCACTCGGAGTCAAAAACCCCGCGCTGTCGGGGCTTGGCGAGTGTATGTTCACGGGCGAGCTTGAAAGCGAAACCGATATTCACGATTTTGCAAAGCTTGCAAAGAAAAATCTTAACTGCAAGGGACTTCGCTACACCGACATTAAAGACAGGGTTAAAAAGGTTGCCGTATCGTCGGGTGCAGGCGGTTCAAATGTGTTTGATGCGGCTTTGGCGGGTGTTGATGTGCTTGTCACGGGAGAAATCAAGCACCATGAGATTATCGCCGCAAATTCACTCGGAATTGACATTATTGACGCAGGTCACTTCAAAAGTGAAGATATTGTAATTTTACCGCTTGTAAACAAGCTTTCAAAAGAATTTTCCGAGATTATTTTTACAAAATCGCAATCCTGTGACGATATGATTAAATTTATTTAACCTGTAAGCATCATTATCAAAATATTTGTTGCATAATTTGTTACAATTTGATATAATGATACGGTAAATTACTATATGTGGTAGTGCGCCGTCTGTACGCACCGCAAAATGAGGTATTATGAGAATCAGAAAAAAGAAATGGGCAGAACCGGAGCTTTCCGTTTGCAATTTTTATGTAAAGAATCCCGAAGAAAACGCCGGAAAATGGATGCAGGCTTTCAAAAAGGAACAGCCGTTGTATCTTGAAATCGGCTGCGGCAAGGGCGGTTTTGCGGGACAGCTTGCGCTTAAAAATCCCGACAAAAACATTATCGCACTTGACATCAAGGTCGATATGCTCGGCGTTGGCAGAAGAACAATTGTAAAGCTTTTTGAGGACGCCGGCAAAACGCAGGATGATATTACAAATCTTTTACTTGTAAAGTACAATGTTGAAATGCTTGACAAAATCATTACGGCTGACGATAAGATTGACAGACTTTTCATCAACTTCTGCAATCCGTGGCCGAGAGCAAAGCACAAAAAGCGCAGACTTACATACTACAAAAAGCTTGAAATGTACAAAACATTCTTGAAGCCTGACAGCGAAATCCGTTTCAAAACCGATGATGACGAGCTGTTTGACGAAAGTCTTGAATACTTTGAGCAGAGCGGATATGAAATTTTGTATCTCACCCGTGATTTGCACGCAAGCGATGTTACCGATAATATTGAAACAGAGCATGAAAAAATGTTCTCCGAAGAGGGCATAAAAATCAAGTATCTTATTGCAAGACAAAAGCCTTGACAGCCCCATAAATAAAGACGGGAGGGATTTTTGTGAAGATTAAAAAGCTGATTTCGGCTTTGGTTCTCGGTTCAATGCTTGTCGGTTTGAGCGGTTGCAACATCACGGATTTCAGCGCAGAAAATCTTCTTCGTCCTCCTAAGGCAGTCGGAGATGAGGCTGAAATTGAACAGCTTATTGCCAAAACGGCTGACAGCGGTTATACGCTGAAATATCCTAAAAACGGAAAATTCCGCAGTGCAATCATCATGACAGACCTTGACGGAAACGACAGCAACGAGGCTGTTGCATTTTTTCGCAACAGCGCCGAAACTTCTTCGGTTCATATGCTTGTCATGTACTCAAAGGACAAATCGTGGAAAATTGCGTCCGACAATATCTTTGAAACAACCGATATTGACAGCGTTGACTTTGCGGATTTAACCGGCAACGGAAAGGCTGAAATCATCGTTAATTCAACAACCTACACTCCGAATGTCGGCAAGCTTTCCTGCTACTCCTACTCGGAAGGCAAGACAAACGAAGTGGGTTCGGGACAAAGCTGTTCAAGCTTTGTTACGGGAGATTTTGACAATGACGGAACAAGCGAGATTATGTCGCTTGTTCTCTACACAACCGAAAACGAGGCTCTTGCGTCAATGCTTGATTACAACGAGGACAGCAAAAGCCTGTATGCCAAAGCCATGGCAAACATGGATCCGAATGTTGTAAAGTACAAGAACATTGCCGTTACAAAGCTTGATAACGATATTACGGGAATTGTCGTTGACGGAACTTCTGCAAATGAGGTTACGAACACACAGGTTATTTTTTACAGCCGTGACCTTGCAATTCTGCGTAATCCTCTTTTTAAAGAAAAAGCAAAAAATATAACCCGGCGTTCATCGCAGGTCATCTGTTCGGACATTGACAAGGACGGAAAGCTTGAAATTCCCGTTACGCTTGATCTGCCGAAACAGAGCGGTGACAGCAAAAATATTTATGCCGACAAAATCATTTGGAACAGCTTTGACACACCCAAGGAGGCGCTTGTTGCAAAACAGGCGGTAATCATAAATTACGATTATATGTTTATGATGAACTATGCCGATAAGTGGAGCGAAAACAAGGTTACGGCAATTACCGACCTTGAAAGCGAAACCACCTCATTCTATGCATGGAACGGCACTAAGCTTGACACGGAGCTTTTTGAAATAAAGGTGTTCCCCGTCAGCAAATGGGAATCGGGCAAATCGAATGATTTTACGCTGATTACAAAAGACGATAAATATGCATATACATTTAATAATATAAATCCCGACACACAGATTTCGCTAAGTGATGACGAAATCAAGACAGGTTTTTCCACACTTGACCAGTCGGGAATCTGATCACAGCAACGGAGGTTTTGATATGAAAAAAATTCTTGTTTGTGAGGATGAAGCGGCAATTCGTGACTTTGTCGTTATCAATCTTACAAGGGCAGGCTACGATGTAGTTGAGGCAGACTGCGGCGAAGCGGCTTTGCAGAAATATGAAGAAAACAACGGCGATTTTGATGTTGCGATTCTTGATGTTATGATGCCGGGTATTGACGGTTTTCAGGTTTGTAAGGAATTGAGAAACCGCAACGGCGGAATCGGAATTATTATGCTTTCGGCAAAAACTCAGGAAATGGACAAGGTAACAGGACTTATGCTCGGTGCAGACGACTATGTTACAAAGCCTTTCTCACCGAGTGAGCTTCTTGCAAGAGTTGATTCACTCTACAGAAGAGTTGCGCTTGCGCAGTCACATTCCGAAAACAACTTTAAAGAAGAGCTTAAATCGGGCGAGTTCACACTCAATCTTCGCAACCGTGCGCTTATGAAGAGCGGAAAGATGATTGAACTCACACAGGTTGAATTCCAGATTATGGAGTACTTCTTCTCGAATCCGGGCGTTGCTCTTGACAGAATCGACATTCTCAACCATGTATGGGGAGATGCTTATGTCGGCGAGGATAAAATTGTCGATGTTAATATCCGCAGACTCAGAATGAAGGTTGAGGACGAACCTTCAAATCCTAAACATATCATCACGGTTTGGGGACTCGGCTACAAGTGGGATTCAGGCGAATAACTTTCGAATAACTTTGCAGAACAGCCTGCATAAAATTTATACAAAGAGGAGGGCGGCAACAATTTTTAAGGGTATTTCAAAAAGATGGATGCTCAACACATTGAGTGTTATACTGACAATCATAATCCTTATTGTTGTCAGCCTTATTTTCATTGTTACATATATTTTTCAAAACAGCGTTGAACAGAACCTGAACACAACAAGCAGCGAACTTTCACTTGTCTTTTCGGGATTTCAGAGCGACAGTTCAACCTCGTTTACGGCGTCTGCCCGTGATTATGTTGAAAACTTTGACAAAAAAGAAGAAATGGAGGTTCTTGTAATCAATTCCTCCGGCAGAGTTGTCATGACTTCAACAGGATTCACCCCCGATGACAACGAGCAGATTCCCGATTTTAATGATGCACTCTCAAACGAAAACGGCTGTGCATATTGGAACGGCAAGCTTTCGTCGAACGAAAGTGCAATGAGCCTGACAAGAATCATCACCAACGAAAACGGAACCTGCGTAGGTGCGGTAAGATACATTGTTTCCATGGAACAGGTCAACACGGCAATTGTGCTTGTTTCTGCGGCAGTTATTGCGTGCGGTCTTGTTATCATCGCCCTTGTAATATTGTCGGGACTTATGTTTATCCGTTCAATCGTTACCCCGATAAGAAAACTTTCGGAGATTTCAAGCAAGATTGCCCACGGCGATTTTTCACAGGCAAAAAAGATTGAGTACAAATACGATGATGAAATCGGCGACCTCTGCGATGCAATAAGCGATATGGCTCTTGATTTGCAGACAGCCGATCAGATGAAAAACGATTTTATTTCACGAGTATCACACGAGTTGCGTACTCCGCTTACGGCGATTAAGGGCTGGGCTGAAACAATGCAGCTTTCCGAAAGAGGAAAGCTTGACCGCAAAACCTTTGACCGTGGTATGGGAGTTATTATCAGCGAAAGCTCACGCCTTACAAGCATTGTAGAAGAGCTTCTTGACTTCAGCCGTATTCAGAGCGGAAGAATGAAGCTCATCAAGGAAAAGCTTGACATTCTTGCCGAATTTGACGATGCGGTTTACTTCTTAAAGGAAAGAGCCGTTACAGAGGGCAAGCATCTTCTTTATGATGAACCCGAGGTTGTTTATCCCGCCGTTTACGGCGATAAAAATAGGCTCAAGCAGGTTTTCCTCAATGTGCTTGACAATGCGTTGAAATACACACCAAAGGGCGGTGTTGTTGCCGCTCAGGTAATCTACAGCAAAGATGAACCCGATATTATCAAGATTGTAATAACCGACACAGGCTGCGGAATTTCTGCCGAGGATCTTCCAAAGGTTAAGGAAAAATTCTACAAAGCAAACCAGACTGTCGGCGGTTCGGGAATCGGACTTGCGGTTGCCGATGAGATTATGAACCTCCACAACGGTTCACTTGATATCGAAAGCGGAGAGGGCGTCGGCACGACCGTAACGCTCACCTTCCCTGTGTATAAAGAGGGCAGTGAAAACTCACTTCCCGAAAACATTAAACTTTAATCTTATTTCTCTGTGCAGCCTAATACAGAAAGGAACAGCTAATGGCTAAAAATACTACTAAAAAAATCACCTCAATCGGCGGCAGCGCCCTGATTGAAGGCATTATGATGAGAGGTCCGAAACGCACAACCGTGTGTGTTCGTACCGCACCCGACAAGATTTACAGCGAGGATATAAGCATAAACACAATTCCCTCAAAATGTAAGCTTTTCAAGCTTCCGTTTTTAAGAGGAATCGCAGGTCTTATTGACTCAATGCGACTTTCCTACAAAGCGCTTATGCTCTCTGCCGATAAGGCAATTGAATCAACCGAAATTGAAGAAGAACCGTCAAAGTTTGAAAAATGGCTTGACGATAAATTCGGTGACAAGCTTGTTAAGGTTATGATGGTAATTGCGTCAATCCTCGGTGTTGCGCTTGCCGTGGGACTTTTCTTCTTTGTCCCCTCTTTCCTGTTTGACCTCAGTGCAAATGTTGTGCCGGCTTTCAAGGGTGACGGCGGAAACGCTGTTTTCTGGAAGTCTGTTTTTGAGGGTGTTCTCAAGATTATTCTTTTCTTACTTTATATTATAGTATGTTCACAAATGACCGAAATGAAAAGGGTGTTTATGTACCACGGTGCCGAGCACAAGACCATTGCCTGCTATGAGGCCGGTGATGAGCTGACCGTGGAGAATGTGCGCAAGTACACTCGGTTCCATCCGCGCTGCGGCACCAGCTTCCTCATTCTGGTGGTCATCGTCAGCGTGTTCCTCTACAGCGTGCTGCCGTGGGGCAGCATCGGCCTGCGGGTGCTGTTCAAGCTGCTGCTTCTGCCGCTGGTCATGGGCATCAGCTATGAGCTGCTCAAGTGGTGCGGCCGGTCCGATAACATTGCCACCCGCATCATCCGCCAGCCCGGCATCTGGGTGCAGCACCTGACCGTGTTTGAACCGGACGACAGCATGATCGAGGTGGCCATTACCGCCGTGACCCCTGTGCTGCCCGAGGACCCGGAGGATGGCAGATGGTAATTGCTGGTTTGACCCCGCGCGAAGCGGTGCGGGCCGTGGAAGCCCGGCTTTCCGCTGCAGGGTGTCCGGATGCCGATTACGATGCACGGGAGCTGTTCCGCGTGGCAGCCGGGCGGGATGCCCGCCTTTCCGACCGGGTGCTGACCACGGAGGAAGCGGAAAAGCTGGAAGCCCTCTGCACGCGCCGTGAGCAGCGGGAACCGCTGCAATACCTGTGCGGGATCTGGAGCTTTCTGGATTTTGACCTTGCCGTTGGCCCCGGTGTGCTCTGCCCCCGGGCAGACACTGAGGTGGTAGCGGAAGCGGCTGCCAATACCCTGACGGGCATTGCAGCGCCCCGGGTGCTGGATCTCTGCGCGGGGACCGGCTGTCTGGGGCTGGGCGTCAAGCGCTTCTGCCCGGCGGCGCAGGTGACCTGCGTGGAAAAAAGCCCGGAAGCCTTTGTTTATCTGGAAAAGAACTGCCGCTGCGCTCTGAAAGGGCAGGGCGGGCAGACGGAGGACTTGCTGGAGCCTACCGCGTTTGAGCAGGCAGATGCCCCGGCCTTTGACTGGGGGCCGGCGCTGAACGCTCTGCGCGCAAAGGCAAAGCCAGCCTATGCGGTGCAGCCGGTGGAGGGCGACCTGTTCACCTACTGGCAGGGCCTGCCGGAAGGGCAGCTTGATCTGATCGTATCCAACCCGCCCTACCTCACCGCCGAGGAGATGCGGCATCTGCAGCCGGAGGTGGCGCAGGAACCGGCCATGGCGCTGGAAGCAGGGGATGACGGCCTTGTGTTCTACCAGGCGCTGGCGTCGCTGCACTACCGGCAGGCCCTGCGCCCCGGCGGTGCACTGGTGCTGGAAATCGGCTGGCAGCAGCGGCAGGCCGTCATGGAGCTGCTGGCCGGAAATGGCTGGGCAGACATCGAATGCCGCAGGGATTACGGCGGCAACGACCGCTGCATCATTGCCCACCGGCCAAAATAATTGAAAAATAGAAACAACTTCTTGTTGTAAACTCTGGAATTTGTGTTATACTAAGAGAGAAAGTACAACACAGCCCGTTTTTGCGGGCAATGAGGATAAAGGAGCAGCACGCTATGGCAAAAAATCAGAACAACAACGTTGCCCCGGCCACCAAGAAAACCGGCGCGGAAGCCAAAAAGGATGCGCTGGCCACGGCCCTGGCCCAGATCGAAAAGCAGTTCGGCAAGGGTGCCGTGATGAAGCTGGGCGACAATACCGCCATGCAGGTGGATGCCATTTCCACCGGCAGCCTGGGGCTGGACATGGCACTGGGTGTGGGCGGTGTGCCCCGCGGCCGCATCATTGAGGTGTATGGCCCGGAATCCAGCGGTAAGACCACGCTGGCTTTGCACATTCTGGCCGAAGCCCAGAAGAAGGGCGGCGACGTAGCGTTCATCGACGTGGAACACGCACTGGACCCGGTGTACGCCGAGGCACTGGGCGTGGACATCAACAACCTGCTGGTCAGCCAGCCGGACACCGGTGAGCAGGCCATGGAGATCTGCGAAGCGCTGGTGCGCTCCGGTGCCATCGACGCCATCGTGGTGGACTCGGTGGCAGCCATGGTGCCCCGTGCCGAGATCGAGGGCGAGATGGGCGACAGCCATGTGGGCCTGCAGGCCCGTCTGATGAGCCAGGCCATGCGCAAGCTCACCAGCGTCATCGGCAAGACCAACACCGTGTGCGTGTTCATCAACCAGCTGCGTGAGAAAGTGGGCGTCGTGTACGGCAACCCGGAGGTGACCACCGGCGGCCGTGCCCTGAAGTATTATTCTTCGGTGCGCATCGACATCCGCCGCGTGGAGGGCCTGAAGGATTCTTCCGGCCAGTTCATTGGCAACCACACCCGCGCCAAGATCGTGAAGAACAAGGTGGCCCCGCCGTTCCGTGAGGCAGAGTTTGACATCATGTTCGGCGAGGGCATCTCCAAGGTGGGTGAGCTGCTGGACCTGGGCGTCAAGCTGGGCATCGTGCAGAAGAGCGGTGCATGGTTCAATTACGGCGACATGCGCCTGGGGCAGGGCCGTGACAACTCCAAGCAGTTCCTGAAGGACAACCCGGAGATCGCCAACGACATCGAGGGCCAGATCCGCGCCAATGCGGACAAGCTCTATGCTTCCCGCCGCTCGTCCGGCCGTGCTGCTGCCGCCGACAAGGCCGAGGAAGCTGCCGCACCTGCCGAGGGCACCAAGGAGCCGGTGGTCAAGGCTCCGGCCCGCAGCAGCGAGAGCGAGCTGGACATCATGGTGGAGGACTAAATGTCCTTTTACCGTAAGAGTTACCGCCCGCGCCGGGGCGGGGAAGAACCGGAAAAGTGTGCCGATCCGGCCAAGGCCCGCGCCCGTGCGCTGGATGCCCTTTCGGCCCGGGAGATGACCAGTACCCAGCTGTATGAGCGGTTGTGCGCCCGCTTCACCGAGCAGGCGGCGGCCGCCGCCGTGGCCGAGATGGTGGAGCTGGATTACGTCAACGACGACCGCTACGCGGAGACACGCGCCCACGGTCTGCTGATGGCCCGCAAGAGCCGCCGGGCTGCGGCCCAGAACCTGCGCCAGAAGGGCCTGAACAGCCAGCAGATCGAACAGGCGCTGGAAACCGTATACGCCCCGGATGAAAACGGCGAGAGCCCGGAGCTGGAAGCTGCCGCCGCGCTGGTGGTCAGCCGCTACCGCAAGAAGCTGGCCGACGGCCGCCGCGACCTTGTGGTGGCAGCATTGCAGCGCCGGGGGTTTGCCTATGCGGTCATCAAGGAGGCCATCCGGCGGACGGAAGAAGAGTTATAGAAAGAGAGTATTATCCCCTATGAAAATTGCATGCATTTCCCTTGGCTGCCCGAAAAACCAGGTCGACCTGGACGTGATGGTGCACATCCTGCTGTCGGCCGGTCATGAGACGGTGGCCGACCTGGCGGAGGCCGATGTTATTCTGGTGAACACCTGCGGCTTCATCGAGAGCGCCAAGACCGAAGCCATCGAGAACATTCTGGAAGCCTGCTCCTACAAGCAGCAGAACCCGGACCTGAAGGTCATCGTGACCGGCTGTCTGGCCGAGCGCTACCGCAGCCAGATCGAGGAAGAGATCCCCGAGGTGGATGCCGTGGTGGGCTGCGCCTCCAACAAGGCCATTGACACCATCGTGGAGCGGCTGTTCCACGGCGAGGACCATCTGGAGAGCTACGGTGCCAAGAAGGACTTCCCGCTGGGCGGCAAGCGCGTCATCGGCACGCCCGCCCACTATGCGTACTTAAAGATCGCCGAGGGCTGCAACAACCGCTGCCACTACTGCGCCATCCCCGGCATCCGCGGCCCGCTGCACAGCCGCGATATGGCCGACTGCGTTGCCGAAGCCCGCTGGCTGGCCGGTGAGGGCGTGAAGGAGCTTATTGTTGTGGCGCAGGACCCCACCGCCTACGGCGAGGACTGGGGCAAGCCCGGCAGCATCTGTGAGCTGCTGGACAAGCTGAACAAGGTGCCGGGGCTGGAATGGATCCGCATCATGTACGCCTACCCGGAGCGCATCACCGATGAATTCATCGCCGCCATGAAGCGCAACGAGAAGGTGGTGCCCTACCTTGACCTGCCCATCCAGCACTGCAATGATACCATCCTCAAGAACATGAACCGCCGCTCCACCCGTGCGGAGCTGCTGGAGGTCATCGGCAAGCTGCGCCGCGAGATCCCCGGCATTACCCTGCGCACCACCCTGATCGCGGGCTTCCCCGGCGAGACCGAGGAGCAGTTCGAGGATCTGTGCAACTTCGTCAAGGAAGTGCAGTTCGACCGTCTGGGCTGCTTTGCCTACTCCGCCGAGGAGAACACTGTGGCAGCCAAGATGGACGGCCAGATCGAGCAGGAAGTCAAGGACAAGCGCGCCGAGCTGGTAATGCAGATCCAGACCGGCATCATGGCGCAGAAGCAGGCCGAAAAGGTGGGCCAGACCGTGCACGTTCTGTGTGACGGCATCGACGAGGAAAACGGTCTGTACCTCTGCCGCACCACCGGCGATGCGCCGGAAGTGGACGGCTGCGTCTGCGTTTCCAGCGAGGAACCGCTGTACCCCGGCCAGTTCTATGATGTGCTGGTAGAGGACAGCGACCTTTACGATCTGTATGGTACAGTCGTAAAATAACGAATTGGAGGATAAAACCTATGAATCTGCCCAATAAACTTACCCTGACCCGTATCATTCTGGTGCCGGTGTTCATGATCTTTGTGTCCCTGACCAGTCTGGACAGCATCGTGGACGGCAATTTTAACGCCACCTTCTACCTGCTGGCAGGTATCGTATTCGCCGCTGCCAGCTTTACCGATTATCTGGACGGCCATCTGGCACGCAAGTGGCACATGGTCACGGATTTCGGCAAGTTTGCCGACCCGCTGGCCGATAAGCTGCTGACCACCGTGGCCTTCATCTACATGATGCGGGATGGCGTGTGCAGCCCCGTGGTGCTGTGCATCATCCTGGCCCGCGAGTTTGCAGTGTCCGGTCTGCGCATGGTGGCTGCCGGTGCCAAGGACGGCAAGGTCATCGCCGCCAATATGTGGGGCAAGGTAAAGACCGTGCTGCAGATGCTGAGCATCATCTTCTACTTCTTCGGCACGGCACTGT
>OGYJ01002310.1_pt1 | contig 13088 bp, 9 predicted proteins | sample 1576531 | NCBI WGS metagenome assembly OGYJ01 (sample SAMEA3541574, study PRJEB24748) | human gut metagenome | biome: human gut; feature: human-associated habitat; material: faeces | place: China | collected 2012 | reverse complement strand
CTATGATCCAGTTTCCACTTGAGATGGTATCACCTCCAGTTGTATCGGGGAGAGCTTTTTCGCTCTCCCCATATTTTTATCAGCCGGTGATCAGCGTCAGGATCTCCTTGGTGAATGTAATGACGATGCCGCCCGCAACGGTCAGGATGCCGTTCGCGCGCTGCGACGGATCGTGCGACTTGAGAGACAGACCGACCTGCAAAATGCCAAAGCCGAGCAGGATCAAGCCGACCGCGCGAATCAGGGAAAAGATGAAATCGCTCAGGTTATTCACGACCGCCAGCGGATCGCCGTCTGCCGCGAACGCCGGGACAACAAAAACCGCCAGCATGAAAAACACGCTGGCGCAGATCGAGTAGAGCCGTTTTGCTTTGGATTCAAATGGTTTCTTCAATGAAATTCCCCCTTCAATGGATTCGAATTTTCTGTGCCGCCCACACGAAGCAGCGGGCGGCCGGTGTAAATGGGCGGTTTTGTTCCATGATGAATGTAGGGCGCTGCACCGCCGAGGGAACTGTGTGAGATCGCCGGATGATGCATGAGATCATATTTTTCGTCCACGACCGGACTTGCGCCGCGGATGAACAGCAGTGCATAGCGGTTGTCCAGCTTTCGCACCTCGTCTGGGGTCAGCAGTTCGCGCCCGGACATCTGGAAATTGGTCGAGTAAGAACCAGATTTGCCTTTTGTCTGCCCGTGCGTTTTGGTATCAATCGTGGCTTTGCCGAGCATCTCAGAAACGTATTTGTGTGTTGACGATTCGTTGCCGCCGAGATACAAAATGGTATCACAGTTTCCTGGAATTGTCTCCCAGCTATCCTTATACAATTCTTTGATCTGCGCCATATTCTGAATGATGACGCTGGCGGAAATGGAACGTGAGCGCATTGTCGCAAGCTCGCGTGTGAATCCAGGCAGCGGCATGGCGGCAAACTCATCCAGCACAAACCGGACGTGGCGCGGCAGCGGGCCGTGGTGGATCTGGTCTGCGCTGTAATACAGGGCTTGGAACGCCTGCGCGTAAAGCAGACTCACAAGGAAATTGAACGTATTATCATTGTCTGGAATGACAGCGTAGAGTGCAACCTTTTTCTCGCCCAGCGTGTAAAGGTCCATGTCGTCATGGTCGGTCAGGGCTTGGATCTGCGGCAGATTAAAGGGCGCGAGACGGACAGCCGTACTCACCAAGATCGATTTTGCGGTCTTGCCCGCGGCTAATTTGAAAACCTTATATTGCCGGACGGCAACGCTGTCCGGTTTTCTGCGCTCTATGGATTCAAAGAGCAGGTCGAGTGGGGACACATGACCTTCATCTTCCTCGCGCACCTCCGCGTATTCCAGCACGCGCATGACCATAGAGAAGTTCTGCTCATATTCCGGGGCTTCCTGAAACAGCATGAGAATGATGGCCTGCAGGAGTGCGGTTTCGGCTTTGGTCCAGAACGGATCGGACTCGTGGCTGCCCTTTGGCGTGGTGGACTGGATCAGGTTATTGACCAGCTTCAGCACGTCCTTTTCGTCGCGCAGATAGCGGAACGGATTGTAGCCGTCCGACTGTTCCAGATTCACAAGGTTCAAAACGCGCACGTCGTAGCCCTGCTCTTTGAGGTAGCCGCCCGTGGCAAGCAGGACTTCGGATTTCGGGTCCGTAATGACGTAGTTCGTGTTTGCAGTCAGAATATTCGGCAGCACAAAACTGCGCGTTTTTGCCGCGCCGCTGCCGCCGATGACCAGCACGTTGAGCGAGCGGCGGTGTTTGTGCGTATCCAAACCGAGCCGGACGTGCTGGGTCAGCGGGATGCTGTCTTTCTGTGCGAACTGTGCGTTGACGGAGGCTGGTGTCGCCCACGCCGCAGAGCCGTGTTCCTCGCCGTCGCGGGTCCTGCCCTGATTCGTCCGATAAAGCAAAACCGCCATGCCATAAGCGGCAAGGCAGATGAGGATGGTAGGCAGGCTTTTGTCTGTCCATATGATATTCGTCGGCTGTTCCAACGCGCGCGTCAGATTCCGCAGCAGCTCCGGCAAACCGCCGCCAAGGGACTGCGCCAACAGGAGGGCAAGCCAGACGACGGGAATTGTGCCAAAAAGATAAAATAGCGTATCATTTGATTTTCGGATAGGCATCACCTCAGAAAAAACGCCCTGCAAAGCGCAAAGCCTTGCAGGGCAGTTGAAAATTATCGTTCAGGTTCGGTATTACGTTTGCGGTGGGTTTGTGCCGGAATGCCTTTCTCCATAAAACGCTCCAGCAGCGCTTTCTTCTTTTCATAGACGGTGAGAATGGAATCCACAAACGCGATGCTGTCGTCCTTGGCGTACAGCTCTGCAATTTCGTTCCGGCTGGGCAGCAGGGCCATGTGGACGCGGCTGCGGTCGGTAACGAGTTTAAGCAGTTCCGTTTCGGTCTTACGGAAGCTGTTGACCGTGATCTCTGTGCAGTCACTGCGCTCCGGCAGGCGCGGCGCATCCCAAAACATCGAATTGCCGGAATCGAAGATCGGAGCCATCCGCACAAATTTCAATGTCTGGCTGTCGCGGAGGATACCAAAGTTGTTGAGATGCCGGTCTGTATTCGTCAGCACGAAATCTGTAAGGATCTGATATTCGAGGAATCCGCGCACTTCCTGCTCTGACAGACCGTGCTCGGTACAGACATGAATGAAATGCTCGTAGGTGGAGACGGCATTGTCTTTCTTCTCAGAATCCACAACGTCAATCGCCGGTATAAACTCCAGCGTTTCCGACGCGAAGTCCTCGCAGATGCAGCCATACTGCTCGCCTGCACTGCCGGTGAGTTTTACCGGGCGGTACTGCACATGGTTCGCAAAGCCCTGCTTCTCATGCAGCATGGATGCCAGCACTTCATTGAGACTCTGTTGGGAGTTCGCACCGCGGTTGCCTTTGAGCAGGCAGCGCGTATCGTCGACAATCACCCATTTCTTGATCAGGTCGCCTTGCAAAGCAGCCTCCGGCGAATAGAACTGCGCCGACGCAGTTTCTGACAGGTCGCCAAAAGCATTGGAGAATGGACTAACATCTTTCCACGTCAGGTCGCTCTTTTGCGGCCTGATCCAGTAATGGTCAGATATCGTCCAAAGTATCACCTCTCCATAATTGCAGCATAACACATCACGACATTACCGATATTTGCTGTGGGTTCTGCAAAACGCGCCGCAACTGAGCGAAACTGATGAAGCATGGGCTGAAAAGCTGTTTCCCGCAAATGCCCCGGAAGAATGCTATATGCCTCATAAATAAAAGACCGCCATCTCGGTGAGCAGCAGCTCGCTTTGGGATGGCGGCCTTTTTATACGCGGGGAGGTTTGACGGTTACGTTTGACGGTTACAGTGCCGCAGAAAAGATGGAGAATTTCATGGCACAGGTGATGTAAAAGCAAGAACAGAATCATAACCACCGGCCGTGCCGGTGGTTTGCACTAGCCCCCTTGGGGCATGACCCGGGCTGAGCCTATAGGCTCGTCGAAAAGTCTGCCAACCGCGCAGTTTTCCCGGGCTGCCCCTAAAGGGGCTTTTGCTTATTTGCCTCCTCTTACCGGCTCACCCGTAAACGGGTCTACGAACTTCTTAATGCTGAGCTGGTCGTCTGTGTAATCTTCTTGGAGCTGATTTCTGATATACTCCTCTATTGCGCGCCTATTTCGTCCCACTGTGCTGACGTAATATCCCCGGCACCAGAAATGCCGGTTCCCATACTTGTACTTGAGATTTGCATACTTTTCATAGATCATTAAGCTGCTCTTTCCCTTGAGATATCCCATAATCTGCGATACGCTGTATTTCGGAGGTATGGATACGAGCATATGGATATGATCCTTGCACGCTTCTGCTTCGTGGATCTCGATACCCTTATATTCGCACAGCTTTCTGAGCATCTGTCCAATATCCTGTTTGATCTTTCCGTATATGATCTGTCTCCTGTATTTCGGCGCAAATACGATATGATATTTACATTCCCACTTCGTGTGTGCTAAACTACTGACATCAAGTTTCATTTGGACTTGATTCCTCCTTTGATTTTTGTTCTTGGTTGGCAGACCATCTTCATTTTATCAAAGGAGGACATTTTTTCTATGCATAGCTAAAGCTTTTTGGAACCACCGGCATTGCCGGTGGTTTCCTTAATACAACGAGACGGGAAGAATGACATGAGCATTCTTCCCGTCTCACTCTGTATCGTTCTGCGTGTGGGTCGGCCATTATACGGTTATAAGTACAAAAATGCGGCCGCATTCTTCCCACAGATATTTTCCACGATCTGCCCCAGCGCTTTTTCGTCTGCCGGGTACTGGCCGGCCTCTACCGACTCGCCGAGCCTCTGGCAGAGGATACGGCGGTAATACTCGTGGCGTGGGAACGAGCTGAACGAGCGTGAGTCGGTCAGCATACCGACGGACTTGGCCAGAAGGCCGTTTTCCATCAGCTCGTCAATCTGGCGGCGCATGCCGCGGATCGTGTCGTTGAACCACCACGCCGCGCCGAACTGTACCTTGGGCGCGAAGTTGACTGCCATGGTGGAGAGAACGGCGTTGTCGGTCGGGTTCAAATTATAGAGGATCGTGTTCGGCAGGCTGTTTTCGCGTGCCAGATCACCGAGGAACGCGCCCAGTTGGAACGGGTCGGTCGTAAGACCGGTGCTGTCGCCGCCCGCGTCCGGGCCGATTGCTGCCATCAGACGCGGATTCTGGTTGCGGATGGGGCCAAGGTGCAGCTGCATGGCGACGCTGTGCGCATGATACGCTTTGCCGAGGACGTGCAGCAGCTCCGCCTGTTTTGTGCCCGGAACGTAGGAAAACTTGCTGAACCCGTGGTCGGAGACCTTGCAGCCGTTTTCGCAGAAATAGTCCAGTGCCTTTTCCAGCGCTTCCGGCAGGCTGCCCGTGCCGTATTTTTCGCACAGTGCGCATTCTGCGTCCGGATTGCCGCCGAGATACTTGTCCGGACGGAAGGATGGCAGAACGTGGAACGGGATCGTGGGGTCAGCCGCGATTTTTTTGTGCCATTCCAGCGTGTCCGCCGGATCGTCCGTCGTGCAGAGCACGCGGACGTTCATCTTTTCAAGGAGCGAGACCGCATCGTAGGCTTTCAGCTTTTCTTTTGTTTCCTCCCAGATAGCAGGCGCAGTCTCCGGCGTCAGCGGTACGTATATCTCAAAATACCGCTGCAATTCCAGATGCGCCCAATGGTACAGCGGGCAGCCGACCAGCTGCGGTACGACCTCCGCCCATTTCTGGAATTTCTCGTACTCCGGCGCGTCACCGGTGATATACCGTTCGTCCACGCCGCAGGCGCGCATGGCACGCCATTTGTAATGATCCGCCGCCAGCCACAGCTGCGTCAGATTTTCATACTGCTTCCGCTCCGCGATCTCGCGCGGCGGCAGGTGGTTGTGATAGTCGTAAATCGGTTGGTTTTCCGCATACTTGTGAAACAGCGTCTGCGCCGTCTCATTTTCCAGCAGAAAATCCCTGTCCATAAATGCTTTCATAGTCAGCCCTCAAATTTTTCACGGTTGATCCACAGCCCCAGCGCGGGGTTCGGGATGTAATAGATTTCTTCGCTGTCTACGGTGTTATAACCGTAGTGCAGCTTTTCGGGATCGTACTTTTTCGCCAATTCGTCATAGCTTGCCGACTGGAAGCCCACACCATCAATTTCCTCCTGCGAAATCTCCTTTACAGCGTAGGTGATGGAGAAGCGTCCATCGGACGAGCCATGAATCAGATGCGCTGCCGCGCCCATGTTGTCGCGCAAGTCCTGATTTTCTGGCTTGTTGAACTCGTCCAGTGTGTGGAGTCTGCCCTTGTAGCCGTACTTGCGGATGAGCTTGTCGCACTGCGCGTCCTCGCCGAATTTTGTGACGCCGGGGGCTAAGATGATCAGCTCTCCGCCGTCCGCAATCGCCATGCGGGTACGGTAAACCGCCTTATTGCCGAGCCATGTGGACTTGAACTCGCTGGGATCGAGATAGACCACGCATTTCTGAATGCCATGCTCTACGAAGTCAATATTCTTCTCCTGCGCCAGCTTGACCGCTTCCGTCAGGCAGCTTCTTCCCTCGCCGATGAACAGACCGTGCATCACGCTCTCGCCCTCCGGAGCCGTGCAGACGGTCAGGACGAAGAGAATGGGACGCTTATTCAAAAAATGCTCCATGCCGTAGTCGAAGATCTTGCGGACGGGCGTATGATCCTTCCCCATCATGCGCTCCATGCCATAGACCGCGCCGACCATGTGGCTCTTGTTGATCATGTCGCTGCCGCCGACGCCGACAAACAGATTCTTCGAGTGGTTCGCCATGCCGATGACCTCGTGCGGCACGACCTGACCGGGAGAAATGATGAGGTCATAGCTTTCGTCCATCACGCGGCGATTGATCTCCACGCTGACCGGTTCATGCCAGAGACCATCTGTGATTTCTTCCAGATAGCTTGCCGGTACTTCGCCGATTTTGACCACATCATGCCGCCAGTCGTGGACGAGCATGTTTTCATACGGAACGCCCTTGAACATGATCTCCCACTGCTCTTTGGACACCGGCTCGTGCGTGCCGAGGGCGGGCATAATATCGACCTGCACGCCCTGTGCGGTCAGCAGTTGATAGTAAATGCTCGTAATCTTGCCCGCCTGCGAGTGAAAGCGCGTGAAATCCGGCGGGATGATGAGCACTTTTTTCAGTGTTCTGCCTGTCAGAGACGCTTTCAATGCGTCTTTCAGCTCCGCGTCCGAAATGCCGCCATTCACAGCGATTTTATAGATATCCTCCATGTCAGACACCGCTGTACGCCGAGAAGCCGCCGTCCACGGGGATGACCACGCCGGTCACAAACGATGCAGCCTCATTGTTGAGCAGGAACAGCAGCGCTCCAAGCAGTTCTTCCGCTTGTCCGAAGCGGCCCATCGGGGTCGCGGCAAGAATTTTCTTCGTCCGCGCCGTCGGCGTGCCGTCCGGATTCCACAGAAGCGCCGCATTCTGCTTGCCGGAGAAGAAGCCCGGCGCAATGGCGTTCACACGAATGCCGACCTTGGAAAAATGCACCGCCAGCCACTGCGTAAAGTTCGACACAGCGGATTTCGCGCCCGAATACGCCGGAATTTCGGTGAGCGGCGTGTAGGCGTTCATCGATGAAATGTTGATAATATTGCAGCCCTCGCGCGCGACCATATCGCGGGCGAACGCCTGCGTGGGGATGAGAATGCCCATGAAATTGAGGTTAAAGACGGAGGCAACGCCCGCCTCGTCCAGATCAAAGAAGCTCTTGGTGTCAGCGTCCAGATCGCCCGGCTCGTAGTATTCCTTGTCGGTCGTCGCGCTGGGGTGGTTGCCGCCCGCGCCGTTGAGGAGGATGTCACAGGGGCCGAAGTCGGCCAGCACCTGTTCATGGCAGGCCATAACTGCGGCCTTGTCCAGCACGTTGCATTCGTAGGCTTTCGCAGTGCCGCCCTCGGCGGTGATCTCGTCGGCCAGCTTCTGCACGTTGGCGTATGTACGTCCCAGCAGCGCAACCTTTGCGCCGCTGGCTGCCAGTGCCTTGGAAAAGACGCTGCAAAGCGTCCCCGCCGCGCCGGTCACGACCGCGACCTTGCCAGTCAGGTTCGTATTCAAAGGAAGATTCATTGCATTGACCTCCTTATGCATTATAGGTGCTCGCGGCAGTATTCCCGCCGTGACCTGTCCAGTTGGTGTGGAAGAACTGCCCTCTGGGGCTGTCCAGCCGCTCATAGGTGTGCGCGCCGAAATAATCGCGCTGCGCCTGCAAGAGATTTGCAGGCAGGCGGTCGGTGGTGTAGCCGTCAAAGTAACTCAGCGCCGCAGTCATGGCCGGAGCCGGAACGCCGTAAGAGACAGCCGCAGCTGCGACCTTGCGCCACGCAGGAATGAGTTTTTCCATCGTGCTCTTGAAATACGGGTCAAGCAGGAGGTTTGACAGCTCCGGATTTTTGTCATACGCTTCCTTGATCTTGCCGAGGAAGACCGAGCGGATAATGCAACCGCCGCGCCACATGAGGGCAATGCCGCCATAGTTGAGATTCCAGCCGTAGGTTTTCGCCGCCGTGCGCATGAGCGTGTAGCCCTGCGCGTAGGAGATGATCTTGGACGCATACAGCGCCTGCCGGATGGCTTCGACCATCTCGGCTTTGTCGCCTGTAAAGGCCGGGATTGTGCGTGCGTATTCCTTCGCTGCCTCGACGCGCTCGTCTTTCATGGCGGACAGGCAGCGCGCAAACACGGCTTCGCCGATGAGCGTCAGCGGAACGCCCTCGTCCAGCGCGGCGATGCCCGTCCATTTGCCCGTACCCTTCTGGCCGGCGGTGTCGAGAATCTTTTCCACGATGGGCTGGCCGTCGGTGTCCTTATAGGCCAGAATGTCGCGGGTGATCTCAATTAAGTAGGAATCCAGCTCGGTTTTATTCCACGCGGCGAAAACCTCGTGCATTTCATCATCGTTCATGCCGAGCAGATCACGCATAAGCTGATACGCTTCGCAGATCAGCTGCATATCGCCGTACTCAATGCCGTTATGCACCATCTTGACGAAATGCCCTGCACCGTTCTCGCCGACCCAGTCGCAGCACGGAGAGCCGTCCTCGACCTTCGCGCAGATGGACTGGAAAATGGGCTTCACATACGGCCACGCGGCAGGACTGCCGCCCGGCATCATGCTGGGGCCTTTCAGCGCACCCTCCTCGCCGCCAGACACGCCGGTGCCGATGTAGAGCTTGCCCTTGCTTTCCACATATGCCGTCCGGCGAATGGTGTCCGGGAAATGGGAGTTGCCGCCGTCGATCAAAATATCACCGTCGTCGAGCAGCGGAAGAAGCTGCTCGATCATATCGTCTACGGCCTGTCCCGCTTTGACCATCATAAACACCTTGCGCGGCTTTTCCAGATTGTCAACCAGTTCTTTGAGACTGTGGCAGCCGATGATGTTTTTCCCGGCGGCTCTGCCGTTTACGAATTTGTCCACTTTTTCCGTCGTGCGGTTGAAAACCGCCACCGTGAAGCCCTTCGACTCCATGTTCATGACGAGATTCTCGCCCATCACGGCAAGGCCGATCAAACCGATGTCTGCTTTTTTCATCTCTGCACCCTCGCATTTCCTTTATAAATGTCCCAGACCTGCTTTTCATCCGCAGGCTCGGCGTAGTCATTCAGGCTCGAAGCCGCCAATACGCCGCTCGCCCAGCCGAATTGCAGGCACTTTTCCGGCTCCCAGCCGTTCAGCACACCGTACAGGAGGCCACCGGAGAAGCCGTCACCGCCGCCGATGCGGTCGAGCACCTGAATCTCGCGCGGCTCCTCGACATACCACTTGCCGTCCGCCAGCAAAATCGCGCCCCAGAGGTGCTCGTTGGCAGAGATGACCTGCCGGAGCGTCGTTGCAAACATCTTCGCGTTCGGGTATTTTTCCTGTACCTGTGAGATCATGGCCTTGAAGGACTTAATTTTGGAAGCAAGATCTTTACCGCCCGCTTCGGGGCCTTTAAAACCAAGGCAGAGTTGGAAATCTTCTTCGTTGCCGATGAGCACGTCGGCCAGCGACGCGATCTCGCCGAATGCCTCGGAAAGCGCATCCTCGCGACCTTTCCAGAACGTCGCGCGGTAATTAAGATCGAACGAAACGAGCGTACCGTACTGCTTCGCGGCCTTTGCCAGCGCAAGGCTGCATTCCGTCGTCTCGTGGCTCATGGCCGCGATCAGACCGGACAGATGCAGAATGCCGACACCCTCCTGCCCGAAGATACGCTCGATATCAAAATCTTCGATGGAAAGCGTTCTGCCGACCTCGCCGGCGCGGTCGTTCCAGACGCGCGGCGCGCGGAGTCCGAAGCCGGAATCCGCGATGTTGAACTGATGGCGATAGCCCCACGGCCCGCCCTGTTCCACGTCCAGTCCCTCAAAGCGGATGTTCCGCGCGCGGAGCTGCCGCTTGATGAAGTCCGCAATGGGGCTGCCCTTGACGAATTTGGTGAGCGCCAGGCACTCCCGCCCAAGGCTCGACGCGACGTTCAGCACGTTTGTCTCTGCGCTAGTCGCCTGCATATAAAAGGTATTGCTGTTTTGCACCGCCATCCGGTCGGGCGGCGTGATGCGCACACCCATGCTCGTCGGGCACGCAATGGCATATTGATAGGTTTTCTTCATAGAGTCCTTTCTCCTATCCGCTTAAGTTCTTAAAGGCCGGGTGCACGCACCCGGCCTTTGCGTATGTTGGGTGTTCGGACTTATTTGGCGTCCGGCTTGCTAATGGTAGCTTTCGATTTAACTGCGATAATACCGAAATAGAATTTCTCGCCCACAAAATCACTGTTTGTGAGTTCTTTCTCAAAATAGGTCTTGCCGTTGATTTTCAGAATCACCTTGACGGTGCTCTCGTTCACATCAATGATGCCAAATTCGATATTGTATGACTGTCCATCGTTCAGACTTGGGACTTCGGTCGTTACAAAAACCGCCTGCTTATCCTTGCCGATGCAGCGAAGAACGGCACTATCTTTGTTGAAGTCCACATAAATACCTCCGGCACCCCAATACACATTGTCCGGCCCGGAACCAAGCGTGAATCCGTCATAACCATCGTCAGCATAGCGCGTCCGCGTATATTTGAAGCGGAAAATCGTGTTTTTGTAGGTCTTTCCGTTGTAGCCGCCGACAGAGTAGGTAGAGCTTAGATCACCATCTGCTGTGACACTGCCATTCTCAAATGTAAGCGCCTTATTCCAGCCGGTCGTCCAATTCTTCGTATCCGCCAGCATATCCGTCACATCGACCACGTCGTATGTGGGCTCGGGCTCGGGATCCGGAACGACGGCCTTGCCGGTCTTTTCAATGGTCACGGACGCGGCGTTGATGCCGCCGAAGCAGAAGTAGCCCGCAGTATTCGCCAGCTTGGAGTCGGTGTAGACCTCATTGAACCATTCTGCGCCGTCTACCTTGACGATAACGCGAAGCTGGTTTGCCGCGATCTGGCAGACGCTGAGCGAAATGTCATACGTTTTGCCATTGTCCAGCGTCAGACCGTTTGTTGTCTTTGCAATCAATCCCGCATCGCCGCGCGCATAAAGCGTAGCTTTTCCATTTTCAAAGGCAATCATCACGCCGCCGCTGTTCCATGGAAGATTTGTGACACTGTTTTCAAAGCTCCAAATGATCGCGCCGTAGTCGTTGCCCTCGCCCGTCGTTTGGGTGTATTTGAGTTGGAATTCCGTGTTGCGGTATTTTTCCTTCTTGTATCCGGCCAGCGCATAGGCCGTCTCGGTCGTACCGGCAATGGAGACCGTGCCGTCGCCGAACGTCGGAGCAGTCTTAAACCCGGCCCACGAGAAGTCCGTCCAGTTTGCCGTGTCTGCGATCAGCGTGTCCAGCGGAAGCTCCGTTGTCTTGTTATAGTGCTTGTCGTTGCCGGACAGGTCGTTCAGCGTGACCTGCACACCGCCGGGGCAGGCAATCGCACCGAAATATCCGCCTGCACCGTGGAGCGTTGAGTCGGTGATTGTCTCGTCAAACAGTGTCTTGCCGTCCACAGTCACGAAAATGCGGGTATCATCTGCGTCAACGTCCACAATGCCGAAGCTCACGTCGTAGATCATGTCGGAACGGAAGAACTCGCCGGTTGCAATCTTCAGAATGCCGCTCTCATCGCCGTAGCGCTGAAGCTCAACCTGATAGGGCTTGATGACGACCAGAACGCCCTTATCCGCCCACGGCATTGCGACCGGGTCGCTCTTGTTGAAGTAGAAGCCGCCCCAGGTGTCAGCGCCCTCCGGGATCACCTGCTTATACTTGAAGTTGAACACCTTGCCGGAGAATTTTTCTCCGGTATAAGCGGTCAACTCATAGCCTGCGTCGCTGCTCGTGATGGAAAGGCTCCCATCCTTGAATTCCGGAGCATTTCCCGTGTAGGTCTTCCAGCTGCTTTCGTCGCGGACAAGCGTTGCCACGTTGATCTTGTTGCCGAGGCTGCCGAGCTCCACATGGACGCCCTCACCGCTGGCAACCGCGCCGTAATAGCCCTGCATGCCAAGAAGCTTGGCGTTCGTGACCGTCTCATCGAACAGCGTCACATCGTCTGCTGTCAGGACGATCCGCACATCCGTCGAATTCACATCATACATACCGAACGTCATCCGATAGGTCTTGCCGTTTTCGATCAGGTTTGTCTTGTTCTCCAGAACCGTTGTGCTGCTGCCGTCGCGGATCTGCAATTCGATCACGTTCGACTTGATGCAGACCAGCAGGCTGGGATTTTGCCATGGAATCGTGCCCGCGCTCTGGGTATTGAAGAACAGGCCGCCCCATTTATCCGACTCGCCAACCGTTGCGGAGAGCTCCTGCTTGTAGTTAAAGTGCAGCACACGGTTGGTATATGCTTCACCTGCGTATCCTGCCTGCGTGTGGCTGCTGCCTTCAAGGATCATCTTGCCCGCGATGAACTTCGGCGCGGCGGAGCCGTTGGAGGTCTGCCAGTGACCTTCGTCTTCAATCAGACTGTCGATTACAAGCTTTGTACCGACGCTGCCGAGCACCAGACTGTACCCGCTTATCGGCGCAGTCAGCACGCCGAAGTGCCCCTCAGCAGTGTGCAGATATTGATTGTCCATCTCGTGGCTGAATACCGCAGTCCCATCCACGGTCAGGATAAAGCGCACATCGGTGCTGTTGAGATCGTATACGCCGAAGTCAACGCGATACGTCTTGCCGCTTTCAAATACAAAGTCGCTGTCCAGTTGAAGCGCCTCGTTGACGCCGTCGCGGATCTGAAGTTCCGTACCGGTCGTCTTAGTCACGACAAGAACACCCTTTGTTGTCTGATTGAACGGCAGTGCCTCTGCGTCGCCCATGTTGAAGTAGAAGCCGCCCCAGCCACTGCCGGACTGCTGATAGGTAAAGCGGAAGGTCTTATTGGTATACGCCTTGCCGGTGTAGCAGGCCGTCTGGTAGGCAGAAGCCGCTGTCAGAGTCAGCTTGCCTCCGGTGAAGGTAGGCTTTCCTGCCTTATTTTCTGCATGCGGTGTCCAGTTTTCCGTATCCTCGATCAATGCGTCGATCTCGATCACATCGGTCGCGG
>OGYJ01002301.1_pt1 | contig 13160 bp, 12 predicted proteins | sample 1576531 | NCBI WGS metagenome assembly OGYJ01 (sample SAMEA3541574, study PRJEB24748) | human gut metagenome | biome: human gut; feature: human-associated habitat; material: faeces | place: China | collected 2012 | reverse complement strand
ATTGAATTATTTTCTTCTCTTGCAAATATTCTTTTAAAAACATAATCTGATGTTAATGGTAATCTTGTTATCTTTGTGTCTTCTATTCTAATATTATTTTCTTTTAAATCGTCCATTGACTTCCTTTCTATTTTACCATTCTATTGATTGTTTTTCAACTCATAAGTAAAATTTTTGTGTATTTTATCTCAATAAATTTTCTCTGAATGTTTTCAAAATAATATTTTTTCATTTGCAACACAACATGTTGATTGGTTTTGGATTTTACCTTTCGCTATAGCGAATAAAGAAATTAATCTTTTTGATTAAAAATAATTTGATAAATTTAAATATATATTAACGTTAATACTTTCATAGATGTTTTCATCTATTCCAAGCTCTATAATTATATTCTCAAAACAAAAGAAAAGCAAGCAAAATCGTACGTCAAATTCTTACACATTTGCTTACTTTTCTACATTTTTCTATTGAATTACTGCTCCACTTCTTCTACCATCTGTGGCATGTTTTTACCTTGTACTGTTGGTATTTCTACTATCTTAAATTTTGATATTTTATCTCCAAATTTGATTTCTACAATATCTCCAACTTTTACTTCATAGCTTGGTTTTACTACTCTACCATTTACAGATATTCTTCCTCCATCAGCCGCTTCGTTTGCAACTGTTCTTCTCTTTATTATTCTTGAAACTTTTAAAAATTTGTCTAATCTCATTTTTTCTGTACACTGTAAGTGCACTTCCTCCTTTCTCTCTTTAGGTTAAATTTGATTGGAAAAGAATTAAATTTTTGCAAGGAAAATGAATTTCAAAGGCAAGGGCGCATACTTTTTGTATGTAACCGCATTTGAAATGATATTTGACGTAGCAAAAATTGTAATTATTTTTCAATCACTATCGATTCATTCAAATACAAACTATATATCCACATCCTATCCACTTTTCTATTTAATGCTTTTTCTAGTGCATCTTTATATAAATATAATTGTTCTTTGTATTTTTCTACTAACTCGTTTTCTTTTCCCGCTTCTACATAGTCTGTTTTGTAATCGACTAGTACTAGCTTTCCGTTTTTATCTATATAATATAAATCTATAATTCCCTGCACTAAAATGTTTTCATCATTTTCCTTGCTTATATCATACATTCTGCTTGCTTTTACATTTATATAAAATGCTTTTTCTTTATGGATTTCTTTTGCATTTTTCAATTCTTGCCATAAATCGGATTTCGTGTATCCTTGTAGCTTGCCTATATTGATACTCTCCGCTTCTGCCTTGCTTATTATTTCTCTTCGTTTTAATTCATCTATTAGTTCTTGAATTTTTTCTGCTGTATATTCTTCTTTTTCATTCATTTTCTGAACACATAAATGCATTAAAGTTCCTTTTTGTGCATTGCTAATCTTTGCGTTTTCATTATTATTTACAAATTTAGGTTTTTGTGTTATAGCTTTTGCCTCTTTTGTTTCTTCTACTGCAAATTTCACATTTTTAGTCTGTTCTTCTACCTGTTCTGCATTTACCATTTCTTTTATTTTTGTTACAGACGTCTTGGTTGGAACTCCTTCTATTTCTTCATGTGGATATTTCCAATTTAAATACTCTAATATTTTTTGCTTTTCTTCTTTATCAGACTTCTTAGCATTTTCTATTATTTTTTGATAAATGTCTTCTTCTATTTGCTCTTCTTTTTTCAAATTTTCTAATAGTTCTTTTTTATTATGCACATTTACTCTGAATATTTTTTCTGTTTTTGCAACTCCTTCTTTTTCATATATTAGCTCTAACCAATCCAAATATGTTTTGTATTTTTGCAATAAATATGCATTAATTTTACTATCGTCTGATGGATACACCTCTAAAGCCTTTTGCTTTTCAGTTATCTTCCTGTTTGCATCTTTTTGCCTTCCAACTATTATCAATTTTTCTTTCGGTCTTGTTAATGCAACATACAAAACTCTCATCTCTTCAGACACGGCTTCTCTTTTTGCTTTTATTGCTAGTGCCTTTTTAGCTAGAGTCTTAAATTCAATATGTCTTTCCGAATCGATATATTGTGGTCCGAGTCCTAAATCTTGATCCAGTAATATTTTTTCGTTTAAATCTTGCATATTAAATTGCTTTCCAACTCCTGCTAATATTACAACTGGAAACTCTAGTCCTTTACTCTTATGAATACTCATAATCCTTACTACGTCTTCGTTTTCGCCTATTATTTTTGCAGAAGTTAAGTCTTCACTATTAAATTTTATCTTATCTATAAAATTAATAAAGTTGAATAGTCCTTTAAAACTTGCAGATTCATACTGTTTTGCTCTTTCAAATAGCATCTTCAAATTTGACACTCTCAAATTTCCATTTGGCATTAGGCTCACATAATTCATGTAACCAGTCTTTGTATATATGTTCCAAATCCATTCATCCAGAGCCATATATTGTTCATCATTTCTAAGCTCTTCTAATAATTGCAAGAACTTTCTAACCTTTGGAGTATCAGTTTTGATAAGAGCTTCATAGAAATTTGAATTTCTATCATTTAATCTAATTTCAATAAGCTCATTGTCCGTAAAATTGCCTATTGGCGAACGCATTACAGTAACTAGTGGAATGTCTTGCATTGGGTTGTTTATTATTCTTAGCAATGACATAATGGTTTCTATTTCGATTGACTGCAAATATTCTCCAGAGCAATCACTGTATACAGGAATTCCTAGCATAGAAATTTCTTTTTCATAAACATTCGCAATTCCGGTTATACTTCTTAATAAGATTGCAATGTCTTTATATCTAATGTTTCTTTTGCCTTCTTTTTTGTCTATAACTTGATATTTACTATCAATTAATTCTTTAATTTTCTTTGCTACAAATCTTGCCTCTAATACAACATCTTCTACTCTTTCTTGTTCTGCATCATTGCTATCTTCCTCTAATGGTATGTATACCGATTGTTCTGAATCCTCATCTTTCCAGATATCATTATCTTCATCACTCGTATCTATAATCTCGATATCAGTCGTGTAATCCTGCTCTGGAATTTCCAGATAAGATGCTCCTAAATTCAAATACTCATTCGTATTGTAATCTATGTCTCCGAGCTCTTTGCTCATAATATCTTCAAACACCATGTTTGTAATGTTTAGTACATTTTCTCTACTTCTAAAGTTTTTGAATAGCTGAATTTTTCTATCTTCGCCCGCTTCTGGTTCTAACTTATATTTATTATATTTTTCTATAAATAATTGAGGTCTTGCCTGTCTAAACTTGTAAATGCTCTGTTTAACATCTCCAACCATAAAAACATTGTTTCCTTTTGATACACTCGTTAGGATATACTCTTGTACTAAGTTACTATCTTGATATTCGTCTATTGCAATTTCTTCAAATTTTTCCTCATACTTTTTTGCGACCTCTGTTTTAACAACATTTCCAGCTTTGTCTTTTTTTACTAGAATTTTTAAAGCTAAGTGTTCCATATCATTGAAGTCCATTATGTTTTTCTCTCTTTTTTTCTGATAGAACTTCTCAGAAAACTCCAATATTATGTTTTTAAGTTTATTCAGAATATTGTACATAAAGTTTATGTCTGCAATCGCTTCATCTGACGTGCAATTTAACAATTCTTTAACTTTCTTAAATTCTTCTTTAACACTGTCTCTTATATTTTTTGCTTCATCTTTTAGGTCATTAGTAACTTTTTTATCAGTTGGCCAATTATTTCTTTTATCTTTTAGTGCTACAATTGCATTAACACACTTATCCCAATCATTTAAATTATCCTTTAAAAAGTAGTAATCCACAAGATCTATATTTATCGTATTTATAAATTTTTCAAGTTCTGGAAAACGTGTCATTTTGTTTCTAATACTCTCTAGTTTTAATATTCCATTTTCCAATATATCACTTACATTTTTAATTATAATCTTTCCCCATGGGGTGTCAGAGAAGTTTGTATATTTTCCTTCAATATCAAACATTTCCACCTTTTCATTTAACCATTCTTCTGGAAAGGGTGATGCTTGAATATATGTATAAATTTTCAAAATTAGTTCTTTTAAATCTTCATCTTTGTTATACTTCGTGTAGGTGTCAATTAAATCTAGAAAATCTTTATCACCTGAAATATATTTATCTTCAAACATATCATCTAATACTTCTTGCTTTAATAGCAACATTTCAGTGCTATCTGCAACTCTCGCATTCGCAGATATATCAATCTCATAAAAATTATTTCTAATAACGTCAAGACAAAACGAGTCTATTGTACATATACTCGATTTATTAAGAAGAATAATCTGTTTTTGAAGATTTGCATCTTCCGGATTTTCTTCAATTTTCTTATAAATAGCTTCTAGAATTCTCTCTCTCATCTCAGATGCTGCAGCATTAGTGAAAGTAACCACCAAAATTTTATCTATATCAACACGGTCAACAATAATTTTCTTAATAATACGCTCAACCAAAACCGCCGTCTTACCACTACCGGCAGCAGCAGCGACCAAAATATTTGAACCTTTCTTATCAATCGCAGCTTGTTGCTCATCAGTCCATTTAACACTTGCCATAATTTTTCTCATTTTCCCTTCTATTGCTATAATTTGAAAACTTCTAAATTTTTCAAACTTTTGTAATTGAATTTTATTTCTTGTAACAGTATATATTAAAAACAGCAAAATTTCAATGTGCAATTCGGGGACGGAGAAAAAAATGTACAATCATAACCTTTTTCTAAAAATACATATTTTTTCATTTTCTGCAAATAATATTATAAAATTTGAAAGGACTGATTTTATGGAAGAAAATTTTAATAGTGGAAAAGATGAAAATATTAATTTAACTATTTTAAATGAGATTAATAAGGCTGCAAAGATGGGAATGGATTCTATCTCGTATGTTTTGAAAAAAGTTGGCGACGAGAATATGAAAGAAAATTTAACTTTTCAATACACAGAATATGGCAGAATTATTGATAGAGTAAACAATCAATTTGATAAATATGGAGAAATTCCAGATGAAGCTCCTGTTACAGACAAAATGATGGCTTGGATGGGTACTCAAATGAACACTATGACTGATAAGAGTAACTCGAAAATTGCGGAACTTATGATTCAAGGAGGAGACATGGGAATTATAAAATGTCAAAAGCTTTTGAACCATAATCCTAGAGCTGATGAGCCTGTAAAAAATATTTTAAATGACTTTGTCACATTACAAAAAAATGATATAGAACAAATGAAAAAATTTTTATAAAATTTAAGACGTTCTTTTTAGACAATTTAGTCTAATTTAAGAACGTCTTTTTTCTCTAAAATCTTTGTATTAAGTTTGGCACTTTAGTCGGATTTTCTACACTGCTCGATATTCCTTCTCCCACGTGTGGATGAAAATGTGAGTAAACATTGTCTGCTCCAAATATCAATAGCAAGGCTATGCACATTGATATTTTTAATTTATTTGTTAATCTTTGCAAATTTCTTTCTAAGAATGGTGCTACAATATATACACATAATACACCTCCGAGACCAAAGAATAGTGAACATTCCAAACAAATTCGTCCATTTATATTCAAGAATACGCCTGTATAATCCCAGTATCTTATTCCAGTAGTAACCTCTATATACCAAGAAGTTGCATATTCTATTGCAGAACATAAAAACATTACCACTCCAAATGTTAAAAATGGATTTTTCAACATCTTTCTAAACTTTTTAAATTTTGTTAAAAGTACTATGAGTGTGCAACCTGTTCCATAAATTGGTAACCAAGGTCCATATAAAGTTCCCCTGTTTACTAATATTCCATCTCTAAATAAATATAGTGCTACTTCCCACAACCAGCCTACAAATGAAAAAATAAAGAAAAATAATATTATAGATGTAGGCTCATAATTTTTATTATAGTCAATTTTTGTCTTCTTTCTTTCAAATTCAAATGCATCTGGATAGCTTGCTGTCTCTGGATTTTCTTCATACAATTTTGTATCATTTAATAATTCATATCCATATTTTTTATTTTCTATGTATTCTTTTCTTAAAAATGCATATAATTCGACTTCTGTAGCAGTATAATATGGTGAAACATAAATTCCAGCTAATCCAAACGTAATGTATTGTAAGATATTCCAGCCAATAAATGATAAATCTAATAAAAATGCTCTCCACTTATTTCCGTTCATCATTTCTCTTGAAATTCTTATTGCATCTTTTGAACTAATTTGTGGATTTTCCGCAATTATGTACATAACCATTTTGTATGAATACTTCTTTATAATGCCTCCAACAATGGTCAAATTCCATAAAAGTTGATATATTTCCATTCGTAGCATGGATTTTACTACATTTAAATATCTTCCTTTTCTAAACGGATACAACATTCTATACACTTTTGTTTTCTTGTAATTTCTACTCTCTAAGTATATTCTTGTCTCTCCTATTTGAATTGGATAAGATATAAATATTTTTATTGCCATACCTCCTGCAGCAACTACAATAATTAGAATTTTCAAAATTGTTGTTTTATTTTCGTAACTTGCAATAGTTTGAATAATTTTTTGAACATGTTCATGTCCCTTAGTTACAACATTAAACACCGTATAAAATACGCCTTTAGTAACATTATTCTTTTCGTTGTAATCATTTATTACATCTGTAATAACACTACTATTTCCAGAAAACATCTGAGAAACCATCTCATCAAGATATTTATTTAACATTACTTCTGGATTTTCTTTGTCAATCCAAGTTAGCTCTTTTCCATTTTTTCTATCCTCTATAAATTGTTTCAAAACATTCAAGTTTGATAAAGAATCGTTATTAACAGCATACTTTCCAACTACAATCGTCATAAATAAGCCAATTAAAAGTAATGTCCATAAATTATTTTTTAATGTTTTCTTACCTTTTTGTTTTATCTCTTTAATACTCCACATATTATACCTCTTATAAATATTCATCAAGGTAATAGTATCATAAGATAATCGCATTTTCAATATTGTTAGGTTTAAATCATGCTTTTTATACTTTCAACCTTGCAATTCATTCATTTAACAACTCATATCTATTGTTTTTTTATGTAAATCGTGATATACTCTGTGTATCGCAATATTGTATTGCCTTCGAACACCAATATTTTCGGAGGCACGGTCCTCCGAACAATCAAAAGGAGGAATAAACATATGATTGAAAGAATTTTACAAAAATTATATGACGAATATTATCCTGATCGCGATATACAAGTATTAATAGTAAACGGAAGAGTAACATTAGCCATAAATGACACAGCTCAAGCCTCTTATTCTATCAAAGGTACTTATCGATATGAAGAAGTTCAAAAGCTAAACCAATTTACAAACGGCTTTGTTCAATATGGCCTTTGCCCTGGAGACGGACCAACAGCCATAATCGGTTTAGCCGACCCGAATGCAAATTTAAAATTCATTCTTGATGCCTCTCCTTATGGTAAAATGCCTAATACGCACAGTATGATATTTAATCGTTACTCCGATGAGGATGCCAAACAGGTGTCAAATTACACAGTTTATGGTCTGAATGGTCTTTTAGAACTCGCAGATATTGTTAAATTTGACAAAATTCATTTTTCCTATGATGCTCGTTATCAAGAAGCTGTTATTTCACAAGAGCCACGTGTCTTAAAAATGAACTGTAAATTTGACAGATTTCATTATTCTTACAGAGAATGTAAATACTTTGCGACACATCAGCCATACTTTGAAATTAGTAATTCTGTTGCTTTTGCAACTTTGGCAGATGGCAGACACATTGCTCTACCCGGATTTAGCTATGACAGGAAAGATGAAGCTCTGGGTTTCAGAGATGTATGGGAGTCTTACTGTGAAGAGCCTCCTGTTCTCGGAATTAATTTCATGACAGACAAAGAGGCTTCTCAATATGACGACTTTGAAATTTACATTTACGATTATTCGTATTTGTGTGACCCATCTCTGGTTCCTAGGCTTGCAAAAGTAGACCGAACATTTTCTAGCGGATTTGACTTCTGCAATACACCTGATGGAAAGGATTCGAGAATAACAGGTAATTTTTGAGCTTTCAATCATGTAAGCCAATTAAATTTGACAAAACCAGCAAGGAATTTTTTCCTTGCTGGTTCTTAGTTCGAACACTTCTATTGTTGGGCAGTGTATTTTTCTTTATTTTTTCATATTATAAACCCGATTATATCTCTCGAGTTTATCATTTCCTCCAGACTCGTCAAGAATAGCAGGTTCACCTGCGTTGTTTTCCACCTCACTTAATTCACCTTCCTCATAGAAACTCCATGCAGAGACGATATTGTAAAGTTTTCCTTTACCGTCAGAGCCATCTCCTGCAAAAGTTTCATTTCCATCAAGTAAGAAACGCGTATATCCTTTTCCGTCTTTATAAAAGATGTCATATTCTTGCCGTGTGCAAAGAGGCACCATCAAGTCAAGAATATTTTTTTCCCCAGGCATCCCCGTAACACGACATCCACCTTTTTGGAGAACCTCTTCAAGCTCTTTCTTTGCAATAGGGCAATCAACTGTTGCCAGAAAGATGTTCTCCTTCTTAAATGCAGTTCCGATAGGATTTTTTTTCATGCTTAATACCTCCAAGTTGAAGCCAGTATTATTATGTTATCAATATAATCATAGTAGCTGCCCATCTACAGTGAAAGTATGATAACTCCTACACTATGGCATATAGCCACACATAAATATATAATACTACCGTTTTATGCAAATGTCAATTATCACTTGTGAATCTATTTTCCTTTTCGATTCCAGATTAAATAATCCCAAAAAAATAAAAGATTAACATTTCTAGTTAATCTCTTACTCTGGTGCCTTGAACTGGAATCGAACCAGTGACACAAGGATTTTCAGTCCTTTGCTCTACCGACTGAGCTATCAAGGCAAAAAAATGGCGACCTGGAACGGGCTCGAACCGTCGACCTCTAGCGTGACAGGCTAGCGCTCTAACCAACTGAGCTACCGGGCCATTTTGGTGGGAACAACAGGGCTCGAACCTGTGACCCCTTGCTTGTAAGGCAAGTGCTCTCCCGGCTGAGCTATGCTCCCGTTTCGCAGCTTGCTCATTATACAAGACGCCAAAAAAATTGTCAAGGGATTTTCGGTAATTTTTTCGGCAAATGTACATTTTCGGGGCGGCAGCGCCGCCCCGATTGCAGTCAATCCGTTGCAGCGTCAGCGTTTTCGGCATCGAGCAGCGTCTGCAGCTGCGCCGGGGTGAAGACATACTCCGCGTCGCAGAACTGGCAGTGCACCTGCGTGTCCTTGCCGTCTGCGATCATGTCCTGCAGCTCCTGCACACCGCACTGGCGCAGTGCCTGCTCCACGCGCGCACGCGAACACGCGCAGCGATAGGCCATCGGGTGGCGCAGGACGGTCTCTGGCTCGAGACCGCGCATGACCTGCGGAATAATCGCGTCCGCCCCGTCCTCGTCGAGGATGGTCGTGAGCTGGTCCATCATGAAAATGTTGTCCTCGAGCTTGGTCACCAGCTCCTCCGACGCGCCGGGCATGAGCTGCACGAGAAAGCCGCCGGCCGCCTTGGCGCTGTGGTCGGTATCGACGAGCACGCCGAGGCCGCAGGCCGCGGGGATCTGCTCGCTCTCGACGAGATAGGCGGACAAGTCCTCCGCGATCTCGCCGCTGACAAGCTCCGTGCTGCCGACATACGGCTCACGCAGGCCGATGTCGCGGCTGACGGTGAGCATGCCGTCCTTGCCGACGGCGCCGCCGACGTCGAGCTTGCCGTCCGGGCGCGTGGGCAGGTCGAACGCGGGGTTCGAGACCATGCCGCGCACATTGCCCTCGCTGTCCGACACGGCGATGATGCTGCCGAGACCTCCGCCGCCGCTGATACGCAGTGTGAGCGTGCCGTTTTCCTCCTTGAGCAGGTCGCCGAGCATCGACGCCGCGCACAGGCTGCGGCCGAGGGCGGCGATCGCCGTCGGGCTGCAGTGGTGGATGGCGTTGGCGCGCTGCACCGCGTCGCGCGCGGTGACGACCGAAATTTTCACAAAACCGTCTTTTGAGACGGCGCGGATGATCTCATCCATTGTTTTCACCTCAGAAATCTTGGAATCGGGTGCAGCCCGCATTGAGCTGCATCCGGAGTTTTTGCACAATTCAGACGCCGTATTCCAGGCTGCGCATCGCCGTGAGGAAAATGCGCCCGGCATCCGCCTGCGGGCCGTCGCGCCGGACGGTCACGTCCAGAAAGCCCGCCTGCGTGAGCAGCTGCGCGAGCCGCTCCGGCGTGTGCGCATACTCGATGTGCTCCTCCGACGCGCGCGACCAGAGCTCCCCCGCGCGCGTGAACAGATCCATGCCGTAGTGCATGGTCTGGGCCGCCGCGTCAAACTCCGCCCGCCAGAGGCACAGGACATCGTCCGTCTCGTCGACGAACGTGCCGCCGTCGAGCGCGCGGAACGACGCCGGATCGCGGATGTCCAGAATGAGCATCCCGCCCGGACGCACAAACAGGTGCAGCCGGTGCAGCACCTCCGGCAGCTCCTCCGGCGGCAGGTAGTCGATCCCGTCGAGCGAGCAGTAGGCCGCGTCGACCGTGCCGTAGAGATCGAGCTGCGCCGCCTCCTGGCACAGCAGCAGCGGCTGCACCGCGTCCGCGGGCAGATCGGCATTGTGCGCCTGCGCCTGCATGAGCATATCGGGCGAGCCGTCGGTTGCGATCATCTCATACCCGCGCGCGGCCATCAGGCGCGTGAGCGTGCCGGTGCCGCAGCAAAAATCCAGCAGGGTGTGGCACGCGCCGCGCCCCTGCTGGAAACACTGCTCATAAAAGTCCGCGAACGCGGCATAATCCACATCGCGGGTCAGCGCATCGTACCATGCGGCAAGGGCGCCGTAAGCGCTCACGCCTGCTCCTCCGGAGCTTTTTCCGCCTGCTCCTTGAGCCGGCCGAACACGATCTCATACCCGCCGGTGCCGTACTGCAGGCTGCGGTTGACGCGGCTGATCGTCGCGCTCGAGGCGCCGGTCTTTTCCAGAATGTCGTTGTAGATCAGGCCCGCGTCGAGATACTGCGCCACCTGATAGCGCTGCTCCATGGCCTGCAGCTCCGTGACCGTGCACAGGTCATCGAAAAACTGCTTGCACTCGTCCACGGTCTTGAGCGTCAGGATGGCACGGTACATGTCATCGCAGCGCGGTTTTTTATGCTGTTTATTCATATGCGCTCCTTATTTCTCATCAGATATATGGATGCTGAAACACGATTTTTCGGATACTATTTTACTCTAATTATTTAGGAAAGTAAAGAGGAAAACCGCCCGGAAATTTCATGTGCCGGAATTCCGGGTGTTTTGCTTGCTTTTATCCTGTAAATAAGATATGATATTTCTATGGCAAACAGTTGCCGCGCATTCTCAACAGGAGGTTTTGTCTATGGTCATCGCCGGGATCCCATGCACCATGCCGGCCATCTGGATTGGCCTGATCGTGATCTTTCTGATCGTCGAGGGCCTGACCGCCGGTCTGGTCACGATCTGGTTTGCCGTGGGCGCGCTCGCCGCGCTCATCGCCGCCATGTTCCACGCGCCGCTGTGGCTGCAGCTCGTGTGGTTTTTCGCCGTGTCAATCGCGGCCTTCGCCGTGACGCGCCCGCTGGTGAAAAAATATATCAACAACCGTACCCAGCCCACGAATGCCGATATGCTCATCGGGCAGGAATGTCTCGTCACGGAGGATATCGACAACCTGGCCGGCCGCGGCGCCGTCGCCATCGGCGGAAAAGTATGGACCGCCCGCGCGCAGACCGATGCCCCCATCCCCGCCGGGACTGCGGCCATCGTGCTGCGCATCGAGGGCGTCAAGCTCATCGTCACACCCGCCTGCGTGACCGCGGGCGCAAAAGAATAAGGAGGAATCACCATGCCATACGTTCTCTACGGAATCATCCTGATCGCGCTCATCATTCTCGTGCGCAACATCCGCATCGTCCCGCAGGCACAGGCTTACGTCATCACCCGCCTCGGCGCCTACAAGACCACATGGGGCGTCGGCCTGCACCTGAAGATCCCGTTCATCGAGTCGGTCGCCAAGCGTCTGTCGCTCAAAGAGCAGGTCGCGGACTTCCCGCCGCAGCCCGTCATCACGAAGGACAACGTCACCATGCAGATCGACACCGTCGTCTACTACCAGATCACCGACCCGAAGCTCTACACCTATGGCATCGAGCAGCCGATCCTTGCGATTGAGAACCTCTCGGCCACGACGCTGCGCAACCTCATCGGCGACCTGGAGCTTGACCAGTGCCTGACCAGCCGCGACATCGTCAACACCAAGATGCGCCAGATCCTCGACGAGGCCACCGACCCCTGGGGCATCAAGGTCAACCGCGTGGAGCTCAAGAACATTCTCCCGCCCAAGGAGATCCAGAGCGCCATGGAAAAACAGATGAAGGCCGAGCGCGAACGCCGCGAGGCCATTCTGCGCGCCGAGGGCGAGAAGCGCTCCGCCATCCTCACGGCCGAGGGCGAAAAGGAATCGGCCATCCTGCGCGCCGACGCGAAAAAGCAGGAGCAGATCCTTGAGGCGCAGGGCCGCGCCGAGGCCATTCTGACCGTGCAGCGCGCGACCGCCGAGGGCATCCGGCTCATCAACGAGTCCATGCCGTCCGACGCCGTCATCAAGCTCAAGAGTCTTGAGGCCTTTGCCGCCGCCGCGGACGGCCGCGCGACGAAGATCATCATCCCGTCCGAGATCCAGGGCATTGCCGGTCTGGTAAAGGGTCTGACGGAAGTTGGCACGGATGTTCAAAAGGCAGAGTAGCCGGGAGTGAGCGGATCTAAGTTATAAAAAAAGGTATAAGAAAAGGCTGATGGTTATGTAAAGCAGGAACCGCAGCCTTTTTCGATTTCTTTTTTGACAAGCCTGCGGACATTCGGTATAATATCCCATAGTGATATGTATACCCATATATGTTGATGAAAGGGTATATGCAAGAAGCTATGTACTATATGAAGAATGAGGCTGTTGTTTGCGAATATAAGTAAGGAGTGGATGCGTTGAACCTGCAGGAAAAAAGAAAGAAAAGCGCGAATATCGCGTTTGCCCTGGATATGCTTCATATCGTAGGGGCGCGGCCTGCGTGTTCTTTATGAAAAAATCCCTTGGCGA
>OGYJ01002297.1_pt1 | contig 13187 bp, 10 predicted proteins | sample 1576531 | NCBI WGS metagenome assembly OGYJ01 (sample SAMEA3541574, study PRJEB24748) | human gut metagenome | biome: human gut; feature: human-associated habitat; material: faeces | place: China | collected 2012 | reverse complement strand
CCCCTATTTCGGAACAATCGAAAAACCGGAATGCCATATGCTGTATAATGTAACGCAATGCGTCATTGGTTGCCAAACAGAGTACAATTGGTTTCTGATTGCGCAGCATGGATTTTACTGCCATGGTAACGGTTGTATCGGTAATGCCGAGCGCCAATTTCGCCATGGTATTGGCGGTACAGGGCGCAACGACAAGAAGATCCAGCATATTTTTGGGGCCAAGCGGCTCTGCATCTGCAATGGAACAAATGGCAGGATGGCCGCAAAGCTGTTCCCATGCTGCAAGATGATCGGCTGCTTTCCCAAAACGTGTATCAATGTTAGCAGCGTGCTCCGAAAAAATCGGCGTCAGCACGGCACCTTGTTCCGATAATGTTTTTGCTGCCTGTATACTGTTCGAAAAGGTGCAGAAGGAGCCGGTTAAGGCATACCCCACCCGCACACCTTTCAAATTGATCATGTCACGATTCCCCTCTCCTCGATAATATGGCAGATGGTCGCCGCAATGATCGAGCCGGCTGTTTTGGGTGCAACCTTACCCGGAGCCAAGGGAACAGATTGACACAAATGCCTCAATAAAAAAACAACTTGATTCCATTTGGTTCAAGCAGCACTTTTTCCAAAAACAATTGTGCCAGACGTTTTCGCTGTGCTATGGTCGCTGTTTGCCAGTACGCCTGTGCAACATCCACTGGTTTGGGCAATTCCTGCTGTGCCTGTTCACAAGTTTCCTCCAGCTGCTGCCGCTCCTGATGCAGCTTTCCCAGCTCTTCCAATAAGTACGGGCGCAGCGCTGGCACACTGCTGGAAATGGTTGCTGTCAACTGCTGCATACGTTCTTCCAGGGCATCCAACTGCAAAGTCTCCTGCAAGGGCGGCATGGCAGACTGCCCAGCAGCCAGATGCGCCTGTATCTTCCGCAGCAAAAACGGTGCAACGATTGCCTCCACAACTTCTGCCCGCAGCGCCGGAATGCCCGGACAAATGCCTTGCCGCTTTCCACGACACACCAGATAAACGGTGCCCGCCCCATTCCGTTTGCCATAAAACCGCAGGTTGCAGCGTCCACAGAGCAGCAAGCCTTGCAGCCATGTCATAGAACCGCTGCCACGATTGGATGCGCCTGCACGTGCCTGCAAACGCTTCTGCACCGTCAACCACAAAGCAGCCGGAATATACCCTCTGTGCTGACAAGGCATAATATGCTCGCCCTCCAGCTGCGTAAACTTACTGCCGGCACGCTGCTGTGCATTTCCATAGACCAGACATCCATTGCCCTGCGTATAGGCATCTGCCTGCTGCGGCAAAATGGCATGCTGCTGCTGGAAATAGCGATACACTGCTGCATCCGCCTGCACATAGATGGGATTATGTAAAATTCTTGCCACGCTGGACTGCGACCAGCAATGTCCCGTTTTGGTGCAAATACCGTCCTGATTGAGCGTCTGCACCAGCTCCTCCACGCTTTTCCCAAGCAAGCCATACATTTGGTACATCCAGCGTACAATGGCAGATTCCGTCAGATGCGGTTTGAAATAAGCACGTGCTCCGCTTCCCTCTTTCTGAAAGCCATACGGCGCATAGCCGCCCAGGTATTGCTGTGTTTCCCCTCTTGCATAATAATTATCCCGCACTCTTGCTGCAATGGTTTTCTGCTCCATCTCTGCAAACATCATCAATAGCTTCAGCATCATGTTGCCCAGTTCGGTTGTCGTATCAAACGCCTCACAACAGGAAAGCAGGGTCACATGATGTGCCTGAAACAGCTGCATCATCCCCAGGAAGTCCGAAAGCGAACGGGAAATCCGATCCAACTTATAGACAATGACACGCGAAAGCCGATCTGCTTGAATTGCCTGCAACAAATTTTGAAAGCCCGGGCGCTGTGTATTTTTCCCGCTAAAGCCTTGATCCTGGAAGACCTCATAGGCTTCTTCTGCGGCATACATTGCTTTACAGCGGGCAATTTGATAGGCAATGGAGATGGAGTCCTTTTTTTCTACGGATTGCCGTGCGTAAATTCCAATCATTCTGTCATTCACCCCCTGCCATTCTATGCCGCATTTGCCGCAAACAGCACAAAAAAGGCGCCCTCCAAAATGGAGAGCGCCTTCTTATTTCCAATCAAATCTTATTGCGTCGAGTGATTCGAGCGTTTTCTCTTACTTTCTCTTCTTGGAAGCCAGAGCAACACCGCCAACAACAGCGATAGCAGCAGCTACGCCAGCGATCGGCAGAACGTCACCGGTCTTCGGAGAGCTCTTAGAGTTGGTTGCACCGTTGCTCTTGCTCGGAGTTGCAGCCTTAGCGGTTGTAGTAGCAGCCTTCTTACCAGTTGTGGTAGCCGGAGCTGCGGTTGTAGTAGCCTTCTTACCAGTTGTGGTAGCCGGAGCTGCAGTTGTAGTAGCCGGAGCTGCGGTTGTTGTGGTTGTAGTTGTTGTGGTGGTTGTAGTTGTAGTAGTTGTGGTTTCTTCTTCCTTGATCTTGATGTAACCATCAACCAGAGCATAGTCGATCTTACCAGTACCATCCAGTGTATCAATACCACCAGCTACGCCACCATTAGAAGTAGCAGCCATGGTAATCGGATATACATCGCCAGGCTGTGCGCTAGACGGAACTGTGAAAGTAAAGGTAAACAGGTTACCATTCTTGGACAGACCCTTCTTTGCAGTCTTGGAGAATGTATTCGGTACCCAAACGAACTTGTCACTAGTGCTGTGTGCAACTGCAGAAATCATACCAGTAACAGCCTGTGCAGTATCATAGTTATCATCATAAGACAGATCGCCATAGTAGAAACCGAATGCGTTTGCACCAACGGTATCATCACTGCCAGATACATAGTAATTTACCGGTACTTCATAGTTAGCAGCCTTCAGTTCGTCCAGAGTCAGTTCAACCTGTTCCATACCAAATGTTACAGTACCAGCAGCACTTGCCGGAGCAGCAAACATAGCAACAGCAGAAGTAGCAACAACTGCGCTAGCAGAAATAGCTGCCAATGCCTTTTTAAATGTAGTTTTCATTTTCCATATTCCTTTCACTCGTAAAAGTTTATATTTATTTTATGTACTGGAGCATGTATGCACCCATGCTCCATACATATTAACAAATGTTTGTTTATAATTAGCCAATCTGTGCGCCCCAAATCGGATGATTTGCAAGTTCGTCACAAATTGCTGCCCACTTCGGCTCATTCTTTACAGCATCTTCTGCATAGTAAGTCAGAATGTTGGTTGCATCTGCCAGTTCAATTACAAAATCAGCAGAATCTGCACCAGCAGTAGATTCTGTATTAATATCTGCCAAGAAGTAAGCCAGTGTTTCCAGCTCTACATTTTCCGGAGCAGTTGCACTAGAAGTGGTGAAGTAGTATGCATTGCTAACTGCATGTTCAGAATAGTAAGTCAATGCCAGTGTTGCATCTTCCAAACCAACTGTACCATCCAGATCAGCATCACCCTTTACACCAATGTAAACAGTCGGAGCTGCATCCAGCTTTACACCCTTGTAGTAAGCATCTACAGTACCTACATAATAGGTTTCTGTATCAGCATATACACTCTTCGGTGTTGCTGCGCCATCTTCGCCAAATGTAACATCTGCTGTGATGTCAGTTTCGTTGCCTTTTTCGTCAACAGAAACAACCTTCAGCAAAGCAGTCGGATCAAATGTCCGAGTGTCTTCAGAGAAGTAGTAACCAGTTTTGGTTTCTACAACAGAAATCTTGGTAACTGCCGGTGTGGTTGTAGTTGTGCCACCTGCCGGTGTAGTTGTAGTTGTACCACCTGCCGGTGTTGTGGTAGTTGTACCACCTGCCGGTGTTGTGGTTGTTGTACCGCCTGCCGGTGTTGTGGTAGTTGTGCCACCTGCCGGTGTGGTTGTGGTTGCAGCAGTGGTAGTGGTTGTCAGAGACTTATCGATCAGATCGTTTGTAAAGGTTCTTGTTACATCAAAGAACAGGGTACCATCCTTTGTAGCCTTTACTTCTACTTTCTTTTCGGAAGTTACATTTACAACAGCCTTTGTCGGATCTACCTTATCCTGTTCTTCCTGCAGAGCAGCAGTCAGTTCATCAATTTGGTCATCCGGAATGTTGAAGGTCAGGTCATAAACGCCAGCTTCTGCATCAGCAGTTGCAACAACGTTGTAGCCCTGGCTCAGAACATCAATTACATCCTGTGCTGTGATATCAATTGCAACATCAGTCTGATTGATGATGCCATTGATCTGGCTCATTGCAGCATCAGCAGCAGCATTGTATGCGGCAGCTTCACTCAAAGAAGCCGGAACGTGGCTGTTCTTCTTGTTTGCAGCAGCCAGCAAATCATTGATGCTGTCGTACTTCTTTTCGCCTTCCTTGCCGAGCAGATTCTCAATCTTGTTGGTCCAGTTGTCTGCACGAACGGTCAGCAGATCATCCAATTCAGCTGCTTCTTCAGCAGTCAGGGTGATGTCATTTGCAGCCAGCTGCTGTGCAATAGAAGCCTTCAGCTGATCTACAACAGTCTGCAGGTAAGCTGCATAATCTGTGTACTTGTAAGATGTGCCATCAGAAGTTACGATAGTTGCTTCCCCATTTGTAAAGGTCTTGGTGGTGCTGATATCGTTTGCATCGATGGAAGCACTGTATGTACCGCTCAGGTTTGCTGCATCCAGTGTAACTGTAATATCAGATGCATCGTGGCCCATTTCCTTCAGCTTATCCTTTACAGCCGGAATCAGCTTATCGGATACCCAGCTGGAAGCATCAAAGCTTCCGGTAACAGTCAGCTTGCTGTCAGCTGTTACGGTTGCGGTTGCGTTGCCGGAATCTGCCAGAATGTTGTTCAGAACGCCTACATAATAGTTATCCTGATTCGGCAGAGCAGCAGAGATTGCGCTGAAATCAATCGTTCCAGTAGCGCCAGCAGCAGCAACAATTGCTGTTTCTACATCTACACCCCAGTCGGAAGATGTTTTGCATCCTTCGATGGTCAAGAAGTCAGCAGTTGTCAGTTTGGTAGAGGAAGCTGCTTCATCCGCATTGGTGAACAGCAAGCCCTGAGAAATGGCAACCGGTACTGCAACAGCAGCGGCTAGAACTCTGTTGAATATCTTCTTCATTTTCTTTGCCTCTCTTTTCAAAAGTTTACAGGCTGCCTGAGCATGTGCGACGTGATTGCTTTTGCACCCTTTATCCCCTGTCATATCCTGCCTTATGACCCCAATCTGTCTCTTACGAATCTCTTCCGCCAAATTGAGTTAGAATAAAATATTGCATTCGACATCCTGCTTATTATTTATCATGCAGCGATTTTCAAGGCATCATAAATAATTTACATTCGTATTTTAACACATTCTTGCCTGGATGTCAAGCGAATCCGGGCTTTTTTTTCAAAATTCTTGAACGAATATCGCTCTGTTTTTTGTTTGTTTTTCACAATCCGCGCCATTTTTCTCTATTTAAAATCACTTTTTTCCTCTTTCTTCAAAAAAATTGGGGATTTTGCTGCCATGGAGCAGAAAATGTGTCAACCAGTTCCGCTTGGCGGAAGGGACAGTGCCCACACGACCTGTTTTCCGAGCGCTTCTGCAGCTGCAAAGTCCACACCGCCGGGACGGGATGCCAGATCAATTACCAAGGCATCCTCCCGCACAGTTTGCAGAACTTCCCGATCCAAAAGCAAAACCGGCGCGGTATTCAAAATGACATCATAGGCACTTAAATTTGCCAATGCCGATTGCATGCATTTCGCAGAACATCCCGCCAGCTCCGCCCAGACCCGATCTGTTTCCCGCCGTGCGGAAACGGTAACCGCTGCACCCAAAGCATGCAGTTGTGCAGCCAGTACCTTCCCGATTCTGCCGTAACCCAAAATCAAGACTCGGCTTCCAGCAATGGTCTGCACCGTTTTTTCCATGATCATTTGCAGTGCGCCTTCCGCAGTCGGAACCGCATTGGCAATGCTCAGTGTCTCCTGCCGAAGGTAATTGCAATATTCCAGCCGCTTTTCCTGTATCAGACGCAAGGGCGGAATGGCACCGCCGCCCAATATCAAACCGCCTACCCGCATATGCCGAAGCAGTTCTTCCAACTCCAAAGAAGAAGCGCTGAGCGGTGCCGGCACGTTACCGGCTGCGTCTACCGCCGGGATCGGCAGCACCAGTACATCTGCTTCCAATGCATCCGGGAGTTCCGCGTGCGCAGTCTGCAAGGGAGACAGCATTTTCTGCGGAACTCCAATTATTTCAATTCGATGCTCTGTCTGCTGGGCAAGCGCCTGTGCCGCATAAACCTGCCGCAAGTCTCCGCCGGCAATGACAATGGTTTGTGGTTGTTTCATGACATCCTCCGTTTCCTTCTGCGCAGCAACTGCAAACTGCGTACTCGATCTGCATGCGTTCCATGTGTCGTTTTTGATTCGGGGATGCATACCGGAAGGTTTCGTTCCTATTTCCGACATGCTTCTTCCCTTATCAACAATATATGCATCTTACTGCATTTGGTGCGCCAGCCGCAAACCACGTAAAAAGACCGGATGGCATTTCTGCCCTCCGGTCCCTTTACAAAAGTATATAAGGAGAATGTATGAAAAAATGAAACTGTCAAGAATTCTTAAGAGGCAGTTTTCCAGAGTTCATTAGTTCTGGTTCGTTACCTCTTGCAGTTCAACCTTTACATCCATAGTCTTTCCATCCCGAACGATGGTCAATGTAACGGTATCGCCTGCATTGTATTCATTTTTGATATTGTTCAATTCTTCTGTCGTTTTGATGTCCTGTCCTTCAATGCCTGTGATGACATCACCAGTCTTCAAGCCAGCCTTAGCTGCTGCACCGCCTTCGGAAACACTAATAATATAGGCACCGATCGGCATATTATACGCTTGAGAAACGGATTCCGAAACATCCTGACAAGTGATGCCCAGCTGCGGACGACCGGTTACATAACCATAGTTGATCAAGTCGTTGATGATTTCCTTGGCTTCTGTAATCGGGATTGCAAATCCAATTCCTTCAATGGAAGCACTGTTGGAAGAATAGCTGGAGGACATTTTTGCGGAGTTGATACCAACTACCTGTCCGGCACTGTTGATCAACGGGCCACCAGAGTTACCGGAGTTAATCGCTGTATCCGTCTGAATCAGGGTCATGGTCTTATCATTGATGGTAACCTGACGGTTCAGTGCGGAAACAATTCCGCAGGTAACGGTGTCGAACAATTCAAAGCCAAGTGGGTTGCCGATTGCAACAACCAGTTCGCCAACCTGTAAGTTGTCACTGTCGCCAAATTCTGCCGGCTGCAAGCCAGTCAGATCTGTTTTCAGAACGGCAATATCCGATTCCTGATCGTAAGCAACAACTTTTGCATCGTAGTACGTTTCCTGATCTTCCAGAACGATCTCTACTTTGGTTGCAACACCGCAGCCATACTCATCATCATAAATCACGTGGCTGTTGGTGACGATATAGCCATCTTCACTCATAATAATACCAGTACCGGTTCCCGTCATGGTCTGGGAGCTGCTGTTGTCGCTGCCGCCGTTTCCGAATCCATAGCCAAATCCATATCCAAATCCGCTGTTGCTGTTATTCGTTGCACCATTATACGTAAAGGTAGATTGTACACCAACAACGGAAGGCATCACTTTGGAGACAATATCCGTTACCGACTTTGCTTCTCCGCCGGAAGCCAGTTCAATCCAGCTCTTGGAATCGGACTTGCTCTGTGTCGTTTCAGCTGTTGCACCGTTGCTGGAAGCACTGCTGTCCTTCTTGCTGCTTGCCTGATAATCGGAGCTGCTGCTGTCCTTATCAAAGAACGGTGTTACATACCGATAAGCCTGAATGGATCCTGCGGATACAATTGCCAACGCAGCCACCAATGCAACAACCTTTAAGCCGGTATGCTTCTTTTTCTTCTTGGTCTGCTTGCCGCTCGTCTCAGTTGGATTGGAGCAGTAATTGGCGTAGCTGTAGCTGCCATCCTTGCTTTGTGTTTGATTTTGGTAAGAGGCTTGATTGGAATAAATCGGTTCATCCTGATGCGGAACGCTGCGGTAATAACCCGTCTGATAGGCATTCTCCGCTGTATTCGCAGCACCTGTTGCAGAAGTCTGTGTTGTTTGTGTGGTCTGCTGCTGCGCTGCTGCCTCCACCTTTTTCTTGTTTTCCTTATCATGTCCAAACATACTCGTTCATTCCTTTCTATGAAACGCATGCCCTTGGGGGAATGCGGGGTTTTGTTTTACTTTCTGTATCTTATTATACTTTCCTATGTGATCGTTTTATGATAAGTGCTGGAAAAGAGCGTAAAAGCGTTTCCTTTTTTCTCACACAAAGCGTACATTGGCTTTCACACATCCCGATTTCCTGCCAAACGCAGCAAAAAGCAGCTGTGCAAGCACGGCACAGCTGCTTTTTGAATGCTAAAACTTCCCTATTAGGAATTCTGCTTGACAAATTCGTCAAAGTCCTCTTCTGTCACATTGCCCACGGCCTTTTCTGCATAGAAGGTCAAAAGCAAGGTGGCATCGCCCAGGTCTACGCCCGGCGTCTGATTGACATCTGCCGCCTTTCGGCTGACTACATTGAGGGGATTGCAATTGGCAACCGACTGTTCTGCATACTGTGTCAGCGCCATGGTGGCATCTGCCAGCTCAATTTCACCACTGTGATCGACGTCACCCTTGCGGTAAACTTCTATTGTAGAGCGGCTCAGAGTCTGCAAGTTCTGGTCAACGGTGGCATCCACACCGGATAAGGATTCTGCTGCACCGCTGTTCTGGTAGGCAGCGGATAATTCCGTTCCATTCCCGCCCGGCAAATTCAGCGTCTGAATGGTTGCCTGCGCAATGGCAAGCTGCCCAATTCCATTCGGCTGCAAGCCCAATGTTCCAACACTGGTGTAATACCAGCCATGGTTTAAAAAGAGCGTATGCGCTTCTGCACATCTTGCCTGCCGCAGAGCTTGAATCCCAGTATTGATTCCAGTGGTAATCAAACCACCGCCCTGCAAATACTCCTCTACTTCACTGCTGATCATGGAGATCTTTGCCGGTGCACCGCCCGTCAGTCCCGTGGTATCCTTGCTGACAGAGAGCGGATTATAGACATCCTGAAAAACAATATCCGCACCAGAATTCACGGCATAAACCGCTTTTGTAATTTCCTGAATATTGCTTACTGCCTGCTCCACAACCGGCGGCATAGCATTGCGCAAATACTTGGAAAGATTCAATCGTGTATTGCTGTCCAAGCTGTTCAATACCGCCTGCATACTGTTGTAGTCGGAAATATTGATGTATTCATTCTGCAAAACCGTTTGGTAAATGTCATTGGCACCGACCGAAATCAAAATGATATCCGCCTCTGCAATGCTCGCCTGTACAATGTCATCTGTTTGAATCAAATTCAGCAGGGAATCGGTGGTAGCGCCTTCCTGTGCATAATTCTGCACGTTTTCCGTTCCCAGATAGGAAGCGACCAGTTCACCATATGCCTGCTCGCCCTCCTGCAATCCAACTCCGGCTGAAACATCATCTCCTAAGATTAAAACAGAAAGATCGTTTCGATTGATCTCCTCCGCATGTACCGCCGGAAGCGCTGCATGACTCATCAGCATGGTTGCCGTCATAGCTGCCGCCAGCCAAGCTTGTACTTTCTTTTTCATGCTTCCAATCCTTTCTACTATCCAAATTGCTTCTGTATTCCGGGACGTTTCGTGCAACACCATACAACATCGGAATGCAGCATGCCCGGATATCTCTATTATACGAATATTTCGACACCCTGTCAAGCGCCGTTGTGCCAATCCCGTGCATCCATTTTTTCCAAGCGATAAAAAGCCGAGGGGTTCCATGACCGCCTCGGCTTTTTCTCAGAGCGCAGCTTGCTGCTTCTGTTGCTTTTTTTGTTCCCGCAGTGCACGGAAAAAATCACGCAGAATCTGACTGCATGCATCGGTACACATACCCGTTACAATACGGGGGTGATAGTGATAGGGCAATTCAAACATCTGCTCCACGGAACAAACTGCACCGCCCTTCGGATCTGATGCCCCGAAAATCAGATCCTCGATTCTGGCATGCAGAATCGCACCGCAGCACATCGGACACGGTTCCAATGTCACATAAATGGCACTGTCAATTACACGCCAGCCGCCCAATGTCCGGCTGGCCTGATCGATTGCCAGAATCTCCGCATGCGCAAGCGGCGATTTGTCACATTCCCGGCGATTGTAGCCTTCTCCGATGATTCTGCCGGTCGGTTTATGCACCACAACAGCACCAACCGGAACTTCTCCCAAGTCTGCTGCCTGCTGCGCCAATTCCAGCGCCCGTTCCATAAACCGCTGCTCCGGCTGATAGCATTCCTGCATGCTGCTTCCTCCTAAAATCTGCCCGGCCACTTTTCCGGAACGCACCCTAAAAAATGAAACTGATGACCGCCAGCACCAGGCACAACAAGGTGACCACCATCAGGGAACCATCCTGTAAGATGACCTGCCACTTCTCCTTCTCTTTCAACGAAGTGGGGGAAGAACGCGGCAGTTTTCGAATCCACCGATGCGCCAATGCAATTCCCGTCCAAGCCAAACCGATTGCCAAGAGAATCAGCAGATAGATCAGTCTCCCTTTCTCCCAAATACCGCCAAGATACTCAAAATGAAACAGACTAAACAACAGCAGCCGATAAACAAACAAATTTAAAATACCGGCCCACAGCGATCCGCTCTGTAAGGTTGCACAGCCACAAATCACATAGACCAAAAACAAAGTCGGTGCCGCTGGTGCATCATGAAACATGACCACACCCAGTAAAGAAGTCACCAGCACAGCAAACTCATCGCCGAATTGCCGCAGCGCCTGTAAAATTTCTGCCCGAAACAGCAGATTCACCAGAGCCGTCACCAAAATCAGATCAAAAAAGAAATAAATGACCTGATACGGGCGGCTGGCATATGTCAGCATCTGCAACGCTGTTCCAATGGAACTGTATCGTATCGTATTGTGCGCATTGATACCTCGCCATAAGTTCATGACTGCAAACGCAACCATCACCAATGGAATCCCCTGTACCATCGCCATGGGCTGCACAGGCTTTAGAGGCACTGCAACCTTTTTTGGCATTCGAAAAGATCGATGCAAGATCCAAATTGGCACCAGATACTTGACCACTTTTACAATAAACAGCATCAGCAAAACAGCCCACACATTGCCGCAAATGTAACCACTGTCGTAGTAGTACGTTACATCCACATGAAGCAGCTGCAACACTTGAACCACTGCAAAACTCAGCACATATTCTATGCCCAGGTATGCCAGCATGGCCTTTCCAATCACCGCAAAGATGCGCCCCAACGCTTTCTTTTCTTCCACAGCCGGCGGTGTGACCGCATGAAAGCCTTTGCCCTCCACAAAGGTTGTCGGCCTTTTTTCCTGCACGACCTGCGGCAGGGAAAAAGCAGCACCATCCTGCTTCTGCCATTCTGACAGCAACCGATCATACGTGCTCGTTTGTGTTTGTTTGACTTGTTGTTCTACTGCTTCACAGTCGTTGATGGTTTTTTCAACCACTTCTCGCATATGAAACACCCAATTCCCATCTTTTTTATTCCTAAACCCGGCCCCCTGGCCTTCCATATCCATTTCTCCTATATACAAGTATCATTGTATCATGATTCGTATACAGCTTACACCGAAAAAAGGAAATAAATCCTTGGGATATCCTAAATTTTCTAAGGCAGTTCTGTACCTAAGTGTGAATTTTTAACTATTTGAGAAAACCGCCCTATTTCTACCGCTTTTTTCTTGTTCCATCCTGTCCAATTGTACAGAAACAGCTCGGATTTTCATTTTTTATTCATACTTGACAAATTCCAAAAAATAGCGTATGATTAAAGTATTCTCGCAGAAAATCGACAATTCGATTCCATCTGCCTATTGGAAAGGAGGGCGTCGCCCCAATGCCGACCCCAGCATCTGCTTCTTCTGCCCAGCAACAGGATCCGCTGCAACAAATTTCGACTGACGATGCGCTGCTGTATGATGTGGCAGAATTGTTTAAAGTATTCGGCGACCCGACTCGCACCCGAATTTTATTTGCCCTGTTTCAAAAGGAACAATGCGTCTGCGATATCGCAAACCTACTACAAATGACGCAGTCTGCCATTTCCCACCAGCTTCGCATCCTGAAACAGGCTCGCCTGGTCAGCAGCCGGCGAGATGGAAAGTCCATCATCTACTCCCTGGCGGACAACCATATCTACTCCATTTTCCATCAGGGGAAGGAGCATATTTTGGAATAAACTTTTTGCGGAAACCAAAAAATAGCTCTTGCATTTTATCCGGCAATCTGTTATAATAAGAGCAACAGGAAGAATTAGGGCGCATCGGAAAGCGGCACTGCGAAACCAATGCATCTGCTTTCCGATGTGCCCTAGCGACATCCCTGTGGGAGGTGAGTACTCATGGCATATAAAATCGACGCTGATACCTGTCTTTCCTGCGGTTCTTGTGAATCTGCCTGTCCGGTTGGCGCAATCGCTTCTGGCGACGCTGCTTACGTAATCGATGCAGATAGCTGCATTTCCTGCGGTTCCTGTGCAGACTCATGTCCAGTTTCTGCAATTGCAGAAGACTAAGGAATTGTCACATAACCACTTATGACACGAAAACAGTCCCGGCAGGCATATGATATGTTCTATGCACTGCCGGGACTGCTTTTTTTCGCTCATCTTCCGATCCAAACAGATTGTTTTCGATAGAAAGGATTGCACTTATGAAAAAATATCCCGCATGGCTTGCCGGCGCACTTGCTCTGCTGACAGCTGGCACACTGCTCACCGGATGCAGCAAAGGCACCGGACAGAAAGAACTGAAAGACTTCCGTGCAACAGAACCCATTCAAACCGTTTTGCATGAAGGCAGCATGGGAGAACCTGTTGAAATTGATGACGTTTCTGTCACATTGGACGCTGTTTATTCTTCCGATCTGCTCTATAAAGATCTGGACGAAGATACCACCATCGTATTTTTCAAGCTAACCATTACCAACAACACCAGTGATTCCATGTCCTTCCAGTACATCACCAACTACAGCATTCTGGTCGATGGCGAAGTGGCGCCCAGCATTTCTGCCCGGGCATTGATGAGCATTTCCAAGCAGTTCGGGGAAGATGCAGAGCGATTTGAAACACC
>OGYJ01002270.1_pt1 | contig 13337 bp, 11 predicted proteins | sample 1576531 | NCBI WGS metagenome assembly OGYJ01 (sample SAMEA3541574, study PRJEB24748) | human gut metagenome | biome: human gut; feature: human-associated habitat; material: faeces | place: China | collected 2012 | reverse complement strand
TCCGATGGTAGATATCAGTCGCGATCCACGCTGGGGATAAAAATGCCGCACATTTTATTATGGCGGGGGATCGTTTTAAAAATTTAAATGTAAAATCAGATACAACTGGAAATCCATATAAAATTTTTGCAGTTGGTCAGGAATTTGACCTGAGTAATTGTTCTTACTTGTGGGACAATGCCTACAATGAAGATTATATTTTTAAGGCAGATTTGATTGACTTTGATGCGGAATTTGAAAAACTGAACGCCACTACAAAAAGCTGGAAAAACAAAAAGTAAATGGCACTGCGGAGTGGGATGGCAATACATTAAATTTAACCTGTAACGACAGCAGTGCAAAGGTCGTTTACTTTAATGTAGAGAATTGGAATGAAGCAGTAGATGCCATCAACTACATTGACATTCCGGAAGGTGCATTTGTAGTTGTATCTTGTGATGATGCTTCAATTTCCATTGATGGAAATGATAATAAAGTACAGACGACCATCAATGGTGAAATCATCTCTAACCAACCAGAACTTGGACATAAGAGCAATAACAATGTCAATTCTGAGCGTATTCTATATAATTTTCCAAATGCTTCTACTGTTTACATTGATGCAAACTTCAATGGTACAATTTTAGCACCAAATGCAGATGCATCTTCTGATGATGTTGGTCATGGTCACTTATCCGGTGCCTTGATTGCAAAGTCCTTTACAGGCGGTTTGGAATTTGGTTACAGACCGTATCAGGGCAGCATTGATATGATCAAAGCAAGCCTTGGATATCCTGTTCCGGTTCAAAAATTTGATATGGATCAAAGTGGATTAGCCGGTGCAACATTTGAATTGGTGGATTCTGCAACGAATAACAGTGTATCTGGTTTGAAGAGTACAGGAAATATAGATTACTTAGATGTTCCAACTAAGATTGATTTTTCTGGTGATACAGATTATACAGAAGAATCCTCTAGAGTGATTTCCTCTACTTATACTTTAAAAGAAAAATCCGCCCCTTCTGGTTATAAGAAGACTGATAAAACCTATCAATTAGCAGTTACAGAAACAATTACAGACGTAGACAGCAATGGCGTACCGACTGCTATTTCTGTTTCTCTTACTGTAACAGGAGAAGAGAACTATAACCAGCAGTTTGTAATTGATTCCATTAAGGATCAATATGATGCAGATGGAAATATTACGGATCGTACGATTTTGATTCAGGATGGAAACGATGATGTGCTGTTCCATGTTTTGTACACAGCTGGAAAGGCATCCTCTGTTACAACTGAAAATGATGCTGCGGTAGAAGGAATCGATGTCACAAAATCGGGCAGCTTTACACTGAATGACAAAACATATTATTATGATGCAAGCAATGCATTGGTGATGCCGACCATTGATGCTATGACATTTGAAAACGAGGAAGTCGGCGCATTGGTAAAATTGGAAAAGGTTGACCAGTATCAAACCAATCTGAATGGTGCAGTTGTGGAGATCTATGCACAGGATGGCACCAAAATTGCTTCCAATGTTTCATTGGATCGGCAGGATGGAAATCTGATTGAAATTGGCAAGGTAGTAGATGCAGCTTATGCGACAAAGGCAGGTACTTTAAAGCCTGGAGTTTACTATCTGGTAGAGACAGAAGCACCAAGTGGTGCAACGCTGGTATCGGATAAGCAGTACTTTAAGGTGAATGAAGATGGCACCCTTACAGTACCGTATGTCCTTCCGGTTATACAGCCGACATCTTATGAGATTAGTCAAATTGCACTAACCAACTACGATGAAAGTGCAATTACAGTAGAATCGATTGTTATTTATTATGCAGACGGCTCAACAAGTACCGCTTCTATATCAAGTGGTGGAAATTACGATTGGACACAGTTGGATTTGGGTAGTGCTTCTACCAGCGATGTTACTGGAATTGAAGTAACTGCTTCTGGCGATGGATCGGCAAATATCACAACGCAAGATCGTTCTTGGCAGAATATCAATGCATTATGTGGCACATTTTCTGCTGGAACAACGCTGATCGGTGAGAAGCCAGTAACAGAAGAACCAACAGAACCAGTAATCAGCTTAAAGGGTGATAACACCATTCAATTCCAAAACTATGTGGAAGAGGAAGGCCCCGTTATCCAGATTAGCAAACGAGATGCAGTTGGCAGCGAAGAGGTCGCAGGTGCGATGCTGAAGCTAACCGGAAAAGATGGTTTGGATCTGAGCGATGTAGTGATTTCCGGCGGCGCAACAGTACCGGCTGGTCCTTCTCAGGATAAGAGCACCATTATTTGGGAATCTGGAGAAACACCTGCCGCACTGAAAAACTTGCCGGATGGAACCTATACCTTGGAAGAAACAGTTGCACCGGATGGCTATACATTGGTAAAATCTACCTTTGAATTTACGATCAAGGATGGCAAGGTGGAGAAAACGGATGATTTGACATCAGATGAATTTTCCTTTGAAAAGAATGCCATCTTTGTAAATGACACGGTTGCAACATTGGATATCAGCAAGAAGGCAGTAGCTGGAAGTGATGAACTGCCGGGAGCAGAACTGACGTTGACTTTGAAAGAAGCAACTGAAGCTGGCAAAACACTGGAAGGTATTACTGTTCCGGATCAAGTAACAATAGCAAGCGATAACCTGTCCATTAGCTGGACAAGTGGCGAAGAAGCTGTTACCATTAGCAAGCTGCCGGATGGTACGTATGTTCTGCATGAAGTGGCAGCACCGAATGGCTATGAGGTTGCAACTGATATTGAATTTACCATTGAAAATGGTGTGGTAAAGCATGTATCCATTACCGATCAGGATGCAGGCGATTATGAAGAAACCGATAATCAAATTGGTGGAAACAGCATTGTACTGCGAGATAAGGAAGAAGCCGTTACCAGTGCCACAACCACAACAACTGATACAACTACTACGGAAGCAGCTACCACGACGACTACGACTGAAGCTGAAACAACGACCACAGAAGCAGTTACTACAACTGAGGCTGAAACAACAACGACTACAACGGAAGCTACTACCACCACAACTGAGGCAACTACGACAACAACCGAAGCGACTACTACAACGACAACAGCAGCTACAACTACAACAACCAAGGCGACTACTACAACGACAACAGCAGCTACAACTACAACAACCAAGGCGACTACCACAACGACAACAGCAGCTACGACAACAACAACGAAGGCAACTACCACAACGACAACGGCAGCTACTACTACGACGACAGCAGCTACGACAACAACCAAGACAACTACTACAACGACAACAGTAGCTACCACCACGACAACAAAGGCAACTACGACCACTACAACGGCAGCTACTACGACAACAACGAAGGCAGCTACCACTACAACAACGAAGGCAGCTACCACTACAACAACGAAGGCAACTACCACCACTACAATAGCAACTACAACCACAACGACCAAGGCAACTACTACAACGACAACGACCAAGGCAACTACCACAACTACGACAGCAACGACAACAGCAGCTACAACCACAACAACAAAAGCAACTACCACAACGACAACGACCAAGGCAACTACCACAACTACGGCAACAACTACAACCACAACAACGAAGGCAACTACCACCACAACAGAAGCAGTCACCACTACAATTACAACCAGCTCCTCAATTGGCCCAACTACACCGACTACGACAGCAACTACTACCACAAATGCAACCACAACTACTACCACTACAACTACAACAACTACTGTAACAACCACTACTACGACAGCAGCTACCACCACGACCACAACAGAAGAAACGACTACAACCACAGAGGAGACCACAACCACAACAGAAGAAACCACGACCACAACGGAAGAACTTACAACGACTACAGAAGAGACAACCACAACACCGGAAGAAACAACTACAACCACTACGACTACAACCCTGGCAGTATATGAAGTACAAATTGCAAAGCAGGATCAGACCAGTGAAACAGTTGTTGGAGCAGAGCTGGTTGTAACAGATTCTTATGGAAATGAGTATGATCGTTGGACAACAGACGGATCCAATCATATCATTTCTGGCTTGATCGAAGGGGAATACTATACGTTGACTGAAAGCATCACACCAGAAGGATATGAGTCAGCAGAACCGATTACCTTTACGTATCAGGATGGTTCCGTTTATATTGTAACTTATGATGATACAGACGGTTCTAAAAAATTGGATCTGGTATCCGATCAGACCATTGTGATGCTTGACAACAAGCAGGATGTTACTACCATTACAACAGAGCCTGTTATTCAAAACTTCGATGTTTGCATCAACAAGATTGATGATCAGGATCAGACTTCTTTGGCAGGTGCACAGTTGCAGGTAACAGCTGCTGATGGAACAGTTGTGGATGAGTGGGTTTCGGATGGAACACAGCATTGGATTCTTGGCCTTTCTGAGAATGTACGGTATACTTTGACGGAATTGAATGCACCGGAAGGGTATGAATTGGCGGATCCGATTGACTTCATAATTCAGAATGGTAAGGTTTACAGATTTGTGATTGACGAATCTGGAGCGTCAGAAAAAGAAGAAGTCACAGAAGTTACCATTGTTATGGTTGATAAAAAATCAACAGAAACGACAACTACCATAACAACAGAAGAAACCACCACCACAACAACTACAACGAAAAACCGGGTAGATCAGGATGATCAAAACGTAACGACAACTACCACTGTTAAGGTTGCAACTGGCAATAAAACCAACAATCAGAACCAGTCCAGCAGCTCCAGCAGTGGAAACAGAACAAGCGGAACAACCAATGTCAGAACAGCCTCTTCACCGAAGACAGGAGATAGCATGCTTCCAGTTGTTCTGACTGCCAATGCAGCATTGTTGTTTGCAGTGTGCTGCAAGGCGAAAAAGCGAAAGAAGTAAATGATATTCGCTAGAGACATAGCACGTATGCAGCAACCGGCAAGAAGATTCTTTCTTCTTGCCGGTTGTCTTTTTGCAAATTTGTAAAATACTGCATTTCCTATTGACAAATTTGTATTTGTGTGTTATGATTCATATCGATTCAATTGGTTCTATCAATTTTTAACAATCGGACGAAACAGTTCCGATGGAAGGAGCGAACAAGCATGAAAAAAATTGCAAGTTTTACAGTTAATCACAATATCCTTCAGCCAGGTGTTTATGTATCCAGAGTAGATGGGGATGCTGTGACCTATGATCTTCGCATGAAGAAACCAAATGCAGGAAGCTATATTACCCCCAAGTCGCTGCATACTATAGAACATCTTCTGGCGACCTATGTCAGAAACTCTTCCTATACCGATCAGGTTATTTATGCTGGCCCGATGGGATGCAGAACTGGATTTTATTTGATTATGCGGGATTCTGTTAGCAAGGCGGAAGTGCTTTCTTTGCTGCGGAAAACATTCGCTTACATTGCTGCTTTTGAAGGAGAAATTCCGGGCAACAAAAAAGAAGAATGCGGCAATTATCTGGAGCATGATCTGGAAACTGCAAAGCAAGATGCAGCCGATTATCTGCAAGTTTTGCAGCAAGTAACAGTGGATTCTTTTCAGTATCCGGAAGCATAACGAACAGGAATTACAAAAAACAGGGCACACCAGCATACATTTGGTGTGCCCTGTTTTGATATGGCTTGATGGAACTACTTTACAATGCCCGCATGAAGTAGACTGCTTTCCCCAGAATTTGTACTTGCTGTAATTCTTCATTTTGAAAGATAAGAGGAGGATAGGCTGCGTGTTCAGCGGTCAGCTGTAACAGATTTTGCTCTGGATAAAAGTAGAAGCGTCTCAGCATCAGTTCTCCCTTTCTGACAGCCAGTCCGATTTGTCCATGTTCTACTGTTGTTTGATTTTGAATGAATACCATGCAGCCTTTTGCGATACCGGCTCCCATCATGCTGTCATCTTGTGCCAGGAAGCAAAAATCTGCTGACCAAGTAGAATCTTCTAGTTCCGCATGTCCCTGCAATTGATCTGCAAAGATCAGCCTTCCAGAATCCACTGCCTCTAAAACAGGATAGGTTTTGATGCAGACAGGGCGAATTGTTGGAAATTGCTGATAAATGGAGACTGGGTCTGATGTTGGCGTTTCCCATCCTAGCAATTCCTGCACGCTGGTGTCGGTTGCCTTGGCAATTTTTTCAATGCAATCCACTGGAATTTTTTTGGTATCGCCTGTTGCATAGCGTTGTAAAGCAGATTTTGAAATGCCGGTCTTTTCCGCCAGTTCTTCCAGTTTCAAACCCTTTTCCACCCGTAAATCTTTCAAGCGTTCCTGTAAGGAAACATGGTCTTTCATCGGTTTGCCACTCCCTTCCCATGTGGTTTTCGAGCATATATAGTCATTATACCATACCGTTCCGAAATCGTGGAAATTTTCGATTTTGGGGCGGTATTCCTACTTTCTGGACATACGGGAAAGGGTTCAAAAATGAGCTATGATTAAGTCAGTTCATCGATGGATTATTCCAATCGAATGACCGGCCTGATGGGATATGCTCCCTGGCGATGTAGTGCAACGACCTGCGGCAAGGAGTTGGAGGAACCTTGACCGCAGCGAGCGTACCAACGGGAACGAAACGCTGCTGTGAGATTCAGGGGCAGGAACGACATCAGGGAAACCCGGCAGAACTGACACCAAAACGCTACCCAAACACGACAAATCGGCAGGGCGTAGTCTGCCCTGTCCGTGATACTATGGGGCTTTTCCAAGCGGCTCTATGGCCGTATTTTTCTTGAAAATCGCCCCGAAACATGACACCAAAAACCGCTATCCGCCCATCTCCACCGTTACGGCTGAAATGGGCGGATTTTCTATGATAGGAGGCACCATGCCGAGAATGAGCAAAAAACGGAAGTTGGAGCTGTCCTTCTTCCTCAATGACCGGGGGCGTGTGGCCTACAACGACCTGTGCCGGAAGTGTCAGCATGAGTGCAAACAGAGCTTCCGGGCTGTTGTGATCGACTGCCCCCATTACCTGTCCAAACGAGCCAAGCGAAAGGAGAAAATCACTTAAATGGATTTTGAATTTATGACCGCAGACACCGTTCTGCCGCCCTGTATGCCACTTCCCCCCGCCATGTTGCGGCTGCCGGTCAGCAGCACCGCAAAGGTCATGTATGCCCGCCTGCTGGACGCCACCCTTACGGTGGGTACGGAGGATACCAACGGGATACTGTTTGTCCGTTTCCCCATTGTGGAGCTGGCGGCGGCCTTGTCCCGAAGCTCCGTAACCGTCAAGCGTTCCTTGAAAGAATTGGAGGACGCCGGACTGATCCTGCGGGTGCGCCGGGGTGTGGGAGAACCGAACCGCATTTACACGCTGCTCCCCAAGAAGGAGGGCTGCCGTGATGAATGAAAAGCTGGAAAAGCTCAACTGGGAGCTTGCCAAAGGCGAAGCCAGACTGCGACGGGCGCAGCACGAAGAAAAGATACTGGAACACCAAATGAAGCAGCTTACCCGGAAGGAACGGACGCACCGGCTCTGCACCAGAGGGGCTATGCTGGAAAGTTTTCTGATAAGGCCGGAAGTGCTGACGGACGATGATGTGATGGACATTCTGAAACAGGCATTTTCCCAAACTGGCATGAAGGAAACTGTTGCGGAAAGCGTGAAACGGAGGGTAGCCGGGGAACCCCTTACGGAGTAAGGGCGCAACTATACACCGGTCAAGCCGGTGCGTTGCGCCCTGCCGGGGGCTTCCTGCGGAAAGCGGATGATTGCCAGCACACTTGCGGCTGCTTCCAATCATCACAGGGGACGCTACGCTTCCCCTGCGCTGGCTGCCGCCAGCTACCCCTTTGTGGACTTGCCGCCCGGGAACACCTTGCGGGGTAGGCTGTTCCCGTCCGACAAGTTTACAAAATCATCCTATACTTACCCGGCTTGATGAAGTATAATGAAAGCAATGACAAATCAGAATTTATAAAGGAGATTACAAATGAAATTATTTTTATGTTCACACTTTTCAAGTGTAGGAAATCTGATAAAAGAAGAAGTTGAAAATAAGAAGGTCGTATTTGTTCCGACAGCTTCAATTCACGAAGGTTATACGGGTTATGTGAATTCTGCCAGGAAATTATTCAAGAAATTAGGAGCAATCTTAACAGAAATGGATATTTCAAAGGAGGAGTATTTGACGATAAAATCTGCTTTTGAAGAAGCGGATGTTATTTATTTTACTGGTGGTAATTCATTTTTTCTGATTGACCAATTACGAAAAACGGGTATTGATGAGTTGCTGAAGAAAGAAATTATGAATGGAAAACTGATGATTGGTGAGTCGGCTGGGGCAATTATATGTTCTCCTACAATTACATATATTGAACAAATGGATAAGAAACCAGAAGATTATTCACAAGAAGATGATAAGGGACTCAGTTTTGTTGATTATTATATCCTCCCACATTATCTTACCGCACCATTTAAGAAAGTTACTGAAAAGATATTAGCTGAGTTTTCAGATTTGAACATTTGCCCAATTAGCAATCATCAGGCAATTATTGTGAATGATGAATCTTCAAAGGTGATTTGTACTAATTAGTTTACAAATTCCAGTTTGCCAATCTCTCCATCATCGGGCCAACCTGACCCGAACTTTCAAAACTGAATACCAGCCGCCCACCGGCGGCACCACCGAGCAGGAAATCAGAAACGGTTTCCTGCTTTTCTTTTGCCCAAAATGAGGTGGCAAACCACCACCCCATCCAATCAGCCACAGGAAGGAGGAAGCCGTTATGCCCTGTCCCCACCATGATATAAAGATCGTCCAGCGCAGCAACCGCCAGTCAGCCGTAGCCGCCGCAGCTTACCAGAGCGGCGAACGGCTGTTTTCCGAGTACGACCAGAAGCAGAAATACTATGCCGAGAAACGAGGGATCGTCCATACAGAAATCATGCTGCCGCCCCATGCCCCGCCGGAGTACGCAGACCGCAATACCTTGTGGAACGCCGCCGAAGCGATTGAGAAACAATGGAACTCCCAGCTTGCCCGGAGAATCGTGCTTGCCATACCGAGGGAAATTCCCCCGGAGCAGCACGCCGACCTGCTCCGGGACTATTGCCGGGAGTTTTTCGTTTCCAAAGGCATGATTGCCGATTTTGCCATTCACGATAAGGAGGATGGGAATCCCCACGCCCACATCCTGCTGACCATGCGGGCAATGGACGAAACCGGGAAATGGCTTTCCAAGAGCCGGAAGGTTTATGACCTTGACGAGAACGGCGAGCGTATCCGGCTCCCGTCCGGGAGCTGGAAAAGCCACAAGGAGGATACCGTGGACTGGAACGACCAGAAGTACGGAGAGATCTGGCGGCAGGGCTGGGCGGCTACCGCTAACCGCTATCTGGAAGCCAACGGACGCCCGGAGCGCCTTGACCTTCGTTCCTATGAACGGCAGGGGCTTGATAAAATCCCCACCGTCCACATGGGGCCAGCGGTCAGCCAGATGGAAAAACGAGGGATACAGACCAACATCGGCAACCTGAACCGGGACATTACCGCTGCCAACCGGCTCATGCAGTCAATCCGCCAGATGGTGCGCCACCTGAAAGGCTGGATTGCAGACCTGAAGGAGAAAAAGGCCGCCCTGCTGGAAGCCTTGCAGGAAGCGAAGGAACCCACCCTACCGGAGCTGCTGGGCAAATATCTGGATTTGCGCCGGGAGGAGCGCACCGGCTGGACGAGCAAAGGCCAGCTCAAAGGCACTGTGAACGACTTCAACAAGGTTATGGACGCCATCCGCTATCTGCGGGAAAAGGAGCTGTCCACCGTGGAGAGCCTTGACACCTATCTGGATACCGTCAGTGAGCAGGCCGTTTCCATCCGGGCAGAGATGAAGCCGAAGGAAAAGCGTATGAAGGAGATTGACACCATGCTTTCCCATATCGCTAACTTTGAAGCTCACAAGCCGGTTCATGCGGAATATGCCGCTATCCGGTTTAAGAAACCAAAGGAACAGTTTGCCGCCGCCCATCGGGACGAGCTGGACGCCTACAATGCCGCTGTCCGCTATTTCAAGGTGCATTTGGAGGGAACCAAGTACAGCACCAAAAAGCTGAACGAAGAACGGACGCAGCTTGCCGGAGAGGTGGCCGAGTACAGGGAACGCCTGTCAGCGGTGCAGGAGGATGTGAAGATTCTCCGGGATGTGCGCCACTGGCTTAATCAGGTGCTTCCGTCCGAGCAGTACCGCCAGACTGCCGAGCCGGGCAAGAAACCATCCATCCAGCAGGCAGTCAAAGGCCGGGCACAGCGTATCCGGGAGGAACAGGCCGAGAAACGCCAGCAGCCCCACACAGAGAAAAAACAGGATATGGAACTCTAACAGGCGCTTGCCATTTTCTTTTCGAGAATGACAGGCGCTTTTCTTATTTTCAGGAGGATTTAGTTGAATGTATTTGAAGCTGTCAAGCAGTCTGTTACCACCCGGCAGGCTGCTGAGCATTTCGGAATCCGGGTGGGACGGAACGGGATGTGCGTCTGTCCCTTTCATGCCGACAAAAACCCAAGTATGAAGGTTGACCGGCGCTTTCACTGTTTCGGCTGTCAGGCAGACGGGGATGTGATCGACTTTGTTTCCCGTCTGGAAGCTGTCAGCCCAAAGGAAGCCGCCCTCATGCTGGCACAGGCGTTTTCCGTCCCCTATGAGGACAAGGAGCTATCCCACAGAAGCCAGAGGAAGCCCCGGCAGGAAACCCCGGAACAGCGGTTCCGCCGTATGGAGCGTTACTGCTTCCGGGTGCTGTGTGATTACCGAAACCTGCTGTGCCGCTGGAAACGGGACTATGCCCCCAAGACGCCAGACGAGGATTTCCACCCTTTATTTGTGGAAGCCCTGCAAAAGCAGGACTATGTGGACTATCTGCTGGATGTGCTGCTCTCCCCGGACATGGAGGAACGGGCAGCCCTTATCATCGACTGTGGAAAGGAAGTGAGCAATCTTGAAAGACGAATGGCAGAGCTTGCCGCCGAAGATACGGCAGGCCGCAGAACAGACCATACAAGAAGCACCGCCGCCCCGGAGCGTTGAGGAAGTTAAGGCCATGCTGGAAAGCACCGAGAAAGGCGGCATCCGTAACAGTATCCGCAACTGCCTGACCGTCTTTCAGAATGACCCACTGCTTTCCGGAGCAATCGCCAAAAATCTGCTGACCGAGCGTACCGACATCATTAAGCCCATCGGCTACCACCGTACCGGCACCGCCATCACGGACACGGATATGAATTATCTGCTCCTGTATCTGGAAGAAACCTATGGGCTGACCAGCGAAAAGAAGATTGCAGCCGCCATCGGGATCGCTGCCAATGAAAACGGCTATCACCCCATCCGGGACTACCTGAACGGCCTTTCATGGGACGGAACCGAGCGTATCCGTACCTGTCTGCACCACTTTTTAGGAGCCGACAGCGACCAGTACACCTATGAAGCCCTGCGGCTGTTCCTACTGGGAGCCATCCACCGGGCGTTTCATCCCGGCTGCAAATTTGAGGTCATGCTCTGTCTGGTGGGCGGTCAGGGAGCCGGAAAATCCACCTTTTTCCGGTTCCTTGCCGTCCGGGACGAGTGGTTCTCCGATGATTTACGCAGGCTCGATGATGATAATATCTACCGCAAGCTGCAAGGACACTGGATTATTGAAATGTCAGAAATGATTGCTACCGCAAACGCAAAGAGCATTGAGGACATCAAGGCTTTTTTAAGCCGCCAGAAGGAAACCTATAAGGCTCCTTATGAAGTCCATCCGAAAGACCATAAGCGCCAGTGCGTCTTTGCCGGTACTTCCAACACGCCGGATTTCCTGCCCCTTGACCGTACCGGCAACCGCCGGTTTCTGCCTGTTCTGGTGCAGGCGGAAACAGCAGAGGTTCACATTTTGGAGGATGAACCGGCTTCGAGGGCTTATGTCAGCCAGATGTGGGCGGAGGTCATGGAGGTGTACCGGCGGGGAGAAGGGAAGCTGAAACTAAGCGCAGGCATGGAACGGTATCTGAAAGAACATCAGAAATTATTCATGCCGGAGGACACGTTTGCCGCCCGGATTTTAAACTTCCTTGACGGATATGGAGGAAAGATGGTCTGCTCCCTGCAAATCTACTATGAAGGGCTGGGGCATCCGTCCTATGAGGAACCGAAACAGTATGAAATCCGGGACATCAATTCCGTGATGAAGAATTATGCGGCAGGCTGGAAAGCTTTTGAAAATCCCAGACATTTTCCTGCCCCTTACCACCGGCAGAAAGGATGGGAACGGGCAGCGCCTGACAACGGAGGTCAGGAAAAATCCGGTTTCCAGTTTTTACCGGAACAGGAAGCCGTCCAGCTTGGGCTGCCGGAGGAATGGCTGCAAGGGGAAAAGGCGTAGCCGGTTGTCAGCCGGTTGCCGCCCCCGTTGTCAGCCCCGTTGTCAGGGGGAGAGCCTGCAAACGGCTTATTTTAAGGATTTTTCCCTGCTGACAACGAAAGCAACGAAAAAATCAGAAAAAAAGAAATCAGGAAAGGAAACGGTATGCCGGGGATTGTGTACGGGGTTTTTAAACGCCCGTTGTCAGACTTCGTTGTCAGGCTCCCACCCAACCGGCAGACCGCACGCAGCACCCGGACGGCAACGCTCCGGGTTATTTTATGGAGGTAAATGCCTATGGCAGAAACAAAGCAGAGCAGCTATCCGGCAAAGGCGCCGGAACCGGAACGGAAGCGCAGGGGCGTCCGGTTCATCGTCTCCCGTGAGTTTGCAGGCAGCCAAACCATGCAGCAAGCCTTTGAGCAGCTTATTGAGCGGCAGACCTGTGAACGGTTTGAGGAATGGATGGGGCAAAAAGCCAGTTAAAAGGCTAAAATCCGGCGAAAAACAGTTGAAAGGACGGCGGGGGCATGGTACTATAATAGTATCGTGTCCCTGTTCGTAGAAGGAGAACACTATGAACAGGAATAAAAAAATAGTCAAAAAAGTAACCGCCCTCTATTGCAGGATTTCCCTTGACGATGGCAACGCAAACGAGAGCATGAGCATTTCCAACCAAAAGCTCCTGCTCAAAGATTATGCTGAAAAGAACGGTCTGCTCCCCTATGAATACTATGTGGACGATGGCTACACGGGGCGTAATTTCAACCGCCCTTCGTTTAAACGCATGATTGCCGACATCGAAGCCGGGAAGGTTGGCTGCGTCATTACCAAAGACCTTTCAAGGCTTGGCAGAAACTATATTGAAGCGGGCGGCTATATCGAAGTCTTTTTCCCAAAACACAATGTAAGATATATTGCCGTCACGGACGGCGTGGACAGCCTGACCCGTCAGGAAATGGACATCACGCCCTTTAA
>OGYJ01002267.1_pt1 | contig 13346 bp, 17 predicted proteins | sample 1576531 | NCBI WGS metagenome assembly OGYJ01 (sample SAMEA3541574, study PRJEB24748) | human gut metagenome | biome: human gut; feature: human-associated habitat; material: faeces | place: China | collected 2012 | reverse complement strand
TAGTACTTTAGCACATTAAAGTGGTAAAGCATTAACGCGTTACTGCACTAAAGTTCCCACATGCGCTTGTCTATGCACTAGAATTGTTAACAGCACAAGTTTTAGTTAACAAAATAGTTGTTGACAAATTATTAGTAAAGTGCTATAATCTTCTTAGAAACAAGATAACAGGTTAATAAGAAAGGATAAATAATATGAAGTTTAGAGAGTTATGTTTTAGTTGCACAAACCTTGTGAGTTGTGCGGATGTTCGCGTTTTTGATGGCGGAAAAGCTACTTGCAATGTAAAAATGCAGAGTGCTTTAGAAGAGTTTGGCGAGAGAGAGGTTGATTGGTTTACAGTCACAGGTTTGAACAGTGTTGATGTCGAGTTATATAGCGAGGATGAATAATGAAAGAAACAACGCAGATTATATTTATATCGCTTTTGGCACTGCTATCAATTTTAGCATTTCCTACACTTTATTTATTCGGTTTTTGATGTTTCACGTGAAACATAGAAAGGAGATCGGACAATGGCAAAATTCAAACCCTCAGCCAAACTCAGTTTTGGTACACTTGAACATTATAACCCTCAGTACCTCGCAAATAACTACACATCGTCTGAAATAAGAAAAGAATATTCTAGATTACGAGCGATAACAGTCAAACGTTTAACCAGACTTGTGAAAGGCGGTTTCGGTGAAACATCCGTATACAAATACAATGTGTTCAACACAAAGAAGTTATCAGAACTTAGAGAAAAGCAGATTCCGTTAGCCCTCTCTCAAATAGCACGGTTCTTAGACAATCCTCTATCAACCGTCACAGGGCAGAAAGCGCAGCGAAAGCAGAAAATAGAAAAGTTGCAATCATATGGTTATAATGTCAACGAAAAGAACTTCCAAAGCTTTGTGGATTTCATGGAACTTCTTTCGCAACAGGCGATTGACCTTCAATACGATTCGGAAGCAGTCGTGGAACTGTGGGAAGCAACGAGGGATAAAGTCTCACCAGCTACAATTGCAAAGGATTTAGATAGCTGGCTGGAAAATCGCTATAAGATCAGCGAATTGCCTAACATAGCATCAAAAGACGCAGATGAGATTCTGCGACTATTGAAGGAGTAAATTATGATAACAGATGTATATGATTTTGACTATTCGATTTTTAAAAAAGCAGGAAATGTGAAAAGAAAAAAAGGTTCAAGAAATAAGAAAAACTATAAAAATCTGGTTTGTGCTTTTGATATCGAGACAACCCGTATAAAAGAAATTGAGCAGTCGGTAATGTACATCTGGCAGTTTCAAGTTGACGAATATGTCACAGTGATCGGCAGAACATGGAGAGAGTTTGACTACTTCATGAGAGCGATAGCAGCTGATCTGGAAGACATGGACTACATCGTAGTATATGTCCATAACCTTTCCTTTGAGTTCCAGTTTCTTTCGGGAATCTATCCTTTTTCAAAGGAAGAGGTTTTTGCTTTGGACAAACGAAAAGTTTGCAAGTGTGAGATGTTTGAGCATTTTGAGTTTAGATGTTCCTATATTCAAACAAATATGTCCTTAGAAACATTTACAGATAAAATGAATGTCAAGCATAAGAAGCTTTCTGGTGACTTGGACTATAATGTGGAACGTTATTCATACACGCCATTATCTGATGAAGAGCTTGCGTATTGTATTAACGATGTGCGAGGTCTGGTCGAAGCGATTAAGACAGAAATGAAAAATGATGGTGATACGTTGTATACAATCCCGTTGACATCAACCGGGTATGTTCGACGTGATGTAAAAAGCGCACTTGAGGGCAACCGCTGGATTATGGGAATCCAGCCGGATTTCGATGTCTATCAAGTAGCAAGAGAGGCGTTCCGTGGCGGCAACGCACATGCGAACCGATTCTATGCCGGATGGATTCTTGAGGGTGTCCATTCCGCCGACCGTTCATCAAGTTATCCGGGTGTTCAGTGCAACAGAGCGTATCCGGTCACCCGATTTCACAAGATTTCAAAACCCGTTCCCGATGCAGGTCAGATCATTGATCTAATGAAAAGAAGAGAAAAAGCAATTCTGATGCGTGTATCATTCAAGGGGGTCTCCTTAAATGATTACTCATGGGGATGCCCGTATCTGGCAAAAGACAAGTCCAGAACTGTAGTAAATGGAGTGTATGACAACGGTAGGATATTAAGCGCAGATTATTTGGAGACATCTATCACGGATGTTGATTTAAGAATCATAGTCGAAGAGTATCACATTGCCGAGATCATACCGATTGAAGTTTACACAGCTCGTTATGGAAAACTCCCTGCCGCCATGATTGAAACCATCTGTCTCTATTACAAAAAGAAAACAGAGTTGAAGGACGTAGAAGGGCAGGAATATTTTTATATGAAAAGTAAAAATAAGCTTAACTCTATCTACGGTATGACAGCGCAAGACCCTGTCAAAGAGTCAATATTGTATCAAGATGAAGAATTTACAATTGATACATCAAAGACGAAAAAAGAACTATTGGAAGAGTTCATGAAAAGGGCGTTCATTCCATATACATGGGGTGTATGGTGTACCGCATGGGCACGGTATGAATTGGAACAGGGTATGCGTACGGTGACAGATCAAGGCGGTACGTTTATCTACTGTGACACCGATTCGATTAAGTACCTAGGAGATGTGGATTTTTCAGAATATAATAACGAAAAAATAAAGTTGTCGAAAGAGAACGGTGCGTGGGCTACTGACCCGCAAGGCAACAATCATTACATGGAAGTGTATGAACAGGAGAAAGACGCTGATCGTTTCATTACATGGGGAGCGAAAAAGTACGCATACGGAGCTGACGGGAAATTAAAGATCACGATAGCAGGAGTACCGAAAAAAGCTGGTGCGGAAGAGTTAAAGAAGAAAGGCGGCCTGGATGCATTAAAGCCCGGGTTTGTATTCAGCGATTGCGGAAAACTGGAAACGGTTTACAATGACAAGCCAGAGATAACAAAATATAAAAACAAAGACGGAAAAATAATTGAAATAACTAAAAACGTGGTGTTGCGTCCTACCACTTATGCAGTGGGCATTACAAAAGAATATGAGGAAATTTTACAAGACGCTTTGTTGTACAATAAAACAATCAATATTTTAAAAGGAACAAAATTATTAGGTTGACAGAAATAATAAAAAGGTTTATAATGTATTATGTAATACAGATAAAGATGAAAAGAAAGGAGTAGGAAAATGAAAGGAAACATTTCTAAAAGCGTTGTAACAACAACCATACGTGTTTGTCGTTATAACGAAGAAACGAAAACAGAAGAGATTGTAATTAGAAAAATGAAGTCTCTGAGAACGCCGTCCCGTGAGCGAATTGAAAACTGGATTACGGAAGAAGACAGGGGATATTTGAGCTTCGAGGTTCTCAACACTACATCTGAGGTCTATACAATGACAGCTGATGATTTTATCAACTACGCAACCAGAAAGGAGAAATAACAATGAAAATTATCAGAAGTAAAAATGAAAAGATTACCGTAAAAGAGAAATATCTCATGTCAATGAATCCCGAGATTCGTAGAATGAGAGATGCCGAGGGGATGAATGTTCCGGTGGTTAACTGGATGCTTTACTCCGACACAGACAAAGATGGAAATGAACAGACCCTTCTTTCTATCCTGTCTGAGGAGAATGTTGCATACGCAACAAACAGCCGGACTTTCATCGAAGCATTTTCCGTACTCTGTGACATGTTCGCAGACAGCGGGGAAGAGATTACCGCCATTAAGGTAATCGGCGGACAGTCAAAAGCAGGACGGCACTTTATCACTTGCGCCTATGCTGAGTAACTAGTAAACAATTAACAAATTATAAACTATATCTCATTTGTGTATTTTAAGCAAAGCCCCGTTCCGTTATCGGGGCTTTTTTCATAGAGGTGATATCATGAAGGAAAAGAACATTTATGACCGTAATGGCTTTATCAATATACCGGCTATTTACAACATACCAGTACCGTTCATTTTTATTGTAGGTGGTCGAGGAACTGGAAAAACGTATGGAGTGTGTAAATTTGCGATTGAGAAAAAGATCAAGTTCGCTCTGATGAGACGAACACAAACACAAGCTGATCTGATTTCCAAACCGGATTTTTCACCGTTCAAAACTGTGCTTGGAGATATGAACCGGATGTTTAAGGCGGTTTCTTTGACAAAACAGAACAGCGCTTTTTATGAAACAGACATGGAAGGAACGATCATTTCACCCGAACCGTTCTGTTATTCACTCGCACTGTCAACCATTTCAAACATGCGCGGTTTTGATGCTAGTGATATATCCCTCATCTTCTATGATGAGTTTATCGCAGAAGCGCACGAACGACCACTGAAAAATGAAGCAGAAGCTTTCTTTAACTGTTATGAAACAATTAACCGTAACCGTGAATTGAAAGGGATTCCACCTGTCAAAGTGATCTGTGCCGCTAATAGCAATAATATGGCAAATGAGTTGTTCATATCACTGGGACTGGTGCTGAGAGCGGAAAAAATGTATCAGAACGGTTCATCTATCTGGATTGATAAAGAAAGGGGGCTGGCACTGATTATCTGTCAAGACAGTCCAGTTTCCGAAGCAAAGGAAAAAACAGCACTTTACAATCTGGTGTCAAGGGATTCTGACTTTTATCAGATGTCATTAAAGAACGTATTCACGAAAGACAGAGCGGATAACATCGGTACTAGAAATATCAAGGAATTCAAGCCGTTAGTCCATGCCGGCGAAATGTATATCTATCGGCATAAATCACGTCAGGAGTACTATGTGACCCCCTTCAAGTCAGGCGTATTTAAAGATAACTATACGATGAGCGAAAATGATAAAATACGTTTTCGCTTAAAATATCGATATCTATGGATCGCATTTCTATCACGTTCGCTATTTTTTGAAAATTATATCATACAGGTTCTTTTTACAAAATGTTTTACTTAACTATTGTCTAAAAACGGGATGTATGTTATAATCAGAAGTGAAAAGGATGCGTGGAAACCAATCCCGGAAGGATGCGCACGTTCCAGGTTTCGGGACGGGAATCCTTTTTCAGCGGGCGGTATATACAACCGCCTGTTTTATTAAACAAACCGGGAAAGAAAGAGGTGCATATGGACGCAAACGCAATCATGACTATGGTGCAGACGTTAGGATTTCCAATCGTTTGCTGCGGGGCACTCTTTTGGAGAATGATGAAAGAGTCCGACAATCACAAAGCGGAAATGGAAAAAGTCACGGATGCGCTGAACAACAACACACAGGCACTCATCAGATTGGAAGAATCATTGAAAGGAGAAAAAGAAAAATGAAACAGGAAGACATTGTAGCATTAGCAAGAGCCGGGTTCACAAGGGAGCAGATTGTTGCGCTTGCAGGTTTACAGCAGACAGCACCGATTCAGCAGACCGTTCCGGTTCAGCAGACACCGCCGGTACACCAGACCGTTCCGATTCAGCAGACAGCACCGGTTCAGCAGACCGTTCCGGTTCAGCAGACAGCACCGGTTCAGCAGAGCGAATCATCCGGTGATCCGGTTCTGGATGCCCTTCTGGGACTGCGAGATGACATGAAAAAACAGGCGTTGCTGTTTTCCTCACAGCCTGCAAACCAGACAGAAACCACGAATGATATTTTAGCATCCATTATCAACCCGAAAGGAGAAAAATAATGCCGAGTGATTTAACTTTTAATCAGCTTTCTACCGTGTTGTCAGACATTGTAGCACAGGCTACTGGGCAGAAAGCATTAGCACCGCTTAACACTGCATCCTTTATTACTGTTGCGAAAAAAGGATTAGAAGCTGGATATGATCCTCTATCCACAGCAATTTCACAGGTGCTATCCAGAACAATCTTTTCTGTAAGACCCTACAGCAGAAAGTTCAAAGGTTTGAACGTGTCAAACCAGCGGTACGGAAACCACGTTCGTAAACTGCTGACTATTGATAAGCCCTTTGAGGATGATGACAGGTTAAAGCTGGTAGACGGGGAGTCTATTGATCAGTACCGGGTGAACAAACCAAAAGTTTTACAGACAAACTTCTACGGGGCAAACGTCTATCAGAAGTCAGTGACGATATACAAAGATCAGTTAGACTGTGCTTTCTCCTCACCGGATGAGTTCGCATCCTTCATTTCCATGGTCATGCAGAACGCATCTGATATGATCGAACAAGCACACGAGGAAACAGCCCGTGCAACAATCGGGAATTTGATCGCTGGTATTTACGCCATAGAAACAGATACTGGCGAAACAGGCACGGCAAAAGCAACAGGACAGAAACGCGCGGCTAATCTCCTCGCACTTTACAATCAGGAAAGTGGAAAATCTCTGACTGTTGCTGATGTGTTCAAACCAGAAAATTTTGAAAGTTTCATTAAGTTTACATTTTCGACAATCAATACAATTGCTGATTTAATGACAGACAGAAATAGCCTGTTTTGTTCACAGCTCACAGACGATACGATTCTGCGCCACACACCGAAAAACCGAATGAAGTTCTATCTCAACTCAAATCTGGTGAACAAAATCAACTCCGAAGTCTATTCTAGTGTGTTCAATCCGGATTTTCTGAAACTGGTTGACTTTGAAACTGTTAATTACTGGCAGTCTCCACTCTCGTCAGCCGCAGTGAAAGCTAACGTCACTGTATTGAAAAATGATGGTACGTTAGTTGATATGCCTGATATTTCCATGGCAAGTGTGCTTGGCGTTTTGTTTGACGAAGAAGCCGCTGGCTACACAACCGTGAATCAGTGGTCAAAACCTAGCCCTTTTAACGCGCGTGGTGGTTATTACAATCAGTTCTGGCACTTTACGGATCGCTACTGGAACGACTTTACAGAAAATGCGGTTGTCTTCTATCTCGAATAATGTTTCGCATGGACATAACAGAAAGGAGTAAACATGGCATTATCAGTTACTCTTTACACCTTTTCAAAACGGCTTAACAGTACAAAAAATCCCCCCGCTGAGGGGGGATTCACTGTACAAGCCGTCTTAAAAGACAACACCTCTATCATCAGACCGGAACTGGAAGTGGTTGAAAATGTGACCGCTTATAACTATGCCTATATCCCTGCTTTCTCCCGTTACTATTTTGTGCAGGATGTGATATGGGAGAAAGGTGTCTGGCGCATCGTATTGTCAGAGGATGTTCTGGCAACGTATAAATCGGTAATTGGAAGCACAACCGCTTATATTTTACGCTGTGCAACGTTTCAAGACCCCACCATCACGGATTTACTCTATCCGGCAACTACCGAAATTGACACGCAAAAAACAGAATTTACCCTGGAGGATGGATGGATTGAGAATCCGACCGTGGCAAACGGCTATTATGTGGTGGGCATTGTGAATAATCTGGACACTGCCTATGGAGCAGTTGCCTACTATGTTATGACCGGAAAAGAAATGGCAGATTTTCGTGCATACATGTTAGGAGATATCCAATCATGGGATCAGATCACAGACTTTTCCGGTGACGTTGCGAAAGCATTCATTGACCCATTTCAATATGTGGTTTCATGTATGTGGTTTCCAACGGGCGTTCCGGTTGATCCAGTCAAAAAGACAATTGCCTTTGGTTACTGGAAATCAAACCTTGAAGCGTCCGTATTATCACAGACCACACGGAACTATCCGTTTTCTTTAGCTAGACCAGACCGAACCAACAACAAAGATATTACTTATCTCTACCGGACACCGTGGGCAAACTACTATCTGTACTTGCAACCGTGGGGTGCAGTTCAATTGGATGCGTCAAAAATCGGGAAAAGCGGAGTTAGTTGTAACATCACCTACGATTTTGTGAGCGGAAAAGCAATCTTAACTGTTACATCGAAATTAACAAATGATGTGCTGTACAATGGTGAAGCACAGGTAGGTGTGCAGATGCAGTTATCGAACGTAGGTTTGAATCTGAAAAGCGCTACGGGTAGTGTGAGTGGGTTGATCGAAGCGGCGAAAAACTCCCTCGGCGGTGTAATCGGTAGCATCGGTCAGAAGTTCAGCGCAAGTAGCATCGCATCCAGCGTGTTCGCTAGTAATGCGTCCGTACAAAGCACAGGCACTAATAGCGGCATGGCGGCAGATTCGCTCGGCGGAAAAGCCACTCTCTTCGCAAACTACTATGAATCAGTTATGTTTGACGTAGCAGATAACGGAAAACCGCTCTGTCAGAACCGAAAAATAACGGACTGCACAGGCTATGTAAAAGTGGAAAACGGAGCAATCAATTTTTCCGCTACAGAACCGGAAAAGCAAATAGTAAAAGAATATTTAGAAGGGGGATTCTATTATGAGTGAGATTAAAATGTATTCACTGCCGACAACCGTAGCAGTAGCTATCCTTGTCATTGGGGGTAATTATGGAAACGGAACCGAGCGTACCAAGCGCTTGAAAGCAGACGGCTTTGATCCTGTCAAAGTGCAGAAATGTGTAAATGACCTTCTTCCTATCATCAAGAGGTATCGTTAATGGCCGGGAATATTCAAGTGTCATATCAGTGGGCGATTGACACTTGCAACAAAAAGAACGTCGGTTATTCCCAGACATACCGAAATCAGCAGACAGTGAACGGTATCACTTATTACGACTGTAGTTCCTTTATCTGGTATGCGCTTCTTGCATCTGGCTTTGATGTAGTAGCCGCCCATGGTGGGCAAAGCTGGCCTTTTACCACCTATGACATGGTTGGTGTGTTGGATGCTTTAGGTTTCAACCGTGTCCCGGTTGGCGATCCATGGAAACCCGGTGACATTCTGGTGCGTAACAACCAATACGGCAACCATACGGAAATGGTCTATGATGGGCGGCGGACGATGGGTGCGCACAGTTCTACCTATCCCCTGGGGGAACAGGTGTCAATTAACACCGGAGACAGCAATCCGGCTACCTGGGACACTTGCCACCGTTTTGGCGGTGGTGCAAGTGGGGCAAAAGGAAGCAGTGCTTATGTAGTAGCCGCTATTTGCGGTAATTTCTGGCAGGAATCCGGCATCAATCCCGGCATCTGGCAGGACTTGCGCGAATCTTCATTTACAGACTTACTGGTTGGATTCGGTCTTGGTCAGTGGACAAATACGGAAGGTGATACGCATGGACGTCTTTACAAATTGCATGAATGGTTGATGAACAACGGCTATGCGGATGATGATGGTGTCGGACAGCTGAACTATCTGATTCACGAAAATGTGTGGTACAGCACGGAAGAAGCATCCGCCTATAAGAATCTGACTGAATTTTTGACCAGTGACAGCACAGATATTGCGGCGTTAACCCACGCATGGAACATCGGTTGGGAAGGGATTCATGACAGCTCGTGGGATGCCCGTGTGCAGTATGCACAGAACTGTTATGACTATATCATCGCTCATGCGAATGATACATCTATCACGACCTGGGCAAAAGGTAACCGTTACCTCAGCGAATCAGAGCGTTATAACAACGCAGTGTTAATTTATCGTTTCCTCAGCACGGGGGCAACACCCGGAACAGGCACGACATTTCTGATTGCGGTTCTCAGTAAAAAGAAACGGAGGGACAGAAAGAATGTATAATGGCATACCCTTTTCAGCGGACTATATCAATGCGGCAAACTCGGTGATTTCACCGAGTACCGTGCATTGCCGGAATACCAGCTTATCTCTTTATTTTCAGCGGTATCTCTTACAGAAAGCGATGAGCGTTTTCAAATGGGAGATGCCGCCGGAATGGTCGAAGAACTACACCCTTTATACGCTGTACTGCTGGGGCTTTTTCGCTGTAGTCAACACAGACAGGTACGGAGTGATCCCACAGGCCTGTGGTCTGCGCGGATATGATGTATTCTATCAGCCAACGAACGCAATCATCACGAACCCACTCCTCTCCGGGACACTGGAACCGAGAATTGGTTTGCAGTGCGAACTGGTTCGGTTACAGCCGGATTACGGCGGCATCATGGATATTGTTACCTATTATGCGGATATGCTGGCTCTCTGCGCTGAATCCGTAGGAATGAATCTGGTCAACAGTAAACTTGCTTATGTCTTTGCCGCCGAGAACAAAGCTATGGCGGAAACATTCAAAAAGCTGTATGATCAGATTGCGGCGGGAAATGCAGCTGCTGTCATTGACAAACAGTTATTCCGGGAAGACGGAAAGGCGAGCTGGCAGATGTTCAACCAGAACGTCGGTCAGAACTACATCGCAGATCAAGTGCTTTCGGATATGAGGAAAATCGAAGCTATGTTCTGCACGGATGTGGGCATCCCGAACGCCAACACGGACAAAAAGGAACGGTTAATCACAGATGAGGTGAACGCTAATAAGGTGGAGACACGTTCAAAGTGTGACCTCTGGCTGGAAGAATTAAAAGAATCCTGCAAGAAAGTGCGAGAGATGTTCGGCATCAAACTGGATGTGGACTGGCGTTACAAAGGAGGTGTAGAAGATGGCAACGTTGAGCCTGTTAGGACTGTATAGTTATGATGAATCCCTTTTGGATGGACTGATCGAAAGTTTACCAAACAGATATGGCATCCCATCTGGCTATGCAGATTCCTACTACACGGATGTTATCATTGATCCTCAGACCGTAGTGGAAAATCTGCTGGTGGAATGCGCCGAGTTTGAAATCTTGTATTCAGACTTTAACGCATTAAAGCGCATCATCAAAATTTGGTCTGCAAAAGAGAAACTGGTGTGGCAGAAAATGTATAACACCATCTGCTATAAATACAACCCTATCTGGAACAAAGACGGAAAATCTGTCTGGACGGAACGGCAGAGCGCAACCGGAAAGAAGACAGAAACGGAAAAAGGATCAAAAACCACCAACGCCAATGGAACAACCAATGATGAATATACATCAACTAGCAACACAACAAATAAAACAACCGGAACGGGTACAAATACCCGTACGGGAAGTGATGAGACAACCGGAAAAGTCAGTGCCTATAACAGCACAGATTTTCAGAACCGGGAGAAAACAAACAGCACAGCAAGCGAAAACAACAGCACCGAAAGCACAGAAGATTTCACTGGCAACGGAAAAGTAACAAATTCCGGAACGAAAACGATTGTGAATACAGGTGATGAAACGAATAATGTTTCACGTGAAACATCTGACAACAACACTGGTGAAACAACGCATGAACAGACAGAAACCGGAAACATCGGAATCACGTTAACTCAGAATATGATTACTGCGGAACGCGAAATCGCCATGTTCAATATCATTGATTTTATTATCAACGATTTCAAAGAACGTTTTTGTTTACTGATTTATTAAAAGGAGGATGCAAATGGGATTATTTGATCAGTTTCCATACACTAATTTTCATGAATTAAACCTTGACTGGATTCTCGGACAGATGAAAAACGTCGAGGAGTATGTGAAAAACATCGAAGGTGTAATTGGAGAAACCACTCGTAAGATGATCGAGAGTCTTTATGAAAAAGGACTTTTAACTACACCCTACAATGTCATTTCGAACGGGGCGGATAACACCGGAGTGAAAGATGCTTCTACCATCATCCAGACCGTGCTTGATACTTTTAAAATCTGCTTTATCCCGAACGGTACGTACCGGCTGGAAAAACCGATTGTGGTTGACAGTGGTATGCTCATTCTCGGCGAATCGGCAACCGATACCATTTTGAAATGTGTGAATAATGACGGCTTTGTCACCCGTGACTTTGATGACCGGACGGGGAAAGGAAATGCAGAAGCACCGCACGGTTTCTGCATATACAATCTGCATCTCAGCGGCGATGACGTGCATGTGGGTGTTAAGATTTACGGCTATCACTACTTCATACAGCAGTGTTTCATCGAACATTTCAAAACTGGCGTCTATTCAGAATACAACAAAAATACGGGTTTTACACCGTCTGGTGACACGTTCGAATCGTATGTTGAAAAATGTTTGATTCAGCACTGCTCAATATGCATCGGGTATTTAGGCCCATCTGATTCTTTCATCAATCATGTTTGTTTCTCTAATGCAAACAAGGGTATCATTTTAACAACCACTGCGACCTCATGGTCAAACGGCTGTTCTGTCAATAACTGTCATGGATATACCATTTTTGCTGATGGTGATGGCTGTTGCTATGACATCAACGCTCCGGTTTTTCTTAATGACAGTACGGGCGAATCATCTGACATCGGGTGTCTTTTTGAAACAGACACGGGTGCTCGTATCAACGGCGGACATTTTTACAACAACAAGTACGGAATTGTTATTGACACAACAAGCAATGTTATTATTAACGGTGCGGAATGCCGTGCCAACAAAACGGCGGAAGTCCGGAACAGACTGGAGTTGGCGGATAGTTACATTGACATTATCACTCACGGTGCTAATGTGAAAACGCTGGATGAGCGCGGTGCAATCAATCCTAGAACATGCTCATTAAAAATATATAATGAGTTAGACGCGAATATCATCAATAGACCGAAATGTTTACAAAAACAGCACGTCGACCCTTCTACGCTAACACCCGGTAAGGCGATTAAAATAAGTGACAGGTATCCGGTAATCGTGTATCAGACGGGCGGTACTGGAATCTATGTAAATGATAATGTCACTTCTGATCCAATTGGTGATGTAAACACGTTCTTTGTTCCTGCGGGTGGACATTGGTCTTTCGCTACGGCTCCTGGTACAATCACTTATCAGCCAATTCTGATTTAAATAAAAAGAGGGCTTATAGCCCTCTTTTTAAATTAAACAGATGATTTTGTCGCCGTTCTTGTGAAAGAAGATTTTGAAGTAATCTACTTCCATTTTCATATATGCGGGATTGTTTTCAAAACAGCCACTCACTGTATCTTGATAGATAGTCTTGTTATTCACATCTGTTATTATAACCACCGAACCGTTTTTCAGATTGCCACATGCTAGTAATAAGTCCTGTAATGTCATATATGTTCACTCCTTTTCCATCAAAACTACTGATATTATTCTACCATGAACGCCGAAATTATACACCTCGCATTCCCCGTATTTATCTATACCGTCCAGTGTCGGTAATATTTCAACATTTCCGTTAATTATGACCTTGAAATATTTTCTAGAATTGCAATTGGTGCACATTTCAAATAGCTTTCGTAATGTCATGTGATCACTTCTTTCTTTTAAGTTTTATTATAATTAGACCGTCTTCGACAGAAAACCACTTGATTTTTCTATAACAGAAATCGTTATATACATCCAGTTAGTCAGACTCAAAAGAGTCATGCCCTTGTTCCATGATGCGTACACGACTAGCCATAGTTATATTAGCACAATAGAATATAAGTTTTTTAATTGTCATAGCAACCATCCTTTCTTATTAAC
>OGYJ01002260.1_pt1 | contig 13367 bp, 14 predicted proteins | sample 1576531 | NCBI WGS metagenome assembly OGYJ01 (sample SAMEA3541574, study PRJEB24748) | human gut metagenome | biome: human gut; feature: human-associated habitat; material: faeces | place: China | collected 2012 | reverse complement strand
GTGGTATACTTTCATGAACCAATTTACAAAATGTTCAGGAAGCCCGAAAACTGCCGGGTATAATGGTAATATAGTATATAAATGGGAGGTTTCCTATGGCACGCAACATTCTGGTGGTCGAGGACGACCGCAATATTTCCGACCTGATCCGGATGTATCTGGAGAAGGAGGGCTTCGACGTCCGCATCGCCTATGACGGCGGCAAGGCCGTAGAGGAGTACGACCGGCAGGCGCCGGACATGGTGCTGCTGGATATCATGCTGCCGGTGATGGACGGCTGGTCCGTCTGCGCCCACATCCGGGAAAAGGCCAAGACACCCATCATCATGCTGACGGCTAAAAGCGAGGTCAACGACCGCATCACCGGTCTGGAGATGGGCGCCGACGACTATCTGGTCAAGCCCTTCGAGATGAAGGAGCTGATGGCCCGCATCAACGCCGTGCTGCGCCGCAGCGAGATCCCCGACGACACCCGCAAGCGTCTGGTGTTCGACAAGCTGGAGATCAATCTGGACAGCTACGAGCTGCTGGTGGACGGCAAGAAGGTGGATACGCCCCCCAAAGAGCTGGAGCTGCTGTACCATCTGGCCTCCACGCCCAACCGGGTCTACACCCGCAACCAGCTGCTGGACGAGGTGTGGGGCTTCGACTACTTCGGTGACTCCCGGACAGTGGACGTCCATATCAAGCGCCTGCGGGAGAAGATCGAGAATGTCTCCGACCAGTGGGAGCTGAAAACCGTATGGGGCGTGGGCTATAAGTTTGAAGTGAAGTGATGGCAGAGCGCAAGAAACGGTTCAGCGGGCTCTACTGGCAGCAGTTCGCCCTGACCGCCGGCATGGTGATGCTGACGCTGCTGCTGCTGGGCGTGTCCTTTTTCGCCCTGAGCTATAACTATAACTTCACCGAGCGGCGGGACGAGCTGCAGGAGCGGGCCAGTCTCATTGCTCAGGTGTCCGTGGACTACCTGAAGTCCGGCGGCCAGACGGAGGATGAAAACCTCAAGCGCTTCATCAGTCTGGGTAGCGCCATGACCAACGCCGAATTTCTGGTGTGCAACGACAGCGGCTATGCCCTGCTGACGGCGGACCAGCGGCTGGGGGGCAAGGTGGTGGCCATCCCGCAGGAGATCACGCAGGAGGTTCTGACGGGCAGCGGCCTGTATCAGGGCCGCAGCAGTCTGGGCGGCGCCTACACCTCCAAACAGTTCGTGGTGGGCGTCCCCGTTCAGGACGGCGACCAGACCATCGGCGTGGTGCTGGCGGTGATGAACGCCCGCTCCGTCATGGGGATGTGGCGGTCCTTCATCAGCCTGTTCCTCATGACCTCCGCCATTATCCTGCTGCTGGTGTTCATCGTCACCTCCCTGACCTCCATGCGGCAGATCCAGCCCATCCGGGAGATGGTGCAGGCCACACGGGCCTACGCCGCCGGGAACTTCGACGTGCGGATGCAGGACGCCGACCGGGGCGATGAGATCGGCGAGCTGGCGGCGGGCTTTAACAACATGGCGGACTCTCTGGCGGAGACGGAGCGCCAGCGCCGGGACTTCATCGCCAACATCTCCCATGAATTAAAGACCCCCATGACCTCCATCGCCGGCTACACCGACGGTATTCTGGACGGCACCATCCCGCCGGAAAAAGAACGCAAGTACCTGCAAATTATCTCCGACGAGAGCCGTCGGCTCAGCCGTCTGGTGCGCCGGATGCTGGATATCTCTCAGATCCAGTCGCAGGAGATGAAAAAAGAGGACTTCGACCTGTGCGAGAGTATGCGTCTGGCGCTGCTGTCCATGGAGCAGAAGATCACCGACCGGGAGTTGGATGTAGAGGCGGACATCCCGGAGGAGCCTGTGATGGTGGAGGGCGTCAACGACCTCATCACCCAGGTCATTTACAACCTGCTGGAAAACGCCACCAAGTTCGCCGCCCCCCACTCGTCCCTGTATCTGGGGCTGGCCGTCCACGGGGAGAAGGCCGTGGTCACGGTGCGCAACGTCGGTCAGACCATCCCCGCCGAGGAGATCCCCCTGCTGTTTGAGCGCTTCCACAAGTCCGACAAATCCCGCAGCGAGGATAAGGACGGCTACGGGCTGGGCCTGTACGTGGTAAAGACCATCCTGTCTCAGCACAAGGAGCAGATCACCGTCACCAGCGAAAACGGCGTCACCGCCTTCAGCTTTACCGTTCAGATGGCTCACCCCATGCGGAACGAGCCGTGAGAGGAAGTATCCTATGTATAATGACGAAAACAGAGAATTTGACCCGGTAGGCGGCGATCTGCCGCCCCAGCCGCAGCAGGACCGGACGGACCTGCCGGAGGGGGAGCCGGACGAGATCGTCAGCTGGTACACCCCCCGGCAGGAGGAGCCGGAGGAGGTCGTCAACTACTTCGTCCAGCAGCGCCCCATACCCCAGAACGTCTGGAAGCAGGCCGCCAAGACCCAGCGTAAGCGCCGCCGTCTGTGGACGTGGCTGGGCATAGGCGGCATAGCGCTGGTGGTCGTGGTCATCGTGGTAGCGGCCATCCTGTCCTCCACCGCCTCCAGCACCCCCAGCCTGCCGGGCAGCGACGACGGCGACTCCGCCAGCAGCATGGTGGATATCTTCCGCAAGAAGGAGACTACCATCCCCCGCATCTCCGGGGAGGAGGGCGTGAAGCTCACCTGTCAGGACCCCTCCGGTGAGGAGCTCACCATTCAGCAGGTGTACGCTAAGGTGAACCCGTCGGTGGTGGCGGTGGTGGCGGAGCAGTCCGACGGCTCTGCCGCCGTGGGTACCGGCGTCATCATGACCGAGAGCGGCTATATCATCACCAACGCCCACGTCATCTCCGGCGGCAAGAGCTGCTGGGTGGCGCTGGACACCGGCGTCACCTACGACGCCCGTCTGGTGGGCTATGACGAGGACGAGGATCTGGCGGTACTGCGGGCCATTGCGGACAATCCTCTGCCGGCTGCGGAGTTCGGCAACTCCGACCTGCTGACGGTGGGCGACCCGGTGTACGCCATCGGCAACCCCTTGGGCGTAGAGCTGCGGGGGACCCTCACCAACGGCATCGTCTCCGCCATCAACCGTGAGGTGGAGATGCAGGGCCGCACCATGACCATGATCCAGACCAACGCCGCCCTGAATAACGGCAACTCCGGCGGCCCCCTCATCAACAGCTACGGGCAGGTCATCGGCATCAACACCATGAAAATGAGCAACTCCAGCCTCTCCGAGGACGAGGCCACGGTGGAGGGTCTGGGCTTCGCCCTGCCCATCAGCTCCGTGTCCTTCGTGGTCAATGACCTCATCGCCCACGGGGAGTTTCTGGGTACCCCCACCATCGGCATCACCGTCCGCACCATCGAAAAGTCCGGCGGCGGCACGCAGGTGGAGGTCTACACCGTGGACGACACCCTGGGCGCTGCGGAGGCCGGTGTGCAGCCCGGCGACATCATTCTGGAGGCGGACGGCCAGCCTGTCTCCGTCACCAGCGACCTGCTGACGGTGCGGCGCAGCCACTCCGTGGGCGACACCATCCGCCTGACCATCCAGCGGGACGGCCAGTCCCTGACGGTGGACGTGGTCCTGTACGCCAGCAAATAACCCCTGCGCCGCATGGGGCCGCTCCGGCCCGGTGCGGCGCACTGCTTTCAAGGAGGAACTTATGAAGCAGCAGCCTTTGCAGACGGCGGGCCGGGTGCGCCTGCCCTATACCCGGCAGCGAAGTGATGCCCGGTGCGTCACCTCGGCGTCCCAGCTGCCGGACGTACCGGAGCTAAAGGCCTACGGCCCCGATTTTTTCGCCGGCCACGCCCTGCTGCTGGTGTCGGATACCACCGCCTCCGGCTCCCTGCGCCCCACCCTCCACACCGCCGACATAGCAGACGGTCATGGCACGGTGCGCTTGCAGCGCCCCCTGCCGGCCCGGAACCAGTGCGTCACGCAGGATATGGCCACCTGGCTCCTGTGGGCGGAAGTCCCTGTCTCTTGGGCCGACCTCTCCTGGGCGGTAGCGAACCCCGCCCTCCCCCCGGAGCGCCTGTCCCGGTATTAAGAACCCCCCGCAGTATAGAAAGGAGTCTTTGACATGGCTATTCTAATTGCTTACTACTCCCGTGCGGGAGAGAACTACTTCGGCGGCTCCTACCGCCGCATCCCCGTGGGCAACACCCGGCGGGTGGCGGAGCAGCTGGCATCCCTCACCGGCGGCGACCTGCTGGAGCTCCGTCAGGCCCACCCCTATTCCGACGACTACCGCACCTGCGTGGCACAGGCCAGAGCCGACTGGCAGCAGAGCGCCCGCCCGGAGCTGCTGGGTCTGCCGAAAGATCTGTCGGGCTACGACCGCATCTATCTGGGCTATCCCAACTACTGCGGCACCATGCCCATGGCGGTCTATACCTTCTTGGAGCACTACGACCTTACCGGCAAGGTCATCTGCCCCTTCTGCACCCACGAGGGCAGCGGCCTCTCCCAGACGGAGCAGGACATCCGCAAAGCCGCACCGGGGGCCACCGTCACCCGTGGCCTTGCCATCCACGGCAGCCACGTGGACGAGGCCGCACCGGCCCTGACCCAGTGGGTCAATGAAGTGCAGTAGCATGGACTGTCAGGAAATTCGGGGGACCTACGGGCCACCGCTGCATCCTACAGCGCCCAGCGGCAGCAGTCGGCACAGCTGCTGCTCCGCCTGAACCACACCCTGCCCTTTTCGAATCGGAGGAGTATGACGCCCTCCCCCGGGAGCTGCTGGGGGATCGTCTGGGCGAGGGAAGCATCATCGCCCCGCCCGGTGCGCAGGTGGGTCACCAAGTTTGAAAATACCACCTAATCAAACCGCGCTGAAAATTCGGAGATGCGTACTTTTACAAAACACAGCAAATAAGCAAATTAAAAGCGCGGAAATGGTTGATATTTGGATAATTTGATAATATAATGACAACATGATAAAATTCACACCATAATTTGTAAAAGTACACATTCATAAAACCGAAAAAGGAGAGAAAGCATTATGGCTGACAACATCGGAACAGTTGTGCAGGGCGCACACAGCGGCTTTTATGTTTACTGGGCAAAGCATTTAGGGATAGATAAAGAGGCTTTTTATCTATCTGAAAGAAAAAATACTGCCTCGGTCAGTTCGTCGGATATATGCCTGGATACAAGTACAGTCGTGGGCTATGAGGAGATCGGCTCTCGCACGGGACCGAATTTTAATGCCGTGGCAAAAAGCACCCTGCTGGGTGGAGCCGCCCTGGGACTTTTGGCCTCATCGGTATCGAACATCGAAGAAGCAACCTTTGTAGTTTTCCTGAAGAATAAGGAAAGCTGCACGATTCATCTGAATATTACATGGGCCGTGGAATATTTCAGAAGGATATTTGTCACCAAGAAAGGCGCCGGTCCCAATGGCTCCAATATGCAGCAGGGTGGTATCGCCCGCGTCAGCGGTGACCCCAAGGTTCTCTTGGAGCGTGCCTTTATGTTTTTGGAGGACGGTGACTGGGACAAGGCAGACATATACTGCGAAAGTGTCCTTGACCAGAACCCCAAATGCGCCGAGGCGTACCTGGGCAAGCTGATGGCGGAGGTGAAGATTCGCAAAAAAGAGGATTTAAGCAAAGCCAAAGAGCCCCTTGACCAATCTGATAATTACAGAAAGGTCATGCGCTTTGCTGACGAGAGCCTCCGGGAACGTTTGTCGAATGCAAAAGAAGTGCAGCATAATGAGCAGCTTTACACGGAAGCCATGGCATGTATGACCGCAGCATCCGATGAAGATGCTTGCAGAAATGCGGCTCAAAAGTTTTATTCCTTGGGGAGCTACAAGGATTCTTCATCGCGCAGAGAGCAATGCTTACAGCGGGCAGATAGAATAAGAGCAGATCGCATGCAGCGTGAAGAAACGAAGCGGAAAGAAGACATCTATTCTCGAGCCGAGAAGTGTATGCGTTTGGGGACGGTCGAGGGCTGTAATAGCGCGATCCGACTATATGAATCCATTCCGGGCTTCCGTTCCTCTGCGGCGCAAATCAGCGAATGCAGAAGGAAAATCGAAGACTTAGAGGCCAAGGAGGCAGCCAGACAGGTCGCCGCTGAAAAGGCCGCAAAAAAGCTGAAAAAGATTGTTGCAATTACTGCGCCAATTGTTGCTGCGTGTATTGCCTTTCTGATCGTGCTGACTTCATTTATTATACCGAACAACAAATATAATTCTGCGATTGAGCTTATGGACAGCAAAAAATACGAGGAGGCGATTGCTGCATTTGAGGCACTTGATGGGTATAAAGACAGCTCTGATAAAATAGCTGAATGTAAGTACAACACAGCGATCGGGCTCATGAGCGGCGGAAAATATGAAGAAGCGATTGCTGCATTCGGGGCACTTGATGGGTATAAGGACAGCATGGATAAAATAGCAGAGTGCAAGACTGTAATCAATGACAATGATTACAACGCAGCAGTTGAACTTATGAGCAACGGCAAATATGAGGACGCGGTTGCTGCATTTAAAGCACTTAGTGGGTATAAGGACAGCCGTAACAAAGCGATAAAATGCTACGCACAATATATGGCCGAAAAGTTGGAAACAGCAAAAACCGGCGATTATGTTACCTTTGGTTCATACGAGCAGGACAATAATACATCCAACGGAAAAGAAGAGATTGAGTGGCTTGTTCTCGCCAAAGAAGGCGATAAAGCGCTTCTTATAAGCCGCTATGCGCTCGACTGTCAGCAATACGACACACCGCGCAACAGTACATGGGATACTTGTTCGCTGTGTAAATGGTTGAACGGTACATTTACCAGTAATGCATTCAGTTTAGTAGAACAGGGTGTGATTCAAAACACAACTGTTACAGCCGACAAGAACCCTAAATATAGCACCACAGATCCAGGCAATGCTACGGATAACAAGGTCTTCCTACTCAGTATCAATGAAGTAGAAAGGTATTTTTCGTCCGATAGCGAGAGAGCATGCAAGCCCACAGAATATGCGGTTGCTAACGGAGCGGACGCTAAATGCTACAGCTGCACATGCAGGTGGTGGCTGCGGTCGCCCGGCAGCACTCAGGATTCTGCCGCCTATGTCCACAGTAGCGGCGATGTCATCGAGTCTGGCAACGATGTCGACATCGGTACTTCTGCCGTCCGCCCCGCTTTGTGGATCAGCCTGAAGTGACAAAGGAGAAAATGTACATGAAATATGTGAAGTTCTCCAAAGAAGATAAGGCTCAATGTTTTGATAAATTAGCAGACCATTTTTACAAGGCAAACTTTGGACAAATGTCCAAGGCAGACATTGAGCTAATGATGTTCGACTTTTATCTGTGCCAAATGATAAAAGATCACAAGGCTGCCGACGGGAGCATCGACTATAACGAATGCTCAGACTACAAAATCAGCCAGGATTTGGGCATTACGCAGCAGCGCGTGAGAAATCTCAAGATAAAAAAGCAGTTGGTATATCCTGTGGATTATAAATGGGATGTTGCCTTTGCCAAGCTTATAAAAAATGCAAGATATGACCCCATAACGCAAAAAATCACCTTGAATATTCCCGATCCGAATCTCTTTATTGAGATACAGAACTTTATCGAAAGTCGGGGTTCCTATGTTGAGAAGCAGTTGAACAGCAAAATCTTGCAAATGCGCGCAGAGTATTTCATTGAACTGGTTGTCTCGCTGGAGCCTGAGGAATCACGCAAAAAAATTATAAAAAATCTTAAAAAACAGCTGCATAAAAGTGATAAAGAAAACGCTGCGTTTGATAGCAAAAATATCGGGAAAACGCTCATAAATGGAGGCATTAACCTAGTAGACACCGCGGCAAATTTATCTACCATTCTATCCCCAGGCAATTGCATTGGAAAAGCCCTTGTTGACCTTTTGAACGCAGCCTTGTCTTAACAAAAAAAGCCACACGGCCTGCAAACACAGACCGTGTGGCTTTGCAATTTTCATAAAATATTCTCAATAGAAATGATAAATCCGAACTACATTACCCACTTGGATAATGTAGTTCGGATTATCATTCCTTGGTCCGAGTGTCGAGATTCGAACTCGAGGCCTCTTGAACCCCATTCAAGCGCGATACCAAACTTCGCCACACCCGGATACCATATTCACTTGCTGCATCACGTCAGCTTGATTACTATACCACACTCCTTTTTATTATGCAAGCCCTATTTCAGATTTTTTTGCATTTTTTACGGAAGCGGCAGCCGCTCCCCTACTGCGCCGCCTCCAACTCCTGCAGGATATCCCGGCACAGGGCCGCATCCAGTACTATGCCGGTAAAGTGAGCGAAGGACAGCGCCGCCTGCTGCACCAGCAGGGCAAGCCCTCCCACTGCCGTCAGGCCCCGGTGCTCCGCCGCTCGCATCAGAGCTGTATCCGTGGGATGGTACACCAGATCGTATACCACCGCCTTCGCCGGCAGCGCCTGTACGAAATCCAAAGACTCGAACTCCGGCGAACCCTCCATGCCCAGCGGTGTGGCGTTCAGCAGCAGCCCATGCTCTGCGGCGGCACGGGGCAGGTCCTCCCATGAGACAGTCACACCGCCGCACCGGCCAGCCAGCGCCGCTGCCTTTTCCGGTGTCCGGGCGCACACCGTCACCCGACAGCCCGCCTGCGCCAGCGCCAGCGCCGCCGCCTTGGCGGCTCCTCCGGCCCCCAGCACCAGCGCCGCCTGCCCCGCCGGTGTAAAGCCCCGCAGCCGCAGGCTCTCTACCACCCCCGGCCCGTCGGTGTTGTACCCCACGGCCCGACCATTCCGGAAGCATACGGTGTTCACGGCTCCGCAGGAGGCCGTCCACGGCTCCACCGCATCCAGCAGCGGCAGAATACGCTCCTTCAGGGGCATGGTAACGTTGCACCCGTCCCACGCTCCCCGGCGGCCCTGCGCCACAAAGTCCTCCAGTGTCTCCGCCGTCACCGTCACTGCTTCATAGCTTCCGGCAGCACCGCACCTCTCCATAAATCGCCGGTGGATGCGGGGCGACAGGCTGTGACCCACCGGATCCCCGATGACACACAGCCGCATCACAGGCCCTCCGCCAGCAGTACCAGCGCCTCCAGATAGCCGTCAAAGCCGTGGCCCACGATCTGCCCCCGGCAGGCCGGGGCCGTCACCGATATCTGCCGGAAGGGCTCCCGCTGACGGATATTCGACAGGTGTACCTCCACCGCCGGAACATCTACCGCCCGCAGAGCATCGTAAATGGCATAGCTGTAATGGGTATAGGCTGCCGGGTTGATGACGATACCGTCATAGACCCCCGCCGCCTGCTGAATGGCGTCGATGATAGCTCCCTCGTGATTGCTCTGGAAGCAGTCCGCCTCCCAGCCGTGGGCGGCGGCATAGTCCTGTACCCGGCGGCACAGGGCCTCATAGGTTCCGGTGCCGTAGATATCCGGCTCCCGGCTGCCCAGCAGATTCAGATTCGGCCCGTTGATGATGAGAAACTTCATACCCGTTTCCTCCATATGGCGGCAATGACCTCTGCCGCCGCCTGCGCCGTATCCTCCCGGATGGCGTAGTCGGCACAGATGCGGTACAGCGCCTCCCGCTGCCGCCGCAGCGTCTCCAGCGAACCGCCCCCGGCCAGCAGCGGGCGGTTCGCTCTTTCTAATGTGCGCTCAATATCTGCCACCGGGCGATCCAGCCAGAACACCACGCCGCTGCGCCGTAGCAGCGCCCGGTTCTCCGGCCGCAGCACAGCCCCGCCGCCGGTGGCCAGCACGCAGTCCTCTCCGGCGCAGAGTGCCTGCAATGCCGCCGTCTCCCAGCGGCGGAAGCACTCCTCTCCGCCGGAAAACAGCTGCGCCACCGTCCTGCCCGCCAGCCGCTCCACCTGCGGGTCGCAGTCCCGGAAGGGCAGGCCCAACTGCCGGGCCAGCAGCCCGCCTACGGTGGTTTTTCCGCTGCCGGGAAGACCGATGAGGATCAGCTTTTTCATACCTGCTCCTCCCGACTCAGCTCCATCAGCAGTCGGAACAGCCGCTCCACCTGCTGCCGCCGCTCCGGGGCCAGCTGCCCCCGTGTGTGCAGCACCTGCTCCTCCCGTCCGGCATCCTGCACCGGCAGGTGATGCTCCCGTTTATAGGCGCCGATCCGGCGGGAAATGGACTGTCTTTGGACAAAAAGCGTCGTCAGCTCTGTGTCCAGAATGTCCAGCTGGCCACGCAAATCGTCCAATTCTCCGCCGCCGCCGGCTCCCTTCAGTCTCCACAGGGCCAAGGCCGCCGCACTCTCCACCACCACCGGCGCCCGCAGGGCGATGCAGGCATCGTGGCGGCCGCCGATGGTGATTTTTGTATTGGTCATGGTCGTGAGGTCGATGGTCTCCTGCGGCTGGGCGATGGAGGGGGTGGGGCGGAAGGTCACGGTGAACTCCACCGGCATCCCGTTGGTGATGCCGCCGTTGATGCCGCCGCTGTGATTGGTGGCAGACCAGACCCGCCGACCATCTGTACGCCAAGGGTCGTTGGCCTGACTGCCCCGGAGGGCGGCAAGCTCCTCCCCGGCCCCGAAGGCCACCGCCTTCACGCCGGGGATGGCGAACACGTGGCGGGCGATCTCCGACTCCACCGTCTCCCGCCAATCCGGGCCGCCCCAGCCGGCGGGCAGGCCCGTGACGATGCAGCGCACCTGACCGCCCACGGAGTCCCCAGTCTGGCGGGCCGCCTCCGCCCGCTGGCGCAGCCCATCTTCATCAATAACTTGTGCATTTACTTCAATATCTTGTAGATTCAGCCAGTTTTTTGCCAGAGCACCCGCCGCTACCAGAGGGGCCGTCAGCCGTCCGGAAAAGGCCCCGCCTCCACGGGGATCGTTGCGTCCACCGCTCTGCACCCAAGCGGTGTAGTCGGCGTGGCTGGGCCGGGGCGTGTGGCGCAGGGCATCGTAATCCGCCGAGCGAACGTCCCGGTTCCGCAGCAGCAGGCACACCGGCATTCCGGTGGTCACGCCCTGATAGACCCCGCTGAGCACCTCCACCTGATCCGGCTCATGCCGGGCGGTGGAGAGAGGATCTTGGGGCGCACGGCGCAGCAGCTGACGGCAGATGAACTCCTCATCCACCGGCAGACCCGGCGGCACATCCCGCAGCAGCACTCCCACGGCGGGGCCGTGGGACTCCCCGAATATGGTATAATCCATCATGTCAAGTGTTCCACCTTTCCACCCAGTTGGACATAGTCCCGCCAGAAGGCCGGGTAGGATTTGGCGGTGCAGTCCGCTCCCCGCAGCACCACCGGCTCCCGGCAGAAGGGGGCGGCGCAGGCCGCCAGCATAGCCAGCCGGTGATCTCCGGCGCTCTGCACCTCGCCGCCTTGTAGGCTCGCCACGCCACGGATGACAAGTCCATCCGTTGTCTCCTGTACCCGGCCGCCCAAGGCCGTCAGCAGGGCCGCCGTGGCCGCCAAGCGGTCGCTCTCTTTATGCCGCAGGCGGGCAGCATCTGTAAAGTTCGTTTCCTTGTCAGGCCGCAATGCCGCCAGCAAGGCCAGCGGCGGCAGCAGGTCCGGGTTCTCCCGGAGGGACACCTGTTGGGGAAGCTCCCGGCACAGGGTCAGCGCCCTGCGGTCCCCCTGCCGGGAGTCCTGCCGCAGACCCGTTACCGTGATGCCTTGTCCCAGCGCCGCCAGCACCAGCCAATAGGCCGCCGCCGACCAGTCCCCCTCCTGCTCCATGGGCAGAGGCGCAAAGCGCTGGCCGCCGGGGATGCGCCAGCTGTCCTTCTCCCGGTGCAGCACGGCGCCGTAGCGCTCCAGCACCCACACCGTTAAGTCCACATAGGGCCGGGACACCGGCCCCGGCGCCTCCAGCCGGGAGTCCTCCCGGCACAGGGGCAGGGCCATGAGCATCCCGCTGATGAGCTGGGAGGTATCGCCCCCCGGCAGGTGGTACACACCGCCGGTAAGGCGGCCCGTGACCCGCAGTCCGCCGGGACAGGGCGTCACGCCCCACAGGCCCGGCATCACCCGCTCCAGCAGCCGGGGCGGACCGGGGAACGTCACCTCACGGCCCAGCGTCATAGCTAACGGCAGCAGGAAGCGCAGGGTACTGCCGCTGGCTCCGCAGGGAACCTCCTCCCCGCCGCCGTATAAGACCCTCAAGCCCGCCGCTGTGGCCCGGATATCCTCCGGGGCGTCGGGAGGCAGCGGTGGAAAACGGCCAGCCGCCGCCTGACAGATCAGCTCCCGGTGCCAGCGGCTCTTGGAAGGCGGGGCCGCCACCGTCCCCGCCAGCGGGGCGGGATACAGCTTCACATCCATCGGGTTTCCTCCAGCAGCTCCTCCGGCGTCACCGACCACAGTACACCGTGGCCGGGGCGCTCCAGCACCGCAATGGTCATCTCACCGCCGCTGCGCTTTTTGTCCCGCAGCAGGTACTGCCGCCACGCCGTCTCCGGCAAGTCCAACCGCCGGGGCAGGTCATAGCGCTCCAGCAGCGTCCCCAGCCGGGCCAGCATGGCGGTCTGGTCGCTGCCGTGGGCCGTTTGCCAGCGGAGCATCTCCATCATACCAGCCGCCACGCACTCGCCGTGGGTATAGCGGCCGCCGCCCAGTGCCTCCATGGCGTGGCCGAAGGTATGGCCGAAATTCAGCAGCCGACGGGGGCCTTCGTCCCGCTCATCCTGCGCCACCAGCGCCGCCTTGCAGGCAAGGCACCGGCGGATGATCCGGGGCCAGTCCGGCTCCTGCTGCTCCAGCCGGGTCAGCAGCTCCTCATCAGCGATGCAGCCGTATTTGATGACCTCGGCCATGCCGCAGGCCAGCTGACGCCGGGGCAAGGTGGCGAGGCAGACGGTATCCGCCAGTACCATACGGGGCTGGTAGAAGCAGCCCAGCAGGTTTTTCCCCTCCGGCAGATCCAGCCCCGTTTTGCCGCCTACGGCGCTGTCCACCTGCGCCAGCAGGGTGGTGGGGGCCTGCACCAGCGCCACACCACGCAGCAGCGTGGCCGCCGCAAAGCCCGCCAGATCGCCGGTGACGCCGCCGCCCAGGGCCACGATGCCATCGCTGCGGGTCAGGCCCAGCTGCACCAGCCGGCGGCACAGCCGGTCGTACTCCTCCAGCGACTTGGAGCCCTCCCCTGCCGGGAAGGTCACCAGCGGCCAGCCGGTGCGGCGGGCCAGCGGAGCGCCGTACAGGGCTGCCACCGTGTCGTCGCAGACGATGGCCCAACGGCCCACACCCAGCGGGCGCAGCAGCTCCTCCGCCTGCTCCAGCAGGCCGCCGCCGATGTAAATGGGGTAGCTGCGCCGTCCCAGCGCCACCTGTAAGGTCTCCATAGGCCCGCCTCCTCTCGTTTTTTCCTATTGTAGCGGGTTTTGCCGGGGAAGTAAAGCCGCAGTGAAAAAT
>OGYJ01002250.1_pt1 | contig 13416 bp, 9 predicted proteins | sample 1576531 | NCBI WGS metagenome assembly OGYJ01 (sample SAMEA3541574, study PRJEB24748) | human gut metagenome | biome: human gut; feature: human-associated habitat; material: faeces | place: China | collected 2012 | reverse complement strand
GCACCCAACCTCCGCGCTGGGCAAAAGACTCGGTCTCAACCAACACCTGCGCAGTCACCGCTCCCTGCAAGGAGAGTAAAGCGCAACAGATTGCTATCCATTTTGTTTTCATACCCTGTAATATCCGCTATTTCACCTCTTCTAACAGGAAGACGGCGCTGTCGTATTGACGGGCGATTTGCAATTCGATACCCACTTGCCGGAGATAGGCACCATCATAAATATGCCCCTCACCCCAAAAGGCCTTGCGCTTGCCCGTCTTGTTGATTTCGGTAATGCGATAACGCTTCGAAGCATCCAATCCATGCAAATGCACCGTGGGACGAATCCCGCGTCGATTAAACCCCGTACAATAGGCAAACAGCACCGCCTTGCTTTTGTCTTTGCGTACCAGCATATTAGCCGCATGATTGTTCGTACACTCATAGGGCGAAATCAAACGATACAGATCGCCCTTGGTGACCAACTCCCGGATATGCGTCTTATAGTTGGCAATGGCTTCACGTGCAAAAGCCATCTCCTCGGCAGGGATGTCTTTCGGCTGCAACTCCAACCCCAGGCGTCCGCTCATGGCCACATCAAAACGGAATTTAAGCGGTGTGATGCTGCCAGTCTGATGTCCCGGAGAGGCCGACACATGGGAGGCCGTCGCCACCGGCGGATAGATCAGGTTCGTGGCATATTGCATATAGATGCGCTGCAAGGCATCGGTATTGTCCGATGTCCAGAACTCGTCGTGATAGGGCAATGCGCCGTAATCCACGCGCCCTCCGCCCGAAGCACAAGCCTGCAACATCACGTTGGGATATTTCGCCCGAATACGGTCGTATACTCGATAAAGCCCGCGAATGTAATCGACCCAAAAATGCATCTGCTCTCCCGACGAAAGGTGAGGCGACCCGACCTGCTCTACGTGGCGATTGGCGTCCCACTTGATATAATCAATGTCGGGATAGGAATTCATCAGTTCGTCCACCGTCTGTACGATAAAATCCTGCACTTGCGGGTTGGAGAGGTCGAGCACGACTTGTGTGCCGCCGCGGGCGCATACCACTTCCCGTTCGGGTGCCTTGATAATCCATTCGGGGTGCTTTTCGTACAGTTCGCTTTTGGTATTAGCCATTTCCGGTTCCAGCCAGATGCCGAACCGTATGCCGTGTTTCCGGGCGTTGTCAAGTAATGATTGCAGTCCGCCGGGGAGTTTGGTCTTGTCTACGGTCCAGTCGCCTAAGGCATAAGAGTCGTTTTTGCGCGGATATTTGTCGCCGAACCAACCGTCGTCCATTACAAACAGTTCGCCTCCCATGGCAGCGATGTCACCCATCATCTGGTCCATGCCCTGTTCGTTGATGTCGAAATAGACGCCTTCCCAACTGTTCAGCAGAATTTTGCGGGGAGTGTTCCCGTTGGCGAGTTTATGCAGGCGTGCCCATTGGTGGAATTTCCGGCTGCATCCGCTCATCCCTTCATCGCTGTAGGTTAGTGCCAATGCGGGGGTGCGGAACACTTCTTCTTTTTTCAGGTTGTACCAGGAGTTTTCTTCGTTGATGCCGGCGAGGAAATGGTGCCAGTCGTCTTCTTGCGTGTCAATACGCAGTTTGTAGTTGCCGCTGTAGCAAAGCGCTGCGCCGATGACGCGTCCCGTGTTCTCCTGCGGTTTGCCGTCGAGCGAGAACATCACTTCTGCATGTGCCGATTGGGAGTTGCGTACCCCGTCCGTGTTTTTGATGACTTTCATACCCGGTTGCAACGCTTCCTGGCAGAGTTGTCCTTCGTTTGCCCAGGCACCGGAAAGATGTGCCAGCCAGACATTGCCACGGCGGACAGGCAAGTAGGCGGAAGCGAACTGCTGAAGTTGGACAGGCTTCTTCTCTTCGTGACGGATTTCAGTCCATGTCTCGATGACATCCGCATCCTGCCATGCTTTGTAGCAGATGTTGACGAAGAAAGGATACACTTTGTCTTTCAGTTCTATCACCGTCAAAGTGGCATTTTCTTCTGTAAGGCGTGTTTCTTTTACGCCTGCTACTGCCATTTGAAGTGTCAGGTTGCCGTCGGCATGGCGGACAGACAATGCCGTTTCGCATGGATACCCCATTCCATAGACGGGATAAGCATTTCTTCTGCATGCTGTTTCACAAATGCTTCGGATATCCGCATCGGAGGTGCGTGAGCCGTAATACAGTTGTTTCGGTGTACCGCCGTTTGGTGCCGAGAGGAGCAACTGTGTATGGGGAGTGGATATGGTGACATTCTGCGCTGGCAGAAGTGTAGACAACAGCCAGACGGAAATTAGGAAAAACAGATTTCTTTTATTTATAATTGTCATAATAGCAAATTATGCATTTTAATGTCTACTAACGGGAATTTTTTGCAGGAAGCGGATTATCCAGGCAACGGCAAACTTCACTGTTGACTTTCTGTAATGCATCCGCGTTCATTTTCACTACTTTGCGGTCGTAGGTCATCAGTCCGTTGATTTCCGATTCTACATCGGTTGTTTGGGTATATACGGCACCGCATAGTCCCAATGCAGACAGTTCCTTGAGGCGGTTGGCATACTTCAGGTACTCTTCCGTTGCTTCTTCTTTGCCTTTCAGGTCGCCGTATCCCCAGTTGCGGTCTTCGTTCCACAGATGTCCTTTCAGCGCCATGCCGATTCCGCCGAACTCACCGATTACATTCACCCGGTCGGCATCAAAGAGGAACATGACGGGTTCCGGATAACTGTGCAGGTCGAGAATATCCCCGCAAGGGAAATAATTGCCGCCACTGGCGGGATTCACCGGGCGCGTCGGGTCATATTTCTTGGTCCAGTCAGCTATTTCTACGGATTTGAATTGTCCCATCGCTTCGTTGAACGGTGTCCATACGCCAATGCAGGGATAAGAATAGAGACAGTCCATCACCTCTTTCCACTCTTTCCGGTAGACAGCTTCCGATTCCGAAGTACGTACCATCTCCGGACCATAGTAGAATTGCTTGTATTGCCAGTCCTGATTCTTGTCGCCGTTAGGCATATCCTGCCATACCATCATTCCCAGACGGTCGCAATGCGCATACCAACGTGCCGGTTCCACTTTCAGGTGCTTGCGTATCATGTTGAATCCGAGTTCCTTGGTCTTTTCGATATCGTAGCACAAGGCTTCGTCCGTCGGTGCTGTATACAGTCCGTCGGGCCACCAGCCCTGGTCGAGCGGACCGAAGTGGAAGATGTCTTTGTTGTTCAGTTGCAGGCGCATGTACCCTTTCTCGTCTCTTCGCGTGGAGAATTTCCGCATGGCGGTGTAGCTTTTCACTTTGTCCTGCAATTTGCCGTCGGCATAGAATGAGATTTCCAAGTCATAAAGCGAAGGAGAGTCCGGAGACCATAGTTTGCAATCTGCCGGCATCGGTATTTCTACGGAAGTATGGTTCAATGCACTGCCGGATGCGATGACTTTGTTGCCGTCGAGCACTTTCACTTCTATCCGGTCGTTGGCTTTGGGGTTGTTCACCGTTGTTTCCACCGTCAGTTTGCCGCCGTCTATGTCGGGAGTCGTCCGGATGTTTTCTATGGCACGTTCGGGGACAGGTTCCAGCCATACGGTCTGCCAGATGCCGCTCACCGGTGTATACCAGATATGTCCGGGGTTGCTTACCTGCTTGCCGCGTGCCTGTTTGCCTTTGTCCGTCGGGTCCCATACCCGCACCACTACTTCATTGTCTCCTTTTTTCAGCGCTTGTGTGATGTCGAATGCAAAAGGAGTGAATCCGCCGCAGTGTTCACCGAGTTTGGTTCCGTTCACCCATACAGTGGTTTTCCAGTCTACCGCTCCGAAATTCAGCAATACCCGTTGTCCTTTCCAGTGGGAAGGCACGGAAAAGGTGCGCCGATACCATAACTCGTTGTTCTCTCCCAATTCTTTTCCTACACCGGAAAGTGCGGATTCTACGGCGAAGGGTACCAGAATCTCACCGTCATACGTCTTCGGCATTGCTTTGCCCGACGGAAGAATGGCATACTGCCAAAGTCCGTTCAGGTTTACCCACTCCGTACGTTCCATCAAAGGACGCGGGTATTCGGGTAATACATTACTTACGTCTACTTGTGCTGCCCATTCTGTAACGATTCTGTTACCGGCAGGTTTCCATTGGGCATAAGAGCCGGTGCAACACACCCACATGATTAACACCCCATAGATGTACGAATACTTCGCCATCTCTTTCATTACTATTTTCATATAGAACAATATTTATATGTTTCTTAAATTGTTTTTCATGTTCACTTTGCAAAAGTGTTAAATCTCCGGATGAATAAAGGCTAAAATTTTGCCTATTAAGGCTAAAATTCTGCCTGCAAGGAATAAAATCCTGTTAGAATGCGGATATTTGCTTTTTTTATATTTCCTTTGTCGCAGTTTTTAGCCTTAAAGTTCATTTCTTATGATACGTCTTATACATATTGTGGGGATATTGGCTTGTTTGTTCTGTAACTTCTCCTGCCAGCATAAAGCAACAACATCTCACGCATCGGGAACCATAGATTCCGCTTCCTGTTATACGAATCCGCTTTTGTCGATTGGCGGTCCGGCTTTTGGTGCCCTGTTCCATAACGGTATGTATTATTACATTCGCGGAGTGGATGATAAAATCTGTTTGTGGGCATTGAAAGACATTACTGAAATAACGCATGAACCTACCAAAACGATATGGCCGGTGGACGACAGTCAATCTTATTCTCATATTTGGGACCCACAGATACATTATATCAATGGAAAATGGTATGTGTATTTTAGCATGGACGACGGCGATTCGGACAACCGCCAGTTGCATGTACTGGAAAATGCTTCCCCCGACCCGTTGGAAGGAGAATTTGTATTGAAAGGCAAAATTTCTACCGATCCTCACAATAATCTTGCTATTTACGGGCATCCGTTTGTACATAAAGGCAAACTGTATTTGCTTTGGAGCGGCTGGAAAAACAAGCGTATCTTTGAGGAAATGCAATGCTTGTATATTGCCGAAATGTCCGACCCGTGGACGTTGGCATCCGAACGTGTCCTGATATCTGAACCCAAGTATGAATGGGAATGCCAATGGGTGGGAACTGATGGGAATAAAGCTGCCTATCCGGTCTACGTCAACGAGATGCCTTTTCTTTTTCATTCCCGCGATAAAGACAAACTTCTTGTTTATTATTCCGCTAGTGCCAACTGGACTCCCTATCACTGCATAGGATTATTAGTTGCTAATGCCGACAGCGACCCACTTTCTCCGGCTTCATGGACTAAATTGTCTGAACCGGTTTTCAGGCAATCGCCCGAAAATAACGCATACGCTCCCGGCAATATATGTTTTGTCCCTTCGCCGGATTATAAAGAGTGGTATATGCTTTATTTGGTGCGTAATTCACTTCATGATATGCTTATGGTGGATAGCCGTTCTTTACGGATGCAACCCATCGGTTGGGATGAAGAAGGTCTGCCTTTGCTGGGCAAACCGGCAAAAGAAGGAGAAGTGTTTCGTAAGCCTTCCGGACTTTAGAATAAAAAAGAAGTTCTGCACGTGTCCAGCGAGTGAATCAGCCGACATACGTGCAGAACTTTTATTGAAAACTGAAAAACGGATATTACTTGTATTTCTTCACTCGCTCATCGTCTATCACACCCTTCCAGTTCAGTCCATATGTATAATCGTACACATGACCGTCGGCATCGTGATAACAACGCATATCATGTGGAGTATCCTCCGCCTGCTCCTCTACCGTGCGCATGTCTGCAGGCATTTGGAAAGGCAGTAAGGCGGAAGGTTCCGCTTTTCCTGCCATCAGGTCGAGAATCGTCTGACGCTGTACGTCGAACAACAAGAACAATGCATCGGCATAAGGCTCTATTTCGCTTAACACAGGAGGATTCAGTACATTGATGGCTACAATCACCGGCTTTTCTCCCATGCTCTTCTTTGTTTGGATGACCAGGTCCATGTCGCCCTTGTTGACTGTCTTCACGCTTTTGCCTCGATAGCTGCGGTTGGTGAAGTCCTCGTACGGGTCGCCACCGGACAGACTCTGTGCACGGGCATGAGTGGCGGTATAGTCGCTGTATTGCAGGCTGATAGGACGATAACCCGTATCTTTTCCTGTGCGTGCAGCTTCTTCGTCGAAACCGTAACCACTGTTGGGGGATTCGATGAATACGATAGCTGCGTCAGCTTCTTGCGGAGTGGAAACCAGCTCGAAGTATCTTTCCACCAGTTCCTTGCTCAGCGGAGTGATGTGCTGTTCCTCAATACGTCCACCCCAGAAGTCAATGTAGGAGGGGACATAACGCTCAGGGATATACACTTTCTTCTTTCCTTCCAACGGCAGTACGCCTGCATGGTTCTTTAGCATGACAACGCTTTTCAACTGGGCGTCGTAGCCTTCCTGCATGAATTCGGGACAGCCTACCACTTCGCTTGTGTGTGCCGGATCGAGATAAGGGTTCTCGAACAAACCGGTACGGAAGATATTGGTCAATAAACGGCGGGCGGAAGTCCGCATACGTTGCTGCATCCATTCTTCCCCCTGTTTTTCCACTCCTATATGGTAAGCATCGAGCACAGGTCCCCGGTCGTTATTTCCACCGAATTGGTCGACTCCTGCCATCAGAACTTTGTAATGGCGTTCTGCCACGCTTTTGGTTTCCATGCCCCATGGTTTTCCTTTGCAGGCGTATACTCCTACTTCGTCATGCGTGATTCCCCAGTCGGAGCAAATCACTCCGTCATAGTTTTGTTGTTCGCGCAGCATATCCTGAATAAACTTCCGGCTGAATCCACTACCTACACCGTCCGGTTCGAATCCTACGCAAGCGGAGTAGTCGGGCATCAAGGCAGCCGATACCTTGGTTTTGCCTTCCAACTTGAAAGCACCCTCCGTGAAAGGCAACGTATGCAGTTCGAAATTGCCGTTGGGGAAAACGGCGTATTTTCCATATCCCTGATGCCCGTCGCGTCCGCCTTCGTTGCATGCTCCGGTGCCCGGCCAGTGTTTCACCATCGTGTTTACACTGTTCCAACCCCATCCGTCACATATTTCCGCATCGCCTTCCGATGTCTGGAAACCGTCGCAATAGGCACGTGCCATATCGGTAGCAAGTTTGGTACCTTCTCCCATTGTATAGCAGAAGCGCATCCATCGCGGGTCGGTTCCTACGTCCACCATCGGGAAGAGGGAAGTGGCGAACCCCAGTGCCCTGTATTCGATGGAGCCTATTTCCGCAAAACGTTTCATGATTTCAGGTGAGAAAGTGGCGCACATGCCCAAACTGCCCGGCCACATGGAAATTTTGCCACCTCCGCCGGCGTTGAATTCCGCATCTGCCCGCGATGAGTGGCGGGGGTCGGAAGAGTTGTTGCACGGAATGCCGAATCCCAGACCTTCCACATAACCTTGTGCCGCATTGTTCCAACGGGCAGCCGTTTCCGGGCTTTCCACAGAGGTGATAAGCACGTGGCGTACTCCGTCTTTCTCGAGAAACGTCTTTTGTTCATCGGTCAGTTCCCAGGCAGGCATACCACTTTCGGTGTGCGTTTTGCCGTTGTAGACGTTTCTGTTCACGGGGATGGTCTGATGGCTGCTGTACAGCATAAGCCCTGCGATGTCTTCCATGCTGAGTTGGGCGGTCAAGTCCGCCACACGCGCATCTATCGGTTGCCGCCAGTCTTCATACACGTCCAGTCGGCCGTTGCGGTTCAAGTCTTTGAATGCGTAGCCATCCTGTTGGATAATGGTGATTCCTGACATCGGGCTGTATCCCAATGTGGCGCCGTCTTTTTGTGTTATCAGATGATATCCGTCTGCTACGGATTCCGTCCATCGCTGTCCGTTGCAACTGCATAGCACGCAGCCGGACAATAAGACAGACAAACATAAATTATTCTTTTTCATATATTATTTTTTACATTTTAAAACGACTTCAACCAGTCTGAAAGTTGAGACATTAATTCCTCATGATGTACAAAAGAGTCTAGATTTCCCCATCCATGTCCGGCGCCCCATCCGTTGCTGCTTTGCCAGCTGACTAATTTTGTCGGTATCCCTTTATTTATCAATGCCTGATAGTAGGCTTTGCCGTTTACAGTGGGAGGAACTTCCGTGTCATCTTCGGTGAATGTAATGAAAGCACGTGGCGTATCTGTTTTTACCTGTTTTTCGTTAGAATAAAGTTCCATTTGTGCCGTTGAAGGGTTTTTACCCAAGAAGTTTTCACGTGACCATGCATGTCCTTGGGCTCCCATTGTAATAACCGGATAGAACAGGATCTGGAAGTTGGGATGTGCATCTCCTGTGGAGTGAGTGGCAATAGTTGAAGCTAAGTGTCCTCCTGCGGAGAATCCCATAATTCCCACATCATCTTTGTTGACATACCATTCCTTCGCATGTTCGCGAACACGTTTGATGGTTGTTTCTGCGTCAGCGATCGGCAATTGGCAGTTACCTTCGGGAAGTGTATATTTTATCACAATCAAGGCGATTCCCCGTTCGTTGAAGAATGGAGCCCAGCCATTCCCTTCATAATTGTCTTCCGGTTTGCAATACCCGTATCCACCGCCGGGGCATACCACAACGGCCCGTCCCGTAGCAGTGTGGGAGGCAGGTAGAAAAACAAAAGTTTGAGGATTATCTAATGTGAACGAACGTGCGGCATAGCTGGGTGCTGTTTCGTCGTCTTTGATATGAAGTAAGAACGCTTTCATAATTTCCTCCGCTATTCTTTTCATTCCTTTATCATTGGGATGGGCTATAATGAAATCTTTCGTTATCGTATAAGGTTTTCCGTCTAAATCATACAGAATATCTCCTGTAGAAGGGCGAGTGACACCCACTTGGTCGATTCCTCTAAGGTCTACATAAGGAATTCCGTAAGCTGTTGCCGCTTGTTTGATAGCCGCCTCTTTCTCGTCGTCCTTCCAGAAACAGCCGGTAATAAACACATGCTTCGCTTGTTTTTTGCAATAACTCACCAACCGGCCTATTGCCGTTTTAAAAGCCGTCTTATCTTCTACATTTTCTCCCAAACGAATGACTATGACATCTTTGTCTTTACAATGCTGGTCCAGCAATGTATTCAGGTTCATGGACAGATTGCGCTCCCAATCGGCTATGTTTAGTGGAGTCACTTTTGAGCCGGGACGCTGTTGGCACAACATTCTCTCCAGTTGAGGGCAATAGTCGTTCTCTTCTTTCGAAGCTGCCATTCCCCAGGCAGAGAACCATTCGATACTTGGGGCGTATTCATGGCGTGTGATGGAATTTCCCAAGCATAATACTTTTAATCCATTGGAGGTATCCTCTTTGTCATCGTCATCGTCTTTATTGTCTGTGCTTGGAGTCTCCTTTGGCGGTTCGTTTATCAGCGAATCGTTTTTACTGCAACTTTCAGTTAATAATCTCTTCATATACCTTATTTAATTTGTTATTTAAAGTTCAACTTATTTCTTGTAGATACGGGCTGCAAATCCACCGCCATTCTTCATCTCTATTGATAACTGACGGCTATCGGAGATAGTGATGAGCTCTCGTTTGTAGCTTGTAGCATCCGTGTTGGCGTTATCGCCGTCTTTGAATATTTCAGCTTCGTATGTGCCTGAATCAAGGAAAGAAAGGTCAAGTGTAAGACTGCGCGAATCTGTCCGATTATTCAGTGCACCTACAAACCAGTCTTTACCGTTTTGTCGTGCAATGGATATATACTCTCCTAATTTGCTGGTCAGTACCTTTGTCTCATCCCATACGGTGGGGATGGAAGCTAGGAATCGGGCACATTCTTTCTCTTTCTCGTACGTTGTGATGTTATCCGCCAGCGTACCTAATCCGGAGAAGAATATGATGTAGTCTGCTATTTGTCGGCATCGGGTACCTTTGCTTATCGGACGGTCGTGGTTTACTGTCCACTTGCTATGAGAAGCGTTACGCATCAGCCCCGCAGTGTAGTCGGTGGGTCCTGCCATACCGCGCAGGAAGGGGAAAGTGACGTCATAAGTTATCCAGTCGCCATTTCTGCCGCCCTCATATTTCAGATGTTCCTGTCCTTTTACTGCTTCGTATGCAAGTATGTTCGGATAGGCACGGTGCAGTCCGTGGGGAACAGGAGAACTGTGCAGGTTGAGCAGGAGTTTGTATTTAGCTGCCATTTCCGCTATTTTCCATTGCAGGTCAATATATTCTTGGTCGCTACGTTCAAAGAAGTCTATTTTTATACCTTTGATACCGTCATTGCTCAGCCTTCTGAATATGTATTCAAACGTGCTGTTGCCTGCCTTCTCCAATACATCGGAGAAGAAAGCCGCTTCCATCCACACCCATACACCTATGTTACTCTTTCTAGCCTGTTCGATGACATCTTTTAAGCAAGAATCATAAGAGAAATCGTTTTCCCACATATTGATACTTCCTGCATCGATAGTAATGTAAGGGATACCCATTTCTTTGGCAAAATTGATGTGGTATATATAATTTTCTAAATGGATACCCGGAGTACCTACTCCATCAAGAGAATAGGCTGTCATCCAGTCCCATGTGCTCATGCCGGGTTTAATCCACGATGTGTCGAACAATTTGCTGCGTGCTGGTGCCAATTTGTATATCATGTCGTTGTCCAGCAACTGTGACTCCTTGTCCATCACCATGAGGATGCGCCAGGGGAATGTCATGGAACCCTCGCAACTGGCAATATATTTATACCATTCGGAAGGCCATTTGTATGAACCGTCACGATAGGCACTTCTGACACGTTCCTGTTGATAACCTGCCAAGTGGTTGCCCGGCATTTTGCGAATGAACATACTTGGGTAGTTTTTGACATTCGCTTCAGCGATACACAAGATTTTCCCTTCGCATTTCACCATCAACGGCAACATAGCCAACTGACATCCGCCGGAGATTTCCTTGATATCATACTGATAGAAATTCTCGTAGCTGTTGTTTGCGTTTTTCTGCCACGTATCTGTAGCTCCCGGACTAAGAGCGGCTGTCATAGTGAAGCTGGAGGGGAAACTGAAATCCACTTCTTCCGATAGGACCTTGAAATTCTTTTTCCGCTCTGATTCGAAGTGGTAAGCCATTCCTTCGTTGTAAGCTCTGAACACGATGCGGAACTCTTCGGAGAAGTGCAATGTCAGTTCATTGTAGATATCATTCACCGATTTTCGGATATAAAACGGCGAATCAATGGTTGTGTTGACCGATTCTTTGGTAGAACCGATGAAAGTAGAACCTTTTCCCCAGGTTTGTCCGTCGTCCAGTGTCATGGAGACGGGGGATGCGTTTACCACTGTTACACCATTGTGTGAGACGGTATACGTGATATTTCCTTCAGTCGAAATTTCCACTTTTAGCCCTCCATCGGGTGACTCTAATGTCGTGTCCTTACCCATAGCTACAGGTGGCTGTGGTTCCGGCTCAATTATTTCATTCTCATTGCTATCTTGGCATGCACCGAAAGTTAGCGACAGAAACAGGAGTCCTAACATTCCAAATTTTCGTTTCATCATAATATAGTACTGATTAGTTTTTATTTCCAAAATTCTCATATTCACCGTTCATCACTTGTTTTACGGCGTTCAAGTAACCGAAACCGTTCTTCATATCGGGCAGGAGATAGCTGCCTTCCACCCATTCGTTCCAAGAGTTGATTGTAATCAGTTTGGGACGTCCAGGGCGTTGGTCTACGTACTCTTTCGTCTTTTGCAAGAAAGCAGCAAAACTTTCGGGCGAATCGTTATAATGCACGATTTCATCGGCTTTTTTGTTCGGGAACCGGGGGGAATCATCCCAACCGATAGATGCATTCGGGAAGAAAGGAACTCCGAGCGAATCCAGTGCTTGCGTCCACTGTTCCCTGCGTTGCATGGCTTTTGTTCCCCATGATACATAGTCTTCTTCGAAAGGCCATCCCCAGTTGTATTTTGTTACACTGTTGACGCCTACCGTAGCCACCATTTCCATAAATTCGGGGAAGGGGAAGCCATCACCGATAAGCTGGAGATGTAAATTCGGGAATCCGGCTTTTTTCACCTCCTCTCTGAAGTAATCCATCGCCTTCTTCACTCCTTTGGCATCACCGAAGTTCTCGCGCAATTCGTAGTAACCGAAAATGGAAAATACCGGGCAACCGTCTATTTTGAAATAGTTTGGCTTGTGGAAATATTGGCGTATCACCCGTTCTACGATGATTTTGAAGTTATCCCAGTCTGCCGTACCGTTCCATAGACGCGATTTGTCATCCTTGTACCGGTGTACATTCCAATAATTGTGTGCCACGTGGTGATTGGCCCACATCAGGTAGAATTTCATTTTTTCGTTATTCTTGGCTTTCAGGAATCCGTTGTTGACGGTGCTTTCCAGAAAAGGCTGTCCATCATACCAGTACCAGTCGAAGATAAACATATTGATGCCATGGGCGGTTGCCACATCAATCCATTTCTCCATTACTTGCGTGTCATCATCCATTTCATATCCCCACAAAGGTACCTTCGGCTGGTAGTGTCCTTCGAAACGGGGATTACCTTTTTTGATGACTTCCCATTCACCGATGCCTTCTCCCCATAGAGTGTCTTGTCCCATCGGGTCGTTGTGGCATGACGGCCAGATATAAGCTGCCACATAATAGTCATCTTGTTTCTCAGTTTGTCTGTCTACTTTTTGAGTGGACGGGGTACATGAGCAAATTGCTGTCATAGCTGCCGCCATACAGAAACTTCTCCATGCGTTTTTGGTGATTGTCCTCATAAGAAATTTGCAATTTTAATAAATATAATAATGTGCAAATGTATAAATTGCCTAGGATTATAAAGGCTAAAATTTTGCCTATAAAGGCTAAAATTCTGCCAAACGGATTTGTAGACAGGGGTAGAGGTAGAAGGTTTGTGAAAGGAGTTCTGAGTATAGCGTAGAATATACAAAAGGCAAAATTTTGTCTTTTTTAGGTAAAATAATCGCCTATCTTGTAAATTTAAATATCGTATTTTGCAAACATTAAAATTAAGTTATGTTGATAAAAAAATCGATAAAATGAAGAAGATACTCATTGGAGTGATAGGGGTGCTCATTCAACTTGCAGTCAGCGGTGCTGTCTACGGGAAAGTACTGAACGTATATTCTCCCGACGGTACTGTAAAAGTCAGCATCGAGCTGAAAGATAAGATTTATTATTCAGTCTTTACCGGTGATGATATATTATTAGATAGGTGTACGATGGGGATGACCCTTTCCGATGGTACATTGGGAGTAAAACCTGTGCTGAGAAAAGTGCGGAAAGGCACGGTAGATGAAAGCAGGAAGCGGGAGATTCCCCTGAAAAATGAAACGGTGCGCAATCATTATAATTATTTGCGCATGAATATGGCGGGAGATTATACTGTAGAATTTCGTGTTTTTGATGACGGTGTAGC
>OGYJ01002247.1_pt1 | contig 13434 bp, 9 predicted proteins | sample 1576531 | NCBI WGS metagenome assembly OGYJ01 (sample SAMEA3541574, study PRJEB24748) | human gut metagenome | biome: human gut; feature: human-associated habitat; material: faeces | place: China | collected 2012 | reverse complement strand
TCTTATAAAGACCGAACTTTCTGGAATAAGATAAAAGAGAGTGACGACGCTAAACAACTTCTGGAAAAGGAAGCTCCTGCTTTGTTAAAGCAGGGGATGCCCCCTTTTGTCGATTCATTGTACTTGCATCTGAATAAGACGAATGTTCGTTTGCCTGGAGAGAATATGATGAATGCCCGTTATCAATATCTGTACAGGCTGACTTTGGCTGAATGCCTTGAAAATAAGAGGCGTTATGTCCCTGCCATCGAAAAAGCTCTGGTGGCTCTTTGCAGTCAGAAGCCTTGGTCTATTCCTGCCCACGACCGCGGTCTGAAGAATTATAAAGGAACGGATTATTATGTAGACTTGGTGGTTGCTACTGCCGGAAACGGTATTGCTCAGTGTGTTACCATGCTGGACGATCGTCTGTCGCCGGAGGTAAGGGCACGGGTGCAGTGTGCTTTCCGTGAGAAGGTTTTCCGTCCGGTCTACCGTTGTCTGGAAGAGACAAAACCATTTTGGTGGTTCACCGCTACCAATAACTGGAACTCTGTGTGTCTGGCGGGTGTTACCGGTGCGGCTCTTGCCTTGTTGCCCGATAAGGAGGAACGTGCTTACTTTGTTGCGGCAGCCGAAAAGTATAACGTGTATGGAATGAAGGGGTACGCTGACGACGGCTACTGTAGTGAAGGTGTAGGTTATTATAATTATGGTTTCTGTGCCTACATTCTGTTGCGTGAAGAAGTATACCGGGCAACGCAGGGAAAGATCGACTTCTTTCAGACTCCCAAGTTTGTCCGTATCGCCCGGTATGGGAAGAAGATACAGATGAATGAAGGAGTGTGCCCCGCCTATTCGGATTGTCGCATCGGTTTGTCACCGGACAAGTTTATTCTCAGTTACTGCGACCGGGCGCTGGGTATTACTTCTGCAGAAGAACAGCCTGTTTTACCCAAAGGAAACAACTTGTCCCTTCACCTTCTCGAACTTTTCACAAGCCGGGTTGCAAAGGTTGGAATGACAGACGGAATCCGTCAGGTATTGCAGGAAGAGTCGGATGCTTTGCGCGCTTATTATGAGCAGGCAGGTATTTTGATTGCTCGTCCTGCCGGTGGAACTTCCTGTCGTCTGGCCATATCAGCCAAGGTCGCACCCAATGCGGAGAATCATAACCACAATGATGTCGGTTCTTATGCCGTAGCTTTGGGAAGTGAAACGATGGTTGGCGATCAGGGCGGTCCGAACTCCTATCCCGGAGATTATTTTAACGGAGACGCTCCTCAGAAATATAAGATAAAAGGATCATTCGGCCATCCGGTTCCTGTAGTAGACGGACGAACACAGTCCTCGGGTGGCAAAGCGAAAGGCGTTGTGCTACAGAAAGAATTTACGAACGAAAAAGATGTATTCAGTATTAACTATACCTCTGCTTATTCCACCCCCAATTTGGATAAGCTCATTCGTACTTTCGTTTACGACCGTCAGGGCAAAGGCAGCTTTACGGTCGGCGATGAATTTACAGCGAAAACACCGATCCGATTCGAAACAGCCATAACGACACGAGCCGACTGGAAAATCCTGGACGATACACATCTTCTGCTGGCTACTGATTCCGAACAGATGATTGTAGCTATTGAGGCATCCGGTAAAGTGGCGTTTACTTCCGAAACGATTGAAGTGAACTCTCCGGCATATACACGTATCGGGATTGCATTGAAAAATCAGTCGAAGGAAGGATATATCCGATTGAAGATGTACACAAAATAAGTCTGTGTATTAGATATATGAAGTATTTATAGGGCATATATGCCCAGCGTGCAGGACATATATGTCCAACGTGCAGGAGATAGTTACCCTGCACATTGGCTATATATGTCCTGCAATCAGATTATAGTTGCCCTGCAAACGGGGGAAGAAGGTACTATCTTTATCTTCTTGTTTTTATTCTTGCTACTTTCGCTTAAACTGTCTATTTTTGAGGCTGCATTTCCATACTTGAATACGAGTACCTCATTATTAATAGAATAAAACAATGAAAAACAGGTTTCTGATCATATGCACAGTTTTGTTTCTCTCCTCTTGTTTGGCGTATGGACAAGAGCAAGTATCTGTAACAAATGACTTTTCTGAAAATAAACAAGGTTGTATTCAGCATCCCTGGCAAGGCAAGAAAGTAGGATACATCGGAGATTCCATCACAGACCCGAATTGCTACGGTGATAATATAAAGAAGTACTGGGACTTTCTGAAAGAATGGCTGGGGATCACTCCTTTTGTTTACGGCATTAGTGGAAGGCAGTGGGATGATGTACCCCGTCAGGCGGAAAAGCTGAAGAAAGAACATGGCGGAGAAGTCGATGCTATCCTGGTTTTTATGGGGACAAACGATTATAATAGTAGTGTGCCTATCGGTGAGTGGTTTACGGAACAAGAAGAGCAAGTGCTGTCTGCTCACGGTGAGATGAAGAAGATGGTGACGCGGAAAAAGCGTACGCCTGTCATGACTCAAGACACTTATAGAGGTCGTATTAATATAGGAATCACTCAACTGAAGAAACTTTTCCCGGATAAGCAGATCGTTCTGCTGACTCCTTTGCATCGTTCGTTGGCTAACTTCGGCGATAAGAATGTCCAGCCGGATGAAAGCTATCAGAATGGTTGCGGAGAATATATAGATGCTTATGTGCAGGCTATTAAGGAGGCAGGAAATATATGGGGAATACCTGTCATAGACTTTAATGCAGTGACAGGTATGAATCCGATGGTTGAAGAGCAGCTTATTTATTTCTATGATGCCGGCTATGACCGTTTGCATCCCGACACCAAAGGGCAGGAGCGTATGGCACGCACTTTGATGTATCAGTTACTTGCACTGCCTGTCGCTTTTTAATTATTCAAATATCCGCAGGACTTGACAAAGGCATTTTTTTGTTGTATATTTGCAGATATCATACCAGCAATAAAGTAACAACCCATTAAAAAATGAAACGAAATGCACCTTATCAATCATCTTAACCGAACCGAAAAAAATAGTGTAACATTATAACAAAACACAAAGGGGATCATATGCAAATCAGCATCTATGTGAACCGGTGATAAGCTTGAGGCTGCAACTTTTTATACGGTTTGCAGCCTTTTTTGTTGCATAAAATCAAGAAATACGTGCTTAAAAGGTGTATTGGAGTTTATAATAAATGGGGAGACCGTTTATAATAAACGATGCAACTATTTATTATAAACTCAACTGCGATTTTAGTATTGATGGTAAAAAGTTTTCTATATGTCAGAAGAGACCAAAGAGAGTTTTCTTTTATTTGACTTGGCAGACAGCGAATTATTGTAACACAATAATCTTTTACCTTATTGCCCGATTTACCCCCTATATCTGCCCGATTTACCTCCTGTCTCATTGTGCTCTTCTCCCTATTTTTGTGCATTAAATATTCTTATTTTTATCAATGATGAAAGATGCTGCATGATATGCACGACGGAGATGGAAAGTGCGTGGCTGTTCTGCGGGATGTTGTTTTGAAGAAGAATAGTACAATATTCCATGCTTGTTGTATTATTCTCCATAGGAATATAGATAGTTAAACGTAAATTTGTAATTTGATTGTGCCTTATATTTTTTATAAGAATTTATAGAAGAATATCATGAAATACTGGATGTTATTGTTTGCCCTTTTGTGGGTATCTTACGGAACGGGCATGGCCCGGAAAACGGAAAAAGTAGTAAATAACGGAATTCCCTGGTTTGACGACAGGGGAGAGATAGTCAATGCCCACGGTGCCTGCATTGTGGAAGAGAATGGCAGATATTATCTTTTCGGGGAATATAAGTCGGACAAAAGCAATGCTTTTCCGGGTTTCAGTTGCTATTCATCTGATGACCTGGTGAACTGGAAGTTCGAACGTGTTGTTCTGCCGGTGCAGCCAAGCGGAATTCTTGGCCCTAATCGTGTAGGCGAGCGTGTGAAAGTCATGAAATGCCCTTCTACCGGCGAGTATGTGATGTATATGCATGCAGACGATATGAACTATAAAGATCCCCATATCGGTTATGCTACCTGTAGCACTATAGCAGGTGAATATAAATTTCACGGACCTCTGTTGTATGAAGGCAAGCCTATTCGCCGCTGGGATATGGGGACTTATCAGGATGCGGACGGTACCGGATATTTGCTGTTGCACGGAGGAATTGTCTATCGTTTGAGTAAGGACTACCGTACGGCAGAGGAAAAAGTGGTATCGGGAGTAGGTGGTTCTCACGGAGAGTCTCCGGCAATGTTTAAAAAGGACGGCACGTATTTCTTCTTGTTCTCCAATCTGACCAGTTGGGAGAAGAATGATAATTTCTACTTTACAGCCCCTTCCGTCAAAGGGCCGTGGACCAGACAAGGTTTGTTTGCTCCCGAAGGAAGCCTGACCTATAATTCACAGACCACTTTTGTGTTTCCTTTAAAGTGTGGTGAAGATACGATTCCTATGTTTATGGGCGATCGCTGGTCTTATCCGCATCAGGCTTCGGCTGCCACCTATGTGTGGATGCCTATGCAGGTGGATGGAACAAAACTTTCTATTCCGGAATACTGGCCTTCCTGGGACGTTGATAAGTTGAAACCCGTAAATCCTCTGCGCAAAGGAAAAACCGTCGATTTAAAGAAGATAACGTTCAGTAAAGAAGCTGACTGGAAAGTGGAGGAAGGAAGAATATCTTCCAATGTAAAAGGAAGTACGCTGAGCATTCCTTTCACTGGCTCTTGTGTGGCTGTTATGGGCGAAACGAACTGTCATAGCGGATATGCGCGTATGAATATCCTTGATAAGAAAGGGGAGAAAATATATTCTTCACTGGTCGATTTCTATAGTAAGGCGAATGATCATGCAACGCGTTTTAAGACTCCCCAATTGGCTGAAGGGGAATATACGCTGGTGATTGAAGTTACGGGCATCAGCCCCACATGGACTGATAAAACGAAGAGAATTTATGGCAGCGACGATTGCTTTGTGACCATTACTGATATTGTAAAACTGTAATATTTATGAGAAATAGAATTTTATTTTCTTTCCTTGCTTGGGTAGCAGTGATCGTGTCCGTTCAGGGTAAACAAAAAGATTTTGTTTTGCAGTCCGGTCAGCCGGTTGCGATAGCTTGCAGCGGTTCGGAAGCACCGGTGGTGCGTACTTCGCTGGACTTGTTGTCCCGTGACCTTCAGACTGTATTGTCGGCAACTGCCCATATAGACACAAACACCGGAAACATCATAGTAGGAACGATCGGACAGAGCAAGCTGATTGAGCAGGCAGGCATCGATATTTCCGCATTAAAAAACAAAAAGCAGGCTTTCATGCTCGCCGTCTCAGAAGATGGAAAGCTGGTAGTAGCCGGTAGCGACAGTCACGGTACAGCCTACGGCATACTTGAAATATCCCGTCTGCTGGGCGTTTCCCCTTGGGAATGGTGGGCAGATGTGACTCCGGAGAAGAAAGAGACATTTCGTCTTTCGGGCAAGTTTAGAGAGTTGCAGTCTCCTTCTGTGGAGTATCGGGGCATCTTTATTAATGATGAAGATTGGGGACTGATGCCTTGGAGTAACAAGACCTACGAACCGTCGGGTGTGAAAGGAGAAATCGGACCCCGTACCAACGAACGTATTTTTGAATTGCTGCTTCGCTTGCGGGCCAATACCTACTGGCCTGCCATGCATGAGTGTACCTTGCCTTTCTTTCTGACGAAGGGCAATCGGGAAGCAGCGAAAAAGTATGGCATCTTTATGGGAGCTTCCCACTGCGAACCAATGGCGTGCAATGCTGCCGGAGAATGGAAAATACGTGGAAAAGGAGCATACGATTACGTGAATAACAGTCCGGCTGTTTATCAGTTTTGGGAAGATCGTGTGAAAGAAGTTGCCGGACAAGAGATACTTTACACGCTGGGTATGCGTGGCGTTCACGATGGAAAGATGCAGGGAGCCAAGACGGTAGAAGAACAGAAAGCCGTCCTGAACCGGGTATTTGTTGACCAGCGCGGCTTGCTCGAAAAGTACGTGAATAAAGACGTAACACAAGTGCCGCAGGTCTTTATTCCTTATAAGGAAGTGCTCGATATTTATCATGCGGGACTGCAAGTGCCCGAAGACGTGACCTTGATGTGGTGTGATGATAACTACGGCTATATCCGCCATTTCCCCACTGCCGAAGAGCGTGCCCGTAAAGGCGGCAACGGAGTCTATTATCATGTTTCCTACTGGGGACGCCCGCACGATCATTTATGGTTGAGCACCATGAGTCCATCACTCATTTATCAACAGATGAAGCAGGCTTACGATCAGGGAATACAAAAAATGTGGATACTGAACGTCGGCGACATCAAGCCTGCCGAGTATCAGATAGAACTGTTCATGGATATGGCATGGAATCTGGATAAGGTATCTTTCGAAGGAGTGACCGCACATCTGAAACATTGGCTGGAACGGGAACTGGGAACTTCCTGTGCAAAGGCCGTCCTTCCCGTTATGCAGGAACATTATCGCTTGGCACATGTCCGCAAACCCGAATTTATGGGAAATACACGGGAGGAAGAAAAGAATCCGGTCTATCGGGTAGTCAAAGACTTACCGTGGAGCGAAAGAGAGATAAACGAACGTCTGAATGCTTACAGCGAACTTTCGGAAACAGTAGAGAAAGCTGCTTCTAAAGTACCCGCCGACAGACAGAGCGCTTACTTCGAACTGGTGAAATATCCCGTACAGGCTGCGACACAAATGAATCGCAAACTGTTATACGCCCAATTGGCACGCCACGATAAGGAAGACTGGGAAAAGAGTGATGCCGCTTACGACAGCATTGCTGCACTGACTCAACACTATAACTCATTGGAGAATGGGAAATGGAATCGCATGATGGACTTCAAACCCCGCAAGCTCCCTGTATTCAACCGTGTGGAAAGAAATGCGGCTACTGCTCCGATGACAGCGGACCGTAAAGCAGCCTGTCAATGGAACGGGGCGGAGGCAAAGAAGGGAAACGCTATTGTCTGCGAAGGTTTGGGATATGAAGGCAAAGCCGCAGAGATAAGAAAAGGCGATGCGCTGACTTTCTCTTTCGGTAATCTGAAAACGGACTCGGTAGAGGTGGATATCCGGTTACTTCCCAATCATCCGGTGCATGGCGATAAGTTGCGTTTCTCGGTTTCTCTGGATGGTGCCGAGCCTGAAGTGATAGCGTACGAAACGAAGGGGCGCAGCGAGGAATGGAAAGAGAACGTGCTTCGTAATCAGGCAATCCGGAAAATTGTACTTCCCGTTTCGGGTAGGAAATTACATCAATTGGTCATCAAGGCATTGGATGAGGGAGTGATACTGGATCAGGTAATGCTTTATGAGGTGAATTAGATATAATTCTATATTTTATAGTTTCAGACTGGCTGGGTCAGTCAGTCTGAAATACACTGTTTATTGTCCCGGCTTGATAATCAACCGCAGTACAAACCAAGCATGATGTGCTGCGGTGCTTATCCATCCATAATGTTTTGCCATAATGCGGAACCGTTCCTTAAGAGAAGCCTTCCGGTTCTGCGTAGTCATTCCTTCATCCAGATAGTCGATGATTGTCAGGTGCGTATTGTGCAGGGTACGCGCCTTTTTCATGATGCGGATGCACCAGTCGAAATCAGCGGAGTACCGGTAGTTTAAGTCATAAGGTTCCACCAGCGTATGTCTGGCAAAGAAAGCCTGATGGCAGACTAACATTCCTTGTTTGAAACTCTTCCAGTCCAGCTTTTCGGGCGTGGAAAGGCGGCGCATATGCAGAAAGTGCCTGTCTTTGTCAACAATCGCAGTTTCCCCGTAGATGACGTCGGGGAGAACACTCCCATGAATGCTGTGCACCATTTGCTGCAAGGTGTCGTCTTCGTGAAAGCAGTCGCCCGCATTCAGGAAACAGAGATAGTCGCCGCTGGCAAGGGAGATCGCCTTGTTCATGGCATCGTACAATCCTTTGTCCGGTTCGCTGACGACGGTAGTTATCCGTGAGCGGTATCTGTCGATGATAGAGAGAGTACCGTCTTTGGAGGCCCCGTCCACGATGATGTATTCTACGTGGTGGTAAGTCTGCGAGATAACACTTTGGATGGTATCTTCCAGTACTTTCTCGGCATTGTAGGTCACCGTGATAATCGAGAACTTGGGAGTAGGATGGACACTATGCATATTTCCCTGTTATTTTGTTGTAAACGTCCGTGTACTTCTTCGCTATGATACTTTCCGAATAGTTGCCTATGGCCTTGCGGCAGGCTTGTGCGGAGAGTTCCGCATATTCGGGTTCCGTCAGTACCCAATGGATGCCGTTGGCCAGATCTTCGGAAGACTTGCGCTGAGCTACGTATCCGTTGTGCAGATGATCGATCATTTCCGGTATGCCTCCGGTGTTGAAACCGACGCAGGGCACACCGCAGGACATCGCTTCCATCACCATATTCGGCAGATTCTCTTCGAGAGAAGGGATAGCGAAGAGGTCTACGGCATTGTATATATCCACCAACTCATGCTCATTCTTAATATAAGGAAGCGGATAGACGCGGAAAGGAATCAGGTCTTGCAACTGCTGCGACTGGTTGCCGAAAACAACCACGCCCAATGAGTCTTTCCATTCCGGATGTTTCTCTGCCAGCAGTTTGCAGGCTTCAATCAGATAGTCAATTCCCTTTCGCTTGTCTGTTATCTTGACAGAACCGAAAAGAATCAGCTTCCCTTCCTGCGGCAGCCTGCATTTTCTGCGGGCTTCCTGCTTATTGTGAGGCTTGAAAAGATTCGTGTTGATGGCGTTCGGGATACTGATAACCGTTTGTCCGGTGAGCAGTCCGCTGACTTTGGCTTTCTCCGCCAGCCAGCGGCTACAGCCTACAAACGTGATGGATGCCTGACTATAAATTTCTTTCTTCTTCCGGAAGATTCGGGTAGATAAGTCCTTCTTGCCTCCTCCTCCGTAGATGTAAGGGCAGTGGTGGCATTCCTGTTCGTAGTTTCTGCATTCGCGTGCATAATGGCAGATGCCGGTGCAGGGCCACATATCGTGCATGGTCCATACTACAGGTTTGCCGGAAGTCAGAATCTTGCGGATGGTGTTGAGTGACAGCATCCCTTGGTTGATCCAGTGCAGATGGATGACATCTGCCTGCTGAAATTCGGGAAGCGAAGTGATGTCCGTACCGGTATTGGCGATATCTACGGCGAAGAGATCATTCTTCTTGAAACGGTTGGCTTTCCAGATGACGATGCGTTCCCACATGAATTTCCATACGTGCAGCCAACTGCCCTTTAGTCCGACGACGCTGATTTGGTCTGTCTGTTTGTCACGTACCAACATTTTCGCCTTGATGCCGTTGTTCTTAAGCGATTCCATCAGTCGTCCGGCAGCGACAGCCGCACCACCTATTCGTTCGGAAGTATTGATGATTAGTACCCTCATGCTTTCAAAATGTTTGCACAAAAGTAGTGGTTTTCAGTGAAAATCCGTACAAAGTCACATATTATTTGTACTTTTGCCACACTTATTAATAAGGAGATATTGAACATGAAAAAGGTTGTGTTTTTAGGATTAGGGTATATCGGCCTTCCTACGGCAGCCGTTGCTGCCGCTCACGGTTTCGAAGTCATAGGAGTAGATGTCAATCCTTCTGTGGTGGAAACGATCAACCAGGGAAAGATACATATTGTAGAACCTGAACTGGGTCAGGTAGTCAGGGACGTAGTGCAGAGTGGAAAGTTGCGTGCTGTATGCAAGCCGGAAGCGGCGGATGCTTTCTTTATCGTAGTGCCTACCCCGTTCAAGCAGAACCATCGGGCGGACATCACCTATGTGGAAGCGGCCACCCGTTCCGTGATCCCTTATCTGCAGGAGGGTAACCTGTTTGTCATCGAATCCACTTCTCCGGTATATACCACCGAACGTATGGCGGAAGTGATCTATAAAGAACGTCCCGAACTGAAAGGGAAGATACATATCGCTTATTGTCCCGAACGCGTATTGCCGGGAAATACATTATACGAACTGGTGCACAACGACCGCGTGATAGGCGGCATCGATCCGGCATCCACCGAAAAAGCCATTGAGTTTTATTCCGCTTTCGTACAAGGCAAACTGCACGGCACCAATGCCCGCACGGCAGAGATGTGCAAACTGACGGAGAACTCCTCCCGCGACTCACAGATCGCCTTTGCCAACGAACTCTCCATGATCTGCGACAAAGCCGGAATCAATGTATGGGAACTGATCGCACTTGCCAACAAGCATCCGCGTGTGAATATCCTTCAACCGGGCTGCGGAGTAGGCGGTCACTGCATTGCGGTAGACCCTTGGTTCATCGTATCCGACTATCCGGAACAGGCGCAGCTCATCAAGCGTGCCCGTGAAACGAACGATTACAAAGCGGACTGGTGTGCGAACAAAGTATTGGAAACCTGTCAGAAGTTTGTGGAACAGAACGAGCACGAACCGGTCGTTGCCTGCATGGGACTGGCTTTCAAACCGAATATCGATGACTTACGGGAATCTCCCGCCAAATATATCGCCTCCCGCATCATCTCCGAATCGAGAGCGGACGTGCTGATTATCGAGCCTAATATAAGCACTCATAAGAGCTTCCATCTGACAGACTATCGGGAAGCATACGAGAAAGCGGATATTATCGTCTGGCTGGTTCGTCACGATGTCTTCCTTGCATTGCCCAAAGAAGAAGGAAAGATAGAACTGGACTTCTGCGGCGTGAGACGATAAAATGTAGTTTAATTGCGAAGAGGTTGTATAGACTCTATTAAATAAAGCAGATGAAAAAGATATTGCTCGTTTTCGGTACCCGTCCCGAAGCGATAAAGATGGCTCCGCTTGTAAAGGCGCTCCAGAAAGATACGGAACATTTTGAGACACGTGTCTGCGTTACGGCACAGCACCGGCAGATGTTGGATCAGGTATTGGAGGTGTTCGGCATCACTCCCGAATATGACCTGAATATCATGGCTCCCAATCAGGACTTGTATGACATTACCGCTAAAGTACTGCTCGGACTACGCAAAGTGCTGAAGGACTTCCGTCCCGACACCGTATTGGTGCATGGAGATACGACTACCTCGATGGCAGCATCCCTTGCGGCATTTTATATGCAGATACCTGTGGGACACGTGGAAGCCGGATTGCGTACCTATAATATGTTGTCTCCCTGGCCGGAAGAAATGAACCGCCAGGTGACAGACCGTATCTGTACTTACTACTTTGCACCGACAGAACAGTCAAGGGCAAATCTGCTGCAAGAGAATATAGACGCGAAGAAAATCTTTATTACAGGAAATACGGTGATTGATGCCCTGCTGATGGCAGTCGATATCATTTCCACCACCGCCGGTGTGAAAGAAAAGATGGCGAAGGAACTTCAGGAGAAAGGCTACACGGTAGGTGATCGTGAGTATATCCTCGTCACCGGACATCGTCGTGAGAACTTTGGAGATGGTTTCCTGCATATCTGCAAAGCGATCAAAGAACTGGCGGCTCTTCACCCGGAGATGGACATTGTCTATCCCGTTCACTTGAATCCTAATGTGCAGAAGCCAGTGTATGAACTGCTTTCCGGTCTGAGCAATGTCTACCTGATCTCTCCTTTGGATTATCTGCCTTTTATTTATGCCATGCAACATTCTACTCTGCTGCTGACTGATAGCGGCGGTGTGCAGGAAGAAGCCCCTTCATTGGGCAAACCCGTGCTGGTGATGCGGGATACGACCGAGCGTCCGGAAGCTGTTGAGGCGGGTACGGTGAAGCTGGTCGGCACGGATGCGGAGGCAATTGTCAGTAATGTCACTGCCCTGCTGCAAGATAAAGAAATGTATAAGCGGATGTCCGAAACGCATAACCCTTACGGTGACGGACAGGCTTGTGAAAGAATCATAGCTGCGCTTCGATAACTTCAAAATAGTTTCATTGCTTGAAACCATTGGTTTCTCGGTGTGAACGTTTCATTTTCAAGGCATGAAACTTTTAGTTTCAGAGCATGAAACAAATCATGCCGTTCGTTGGCGCCGATGGCGGGACCGGGCGAAACAAAAATTAATAACACTTCTTATCGGGAATGCCCTCTAACGAAAAACGGGCTGTCAGAGAATCACTTCTCCGGCAGCCCTTCTTCATTAGGATCAAAAAAACAGAGGAAGTATGATATTCTTTATTCCTGTCCTCCCCCTAAAGCACGGTATAGGTTAATTAAACTTTGTATTTCGGTAAAATGATTGGCCGTCTGTGATAGTTGCGCGCTGAGCAATGACTGTCGGGCGGTAAGTACTTCCAGATAGGTTGTATTCGTATGTTCCATCAGCAGAGAAGTACTTCGCACGGCTGTTTGTAGAGAAGCAATCTGCTTGTCGAGCAAGATTCTTTTCCCCTGACTGGTCTGATAGGCAGTCAGCGCATCATTCACTTCGCTGCCGGCGTTGAGCAATGTTTGCTGAAAGCCGAGAGCTGCTTCTTCCTGCTGCGCACGGGCGATGCGATACTGAGCCACCACTTGTCCTTTATTAAAGAGCGGCTGCGTGAGCGAACCTACTGCCGATGCCAGGAACTTGCCCGGATTGAGAATCATAGACCCGACGGAGTTCGTCCATCCGGCACTTCCGCTCAACGTGATGGAAGGGTAGAAAGCCGAACGTGCCGCATTGGTGCCATAGAACGCTGCTTCCAGCGTCGCTCGGCCGAGCGGACATCGGGGCGGGCGGCAAGCATCCGGACAGGGATTCCTACGGCAAAGTCCGTAGGAAACTGTTGGTCTGCCAACGTTCCGCGTTCGTAGTTGCGGGGTGTCTCTGCCAATAATAAAGCAAGACTGTTCTCCACCTGATTGATCTGCTGCTGCAAATCGAGCACAGAACCCTGTACCTGATAATAAGTCGCTTCCATCTGCGATACAGCCGATTCGTTCGCCAGTCCGGCGTTCATCAGTGAGCGGGTAGAGGCTACGGTTTCTTTCCATGCCTCCTCCGTCTGTCGGGAGATGATGAGCTGTTCGTCCAGCATCAGCAGCGTGTAATAAGTATTGGCTATACCGGCTATTAGCTGCGTGCGGACTGCCTGACGGTAATCTTCACTTTGTGCATACAGCGCTTTCGCCTGCTTCTTGGAGTTGCGCATACGGCCGAATACGTCCAGTTCCCAACTGGCGGTAACGGGTAGCGAATAACCCTGCGTAGCTTTGTTCGTATCGAAGCTGCTCACTGTCCCCTGCGGGGAAAGCGCAAAGGCGGGCAGGAAAGCAAGTTTGGCGGACATCAGCACTGCCTGAGCTTCTTCCACGCGAAGCTGGGCGGACTGGTAGTCGGTATTGGTCTGCAACCCTGTCTCGATGAGGGACTGCAGATGAGGGTCGGTGAAGAGTTCCCGCCAGTCCATATTCCCCAGACCGGCAGTGTCTTC
>OGYJ01002241.1_pt1 | contig 13487 bp, 9 predicted proteins | sample 1576531 | NCBI WGS metagenome assembly OGYJ01 (sample SAMEA3541574, study PRJEB24748) | human gut metagenome | biome: human gut; feature: human-associated habitat; material: faeces | place: China | collected 2012 | reverse complement strand
GGTATCGGCTGGCGAAACATTTATCGGAAGCTGCCGGTTTGATAAGGATGGAATTTTCCAAACGGGCATGGTATACTCAACTCAACAAGATAAGGGGATCGATACGAATGAAAAGAAAACAGGTGACAGCAGCATGTCTGATGGCGGCAGCGATGCTGCTTTCAGGCTGCACGCCGAATATCAGTGAATATGCAGCGCGAGCGCAGCAAGCCGGAAAGAACTTTTTTGAAGGGGAAACCATAGACGCTATGGCACAGGACAGCGATACTGTGACAACGGCAGGTGACGAGACGTCTGTAGCAGGTGAAACACAGAATGTCAGTACAGGAACCGGCACCGCTGCAGTGACCAATGAGAGGCAGGATAGCGATACTGCGACCGATGACGAGATACAGGATAGCACAACAGCGACCGGCGGCGAAGGGCAGCACGGCGATACCGCGGCAACAGCAGACGGCGAGATGCCTGCGACAGGCGAAACGCAGATCGACACCGCCACAGAATCTGAGGCAGCAACAGCTCCTCAAATTCCGGTCCTGATGACAGAAGTGACCGACTCCGTTTATGAAGCATACGCGCAGAAATCGGATGCGTTTACCGGTAAGCTGGCGGGACACGATCGCTTAAGCCGCGCAGAAAACGCAGCGCTGACGGCAGTTCTTTCGCAGAAGGAGTACGGTGACAAGACGCTTTGCCTGCAGAACATGGCGAAGTATGACAGCAACGCAAATGAAAGCTTTCTGCTGATGTTTGAGAGCACACCGTTGACAGCGCGCGGGCGGATTTCCGGCGATCTCTGGTATTATGACGGCGAGTCGGCAAGGCTTCTGGAAAAAGGAATCGTCGTGACCGGACTGCAGCAGGTGACGGGAATTGGGAATCCGTTTGTTATTCTGGAAACGGAAGTCTCCGGCAAAAAACAGGCGGCTGTCTGGACGGTAAAAGATCAAAAGTGCGAAAAGCTTCTGGAGGATGCCGAGACGATCGAAGCGACAAAGGACGGCGTTTGTACGTTTTATCCTGTAGAGAAGACTGTGTACGATCCGCTTGTTTCGGAATGGGACAGTGCAGAAGAGACGGTTCCTGTTTATTATGAAAGAACAGCGGACGGATTTGCAGAGCGTTCGTATCTGGAGCTGACAGCGTCGGAATATTTGGCGTATGTGTCTGCAGAGGATTCGGATGAAGAGGCACAGGCGTGGAAGGAAAAGCTGGAAGAGCAGTTCTACACGCAGACGGATGAAAATACAGAATATACCTATTGGTTTTATGCAATTGGGGAGGACAAAATTGCCTATCGCTGCAGAGAAGCCGGGCAGTCGGTCGGACAGGAAGAAGGAATCGATCATGCGGTTGCGAAGTACAGCTGGTGTATCAGCAGCCTGGATCAGGGAAAGCTGACCAAAGCATCAGAGACGATCAGCGGGGATGGATTTTTCTTTCCGTCGAGATTGGAGCAGGAAGAAGTGCTGGAGAGCCTGGAGGATATTCCAAACGAATTTACGAAAAACCGGTTGAATAAAGTGCAGAAAACAGCCCGCGCGGCGGTCGGTCAGGCGGTTGCACAGATTCTGGAGGTACAGGAGTACCCGGACGATGCGCTGTGTTTTGCAGAGACGGCGGATTACGATGGGAACGGCAAAAAAGAAACATTTGCGGCGATCGGCAGGTACGACGGAGCGTTCGGCGCGCCGGTATGCGACCTGTGGTTTGTCGGCGCGGACGGCGCAGTTTTGGAAGAAGAGAATTTTGCCTTTAAGGAGCTGGAAAAGCTGGGAAGCGCCTTTGTGCTGTATCGTGGCTACGAAGTGTCCGGCGTCAGCGACATGCTGTTTGGTGTGCAGGAGCAAGGAGCAGTGCGCCTGTTAAAACAGATGGGGCACTTTGAGCTGGACGATGACGGCGATCTGATGGCATGGACTGCCGGGACAGAAGCTGCGCCGGGATATTATGACATCAGCCTGCGCACACTGACAGAGTATCAATTAGAAGAAATCCGTGAAAAAGAGCTGTTACAGTATAAAAACGGCAAAGCAGTGTTAAAGAGTATCCTGCGGCAGGTTGGATCAGATTCCGGGAAAATACAGATTTTATCCGGGGAAAACGATAGGATTCATGTCAACTTTTCGGACGCGGAAGGAAGCTGGTACGAGACATGGAAAGTGGAAAACGACAGACTTGTACTGACAGACAGCGGAGAAGGCAGTGTAAAAGAGGTTCATGAAAGCGGTGATGTGTCCGGACAAAACGCAGTCAGTCAAAACAGCGCTGTATCTGACCGGGAAGCAGACAGCATCAGTGAAAACAATGCGGCAGCATCCGACCGGACAGGCAGCATCGGCACGAGGTCTGTGACAAAGAGCGGGCAAAAGTCAGAAAACGGGACAGAAAGCCATGCCTTTGACTTCTCTGCGCCCGATGGGACAGCAAAGGAAACTCAGACAGAACAAGAATAGGAAATTACAAAAATATGGCATTTGCACATTTGCACGTCCATACAGAGTACAGCCTGCTGGACGGTTCCAATAAAATCAAAGAATATGTAAAACGAGTCAAGGAGCTGGGCATGACGGCTGCGGCGATTACCGACCATGGCGCAATGTACGGTGTGATCGATTTTTACCGTGCGGCGCGGGCAGAGGGTATCAATCCGATTTTGGGCTGTGAGGTCTATGTTGCGCCCAATTCCCGTTTTGACCGGGAGATTACCGGCGGGGATGACCGGTATTACCATCTGGTGCTTCTGGCGGAAAATAATACTGGTTACGCGAATCTGAGCAAAATCGTCAGCCGCGGTTTTACGGAGGGGTACTATTACAAGCCGCGTGTCGATATGGAGGTTCTGGAGGAATTTCACGAGGGAATCATCGCGCTGTCTGCGTGTCTGGCAGGTGAAGTGCCGCGCTATATCCAGAAAGGACTGCCGGAGGAAGCAAAAAAATGCGCATTAAAGTATCAGTCGATTTTTGGGAAGGATAATTATTTTCTGGAACTGCAGGATCATGGGATCCCGGAGCAGCAGACCGTAAACATGGCGCTTTTACAGATGTCGCGGGAACTGGACATTCCGTTAGTATGCACGAACGACGTGCACTACACCTATGCGGAGGACGCAAAGCCCCACGATATCCTTCTGTGTATCCAGACCGGCAAAAAGCTTTCCGACGAAAACCGGATGCGTTACGAGGGCGGTCAGTATTTCGTCAAAAGCGAAGAAGAGATGAAGGGACTGTTTCCCTATGCGTGGGAGGCAGTGGAAAATACACAGCGAATTGCAGACCGCTGTCATGTGGAAATCGAGTTTGGTAAGACGAAGCTGCCGCATTTTGATGTGCCGGAGGGCTATGATTCCTGGGGATATTTGAACAAGCTGTGCACTGACGGCATGAAAGAGCGCTATCCGGAGGACGACGGCACGCTGCAGAAGCGTCTGGAATACGAGTTGGGTATTATCAAGCGCATGGGATATGTGGACTATTTCCTGATCGTGTGGGATTTTATCAACTATGCCAGAGAAAACGGTATTCCGGTAGGACCTGGACGTGGAAGTGCAGCTGGAAGCATCGTTTCCTACTGCCTGCATATCACGAATATTGATCCGATCCGTTATAGCCTGCTGTTTGAGCGTTTCCTGAACCCGGAACGAGTTTCCATGCCGGATATCGATATCGACTTCTGTTATGAACGCAGACAGGAGGTCATCGATTATGTCGGACGCAAATATGGAAAAGAAAAGGTTGTGCAGATTGTCACATTCGGTACGCTGGCGGCAAAGGGTGTCATCCGCGACGTCGGGCGCGTCATGGATCTGCCGTATTCCTTTGTGGATTCGATTGCAAAAATGATTCCGAACGAGCTGAACATGACGATTGATAAGGCACTGTCAATGAACGCAGAGCTGCGCAAGCTCTACGAGAGCGATGAACAGGTGCACGTGCTGATTGATATGAGTAAACGGCTGGAGGGATTGCCGCGCCACACCTCGATGCACGCAGCAGGGGTTGTGATCTGTCCGGAGGCGGCAGATCATTTTGTACCGCTTTCACGGGGGTCGGATGGTTCGATCACAACGCAGTTTACGATGACGACGCTGGAAGAGCTCGGACTGTTAAAAATGGACTTTCTGGGGCTTCGAACCCTGACAGTAATCGACCACGCGGTCAAGATGATTGAGCATGACACCGGTGTGAAGCTCGATATGGAGCATCTGGATTATAACGATAAAAAAGTGCTGGATTCGCTCTGCACCGGCAGGACGGACGGCGTGTTCCAGCTGGAAAGCGGCGGGATGAAAAGCTTCATGAAGGAGCTAAAGCCCCAGAACCTGGAGGATATCATCGCGGGTATTTCCCTGTACCGTCCCGGGCCGATGGACTTTATTCCAAAATATATTAAAGGAAAAAACAATCACGACGAGATCACCTATTCCTGTCCGGAGCTGGAACCGATCCTGTCTCCGACCTACGGCTGTATCGTGTATCAGGAGCAGGTTATGCAAATTGTGCGCGACCTCGGCGGCTACACGATGGGACGAAGCGACCTGGTTCGTCGTGCGATGAGCAAGAAAAAGCAGTCTGTCATGGAAAAAGAACGGGCGAATTTCGTTTACGGCAATCCCGAGGAGGGCGTGCCCGGCTGTGTGGCCCGGGGCATTCCGGAAAAGGTCGGTCTGGAAATTTACGCGGAAATGATGGATTTTGCAAAATACGCGTTCAACAAGTCCCACGCCGCATGCTACGCGGTTGTCGCTTACCAGACGGCTTATCTGAAATATTATTATCCGGTGGAATTTATGGCGTCTCTGATGACTTCTGTAATCGATAACCCCGGAAAAGTGGCGGAATACATTCTGGTCTGCCGCCAGATGGGAATCGCGATTCTGCCGCCGGATATCAACGAGGGAGAGCCGGGATTTTCGGTATCGGGCAAATCAATCCGGTACGGACTGACCGCGATCAAGGGTGTAGGACATCCGGTTGCGGACGCGGTGATCGCAGAGCGGAAGCAGCGGGGCGTATTCAAAAACCTGCAGGATTTTCTTTCCAGAATGTCCGATACGGAAGTCAACAAGCGCAACGTGGAAAACTTCATTAAAGCGGGCGCATTCGACAGCCTTGAGGGAACGCGCAAGCAGTTTATGAGCGTATTTGCGCAGCTGATGGATCAGAATCAGCAGAACCGGAAAAATAATATGGCGGGACAGCTTTCCTTATTCGATCTGGTGGACGAGTCGGAAAAGAAAAACTATGAAATCCGCTTCCCGGATGTCGGGGAATATCCGAAGGAAATTCTTCTGATCTTTGAAAAAGAAGTGCTCGGTGTGTATGTCAGCGGGCATCCGCTGCAGGAATACGAGCAGCTCTGGCGCAGGAATATTTCCAATACGACGGCAGATTTTATGCTGGATGAGGAGACAAACAGCGTCCATATTCAGGACGGAGCAAAGGCGGTCATCGGCGGAATTATCGAGGAAAAGAAGATCAAATATACCAAAAACGATAAGGTGATGGCGTTTTTACAGGTGGAGGATCTGGTTGGAACGATTGAAGTTATCGTTTTCCCGAAAACCTATGAGCAGTACGGCAGCAAGCTGATGGAGGATGAAAAGGTTCTCCTGCGGGGGCGCGTTTCCGCAGAGGAGGACAAAGACGCGAAGCTGATCTGTGAATCCGTGCAGACGTTTGACGAAATCCCCAAAAAGCTCTGGATTAAGTTTCCGACGATGGAAGCCTATCAGCAGCAGGAAAAAAAGCTGCTTTCGGCAATCGCAGCTTCTGACGGCAAGGATACCGTGGTGATTTATGTGGAAAATCCGCGCGCGATGAAGCAGCTTGGGGCGAATCAGACCGTTCATGGGGACGAGGCACTTTTAAAGCAGCTGGAAGAGCTGTTTGGGGAAGAAAACGTAAAGCTGATGTAAGTTTCACAAAACCATTGAAAAGAAAGCCCGTTTCGATTAAAATAAAAAATGGTTTTACGGATTTTGAAATCTTAAGATTGAAGTCCAGCCCGCAGCGGCAGACAGGAGGAACAATGGCAGCTAAGATAAAGACAATTGGAGTTCTTACAAGCGGCGGAGATGCGCCGGGTATGAATGCGGCAATCCGTGCGGTTGTTCGGAAAGCGATTTGCAACGGCGTCAAAGTAAAAGGCATTAAAAAAGGCTATCAGGGCCTGTTAAATGAAGAAATCATAGATATGGATGCCCGCAGTGTTTCGGATACTATCCAGAAGGGCGGTACGATTCTGGGAACCGCACGTTGTCTGGAATTTAAGACCGAAGCCGGACAGAAAAAGGGCGCGGAGATCTGCCGCAGACACGGCATCGACGGTCTGGTTGTTATCGGCGGCGACGGCTCTTACAGAGGTGCGCAGGCGATGTCCAGACTTGGGATCAATACGATCGGTCTGCCGGGCACGATCGATCTGGATATTGCATGTACCGAATATACGATCGGTTTCGACACAGCAGTCAATACCGCGATGCAGGCAATCGATAAGGTAAGGGATACTTCATCTTCACATGAACGTTGCAGTATTATCGAAGTAATGGGCAGAAATGCCGGTTATATCGCACTGTGGTGCGGCGTCGGCACCGGCGCGGAGGATATCCTTCTTCCTGAAAAGTACGACTATGACGAGCAGCAGCTGATTAACAATATTATCAACAACCGTAAAAAGGGCAAAACTCACCATCTGATCATCAATGCAGAAGGTATCGGTCATTCTACTTCCATGGCGAAGAGAATTGAAGCAGCAACGGGTGTGGAAACCAGAGCAACCATCCTGGGGTACATGCAGCGAGGCGGCAGCCCGACCTGTCTGGATCGTTATTATGCTTCTATCATGGGCGCTTATGCGGCAGACATCCTCTGCGCAGGCAGCTCGAACCGTGTTGTGGCTTACAAACACGGCGAATTTGTAGACTATGATATCGAGGAAGCGCTTGCGATGCAGAAAGAGATTCCCGAATATCATTATCAGGTCAGCAAAGCGCTGGCCACCTGACGATACAGGACGCAAAGGGGCGGCTGCACACGAAACGTGTGTGGCCGTTGTGCGTTTTCATAAAGATCAACGGAGGAACCTGCATGATTACTGCAGCATCCAACAGCCGGATCAAAAGGCTGGTACAATTGAATCAAAAGTCGAAGCTGCGCAGAACGGAGGACGTTTTTCTGGCAGAGGGTGTGAAGATGTTTCTGGAAGCACCGAGAGAGCAGCTGCAGGAGGTCTATGTTTCGGAATCCTTTCTGGAAAAGTGCAGCTGCAGGGAGCATATGGAAGAGGTTGGCTACGAAGTTGTTTCCGACAGCGTTTTTTCTAAAATATCGGATACCTGCACGCCACAGGGCGTTTTATGCGTGCTGAAACAGTTTCACTATAATATAGAAGAAATGCTGCGGGACAAAGCACCGCTGTTTCTGCTTCTGGAAAATATACAGGACCCCGGCAACCTCGGTACGATGCTGCGAACCGGTGAGGGCGCAGGCGTTTCCGGGATTATCATGAGCCGGGATACAGTCGATTTGTACAACCCGAAGGTTATCCGTTCGACGATGGGCAGCATCTACCGCGTTCCGTTTTATTATGCGGACGATTTTGCGGCGGCGGTTCATCAGGTACAGCAGGCGGGTGTCAGCGTATACGCGGCGCATCTGCGCGGGAAAAATTCCTATGCCTGTCAGGATTACACAAAGGGGACGGCATTTCTGATCGGTAACGAGGGCAACGGCCTGCGGGAAGAGACTGCAGAGCTTGCGGACTGTTATATCCGAATTCCGATGGAGGGCAAAGTGGAGTCGTTAAATGCAGCGGTGGCGTCTTCGATTCTGATGTATGAAGCGCATCGGCAGAGGGCGATTTGAAAGAAGGTCGAAGCTTGAAAAATAACATTTTTCAAGCTCGAGATTTGTGTCTGCGCGCACTTGACACAAACTCGACATGCGCAAAAAGTGTGCGCAGAAATGAGAGGCACAGATGAAAATCGGTTTTATCGGACTTGGAAATATGGCGCAGGCGATGATTGGAGGAGTTTTGAGAAATCACCTGGCTGTGCCGGAGGAAATTTACGGTTCTGCAAAAACGGCGGAGACTGAAAGCAAAGTACATGAAATGTTTGGCATCACGGTGACAGGCGATAACCTGGAAACCGCGCGGCAGGCAGAGCTTTTGATTCTTGCCGTAAAGCCGCAGTTTCTGGAGAAAGTGATCGGACAGATTAGCGACATTGATCTGACCGGCAAGACGATTCTGAGCATTGCGGCAGGCAAAAGCCTTGCGTGGCTGGAAGAGCAGTTCTGTGCGCCGCTTCCGTTTGTGCGTGCGATGCCCAATACGCCGGCACTGGTCGGGGAAGGCTGTACCGGAGTCTGCTATGGCAGCAGGGTAACTCCTGAGATGAAAGAAAAAACGGCGGCTGTCCTGGACAGTTTCGGCAAGACGGTTGAGCTTCCGGAACGTCTGATGGATGTGCTGACCGGCGTCAGTGGCTGTGCGCCTGCCTGGATTTTTATGCTGATCGAGGCGATGGCGGACGGTGCAGTTGCGGAAGGCATGCCGCGAAGCCAGGCATATGAATGCGCTGCACAGGCTGTGCTCGGCAGCGCGAAGCTGATGCTTGAGACCGGAAAGCATCCGGGAGAGTTAAAGGATATGGTCTGCTCCCCGGCAGGCTCCACGATTCAGGCAGTACGCGTTTTAGAGGAAAAAGGCTTCCGCGGCGCAGTGACCGATGCGGTCATCACTGCGGTGGAAAAGTCCAGAAGCCTGTAAAATAGTTTGTTACAAAAATGTTAAAAACAGGAATAAAGGAAGATCTGATGGAAAAAATAATCCCGTCAGGTCTTCTTTTTTTATAAAAAATCGAAAAAACCGCAGAAAATGGCTGTCCTTTTTATGAAAAGAGAATTTACTATGTTAAAGCGGCATTTGTTGAAAACTTTGAAAAATAGTAAGAAAAAGGCGATGATTTCGGAGGTTTGTTGTAAAAATATCACAATAGAAGAAAAACTTTTGTGGGGAACTAACGGAAATTTGTGGTTCCGGGTGAACGGCTTGACATTTGATTGTAATATTGCTATCATATCATGCGTAACAATTGTTAATAAGTTTGTAACAATTGAAACAGCTCTGTAACAGAGAGCGTCCCACAAAAAGCTCCTGAATTTCACCGGCAGAATGGCTGGGGAAGCAGAGTAAGATTTATGGAGGTAAGAATGAACGGAAAAGGCAGAAAGTTGTTTCGTAGTGCAGTCGGCATTTTAACATCTGTTATGATGATGGGTGCATATACGACAACCGCTATGGCAAGTGGTATCGGTGTCATTGATGCGAAAGACATGCTGGACATTCATGCAGAAGCAAATACAGCGTCTGCGGTGATTGGTCAGGTCATGGAGGACGGTCATGTGGCGATCCTTGCAAAGTACAACGACTGGGTGCAGATCCAGGCGGGAGAAATTGCAGGATGGGTACCGGCTGAAAATCTGGTCGAGACAGAGATTTCCAACGAAGAGGCTGTTGCAGCCAATGAGCAGGTGATCGCTGAACGGACAGGAGAAACAGCATCCGAAGATGAATTCTTTGCAGAGGAAGAAGTACAGCAGGATGAAACAGCAGCTTTACAGGCAGAGGCGAGTGAAGCAGCACAGAATGAGATAGAAGAAATACAGGCAGCCGAGGAAGCAGCACGCATCGAAGCGGAAGCGCAGGCAAAGGCAGCCGAGGAAGCAGCGCGGCTCGAAGCGGAGGCCCAGGCAAAGGCAGCAGCCGAGAAAGCAGCACGCATCGAAGCGGAGGCCCAGCAGGCAGCTTTGGCAGCCCAGGCGGCACAGACCGCAGCGATATCCGCAGAGGAATTAAAACTGCTTGCAAATATTATTTACTGTGAAGCAGGCAGTGAATCCTACGTTGGCAAGGTTGCGGTAGGCAATGTCATCATGAACCGCGTCAAGAGTGCATCGCAGCCCAATACGATCACCGAGGTTGTTTACGCAAAAGGACAGTTTTCCCCTGTTAGAAACGGTTCGCTGCAGAGGGCACTGAGCAGTGACAAGGCAGATGCAGCCTGCTATCAGGCAGCAATCGAAGCATTAGCCGGTGCACAGCCGGTCGGCGACAAGCTGTTTTTCAGAAGAAATAACGGTCGTTCCGGACAGGTAATCGGACATCACGTTTTTTACTAAAACAGTATCATAGCCGGGGCATTTGGCCCAATAGCATTATAAGGGAATCGTCAGAAGAGGATAGGGAAAAAACTGTTGTTTCTGACAGAAAAAGAACAAAAAAAGGCATGTGGAAAAGGATTGTTTTCACACGCCTTTTTTGTGTTCATGACAATAGAATCCTCGCAGGGCGCACACTTGACAGTAATTGACGGATTTGATATGATGACGCTAATCATGTAATATAATTGTAACATTTGATGAGCCGATTTTGGGAGCGCCAAAGGCGCGGAAAATCAATGGAGGTTCAGCTATCGTTACTGTCTGCGGATATGAGGGGATAGAAAGGATCATCGATTTATGGGCTGGAGCAGAAAATGTGAGAAAAGGGGGAAGCACTGGCTGCGGGCTGCAGCGCTGGGAGTCGTCTTTTTGTGGACGGCCGGAAGCAGTCTGCAGGCAGAGGCGGAATCGAGCAAAAGCGCGCACTGGCACAAGGGCGTTGGCGTGGAGGCGTGGCTGACAGGAGCGGATAAGGAACAGGTCAGTCAGAACGCAGCATCCAAAAATGGGGCGGCAGATGCAGCGACCGGTGCAGCCGGCGGGCAGGAAACGGATGCAGCGTCTGACAGTGCGGACAGCAAAACCAAAGCTTCGTCCGGCGATGGAACGAAAATGGACGACCTGACCGGCACAATTGTGATGACGAGCGTCCGGAATGTATTGAATGTCAGGACGGAACCGGACAGCGAGGCAGAGCTTGCAGGGTATTTGTATGCAGACTGTGGCGGTACAGTGCTGGAACAAAAGGACGGCTGGACAAAGCTTGAGTCCGGCGAACTGACCGGCTGGGCGAACAACGATTATCTGCTGTTTGGGGAAAAAGCGCGGAAAGAGGCAAAAGACGCGGGACGGATTGTGGCAACGACCAAAACAGGCGCTTTGAGAATCTGGAAAGAACCTTCAGCAGATGCCGCAATTTATGATCTGCTGGAAGAAGGCGCAAAGTATGAGGTCGTGGATGAAGAACAGATTCGTTTCAGCGAGGATCAGGAAATCACGGCGGACTGGGTTGCGGTCAATTACGGCGGAAAGACCGGATATGTGTCTTCGGAATATGTCCAGGTTGATTTTGAAATCGATTACGGAGAGACGGTTGAGCAGGTAAAAGCGCGCGAGGAAGCGGAAACGGCGAGACTGCAGGCGGAAAAAGAAGTTGCCGCACAGAAACAGAAGCAGGAAAAGGCAGCGCAGGCGGAAAAGGAAGCGAACAAGGCTGCTGCACTGGCAGCGGACGACAGCGTGCTTTTGGCGGCGCTCATTCAGTGTGAAGCAGGAGAAGAGCCCTACGAAGGACAGGTGGCTGTCGGCGCAGTCGTGATGAATCGGGTCAGAAGCGGCGCTTATCCGAATACGGTCAAGGGAGTTATCTATGCTTCGGGACAGTTTACACCGGCGGGAAGCGGACAGGTTGGACGCGTTGTCGCAAGTGGAAAGATCAAGGCAAGCTGCCTGCAGGCGGCACAGGAAGCGATGGCGGGAAGCACCCCGGTTGGAATAGCGACGCATTTTAGACGGGCAGGAAGCAGGGAAGGTATTGTGATCGGACATCATGTATTTTGGTAGACGGGGCATGATTTTTGTAGTATGATAGTCATAAGTCACAGGAAAGGAGGAGTTACATGACGGAAGTATTTGCCTGGCTGGCTCTGTTGATTTTACTTGTGCTGATTGAGCTTGCGACGATGGGGCTGACGACAATCTGGTTTGCAGCCGGAGCTCTTGTTGCGACGATTGCAGCTGCCTGCGGTGCGCCGGTTCTGGTGCAGGTCATCCTGTTTTTGGTAGTGTCCGTGCTGATGCTTGTTTTTACAAGACCGGTTGCCATGCGCTATTTCAATGTTGGAAGGGCGAAGACCAATGTGGACAGCATGCTTGGGGAACGCGGTATCGTGACCGGCAGGATTGATAACCTGCACAGCTGCGGACAGGTTACGCTCAAAGGCATGGAGTGGTCAGCGAGATCTCAGGAAACTGAGGGGACGATTGAAGAGGGTACCGTCGTCATTGTAAAAAAGATCGACGGCGTGAAACTGATCGTTGTCCCGGACGAGATCGAAACAGAAGAACCTGTAACAAACAGCAGCGAGGCTGCTGACAACATGCGGTAAGACCGCGGAAATGAGGGTAATTATGATAGGTGGACTGGTAATACTCATTATTTTAATTCTTGCAATTGCAATTGTAGCGTCCTGCATCAAGATCGTACCGCAGGCGCAGGCTTATGTCGTAGAACGTCTCGGCGCATACCAGGATACCTGGAGCGTTGGCCTTCACTTTAAAGTGCCGATTGTTGATAAGGTTGCAAAGCGTGTACTGTTAAAGGAACAGGTAGCGGATTTCCCGCCTCAGCCCGTTATCACAAAGGATAACGTTACGATGCGGATCGATACCGTTGTCTTTTTCCAGATCACAGATCCCAAGCTGTTTACCTACGGAGTTGAAAATCCGATCATGGCGATTGAAAACCTGACCGCGACAACCCTGCGTAACATCATCGGTGACCTGGAACTGGACCAGACTCTGACCTCCCGTGAAACGATCAATGCCAAGATGCGTGCATCCCTGGATATCGCAACCGATCCCTGGGGCATTAAGGTAAACCGTGTCGAATTAAAGAACATCATTCCTCCCGCAGCAATTCAGGATGCGATGGAGAAGCAGATGAAGGCAGAGCGTGAACGTCGTGAAGCGATCCTGCGTGCCGAAGGTGAAAAGAAATCTACCATTCTGGTAGCAGAAGGTAAAAAGGAATCCGCAATTCTGGAAGCAGAGGCAGAAAAGCAGTCTGCAATCCTGCGCGCAGAAGCAGAGAAAGAAAAGATGATCCGTGAGGCAGAAGGTGAAGCGGAAGCAATCCTGAAAGTCCAGCAGGCGACTGCAAACGGTCTGCGTTTCATCAAGGATGCAGGAGCGGATGATTCTGTACTTCGTTTAAAGAGTCTGGAGGCTCTGGAAAAGGTTGCGGACGGCAAGTCTACAAAGATCATCATTCCGTCCGAAATTCAGAACATGGCGGGACTGCTGACCAGTGCGAAGGAGCTTTTAAGCGACAAATAAGTTCACATGCACCATCTTCGATACTATCCGCTGCCTGACAGCGTATTTCATCTTTACAAAAAAGGACCGTACATTCTATAATGGATGTACGGTTTTTTGTTTTATGATGCCAGGGTCAAAAGGTCTAAGCCCACATGAGCTTGCTTATAGGTGGGTGAAAGACCTTTTGACCCGCCCCGATAGGAGCATAAAAGTGGGATG
>OGYJ01002231.1_pt1 | contig 13524 bp, 15 predicted proteins | sample 1576531 | NCBI WGS metagenome assembly OGYJ01 (sample SAMEA3541574, study PRJEB24748) | human gut metagenome | biome: human gut; feature: human-associated habitat; material: faeces | place: China | collected 2012 | reverse complement strand
GGTACGATTAGATTTTTTATGATATTTATTTGTCTGTATTAACAAATCCGCACCACCTTCTCCTTCGGAGCAAGGTTAACACCCTTAAACCGAACTTCGTTCGAAGAAAAGCAAAAACAGCATTTTGTTGGATTTTGTCACAGCCCCTTTATGTTCATTATTCCATCGAATGGGATTAGAAGTTGACCGGTTTGCCATAGTAAGCGCATTCGAGGATGCAGCCCATGAGAGCGTCGTCGACTTCTCTCGGGTTTTCTGGTGTGCATGCATCAAGGACTGCGTTGTGAGCGATGGCTTCTTTCTTTTCCAGATACAGTTCTTCCGGAACACCATAGTCATGGATATTCAGCGGAATATTCATCTTGCGGTTCAGGCAGCGGATAGCTTCTTCATAGGACTGAACGAGCTGAGCGTCTGTGTGTCCCGGAAGTCCTGCTACACGTGCAAGGTCAGCATAACGGGCAAGGCATGCCTTCTTGTTGAACTGGATGACATACGGCATCAGGATTGCGTTTGCGCAGCCATGCGGAATATGGAATACGGCGCCGATCTTATGTGCCAGGGAGTGCGTGATGCCGAGGAGGCCGTTGGAGAAAGCCATACCAGCCATGCACTGTGCGATGTGCATCTTGTCGCGTGCATCGGTATCTTCATTGTAGGAATCGATGATGCTGTCAAAAATATCGGATACAGCCTGCTTAGCAAGCGGATCGGTGAAGCCGTTGGCAAATTTGGATACATATGCTTCAGTTGCATGTGTCAGAGCGTCCATGCCAGTATGAGCGCAGAGCTTCTTCGGCATTGTCTGCGGCAGGTCCAGGTCGAGGATAGCAAGATCTGGTGTCAGGTTGAAGTCAGCCAGCGGATATTTGATGCCGGTGGAGTAGTCCGTGATAACAGAGAAGGAAGTGACTTCAGATGCGGTGCCGGATGTGGACGGAATAGCAACGAAAATAGCTTTCTGACGGAGAGTTGGCAGGGAGAATGGTTTCTGTACTTCTTCGAATGTCAATTCCGGGTATTCATAGAAAACCCACATAGCTTTAGCAGCGTCGATTGGGGAACCACCGCCGATAGCAATGATAACGTCCGGGCCGAATTCTTCCATGGCCTTAGCGCCTTCTCTTACTTTTTCAATGGACGGATCTGGATCGATACCTTCCATGGTGTATGTTTCAATGCCAGCCTTGTGCAGTGCTTCCTCAGTCTTCTGCAGGAAACCACCACGGCGCATGGAATGACCACCGGTGCAGATGAAAGCTTTTTTATGTCCTTCTAAAACGGACAGCTGTTCAATAGCGCCATGGCCTACATAGATATCTCTCGGTAATGTAAAACGAAACATATTGAATCTCCTCCCACTCTATTACAGTTTCCTGAATTCGGGCAGTCAGCGGTTTTATGTGTATGCTTATTTCATAAATCCGTCATATAAAGTGTCTGCCACAAGAATAGTATACAACATAATTCGTGATTCTTATATATACTTTCTAAAAAAATATAAACTCCGCTTTATAAATGAGTTTTTATCATTTAACAACCCGATTTTGTAAAGAAAATGACAATCTTATTGATCAAATGCGAAAATAGTGCGATATTTGTGTCCTAAATGCAAAAAAGAGCTGCCCATGCAATTGCATGAACAACTCTTTTTCTTTTATTTTTCGATTGGAAAATCCTTCAGCACATCAGCAAGCGTGATCGACTTCATTTCGCGCGCCATAGCTTCCTGGACACGCATCAGTTTCGAGTCGAGCGCCTGATGGATCCCCCGTCCCACCGGACAGTTGGGATTCGGGTTTTCGTGGAAATGGAAGATACCTTCCTTTTTCACTGTTTCCACCGTCCTGTAAATCTGAAGAAAATCAATGTCTTCCGGCTTCATTGCCAGAAAAGCTCCGCCGCTGCCGCGGTTGACTGTGACCATCCCGCGCTGTTTGAGCTGCGAAAGCAGCCTTCTCACCACGACCGGATTCGCATTAATGCTTCCTGCCATGATGTCACTGGTCACTTTCTCCTTATCCTGAAACAGTGCGATATAGCACAGCATATGGACAGCAATGGTGAAGCGGCTGGATATCTGCATGTTCAGTTACCTCCTCCATGTCCTGCTAGTGTACACTGTCCCGTGGATGATATCAATCCCCTGATCAGTCGATGATGGCAAAGCCTCTGGTCCATAACAGTTTTCCGGCAGAAGCCAGGGAAATCTGCAGGAAACCCATAGCTTCCATTTCTCTTGCGCGGCGAAGCTTGCCGGCATCCATCAGTTTCAGACGGCAGCCAGTCAAAGCCTCTGCGACCTTATCCTTTGCATTCAGGAAATCGGAAGCCATGAGAACGACAGTCTGTTCATGGAAGCCTACCTTGCCGGTAGCCAGTGTATTAGCGAAATTCGTGTTGAATGCTTTGACGACAAATGCGCCCGGTGCTTTTTCCTGGATCAGTTCAGCAGCGGAAGTGCCGTCCGGAACGAGCATATGATCCATTGTTTCAAAATCAACCGGATTGGTGATGTCGATGAGTACCTTATCCTTCATCTTCGGACCCCATTTTCTGAGAATCCCGTCCACTGCCGTGTATGGAACAGCCAGAACGATGATATCGCCCAGTTCACCGATAAACTCGCGGCCTGCATACTCTACTTCATTGCCGCATGCATCGAAATTGTCTCCGATTGCCTTGCCCATGTTGCCTTTGCCAAAAATTGTGATTTTCATGATGTTCTCCTTTTCTTGATCAATGAATACATAAGAAATGATTCTAAAGACTGGAAACCAGCCGGAAATAGAAAAGGTGCCAGAGAGACGAAGCAGGAGCCTTCCCCTTCTGATGCTGTAACATCTCTTGTTACATTTATCATAGCACCGCCCTATTTCCGAGTCAACGATCCTGCCTTAGAATATTTTTATATCTGTCGAAATGCATTTTTATTTTTAGATACTGATTTTAAAAAATAAAGATGGCCTTGTTCAGCCATCCTTATTTCCTTATTTTACTGTCTTACTTTCCAAGTACGCTGATCCTCTGATGGATGTGGCTGCCGCTGACAGCTTCATCGACCATGGCGAGCGTATAGTCTGCATAGGAGATCTTGCTTTCGCCCTTTTCGTTGGTGGTGAATACTTCGCCGGCAAGGATGTATTTCCCCGTTCTTTCTCCGTCAGCGATGAATTCAGCAGCCGGGCTGACATATGTCCATCTGACATCGTCACGTTTTCTCAAAGCATTGAGAGAATTCTTCATGCCGACTGCAGTTGGAAGATACGCTTCTGAGAAATCCGGGAGATCGGAAATCATGGTCTTGTGATCTTTATCGACATAGAGACTGCCTGCCCCGCCGACGACCAGAAGTCTTGTCTTGCTGCCGGAAAGGATATCAGAAAGATGGCCGAGCGTCGCGCTGTGCTGATCCATCTTATTCGGATCCCAGATGCCGAAAGCATCGATGACGACATCAAAACCTGCCAGATCTTCTTTTGTGAGATCCATGATATCCTTCTTCAAAGTATGCAGAGCTTCTGTCTTGTTCTCTCCGCGTACGACTGCGGTAACGTCAAGTCCGCGTGCGACAGCTTCCTTCACAATAAGACGACCGCTTTTACCATTTGCTGCAACAACTGCTAATTTCATTTTGAGTTTCTCCTTGAATGTTTGAAATATTTGATGTAACTATCTTTGTTACATTAAATATACCACCATTTAGCTGTAACGTCAATAGTTACATCAAAAATATTTTGAAAATTTTCAAAATAGAGGGAGGAAGATTTGAAACAGCTTCTCTTTGCCAGGCTGCTGCGGGCGGCCGGTTCGATTTGGGAATCCCGGCATAAAAAAAAGAACGTGAAAATGACGGATCATTTTCACGGTTCTTTCTTTGCGGATTATTCCATGTCTTCCGGAAGTTCTGCGTTGGTGTACACTTCCTGTACATCATCGAGTTCTTCCAGTTCGCCGGTGAGGCGGGCCATTGTCTGGGCTGCATCGCCTTCCAGCTTGACGTAGTTGTCCGGAACCATAGCGACTTCGGATGCTTCTGCCGCAATGCCTTCTTTTTCAAGAGCATCGGTCAGGAAGTCTTCCGGAGCGGTTGTGATTTCGTAAGAGTCTTCATTGACTGCTACGTCTTCAGCGCCTGCATCGAGTGCTACCATCATGACGGTGTCTTCATCAGCAGCTTCTTTGCTGACGAAGATGGTGCCTTTCTTCTTGAACATCCAGGATACGCAGCCCGGGGTTCCTACGGAACCGCCATGATGGGTGAATGCGTGACGGATATCAGCTGCAGCGCGATTGCGGTTATCGGTGTTGCATTCGACGATGACAGCAGCGCCTCCGGGTCCGTAACCTTCATAGGTTACTTCATCGAAGCCTGCGCCGCTGGCAGCGCCAACGCCCTTATCGATAGCGCGCTGAATGTTTTCCTTCGGTACATTGTTCTGCTTAGCTTTTGTCAAAGCCAGTTTCAGACGCATGTTGCCGACTGGATCACCGCCGCCCATGCGGGCTGCGATTGTAATTTCCTTGGAAATTTTAGTGGTGATTCTTGCGCGGATGGCGTCTGTTTTGCCTTTCTTGCGCTTAATGTTTTCCCACTTAGAATGTCCGGACATAAAATTATTCCTCCTTTTTATTCCACCAGGGTTCGCCCAGAAGGCGGTCGAGGATGATGGCTACGGCGCTGCGTACGCACAGATGATTGTACGTGCCTGCCCCGTAAATTGGTTCCACAATGTAATCGAACTGCTTCATCATTTCCTTGGTCATGCCGAAGCCTGTCCCGAAAAGGATGAAAATCGGTGTATCTTCTTCGTGGATTTTCCTGCGCATTTCACAGTAGGAGACCGTATTCGGATACACACGGGCATCGGTGGTGACGATGGCAGGCTTTTTGCCTGTCTCGCTTTCGATGCGGGAAATCGCTTCTTCGAGGGTGGGAACCAGTTCCGTCTCTTCGAAAGCTTCTTTCCTGTTCACATTGTACTTCACACCGCCGCCGGTCTTCCAGTGGTTCATGATGCGGTTTGCCATTTCACGCTGTGCTTCCACCGGATGCACGATGAAATAGCGTTTCACGTCATACGTCTTGGCCGTTCTGGCAATATCATGAAGGTCATAGTTGGTAAGAGCCGTAGTGACTACTTCCATATGTTTGTTATAAATCGGATAGTGTATCAGTCCTATATATACAGGTGCCATCACTGATCCTCCTTCTCGCGTTTGATCTCCGCCAGCAGCTTCTTATCTTCCGCGGTCATCTTGAGCCCGCTTAAAAGATCCGGACGGCATTCGAGGGTGCGGCGAAGCGCCTCTTTCCTCCTCCATCGCGCAATATTTGCGTGATGCCCGGAAAGGAGCACTTCAGGGACCTTCCAGCCGTTGTAGTCAGCCGGTTTCGTATACTGCGGATATTCCAGAATCGGTTCATAGAACGAATCGGTTGCTGCGCTTCCCGCATCTCCAAGGACTCCCGGTATCATGCGGGCCACTGCGTCGCTGATGACCATGGCACCCAGCTCTCCGCCGGTCAGAACGTAATCTCCGATCGAAATCAGTTCGTCTGCCAGATACTCCTCGACCCTGTGATCCACGCCTTCATAGTGCCCGCAGATGAGCACCAGATGGTCATAATCACGGTATAGTTCCTTGGCTTTTTCCTGATTGAAAGTCTTTCCCGCAGGTGACAGGAAAATCACCCGGTCGCGGGGGCCTTTCTCAGGAAGCACATGATGCACTGCGTCAAAAATGGGCTGGCACATCATGAGCATGCCCGCCCCGCCTCCGTAGATCGTATCGTCCACCTGACGGTGGCGGTACATGGTATAGTCACGGGGATTCGTGACCGCCATCTCCATACGTCCCGCATCCAGCGCTCTCTTGATGATACTTTGGTCGAAGAACGCCTGAACGAACTCGGGAAATAAGGATAATATATCTATTTTCATTCTCGCCCTCTATTTCGGGAAGACAGCGTCTTCCCCAGAGAGGGGGAGTCCGCTTATTCCCATTCCGGCATAGCCACTGTCATGCGTCCTTCGTCGAGGTCGACTTTAAGGATGCATGAAGGGATGGCCGGAAGATAGATTTCCTTGCCGTCCGGTGTTTCAACGCCATAGACGTTGTTAGCTCCGGTCTCGAGGATTTCCTTGAGCTTTCCGACGTGAGAGCCCGCTTCATCCACTACTTCAAGCCCTACGAGCTGGAAATAGTAGTACGTGCCCTCCGGTCTTTCCGGCAGTTCAGAAAACGGCACTTCGACGATCTTGTCGATCAGCGTTTCGGCCATATTCCTGTCGTCCACACCTTCCACATGAAGAATGTATACATTCTTATGCGGACGTCCCGAAAGCAGCTTATAAAACTTCCCGCCGATTTTGAGACGCTTGAGCGTCTTGAAGATTTCCGGCCGGTCCGTATCGGGAAGAATACGCAAATCACCCCGCACACCATGCGGGGCTACGATTCGGCCGACAACTATCAGTTCATCGGGTTTCATATCAGTTGCGGAATTCAACGATCTTTCCGTCTTCAACCAGGATTTCACCGCCGAGCAGTTCATTCATGTCGTCACCGATATGAATGGTAACCAGACGGTTCATCGGAGCACGGTTGAGTTCTGCGCCGATGGTGAGTCTTTCGAGATGATCCTTATCAGCAAGGAATTTATCCTTCATCTGCTGCATCTGGACCTTCTGAGCCTCGTACTGAGCACGAAGGGGTGCTACGGCCTGTACGTTAATCTTTGCCTGTTCTGCCAGTTTTCCATTAGCTTCGAAATCCAGCTGGGACATATCATGGTCTACACGCTTGAGATTCTGTTCGATCTCAGCGAGGAGCGTTGCCTTCAGCTGTTCAGTCAGCTTTGACTTAACGGCTACAGGGACAAGAATCTGCATTTCATCCATTGCGACACCTCTTAGATAATATCGACAGCCACTCTGCGGTTTTCACGCAAAGCACCTGCCTTGACAACGGTACGGATCGCATTGGCAATGCGTCCTTTTCTGCCGATGACCTTGCCCATGTCTTCCGGGGCAACATGGACCTGATAAATTTCCAGGCTGCCCTTTTCGACTACGGTGACAGAGACAGCGTCAGGGTTCTTTACAAGAGCCTTGACGAGTGTTTCCACTAATTCTTTCATGGTGCGTCCCCCTTATTTCTTTGCTTCAGCAAACTTAGCGAGGATGCCGTTCTTTCTCAGAATGGAACGAACAGTGTCGGTCGGCTGAGCGCCTTTACCAAGCCAGGACAGAGTCTTTTCTTCATCAATCTTTACCGGACGCTCGAGTTTAGCCGGATCGTACCAGCCGATGGTATCGGTCGGAGCGCCGTTTCTAGCTTCCTTGGAGTCGATGACGATGATGCGGTAGAAAGGATTCTTCTTAGCGCCCATACGGGTCAAACGAATTTTTAACATAATTTCACCTCCTTGAAATGATCTCGATTATTTATGGAACATCCCGGGGAGACCACCGAGGCCGCCCATCTTGGATGGATTTATCTTCTTATTCTTCATTTTCTTCATGGTTTTCTGCATTTCCTGGAATTGCTTCATCATACGGTTGACGTCCTGGATCTTCACGCCAGCGCCGTCAGCGATACGCTTTCTGCGGCTGCCGTTCAGAATCTTGACATTCGCTCTTTCCTCCGGTGTCATGGAAAGGATGATAGCTTCGATGTGCTTGACTTCCTTGCCGTCAAGATCGACATCCTTCAGCTGATCCTTGAACTTGCCCATCCCCGGGATCATGCCCAGAATGCTCTGGAAAGAGCCGAGCTTTCTGATCTGCTTGAGCTGCTTCAGGAAATCATCGAGAGTGAACTCACCCTTCCTGATCTTTCCTGCTGCATCCTTCAGCGAATCCTGATCCATATTTCTCTGTGCGGTTTCGATCAAAGTCTCGAGATCGCCCAGATCGAGGATACGTCCTGCCATACGGTCCGGATGGAAATCTTCCAGCCCGCCGTCGAGCTTTTCGGATACGCCGATCATCTTGATCGGTTTGCCCGTTACGCTCTTGATGGAAAGAGCAGCGCCGCCTCTGGCATCGCCATCCATCTTCGTCAGGATGGTCCCGTCAATGCCCAGGCTCTCATCGAAAGCCTTTGCCGTATTGACAGCGTCCTGACCAGTCATGGAGTCGAGCACCAGAAGGATCTCCTGCGGATGAACCTCAGCCTTGATATTTCTCAGCTCGGCCATCAGCTTTTCATCGATCGTTAAGCGCCCTGCGGTATCGAGAATGACGATATCGCGGTTGTATGACTTAGCCGTGTCGACAGCGTACCTTGCGATGTGGACAGGATCCACATTCGGAGGCATGCGGTAAACCGGCACATCCGTCTGTTCACCAAGGACTTCGAGCTGTTTGATAGCTGCCGGACGATATACGTCGCAGGCTGCCAGCATCGGACGATGTCCCTTCTTCTTGAACATCAGCGCAAGCTTGCCGGCGGTCGTCGTCTTGCCGGCGCCCTGCAGCCCGACAAGCATGATCACCGTCATGCCCGTAGAGGAGAGCGTGATCTTGCTCTGCGTCCCGCCCAGAAGTTCTGTCAGCTCATCCCTGACGATTTTGATAACCGTCTGGTCTGGCTTCAGGCTGCCGAAGACCTCCTCGCCCATCGCTTTTTCACGCACATGAGCAATGAAATCCTTCGCTACCTTGAAATTGACGTCCGCTTCCAGAAGAGCCCTTCTGACTTCGCGGAGCGCCGCGTCGATATCACTCTCGGAAAGTTTGCCCTTCCCGCGGAGATCCTTAAAAGCCGACTGCAGCTTATCCCCTAAACCTTCAAATGGCATCTGGTCACCTTCATTCCGTCAAAATCCGCAGCAGCGGTTCCGCTTCGCTCTTCTTCGCTTCAGGGATCATACCCTCCAGCGATTCGGCCGCTTTCTGTCTCCGGATCCTTGCCTCCGCCAGATGAAGGGCGGACTCATACGTCCGGAGCTGCTCCTCGCCATGGTGCATGGCATCATGCACCGCCTGGCGGGAAATATGAAAATATTCCGCAATCTCAGCCAACGTGAGATTCTCATTGTAATACAAGTCCAGGCATTCACGCTGCCTTGGCGTCAGGAGCTCGCCGTAACAATCGAGGAGCTCGCCGTTCTGAACTACATTTTCTAAAGACATAGCATCACCATAACGTTTATCATTATACAGGGAGGAGAGTGCCATGTCAAGCAAAATAACTTTACATCCTCATCTTTTTTGAAATTTCTTTTTAAGGCCGCAAAAGCCACGAAAATGGAGCGGGAAATCTTCTGAAACTCACCGGAAAATTTCCCTGTCGTTTTACATATTGGTTTTATATATTATTACATTATATTACCATATATAACTATTTCTTCTATCTCTTCTTATAAATACTTTCATTGACTTAGTACACGTCTACCGTTGTTATAATAAGTACAGATTTTGTTTACATCGAGGCTCATGCCTGCTGTTTTGAAAGGAGATTCTATGAAAAAATCATTGATGGCGCTCACGCTCTGCGCGCTGATGTCCGGCTCGATCATTTTTGCTGCTGACCAGACACCCAGAGACAACTTTTACTGGCTCGGCCAGATCAATAAAGCTTCTGATATCATCAATACCGATGAAGGGCTCCTGACCCCTGCTGAAGGCAAGAACATTGCCCATGGCATCCAGAAGGTCCTTGATGAAGGAAACAAGCCGGGCGGCCCGCGTCCGACGAATGTCGTCGCTTTCGAACCATACCTCATCCAGGCAGCAGGCCCGGAAGTCACGAAGATCCATGCCGGCCGTTCTTCCCAGGATATGCTGACGACCGTCGGCATCATGGAACAGAGAGAACATCTCATGGCCATGGCCAAAGAGCTCGACAACGTGCAGCGTTCCCTGATCAAGCTGGCTGAAGAAAACAAGGACACCATCATCCCGAACTATACGAACGGCGTCGCTGCCCAGCCAAACAGCCTGGCTCACCACCTCATCGCTTATGCCAATGCATACAACCGCGACATGCAGCGTGTCAGAGAATATTATGCCCGCCTCAATCGCTCTCCGATGGGCTCCATGGTCCTGAACGGCACCGGCTGGCCGCTTGACCGCGACCGCATGGCCGATTACCTCGGCTTTGACTCCATCGCCTACAATACGTACGATGCAGGACAGATTTTCCCGCAGGAAGCGCCGATTGAAACAGGCGGTATCACGAATGCCATCGCCATCCACACGACAAGCTTCATTGAAGAAATCATGCAGCAGTACGCACAGCCGCGTCCGTGGATTCTTCTTAAAGAAGGCGGCGGAAATACATATGTCTCCTCCGCTATGCCGCAGAAGAGAAATCCCGGCATCCTGAACTCCTGCCGCACTGACGCTTCCACGCTCCTTGGCATGTCTGTCGAAGCAGCATTCCGCTCCCACAACATTCCTGCCGGCATGGCTGACGGACGTCTGAGTGGAAGAATGGACATCGTACCGCAGGCAACGAAAGTCCTCTCCGAATTCGACCGCATCCTGAACAACCTTGTCATCCATCCGGACCGTTCGCTCGAAGAACTGAATCTTGACTGGACCTGCTCGCAGGAAATTGCCGACCAGCTCATGAAGAAATACGGCATCCCCTTCCGCGTAGGCCACCACTTCGCTTCTGATGTCGTTACCTATGCAAGAGCCAACAACATCACTCCGGCTGACTTCTCCTATGAAGATGCCAAGACCATCTATGCTAAATCCGTAGCCGATGTTGCCAAGGAAGACCCATCCATCCCGAAGACCTTCCCGATGACAGCAGAAGAATGGAAGAATGCAAAGGATCCCGTTGCAATCGTTCACAACCGCGCCGTCAAAGGCGGGCCGCAGCCATCTGAACTCAATAAGATGATCGAGATGGCAAAGAAGGACCTTGCCAACAACGAAGCATGGGTTGCATCCACAGAAAACCAGCTGAGCCAGTCCGAGAAGAAACTGAATAATGATTTCGATCAGATGCTGAAATAATTCCGCTGATCCGTATGTGACAATATAAAAAGGCTGTGACGAAATGTGCAATCATTTCGTCACAGCCTTTTTTGTTTAGTTATTCATCAAGCTCCTTCGACGAGGCTGCAGGTGGACCATCCGCATTCGTTGCAGGTGGTGCAGTGGCCTTCGACGTGGATCTGGTGGGATCCGCAGTGCGGGCAGGTCGGTTCCTGTTTCTTAGGTTCGAAATTAACCTTTTCTACCTTGCCGTCAGCTTTCTTTTCATCAGCCTTGGCGTTTTCATCGACGCCCAGGATGTTGCCGCGGCGGCAGCCGTCGCGGAATGCTGTGATGCCCTTGCATCCGCTTTCCCATGCATCCATGTAAATCTGGAAGATATCTTCCGGAGTTGCATCGTGCTTCAGGTTGACGGTACTGGAAATGGAGTTGTCTACATACTTCTGCATGACTGCCTGGAGCTTCACGCGGTCATCGAAAGGCACTTCATGGCTTTCTACGATCCACGGGAAACGTTCGATGATTTCTTCATCGGTCAGGTTGAGCGGAAGGTTGTGGTATTCAAGGAGGTCCTTGACGCTGTGCGCATAGACGCGGAAGCTGCCGTGTACATCTTCCATCTTATGCGTGGTTCTTTCGTAGGAAATCTTGTAGAGCGGTTCGCATCCACCAGAATAGCTGCCCATCAGGAGGGAGATGGTGCCGGTAGGAGCAATGGCAAGCAGTGTGCCGTTTCTGAGGCCATGCTGATGAATGTCTTCATACAGCTCCGGATCCAGTTCCTTCACAAGATCCATGACTGGGGACTGCTTGGTAGCTTCCCAGCGGTACTTGCCGAAGGTGCCGAGCTTCTTGGCTCTGTCGCAGGAAGAGCGGAGAGCTGTCAGGAGCATCATCTTCATGACTTCGCCCATGAATGCATTTGCCTTTTCGCTGCCATATTTCAGTTTCATGGCAACGAGAGCATCTGCTACGCCGAAGAGGCCAAGTCCCAGGGATCTCCAGTCGTCGATGCAGGTTCTGTTTTCATCGAGCGGTTGAATGTCATAGCCATAGGAAACGATTTCATCGAGAGCTGCGATGCCGTCATAAACAGTCTGACGGAATTTTTCTTCATTCAGCTTCGGTTCATCGCTGAACTTGTCATCGATCATGCTGTAGAGATTGATGCTTGCCAGGTTGCATGCGTTGTAAGCATTGCCGCCGAATTCGCCGCATGGGTTGGTGATTTCAATCTTGTATTCCGGATAGCCGGCCAGCAGATGGTAATCATTCAGGCGGTCAGAGAAAAGCGCGCCCGGATCACCCCAGTCCCACTGGGTTTCGCAGAATTCCATGAAGAAATCTCTTGCGCGGATGACGCGTTCGATATTTTCGCCGGTGGATTCTACATGGTAGCGGAGAGTGTAGTCTGTATCATTCTTGACAGCTTCCATGAATTCATCCGTGAAGAGGATGGAAATGTTCATAGAAGACAGCTTTTCTTCATTCTGTTTGATATGCAGGAATTCATAGATGTCCGGATGATCGCAGTTCAGTCCGACCATCATAGCGCCTCTTCTGCCGTTCTGGCTGATGACTTCGCCAGTCACGTTGAAAATCTTCATGAAGGAAACAGCGCCTGTAGAAGTTCTTGCAACGTTTCTTACTTCACTGCCCTTTGGACGAAGGCCGGAAATGTTGATGCCGATGCCGCCGCCGTAAGAGAAAATGCGGGCGATCTCGTAGTTGGACTTGAAGATCGATTCCAGATCATCCTTCGGAGAAGGAAGGATATAGCAGTTGGAAAGGGAAACTTTGAACTTGCCCTTGGAGCCTGCAGCATAGAGAGCGCGGCCTGCCGGACAGAAGGAAGCTTCTTCCAGATATCCTCTCACTCTTGGACGCAGGTCATCATCAAAAATAGAACTGACGCGGTCCATGAACTGTTCAGGGTTTGTTTCACCCTTGTGATAATACTTCTCTCTCAAGATGCCTTGGCTGATTTCATTGTCGTACCAGTGATTCATAACGATCCCCCACTTTAATGGATATTTTTTATAAGATAATTTCAGATGTTTCTGACCAGACGCCCGGGTGTCTGGGATATGTATTTCTTAGTGCATGACTATAGTACCAAATACTTTATATGGTGTCAAATTCATTAATTGCATCCTATATATAGTAGTTATGCATAAGAACTATCAAGTTCCCGATAGAATCGGGCGTGGCGGAAATGCATGCCCCGGAAGGCCTGTTATATCGAAGAAAATGAAACATGAGACCTCATTTCTTCCCTTTTTATGGGCATTTCCAGAAGCGCATTTTTATGAAAATTTTCCTAAATATTTTTTAAATGAGAAGGAAAAACGGCAAAAGACAGCTGACAAGGCAGCAATGACAATAAAAAAACAGATGTGAAATACCATTTGCAGTATCTCACATCTGTCTCTTTATACTATATGAAAAGATTATTCTTCGTCTTCATCGACGTCGTCATCGCTGGAAATGACATCGATCGATGCGATGCGGTCGCCGTCTTCCAGTCTCTGGAGGATGACGCCCTGGCCGGCTCTTGCCTTCT
>OGYJ01002227.1_pt1 | contig 13543 bp, 7 predicted proteins | sample 1576531 | NCBI WGS metagenome assembly OGYJ01 (sample SAMEA3541574, study PRJEB24748) | human gut metagenome | biome: human gut; feature: human-associated habitat; material: faeces | place: China | collected 2012 | reverse complement strand
GGTCGGAAAATACGGGGTAGAGGAAGCCATCGGTCGGCATACCAACTATGCGCTGCAGCTCTTCCAAATAAATGCAATGCGGAATTTCGTTCTTCTCAACCAGTCTCAGACAGCTTTCAAATTCAAACCAGCGCACTTCCTCCAGTTCTTCTTTCTGCAGGACAAAATCCTCCGGCCTTCGATCCAGCCATAGCGCATAAACGTTGCTGACCTGCCTGTCATGAAATTCCTTTCCATGAAAAACGCCGTCATAGGAAAATCTGCGCTGTCCGCAATAAATCAACTCATTTTCCGAAACACTGCAGCCCAGTTCTTCCTTTAACTCCCGCAGCGCAGACGGAATGAAATCTACTCCTGCAGGAATATGTCCGGCGCTGGAAATATCGTAACAGCCCGGAAAGGAATCTTTATTCTGACTTCTTTTCTGCAGCAGTACCTCGACTTTTCCTGCCCGTTCCCGCAGGATCCAGACATGAGAGGTACGGTGCCGCAGTCCCTGCTTATGTGCAGCTGTCCGTTCTGCTATTTTCCCGGTCGGTACTCCATTTTCATCTACGATATCCAAATATTCCATACTCTACTGCCCCTGTTTGTCGTCTCTTTCTTTCTATTTTAACGGAATCTATCGCCATGTCAATCTTATGTGAACCCTCCATGTCCGGGATAAAAAGCCAACCCGTCCGTCTGTTTTCTCCTATATCTTAGACACATTTCAAAAACTGGGAAATTTTGCTACACTCTTTCAATTCTGTGAATTGAGGAACCTCATTTCCTGCGATATGATATAGCTATAAAACAAACAGAGGAAAAAATTTCTCATTGTTTCCCGAAAATTCGGGCATCCTTTTACTGACAAATTGGTATTGAAAATCGAAAATGGAGGATTTTATCATGGCAAAGAAACTTTCCGGTCTTTCAAAAGCAGCTGTCCTCGCAGCAGGCGTCGGCGCAGCGGCATTTGCAGCAAAAAAACATACAGACCATCTTGCAGAGGAAGGTCAGACCTTATCCGGTGAGATTAAAGAAGCAGTCGCAAAGACCGCAGAAAAAACCATCAAAATGCCTGCTCCTGACCCGAGCTATCGCAACACAGAGCGGGGCAAATATGAGAAAAACAGCAAGGGCATTTACTACACCAACGGTAACTACGAAGCATTCGCCCGTCCCGAAAAACCGGAAGGCGTTGACAACAAAAATGCATATCTGGTAGGCAGCGGACTGGCTTCTCTCGCAGCAGCGTGCTTCCTTGTAAGAGATGGTCAGATGCCCGGCTCCCACATCCACATTCTGGAAGCAATGGACGTTGCAGGCGGCGCATGTGACGGTATCTTTGATCCCTCCAGAGGCTATGTAATGCGCGGTGGACGTGAGATGGAAAATCATTTCGAGTGCCTGTGGGATCTGTTCCACAGCATTCCTTCCCTGGAAAAGCCCGGTGCATCCGTACTGGACGAGTATTACTGGTTAAATAAGCACGATCCCAACTACTCCCTGTGCCGTGCAACCGTAAACCGCGGTGAAGACGCACACACGGACGGCAAGTTCAATTTAAGCCAGAAGGGCTGCATGGAAATCATGAAGCTGTTCCTGACAAAAGATGAAGACCTGTACGACAAGACCATCGAAGACGTATTCGATGACGAGGTATTCAACTCCACCTTCTGGTTATACTGGCGCACCATGTTTGCTTTCGAGAACTGGCACAGCGCACTGGAAATGAAGCTGTACTTCCAGCGTTTCATCCACCATATCGGCGGACTCCCGGATTTCAGCGCACTGAAATTCACCAAATACAATCAGTATGAATCCCTGATCCTTCCGATGAAGAAATACCTGGAGGACGCAGGCGTACAGTTCCAGTTCAATACCGAGGTTACCAACGTTATCTTTGATTTCCATGACGGCAAAAAGGTTGCAAAGACCATCGAATGCAAGGTAAAGGGGAAAGAGCAGAAGATTGCCTTAACCGAAAACGATCTGGTATTCGTAACAAACGGCAGCTGCACAGAGGGAACGATCTACGGAGATCAGAATCATGCTCCGGTGGGCGATGCAGAAGTTCGCAACAGCGGCGTATGGGATCTGTGGAAAAATATCGCCCGTCAGGATCCTTCCTTTGGTCATCCCGAGAAGTTCTGCTCCGATATTGAAAAGACCAACTGGGAATCTGCAACTGTTACCACTCTGGATGATAAAATCATTCCTTATATTGAAAAAATCTGCCAGAGAGATCCCAGAAGCGGCAAAGTCGTTACCGGCGGTATCGTAAGCTGTCAGGATTCCAGCTGGCTGTTAAGCTGGACCATCAACCGTCAGGGTCAGTTCAAAGAACAGGATAAGAAGCAGGTTTGTGTATGGGTATACAGCCTGTTCACCGACGTTCCCGGCGATTATATCAAGAAGCCCATGAAAGAATGCACCGGTAAGGAAATTACAGAAGAATGGCTGTATCATCTCGGCGTTCCGGTAGAGGAAATTCCGGAGCTGGCAGAGCACAGTGCAGTCTGCGTTCCTACCATGATGCCTTATATTACCGCATTCTTCATGCCCAGAGCAAAGGGTGACCGCCCTGATGTTATCCCGGACGGCTGCGTAAACTTCGCATTCCTGGGTCAGTTTGCGGAAACCCCCAGAGACACCATCTTCACGACAGAATATTCCGTTCGTACTGCTATGGAAGCCGTTTACGGACTGCTTGGCGTAGACCGTGGCGTTCCGGAGGTATGGGGCAGCGTTTATGATATCCGTGAACTTCTCGACAGCTCCGTAAAGCTGATGGATGGCGTATCTCCGCTGGAGATCGAACTTCCCGGACCGCTCAATAAGCTCAAGAAGCCTCTGTTAAAAGCAATTTCCGGCATAAGAATCGAAAAGCTTCTGCGCGACCATAATATTCTCAAAGAAGGCATGATGTAATTCCATTTCCAAAAGGGGGCAGCGCCTGGGGATTTTCCCGGGCGCTGCCCCTGATTCATGACAATAGAATGCTCGCAGAGCGTGCATTCTATTGTTTTTTATCAATCTGCTTCTGTCCGGACTGCTTCCTTCAGAATCCGCACCATCAGCTCCACACTTCCCACATGATATCCGCAGCTTCCGTAAATGCCAGTGCCATCCGGTCTGACAGCTGCCAGAACCGGGAGCTTTTCGGCAAGCCTCATTCTCTTCGCAGTTTCCTGCCAGCCACAGAGGGTACCGGACGCTGTGTCACCAGTCGCGGTGCGCGGTGCGGCATTGGCATCCGAAGCACCGCCAGATATATCGTATAAAATTTCTATCTCAGATTCCGCATCCAGCGCCAGCACTTCCTGCAGCGTTTTATGCCGCAGGTCTTTTTCCTGCCGCAGAACGAAAAGCAGCTGACAGCCAATTCCTTTGGAATTTCCTTTTACGCTCTTTTCCAGTGCCAGAACCTCATTCAGCACATGCTCTGTCGGCTCTGCCCCAATTTCCAGAAATGCCAGAATACTGCGTTTTCCGCTTACCAGCTTTTCCAGACTGCAAAGCGTTCCATCTGCTCTCTGTAAAACGATATCCCGAAGCAGGCAGCTTTGTATTTCATCCAATACACTGGCTTTTTCCCACGGCATCACGCCATCCGTTTTTTCAAAATCCGGCATATAAAGCTCGGTCTGTTTCTCCTTTTCGATCGCAAACAAAAGCTCTGCTGCCTCCTGATCCCCGTTCAATAGCCGTTTTACTGCAATCAGGCGATAAATTCCCACCGGAAGTAAAAGCTCTAACGTTTCCTTTTCAAATACCAGTCCGGCATGATTCATTGTCACGAAATGATCCTTTTCCAGACGCCCCAGCGTCCAGTGCTGCGCATAAATCCATTCTTTTCCCGGAATATTTCGCAGCAGAAGCGTTCCTTTCGAGTCCTGCGCCCTGCTGACCGGTACATGGAATGCGCCGTCCGCCCAGTATTCCGGAAGCATCAGGCTTTTATCCAATCTCGCCGGGATATTCAGGCTTCTGCAAATCGCAATAAACAAAATCGTCCGGGAAACTGCACTGCCCATTTTCAGCTTCAGACAGCCGATCGGCGACGCACAAAGGGTATTATATTCTTCTTCCGGGATATCGGTAATATTTTGGTTTACATAATTCCATATCAGCTCTGGATTGGAGACAAATGCTTCCTGCTCCTGAGCAGTCAGCACACTGCAAATGTAACTTCTGTAAGCGCCGATTTCTTCCAGCCAGATTCTGGGACACAGCAGATCCTGTACATGTATATCCTCTGACCAGCTGCCGCGCTTTGCTGACAAGTGGTCTTCCAGCACTTCTGCCCGCAGATCTTTATTATCTTTTTTCGTCAGACTGTCCAGCAGCTTTTTGCGATCCGGGTTATCATCCTTTTCCAGAAAAGCTGTCAGCTCCTCTGCATTCTCTCCCGCAACGCGCATCCTCTCTTCCTCCTCCGGATGCACTGCAATCGCGTGCCGGGTCAGCTGATCGAAGCGTTCTTCCCGCAGCTTCACTGCATCTGCCAGTCTCCGCGTGCCGCGCGACACTTCTTCCTCACTCAATACACTTTCCCGGACAACGACTTCTTTCGGAGCGCAGAGCTTCGCCAAATGCCATTCGCAGGCAGAGACGCCAGAAAGCGCATCTTTCATCCCCGCTTCCGAATCCTTCAGCACAAGCGTAACAGCGCAATCTACATCTGCCGCCTCGACGCCGTCCTCTGCCAGATTACAATAACGCTCCACAAACTTTCCCTCTGACCGCGCCTGCAGCCGGATGTCGCCCAGCCCAAGCCTGATCGAAGTCTCGCCCTGTTCGTCGGTTTCCAGCACTGCTGCCGGGAAATATTCCGCCATGTTTAGAATTTCCACCGAAATTTGTGCGTGCGCTGCCGGGGTGTTGTCCTGTTTTCGCACCTGAATCCGGAGCTTGCGTGTCTTTGTATACAAAGCGGTGACATTGTGGCAGACAACCGCGCCATCCCTGCCGATTACCTCTTCCCGCTTTCCCGCCGCATAATCGCCGAATGTGCGGCTGTGAATCAAAAGCGCCTGTCCGGCAGGTCCTGTAAACCAGCCGCGATTCAGTTTTTCTTCCGGCTCGCAGGCCCCCAGAAAGTGCCATTCTCCATTTACCCAAACCTCGACCCAGGCATGGTTATCGTCGCAGTGCGCCCAACGCGGCGTGTATACCTGACGTGCTGCAAGCCCGACACTGCGCAATGCCGTCACCGTAAAGGTGGATTCTTCTCCGCAGCGTCCTTTTCCGCTCCGGTACATCGTCATAGGCCCCGCCGTTCGGTCATCCGCCATTTCATACGTTGCATGCTCTACGCACCAGTAGTTGATCTCTACCGCTGCCTGATATTCGTCCAGTCCCGCAATTCGGTCTTTTAACTGCTCGTAAAAAAAACTGCGGCAATCGCTGATGTCCTCCGAGTTGATCCGATAATACAGTACGTCGTGGACAAACAGATCCTCCGGCAGCTTCTTGCACCAGTCTATCGTTTTCCGCAGCCAGAGGGCATGGCGCACATAACTCAGAAATATTTCAAACGGATATTCCCCGGCATCCCGCAGCGGCATCGTCCCGTAAAAAAATTTTATCAGCAGGGCCTCTTCCCCGCTGCACAAAGACAAGCCTGCCTCGATTTCGGATATAATCGGCGCAAAATATTTTTTTCTATTTTCAAAGTGTGTTTCCGCATATATTTTTAATTGTTCTGAAAATTCCATGTTTCCTCTGATTTCCGTGCACGCTGCACGATCGGATGACCGCCGTATGGTGTCCTTTAAGCCCTAAAAAACGCCCCACAGGTTTTCCTGCGGAGCGCTTCTGTGTAACGGATTCAATCCCATTTTTTGAGGATCGACATCATTTCTGCTGCATTTTTTGCCGGATCCTTAAAAACAGCGGAGCCTGCTACAATCACATTCGCGCCGGCCTCCAGCACCAGCTCGACATTTCCTGCACCAACGCCGCCGTCTACCTCCAGCTCGATCTCACGACCGCTTTTCCGGATCAGCTCTGCGGTCTGGCGGATGCGTTCCGTTGACTCCGGAATATATTTCTGACCGCCAAAGCCAGGCTCAACACTCATAATCAGAATCAGCTCGACCTCATCCAAATATTCCTCCAGCACCTCTATCGGCGTACCGGGCTTGATGCTGACACCAGCCTTACAGCCGCAGCTGTGAATCTGTCGGATGACCTCATGCGCGTCTGCACAGGCTTCCAGATGGATCGTAATAATATCTGCGCCTGCTTTTGCAAACGCTTCCACATGCCGTCCCGGTTCTACGATCATCAGGTGCACGTCCAGAACCATATCGCAGGACTTGCGGATCGACTCCACAACACACATGCCATAGGACAGCGCCGGAACGAACATACCGTCCATCACATCGATATGAAGATATTTCGCGCCAGCATTTTTTACCGCTTCAATCTGCTCCCCAAGCCGCATAATATCGGCTGCCAGAATTGACGGAGCCAGAATTTTTTCCATACTTTCCTCCACTTAACGGGTCACAAAGTTCTTTACGGTATTGTATACACCGTTCCCGTCAAGACCATATTTTACAAGAAGCTCGCCCGCAGAACCGGACTCGCCGAATACATCCTGAATGCCGATTCTGCATACCTTTGTCGGGCCCTCTTCAGACAATGCCTCGCAAACGGCAGAACCAAGACCGCCGATCACGGAATGCTCTTCCGCCGTCACGACTTTTCCGGTCTTCTTTGCGCTGTTGATGATCAGCTCTTTGTCCAGAGGCTTGATCGTGTGAATATTGATAACCTCTGCGCTGATGCCCTCTGCTGCCAGCTTTTCAGCCGCTTCCAGCGCGGAGCTTACCAAAATACCGGTTGCAACGATCGTCACATCCGTACCCTCACGCAGCACGATACCTTTTCCCATCTCGAAATGATAACCGGGACGGTCATTGATTACCGGCACTGCAGAACGTCCGAAACGCATATATACAGGGCCAACATATTCGATTGCAGCACGGACACACTCTGCCGCCTCAACCGCATCAGAGGGGTTCATGACAACCATACCCGGAATGGAGCGCATCAGAGCGATATCTTCGTTACACTGATGGCTCGCACCATCCTCGCCGACGGTGATGCCGGCATGGCTTGCGCCGATTTTTACGTTCAAATGAGGATAGCCGATAGAGTTACGGATCTGTTCGTAAGCACGGCCTGTTGCAAACATGGCAAAGGAGCTCGCCACCGGAATTTTCCCAACGAGGGAAAGTCCTGCTGCCACGCCCATCATATTTGCCTCTGCGATACCGCAGTCAAAATGACGGTCAGGAAAGCTCTTTTTAAATACAGCGGTCTTTGTCGCTGCGGCCAGATCTGCGTCCAGCACTACCAGCTCAGGATGTTTCTTTCCCAACTCTACCAGAGTTTCCCCGAAGGCTTCTCTGGTCGCAATCTTCTTTACTTCTGACATAATGCTTCACCGATCCTTTCCAGATCCGCCATTGCGATCTGATACTCTTCATCGTTGGGCGCCTTACCATGCCAGCCAGCCTGATCTTCCATAAAGGAAACACCCTTGCCCTTTACCGTATGGGCAATAATTGCAGTCGGCATGCCCTTTGTGCTGCGCGCTTCTGCAAACGCCTGACGCAGCTGTTCCATATCGTTGCCGTCTGCAACGTCAATTACATGGAAATTGAAAGCGCGGAACTTCTCGTCGATCGGATACGGGGAGCATACGTCCTCGATCTTTCCATCGATCTGCAGACCGTTGTTATCTACAATAAGCACGAGATTATCCAGCTTATGGAAGCCAGCAAACATCGCAGCTTCCCAAACCTGACCTTCCTGAATCTCGCCATCGCCCAGAAGCGAATATACGCGGAACTTTTCGTCTGTCATTTTTCCGCCCAGTGCCATGCCGACAGCGGCAGAAACACCCTGTCCAAGGGAGCCTGTGGACATATCTACGCCCGGAATCTTATCCAAACAGGGATGTCCCTGCAAATAAGAACCGAGATGACGCAGTGTCTCCAGATCCTCTACCGGGAAAAAGCCTCTATGTGCCAGGGCAGAATACAGACCGGGTGCCGTATGTCCCTTGGAAAGAACAAAACGATCCCGGTCTTCCTTCTTCGGATCTGCCGGATCAATATTCATCTCTTCAAAATACAGGTAGGTAAAGATATCTGCTGCAGAAAGCGATCCTCCCGGATGACCGGATTTTGCGCCATGTACAGCAGTCAAAACGCCCTTGCGGACTTCATTCGCCACTTTGGCAAGTTCCAAATTATCCATAATTCCTCTCATTCCGCCGCGAAAACGGCCCAAAAATTAACCACTTACTTTACTTTGTATCACATTTTACTATAGACAGTCAACCCATTTACAGGGGGTTTTCTCATATCTTTCCCCAAAAACACATATAAATATGAAAAAAGCTGGTGGCGCTTTTTGAAAAATATTTTTCGCAAACGGACTCCTCTGTTTCTATGCACGCTTTTTCTGTGTATTTTTCTGCCCGCAATTTTGCTGTGTTCCCACTGCTTTGACCGGGCTCTTTTCCATAAAATAACAAGTGCATATGTGCAGTCCAGCCTTGAACACGATGCCCTCAGCCTGCACTTTGTCATGGCGTATCCGAATCTGCAAGGGATTCATCTAAAAGACGCTGCGCTTCCGGTTTATTCTAAGGAAGCTTCCGAGGCTTCTGCCGCCTCCCGGCAGAAATTTTTATCCGTGCTCTCCTTTCTCGATTCGAAAAAATTAAATGAGGAGGAACGTTATACCTACGATCTGCTCTGCGACAGGCTGGCTCTCGACCTCGAAGAATCTGATTTTTCCTATTATGAGGAACCCCTTTCTCCGACCTCCGGCATGCAGAGCGAGCTGCTTTTATTATTTGCAGAATATCCGTTTTATACCGCTGACGACGTGGAAACCTATCTTTCCCTCCTGCAGTCCGTTCCCGATTACGTGCAGGGTCTGCTTTCTTATGAATCCGAAAAAAGTGCAGCCGGGCTTTTTATGGAAAAAGAGGACGCTAAAAAAAGTGCACAGCAGTGCCGCGAAATCCTCACAAAGGAGGCGCTTTCCTCCGGCACGCACTTTTTACAGACGACGTTTTCTTCCAGACTTGCATCTCTTTTACAAAAAGGACTTCTGACCGCCAAGCAGCAGTCACAATACGAAGCCCAAAACCAGTCGCTTTTGTCAAAATCCGTCCTGCCCGCCTGGCAGTCCCTCGCAGACGGGCTGGAACAGCTTTCCGACACCGGACGCACGAGGGGAGGACTTTCCCAGAAGCCCGACGGGCGGCAATATTATGCCTGGCTCGTCAAGGAATCCACCGGTTCCTCCCTTTCCATGGATCAGCTCTATTTGCTCCTTCAAAAACAGTTTCAGAAAACTTACAAAGAGATGAAACAGACGCTGACCACTTATCAGGAGCTGACCGGCGGTACGCCTGACCTTGCCCCGGTTAACGATGGATTTCCACTTTCTGATCCAACCGCCATTCTGGAAGATCTGCAAAACCGGATGCAGCAGGACTTTCCGGCTCTGGCCGATCTAACCGCCCAGACGGTTCAATGCGACATTCAGGATGTGGACGCCGGGCTTGAGACATATTCCAGTCCCGCCTTTTATATGCTCCCGCCAATCGATGCCCTGATGCAGAATACGATCCGCATCAACCGTTCCTCGACCGCAGACGGAATTGAGCTTTACACCACACTCGCCCACGAGGGTTATCCGGGGCATCTCTACCAGACCGTCTATTCCTCCCTTGTCTGCGACACGCAGACGCTGCCAATTCGCAAGCTGTTCTCCTACGGCGGATATGTGGAGGGCTGGGCGTACTATACCGAACGGATTTCCTATGAATATGCCGCACAGGTCCTTGCGGAAGCGGAAGGCAGCTTGGGCAGCTCCTATCCCGCTGCGCTGCTCTGTACGCTTCTGGCACAGCAGCGCGATCTGCAAATCAACCTGTTTTGCTTACTCGACCTTTCTCTGCACTATTACGGCGCGGAAGAGTCAGAGCTTCTGCGCTCTCTCGAATCCTTCGGTCTTTCGGAAGAGCAATCGGAACGTGTTTACGATTATCTGCGCACTGCCCCTGCGGTCTATTTGAAGTATTACGTTGGATATCTCGAAATGAATGCCCTCAAAAAAAGAGCCGAACTTCAGTGGAGCGACAACTTTTCCCTGCTGCGCTTCCATCGTTTTGTCCTGGAAGCTGGTCCGTCTGATTTCGAAAACCTTACAAAACGGCTGAAACAGACTGCAGCAAAAACGGGCTGACCACGCGCCAGCCCGTTTGGTTCATGCTCATAGATCGCTCACAGAGCATGCATTTTATTGTTTTATTCCACGCTTTTCAGCGATTCCGCCATATTGATCCGTTCCAGCTTCAGATACATCACAACATCTACAATGACCATAAATACAAAGGTCAGCAGGATACTCTTTACAAAACTAAAGGGAAGCACCCGCGGCTGAAATGTAACCATATCGACATCAATATTTGCAATAACAAACCGGTGCAGGCAAATTCCGGCTCCCAGCCCGACAATTGTTCCGAGCGCTGTCAGCACGACATTTTCCCGGAACACATAGGATGCTGTCTCCTTTGGTCGGAAACCAAGTACCTTGATCGTTGCAATCTCCCGGATTCGCTCGGTGATGTTGATGTTCGTCAGGTTATAAATTACGATAAATGCCAACGCACCGGCGCAGAGGATGACCAAAAGCACCACTGCATCCAGACTGCCCATCATTTTGTTGATCTGGCTGAGCATATCCGCATTGACCGCAACCGCAGAAACGACGTCGCATGCCAGCAGCTTTTCCGACAGTTCCCGGTTCTCCTGCGCACCCTCCGATGCATGGATATAAATGCTCTTGTAAACCGGATCACTTCCGTTATCGAGTTTCCATGTTTCCGGCGAAATATAAACGTAATTATAAATATAGTTTCGAGACAGAGCAGCCACCTTCACTTTTAGCTTTTCGCCATCCTCTGTCCGCAGCGTAACGGTATCCCCAACGCGGATCCCGCATTTTCGCGCAAGCTTTGCACTGATAACAGCCTCTTCCTCACCAGGCCATGGAATATCCTCACCCTCTTCTGTCCGCAGCCGGATATACTCCTGCGCTGCCCCGGTATCCTGCGGAATGACGACGTTGGCGGTCTTGACACCACTGCGCCCCGTCAGATCCATTGCAATCTCACAGAAGGGCATCCAATCCTCAGAGGATTCGGAAAGCACCTCGGTAAGTTCAGAAAAGTCTGCCGTATCCGCGGCCGGATACCCCTCTTTCAGTGTCGCGCTCATATCGTACAGCTGTACTTCCTCATATTGCATATCCGCAATGTCCGCAATCGTATCCTTTATACCATAGCCGGTTACAAGAAGGGCTGTGCAGCCGCCGATACCGATTACCATCATAAAAAATCTCTGCTTATACCGGAAAACATTCCGCACGGAAACCTTTGCCAGAAAGCTCATATGGTTCCAGAGCAACGGGATGTGCTCCAGCCATACTCTTCTGCCGCTCTTTGGCGACTTGGGACGGATCAGATTTGCAGCCGTGCTCATCAGCTCGTACCGACAGGTCAGCCACGTTACGCCAACCGAGCATAAAAGTGCCACTGCAAGCGAGGCAGCCGCCAGCCCCGGGTCAAACATCAGCTCATAATCCCCCATATGGTACATGATCTTATATGCATTCCAGATGACGGTCGGGAAAATCGTCGAACCGACCAGAAAACCGATGACAGAACCGATCCATGCCGCACTTCCCGCATAAAACAGATATTTCCCCATAATCCGGGCTTCCGAATAACCGAGTGCCTTGAGTACACCGATCTGTGTCCGCTGCTCCTCTACCATCCGGTTCATTGTCGTCATACACACCAGCGCCGCTACCAGGAAAAAGAAAAACGGCAATACCTTCGCAATTCCGGCGACGATCATAGAATCATTTTCATAACTGGCGTAACCGATATTGGTATCCCTGCCCAGCACATAGACATCCGGCTCCTGGATCTCGTCGATCTGCTTCTGCGCATCCGCAATCTCTTCCTTCGCATCTGCGGTCTTTTCATCCAGTGTCTGTAAGCCGTCTTCATATTCTTTCTGACCGTCGGCGAGCTCCTTCTCTGCATCCGCCAGCTTCTGTTCCTGCTCGTTTAGCTGTTCTTCCTGCGAGGAAAGCTCCCGCTTTGCAGCCGCAAGCTGCTTTTCTCCGTCTGTAAGCTCTGCCTCACTGCTTTCCAGCTGATTGCGCTGCGCATCCAGAGCTGCCTGCTGCGCGTCGAGCTGGGCCAGCTGCTGCGCAGGGCTGGCGGCGGCACCGCCGGACACGCCGGATTCTGCGCCCGCCTGGCTTCCCGCGCTCTGCGCAGCCGCAATCGCTGCATTCAACTGTGCCCGCGCACTGTCGAGCTGCGCCTGCCCGGCCTCCAGCTGGCTGCGTCCATCCACAAGCTGCGCGCGTCCGTTGTTAAGCTCCGTCTGCTTCTGCGCAAGCGTCTGTTTTGCCTGCTGCAGCTGCTTTTTTGCGTCCGCGATCTGCTCTTTGCCGTCTGCAAGCTCTTTTTGCCCGTCTGTCAGCTTCTGCTTCGCCTCTTCCAGATCGGTACGCGCATCCGCCGTCTGATCCCGCAGCTCCTTCTGTGCATCGTCCACCTTCTGCTGCGCATCCGCTTTCAGGCTGTCGTAGCGGTTCTGCGCCTCCTGCTCTGCAATCGGCTCTGCCCAGGTCCTGAGGTCTTCGATTTTTGCCTTGTAAGCGTCACTGTAAATCCGGTCATTCTGATCGAGCCGGACAAAAAGTTCCGTATAATAATCCGTATCAAATCCATCCGGAAGCATGTATACAAAGCCGGAAACCCGCCCCGTTCCAAGCGTGGTCGAGCCGCGCTGATAGTTAATATAATAGGAAGCGTCTGCTACGCCAACGATTGTATACACGTCATATGCGAACAAATCTGCCGTCTCTTCGGAATTTTCATCCGAAACCTGAATCGTTTTGCCGATATCGTCTTTCGAAAACAGACTGGAATCCACAACGATTTCATCCGCCGCCTCCGGCAGCCGTCCCTCTTTTAATTCGACCTGATTCTGTACTTCCAAAAGTGTCTGTGCCACAAGCACCCGGCTTTTGCCGCTCTCATCCACCGCCAGGAAATCCGAGGAAACCGCGCCCTCCACTGCTTTGATGTCCTCTCTGCCTGTAAAAGCGTCCACCGAATCCTTTTCAAAGCCGAGCGTCGATAACAGCCGCAGATCATACAGGTCATGGTTGTTCAAATACCGCCCGCCGTTTCGCACCATTGCAGGTGTCACCACCATCAGCCCGACGAAAAATCCCACGCCCAGCGCTACAATCGCCAAAATTGCAGCATATCTGCCGAAGCTCTGCCGGATTTCCCGATATGTTGTTTTCCACATCGCCGATTTTCTTCTTTTCACGTCTCCTCACCTTCTGCCGCACTGCGGCACAAGCCCTTATTTCTGACAATAGAATGTTTGCAGAGTGTACATTCTATTGTTCATGACAATAGAATGCT